>WNFV01002102.1_pt1 | contig 26817 bp, 28 predicted proteins | sample 5400101 | NCBI WGS metagenome assembly WNFV01 (sample SAMN13153361, study PRJNA577476) | soil metagenome | isolation source: 115 cm soil or saprolite under grassland replicate 1 | place: USA:California | collected 2016-06-15
TTCAGTCCCTTGCCCAACAGATACATCTCGGTGGAGCCGCCGCGCGAGGCCCCGGGTTTCCGAGAGGAAACAGTAACAAAGACCCCGCGCATCGCCGCCAGAAACTCGGGATAGCCGGTGCCCTGGAACGCTTTGACCAAGAACGCGCCCTTCGGCTTCAGATGAACTCGGGCGAAATCGAGCGCCAGTTCACACAAATGGATGCTGCGGGCCTGGTCGGTCGCGCGCACCCCGCTTAGATTGGGGGCCATGTCGGAAACCACAAGGTCGAGCTTTCGACCTTCCAAGGCATCCTCGAGTCGCCGAAGCACGGTCTCTTCCCGGAAATCCCCGCGAACGATCGCAACTCCAGGTATCAGTGCGATTTCCAGAAGATCGACCGCGATGACGCGGCCGGACCGCCCGACGTGTTCGACGAGCACCTGCGACCAACCGCCGGGTGCGGCACCGAGGTCGACGACCATATCGCCGGCTTGCACTAGCCCGTCCCGCCTCAGGAGTTCGAGCAGCTTAAAGGCCGCGCGCGATCGATACCCCTGCGCTCTCGCCCGGTGGACGTAAGGGTCGTTCACGTGGCGCCTGAGCCACGTGCTGCTGGATTTGCTGCGGGCCATTCTCAAGACTTCCCTCGATGCCCGGATTATCGCCCACCCGGCGGCGCGAATTGAAGGCGCGAGCGCACGCGCTCGATCTGGTCGTGCTGGTCGGCGCAGCCGGACTGTCGAGCGCGGCGGGGACCGCTTGCTCCGCGTGAGCCGATGGCCGTACCATTGCGCCATGAGCATTGAAACTCTTGTTGTTTTGCCCGAGGACCTCAAGGCTGCCCTGGACCGCCGCGCCCCCAGTCCTCCCGAGCGCGACGAACTCGTGGCTGCGGCGTTGCGAGCTTATTTCGCCTGGCCGCGTCTGGGAGAAGATGCTTCCGACCTCGCTGTCATCAACGCGCACGCCGAGGAACTAAACGCAGAGGCACAGGACGCGCTTTCCTATCAGGTTCCCCTGTGAGACGCGGGGAACTATACCTCGTACAACACCCATCATCACGCGATCCGCGCCGGCAACGTGTCTTTGTTGTCGTTAGTCGTGCGGATCAAGCCGCGCGCTCAGCGGCAGATCGAGAAGGCCGCCGAATGGTGGCCGAAAACCGGCCGCTACGTGAATAGCCCCTTGCTCCCATGATCCCGGTCGCGGAACTCGACAGCATCGCTCGTGCTCGTATCGAGGATGCCAAAGCGCTTCTGACGGCCGGTCGTTTTGACGGCGCCACCTACCTTTGCGGCTACGCGGTCGAAGTAGCGCTCAAAGCTCGGATCTGCCGGATTCTCAATTGGGCAGAGTTCCCGAGCACTGGTGGCGAGTTTCAGGCCTACAGAAGCTTCCAAACCCATGAGCTCGACGTTCTTTTGCGCCTTTCGGGCCAGGAGGCACGTGTGAAGCAAAACCACTTTCCGCTGTGGAACGCCGTAGCCGTCTGGAAGGTGGAGTCGCGCTACAATGTCGTCGGCACGGCGCAGCAACCTGACGTAACGACGATGATTCACGCAACAGAGGAACTATTGGCGGTTCTATGACGGTGACCGATCTCACAGAGAAGTTTGCCGAACTCGAATCGCGTATTGCTGAAGAGAAGGGAGACTTCGCGCTCTTCGCCCTGTTCATGCGCGAAGACTCTCCCGACCGTTGGGACCTGATTGTTTCTGCCCCGTGGACCGGTGATGACAAGCAAAGCGCCGTCAACTATTTCGTTGGCCAGATCAAGTCAAGCCTTGGCGAGCAGGGTCTAACCAACCTCTCGCGGATTGTTGTCGTCGATCCCCAAGATGCCGCCGTTCAAGCCCTTAACCGTGCGATCCAAATTGAGCATGGTCGAGTCGAAGTGAGAGACAGCGATTTCTTCGGCCTCGCTGTCAAGCATGCGTACATCATCACATCAAAGCGGTCTCCGGCACCGGCGGCGGTATAGCTGCCGAACTCAAGGTCGAACCGACGGGCCTTAAGCGTCGTGCCAGCGATTGAGATTGAAATACCTCTTGCGCAGTCGGTGACAGTCACCGAGGATACCTTGCACGTCGATCTCTCCGACGGGCGAACGATCTCCGTGCCCCTCGCCTGGTATCCGCGCCTGCTTCATGCCACGCCGGACGAACGCCAAGCTTGGCGCTTCATCGCCAAAGGAAGAGGAATCCACTGGGAATCCGTCGACGAAGATATAGGCATAGAAGGGCTTCTGGCCGGCCGGGCGTCTGGGGAGAGTCAAACTTCATTTAAGAGGTGGTTGAGTTCGCGCCCGCCGCGCCTATCGACGCGTTCAACATCGACGCGCAGCAAGCGGCGCGCGCGTTAACGCGGACGTTTTAGTTTGAGGCGCGGACATGACCGAGCTCGAATTGAAGCTCTCGCTCCCCGATCAGCTCGCAAATCAGGCCAAGGCAGCGGGCCTGCTCACCTCCGAATCGATCGAGCGGCTGGTGCGTGATGCGATCCGTAAGGCCGCCGCCCGACGCTTGGTCGAGTTCGGCAAGCGCCTGCGCGAACCCGGAACGCCCGAAGTCGCGGAGGCAGATCTCGAAGCCGAACTGAAGGCCGTGCGCGCCGAGCTTCGCGAAGTCCGTGCGCGTCGTCCTTGACACCAACATCGTCGCCTCCGCGCTGAGCGCGGTGTTGCGATTTCCATACGTTGTCTTCCACGTTTTGCAGCCAACCCGTGTCGCCGTGCTCGCGGCAGTACATCAATCCCGCAACCCGGCGACTTGGCCGCGTCGCTCAGGTAGTGCACGCCAAGGCGGCGCCTGACGCGGACACACGCCATGCGCGCCCGTTGTTTGCCGCGGGCTATTCCCCAGGCTTTCCAATGCGCCCATTATCTCCCTCGCGGCGGCGCGAACTGAAAGCCCGCGCGCACGCGCTCGACCCGGTCGTGTTGATCGGCGGAGCCGGATTGTCGCCCGCGGTCCTCGCGGAAATCGACCGCGGTCTGAAAAGCCACGAGCTGATCAAGGTTCGCGTGAACGACGCCGACCGCCCCGGGCGCGAGGCGATTCTCGAGGAGATTTGCAGGCGGACCGGAGCGCAATCGGTCCAACACATCGGCAAGATCCTTGTCCTATTCCGGGAAAACCCCGAACCTTCCGCCAGCTCGGGGAAGGACTCGTTTCGCGGGATACGACGCGGACGTTGATCAGTCATGAAAAAGCACACAGGGAGTGGTGATCCGAGCTACGCGTACGAGAGATTTCATCGTGCGGTAAACGCTCTTGCCACGGGCGCAGGTGACGTTCGTTCAAGGCTCATGGTTGCGTACTTGGCGATTCACCCCGTGCGCGAAGAGGACTTTCCTCCGAAACTCGCCAAAGACTACAGCTGGATCATCGCTCAACTTACGAGAAGAGAGTCGGTGTCCCACAAGGGCGAGATCCAGAGCAGCCGCGTGGAGGAATCATTACGTAGAATGCGAAATTCGACGGGCGTTAAAATCGCCGAACGTATCGTCAATCTATGCAATCAGCTGAAAGATCACTTACGAAAGTAAAGGTCGTGACTGCTAACCGCCCAGTCAACGCGGACGCTGTGTAAGCGGTGCGCCTTGCACCGCATCGGTTACTGAGAACGTTTAACGACTTCAAGTATGCCAAGACCACAGACCGCTCAAGAGCTTCTGGAAGAAGCAATTGCCGCGCCAGAAGCCGCGGATAGAACCAAGAGAACAATCCTCGAAAGGGCAGAATTGTATGGAGGGGCATACCTGTTTGCCTTTGTTGCCTGTGTTGTACTGATCTTCTACGCTGGCTGGTTCCGGTGGATAGCTGGCTTCTTCGTCGCTCTGTGCTTGGTTACCGCATGGGGAATGCGTGGCGCTTTGGCAGAATTGCGTCGTTCCTATGTCGCCCTTGGGCGGGGCGATACCGTTCTTACCAATCACCGCATGTTAAATGCCATCGCTCTCGTTCTCGTTGCTTATGCGCTCCTCGCTGTGTGGGCCAGTTGGCCCGTGCCCTCGCTTGCTATTCTGGGGGCCGCGATCATCAACTTCATCCACTACGCCGGCTATCGTGGGAGTCGGAAACGTGGCTGATATGGCGGTGTGCCCAGACGCGCGGGAGGCATCGCTCGTTGGTTTTCTCTGTCCGTGGCCGCGCGCTGTTAACCTCCACGTTTAGACCGCATGATATGGAAATTCAAATACGTGACGTTGTCATCATGCAACTAGAAACGGTTGGCCACTTTGACGACAAGCCCATCGCTAGATTCCGCGAGCTGTTGTCTCAGTCGATAGAGACTGAGCTAGACCACCTGCACAAGGCAGTAGAGGAAGCACGGGCTAAGCCCGAAGCCTCACGGATCGAGCAGCAAATGGTCGCCTCGTTTATGGACGATGAGAGTTACTTCTTAGAAGAGGCACAAGAGCTAGCGGATAGCCTCTCGATCTCTGCGCTCTACTCACGCTTGGAAATAACAATCAAGCGCCTGTGCAGGATTGGCATCTCAGGAACAAAATCGCGCGGTCTATTTAAATTTGAAAAAATAGCTGACCGTTTTTTAACCGTTGGCGTCGACCTTAAAAATCTTCCGGAGTATCAGACAATTGACGAATTGCGTTGCTTGAACAATGCAATCAAGCACGAAGGCAAAGCTGGGCCTGAATTAACCAAATATGGCTGGAGGGTCGGTGATCCGATAAAGGGTATCTCTGACTCGTACTCTCGCTTCGAGAACGGGTGCCGGCTTTTTGTCGATTCGCTTCGCGAAGAGTTAATCCGTGTGCAGCCATGACCATGTGATTGCGGTCATCGGCGCCTGATTACCTTGAGATCGTCGGCGAGATAGCAGGCTACTCGTAGCGCACTTCGAGCACGTCGTACTTGCGCACGCCGCCGGGCGTCTGCACCTCGACCCGGTCCCCCGCGTATTTGCCGATGAGCGCCCGCGCTATCGGCGAGCTGATCGAGATCTTGCCTTTCTTGATGTCGGCTTCGTCGTCTCCGACGATCTGGTAGGTCACCGACTCGCCGTCCTTCAATTCCTCGAGATCGACGGTGGCGCCGAACACGCACCGCCCCTCGGCGTCGACCCCCTTCGGATCGATGACCTGCGCGTTGGCGAGCTTGGTCTCGATCTCCTTGATCCTGCCCTCGATGAAGCTCTGACGCTCTTTGGCGGCGTCGTATTCGGCGTTCTCCGAAAGATCGCCGTGAGTCCGCGCTTCGGCGATCGCCGTTGTCGCGTTCGGCCGTTCCACCGTTTTCAGACGGTGCAACTCCTGTCGCAACAGCTCGGCCCCGGTCGTAGTCAGCGGAATCGTGTTCATGGCTGTATCAAGAATAAGCCGCTCGCGGCGCCCCAAGAGCGCCAGGCTGCGGCATCGGTTATTCAGAACAGAAGAATTCGCGGAAGGCGATCTAATGTGACCACTTTTCGAGCCATTTTGCAATAGGCCCGCGCGAGCGCAGGCCGGCGTGCAGCTCCTGCAGAGAGTACGGCACCAGGGATTTCATGTGCCGCATGCCCTCGCAGGCGGCCCGGGCGCCCGCCACCGTCGTGTAATAGGTCACCCGCCGCTGCACCGCGCTGGTCCGGATGGAGCGCGAATCCGAGACAGCGCTGCGCTTTTCCTCCACGGTATTCACCACGAGACTCACCTCGCCGTTCTTGATCATGTCGACGATGTGCGGCCGGCCTTCGACCACCTTGTTGACGACGGTCACGGCAATGCCGTGCGCGGCGAGCACCCCGGCCGTCCCTCGGGTCGCAAGCAGCCTAAAACCGAGCTTGAGCAGCTCGCGTGCGACGTGCACCACCGCCAGCTTGTCGCCGTCGCGCACGCTGATGAACGCCGCGCCGGTCTCGGGAAGCTTCGCGCCCGCGGCGAGCTGCGATTTGACGAAAGCCTCCCCGAAGCTCTTCCCCACGCCCATCACCTCCCCGGTCGATTTCATCTCGGGGCCGAGAATGGTATCGACCCCTGGAAACTTCACGAACGGAAACACGGCTTCCTTCACCGAAAAATAGCCCGGGACCACCTCCGAGCGCGAATCCTGCTGCGCGAGGCTCTTCCCCGCCATGCAGCGTGCCGCAATTTTTGCAAGCGGAACGCCGGTGGCCTTGCCGACGAAAGGCACCGTGCGCGAGGCGCGGGGGTTGACTTCGAGCACGTATATGACGTCGCGTTGAATTGCGAATTGCACGTTCATCAGGCCGACGACCTCGAGCGCGTGGGCGAGTTCAACGGTCTGCCGGCGCAGCTCCCGCTCGATGCGGGAGGAGAGAGAATGCGGCGGCAAGGAGCACGCCGAGTCGCCGGAGTGCACTCCCGCCTGCTCGATATGCTCCATGACACCGCCGATCAGCACGTGCTCGCCGTCGCTGGCGGCGTCCACGTCCACCTCCTTGGCGTCGCTCAGGAACCGGTCGAGCAGCACCGGCGAGTCGTTCGAGACTTTGACGGCCTCGCGCATGTAGCGCTCGAGGTCCTTCTGCTCGTGCACGATCTCCATCGCGCGTCCGCCCAGCACATAGCTCGGTCGCACCACCAGCGGATAGCCGATTTCCCCCGCGAGGCGCAGCGCGTCGGATTCCGTGCGGGCCGAGCGATTGGGCGGCTGCCTCAAGCCGAGGCGGTCGATGAGCTGCTGGAAGCGCTCGCGGTCCTCCGCCATGTCGATCATGTCGGGCGTCGTTCCGATGATGGGCACGCCGTTTGCCTCGAGGTCCCGGGCAAGTTTCAAGGGGGTCTGCCCGCCGAACTGGACGATCACTCCGTAAGGTTTTTCCTTGTCGACGATCTCGAGGACGTCCTCGAGCGTAAGCGGTTCGAAATAGAGGCGGTCGGAGGTATCGTAATCGGTCGAGACCGTTTCCGGGTTGCAGTTGACCATGATCGTCTCGAATCCGTCTTCGCGCAGTGCGAGCGCCGCGTGAACGCAGCAGTAATCGAATTCGATGCCCTGTCCGATGCGATTCGGCCCGCCCCCCAGCACGATCACCTTTTTCCGCTGAGTGGGCAAGGCCTCGCATTCCTCCTCGTAAGTCGAGTACATGTACGCGGTCCGCGTCGCGAACTCCGCCGCGCAGGTATCGACGCGTTTGTAGACCGGGCGGATTCCGAAGCGATGCCTCGCGGTCCGAACCTCCCCTTCGCTCGCATTGAACAGGTACGCAAGCCTTCTGTCGGAAAACCCCTTGCGCTTGAGCATGCGCAGCGTTTGCGGATCCAGCTCCTCGAGCCGCCTGTCGTCGAGATCCATCTCGAGGTCGACGATCTCCTTGATCTGCGCGAGAAACCAGGGATCGATATGCGTGAGCTGGTGCACCTCCTCCAGCGTGAATCCGTTCTCGAAGGCGTCGCCGACGTACCAGATGCGTTCCGGCCCCGGTTCGCCGAGTTCCTTCTCGAGCTTCTCGCGGTCGGTCGTTTTCTGATTGAGCCCGTCGACGCCCACCTCGAGCCCCCGCAGCGCCTTCTGGAATGACTCCTGGAAGGTGCGGCCGATCGCCATGACCTCGCCCACCGATTTCATCTGCGTCGTCAGCCTGTCGTTCGCCTGGGGGAATTTCTCGAACGCGAAGCGCGGGACCTTGGTGACGATGTAGTCGATGCTCGGTTCGAACGAAGCGGGTGTCGCGCCGCCCGTGATCTCGTTCCTCAGCTCGTCGAGGGTGTATCCGACCGCGAGCTTGGCCGCCACCTTGGCGATCGGGAAGCCGGTCGCCTTGGACGCGAGAGCGGAGGAGCGCGAGACGCGCGGATTCATCTCGATCACGAGCATGCGCCCGTCTTTCGGATTGACGGCGAATTGCACGTTTGAGCCGCCGGTGTCGACGCCGATCTCCCGCAGCACGGCGATCGCCGCGTCGCGCATGATCTGATATTCCTTGTCCGTCAGGGTCTGCGCGGGCGCCACGGTGATGGAATCGCCCGTATGCACCCCCATCGGGTCGACGTTTTCGATCGAGCAGACGATGATGCAGTTGTCCTTTCGGTCGCGCACGACCTCCATCTCGAATTCCTTCCAGCCGAGCACCGACTCCTCGATCAAGAGCTCGTGCGTGGGCGAAGCTTCCAGTCCACGCTCGCAGATGGCGACGAATTCTTCGCGGTTGTAGGCGATGCCGCCGCCCGACCCGCCGAGGGTGAACGAAGGCCGGATCACGGCCGGAAAACCGATCGCAGCCTGAACCTGCAGTGCCTCTTCCAGCGAGTGCGCGAGCGTCGAGCGCGGGCAAGTAAGCCCTATCCTCGCCATGGCCTGCTTGAATTTCTCGCGGTCCTCGGCTTTGTCGATCGCCTCGCTGCTCGCGCCGATCATCTCGACCCCGTACTTCTGCAGAACGCCGTGCCGAACCAGGTCCAGCGCGCAATTGAGCCCCGTCTGGCCGCCCATGGTCGGCAGCAGCGTATCGGGTCGCTCGCGGGCGATGATGGCCTCGAGCATCTGCCAGTTCACCGGCTCGATGTAGGTGACATCGGCCATGTCCGGGTCCGTCATGATGGTCGCCGGATTCGAATTCACCAGGATCACCTTGTAGCCTTCGGCGCGCAGCGCCTTGCAGGCCTGCGCGCCGGAATAATCGAACTCGCAGGCCTGGCCGATGACGATGGGGCCGGCCCCGATGATGAGCACGCTCCTGATGTCGCTGCGCTTAGGCACGCGCCCGCTCCTGCATCAGCTTTGCGAAGCGATCGAAAAGATACCCGATGTCGTGCGGCCCGGGGCTCGCTTCGGGATGTCCCTGGAAGCAGAACGCCGGCCGATCGGTGTGTGCGAAGCCCTGCAAGCTGCCGTCGAAGAGAGAAATGTGGGTGGTCTTGAGGTTCGCCGGGAGCGTGTCCGGGTCGACTGCGAAGCCGTGGTTCTGGCTGGTAATGACGACCGTTCCGCTGTCCAGGTCCTTCACCGGGTGGTTGGCCCCGTGATGCCCGAATTTCATCTTCACGGTCTTCGCGCCGGAGGCGAGCCCCATGAGCTGGTGGCCGAGGCAGATCCCGAAGGTCGGAAGCCCGGTGCCGATGATTTCGCGGATCGCGCGGATGGCGTAATCGCAGGGCTCGGGATCGCCCGGACCGTTCGACAAAAACACCCCGTCGGGCTTGAGCGCGAGGGCTTCCGCCGCCGGCGTCTGCGCGGGAAGGACCGTGACCCGACAGCCGCGCTCGACGAGCAAGCGCAGTATGTTGTGCTTTACGCCGTAGTCGTACGCGACAACCTCAAAGCGCGCATCGGCGCCCTTGCCGAACCCGCCGCCCGTCCGCCACCCCCCCAACGACCATTCGTAAGGCTTGGCGGTCGTCACGACCTTGGCCAAATCCATTCCCGCAAGCCCGGGAAAGGCTCGCGCGGCTTCCAGCGCCTGATTCTCGTCGTCGGAACCCGCGAGCAAGGCGCCATTCTGGGCACCTTTTTCGCGCAGGACGCGGGTGAGCCGCCTCGTATCGATACCTGCGATGGCGACCACCTTGTTCGCCGCGAGAAATTCGCCGAGCCCTCCTTCGGCCCGCCAACTCGAGGCCGCGGGGGATAGGTCCCGAACCACCAGCCCCGCCGCAAACACCTTTCCCGACTCCATGTCCTCCCGGTTGGTCCCGGTATTGCCGATGTGCGGATGGGTCAGCGTGATGATTTGGCGGCAATACGACGGATCGGTGAGGATCTCCTGATATCCGGTAATGGCGGTATTGAAAACCACCTCCCCCGAGGCAAGACCGGCCGCCCCGGCCGACGTGCCCCGAAAAACAGTGCCGTCAGCTAATGCAAGCAGGGCGGGCGGGGCGACGGGCACGGCAGCGGGCTCATTTGTGGGCCAGACGTGCAGAGCGGGACCGGCTCGCGCCGGTCCCGCTCTGCAACGAACCGCGAAAGTATACCGTGATTCCTCCTGCCCCATCAAACTTTCGGCTGGTGGGACCACTTCTTGCTCACGAAACGGCGCCGCTGGCTAAACCGTGCCAAAATCAACGATTCGCTCTTCACGACTCGCTAGAAACGAAAACGTGACCACGCCGCGCGCCTCCCTCGGTGCCTTGTCCTCGGCTGAATTCCTGCCGCAGCGAGTGTCGCTCCTTTACCGGCTGTCGGGAAACGACATCCCCGCCATACTTCTCACTTCGGCCATCGCGGCATTTGCCCTTTGGGGCTACATCAGCGACAAGCTGCTCTTCGCCTGGCTGATCTGGCTGGTGCTGGCGAGCCTCGTGCGCATCGTCCTCAAGCGTGCCTACCGCCTGCGCCAGCCCAGGCCGGAAGCCGCGGCGCGCTGGGAGGGTTTTTTCTGCCTCACGAGCGCGGCGGTCGGCACCGCCTGGGGCCTGACGGTGATGCTGCTCTATCCGGAGCACGGCCAGTTTCACGAAATTCTCCTCCCTTTCCTCATCGGCAGCGTCGCGATGGGGTTGCCCCCGGCGCTCGCTCCCAGCCCCAAGTCGTTCGCCTGCCTGATCGTGCCGATTCTCGCGCCCTTGATCGGCTTGTTGTTCGGGCAGGGTGGCGCGTTCAACACTTCCGCCGGGATCCTGATTCTGGTGTTCACGGCGGTGCTTCTGGCGCTGTATATTTCGGCCAACCGGGCGCTCATCGAAACGCTTCGCTTTGGTCAGGAAAACGAACGCTTGCTCGAGCAGGTCAAAGACGCCAAGGAGCGCCTCGACCTCGCGCTGCAGGCGGCCAATATTCTCAGCTGGGACTGGGACGCGCGCAGGACCGACGTTCTCTTGGGCGGCAGCTGGGCGATCATCCTGAGGGTGGGCAAGGAAACCAGCGCCCTGAGCCTGGACGAACTGGCGCAAATGGTGCATCCCGATGATCTTCCGAAGGTAAAGCAGACCCTGAGCAATTGCCTGGACGGCGCGGAGTCCGAGTATGTGGCCGAGCACCGCGTCCGGACTCTTGCCGGAGGCTGGGTGTGGAGCCTGAGCCGTGGAAGGGTGGTCGAGCGCGACGCGGGCGGCCGGGCGCTGCGCATGACCGGCGTCAACGTCGATATCGACGATCGCAAGCGAGCGGAAGGCGAGCTGCTGGCCGCGGTACAGCGCGAAAAGGAACTCTCCGAGATGAAGTCCAAATTCGTCTCGACCGCTTCGCACGAGTTCCGCACGCCGCTCGCAACCATGCTGTCATCGGCCGAGCTGCTCGAGCATTACTCCGAGAGCCTGAGCCCGGCCGAGAAGGTCAACCTCCTGCAGACCATCCAGAGCAGTGCAAAACGCATGAAAGAGATGATCGACGACGTGCTCACCCTGGGCCGCGCCGAGTCGGGCGTGCTCAAGCTGAACCTCGGCCCGACCAATCTGCGCGAGCTCTGCCGCAGGGTGGTGTCGGAGTTTCGCATCGCGCAAGGCAGCCAGCACATCATCACCCTGGACGACCGCTTCGACCGCCTCGAGGCGCACATGGACGAGAGGCTGCTGCGGCATATCCTGAACAACCTCCTCTCGAACGCGGTGAAATACTCTCCTCCGGGCAGCGAAGTAACGTTCTCTCTTGCCCGGCGCGGGGAGCAGGCCGCGATCGAGATCCGGGATCGTGGAATCGGGATACCTCTGGAGGACCAGCCGCGAATGTTCGAGAGCTTTCATCGCGCTTCGAACGTCGAAAACCGTCCCGGTACGGGCCTGGGTCTTGCGATCGTGAAGAAAGCGGTGGAGCTTCACGGTGGCGAAATCAGCCTTTCGAGCGCCGTCGGATCCGGAACCCGGTTTACCGTGATGCTCCCCCTGCGGCCGGCCAAACAGCCGGTCGGGGTGAACTGATGGCCGACGAAGCCAAAAAGAAAGTCCTCGTCATCGAGGACGAGCCCAGCATCCGCAACAACATCATGCTGATGTTGAAGGTCGAACGTTACGCTGCGACCGGAGCGGAAAACGGCCGTGTCGGCCTGGAGCTGGCGCGCAGCGATCCGCCGGATCTCATCCTGTGTGACGTGATGATGCCGGAGATGGATGGATTCGCCGTGCTCGAGGCCTTGCGAGCCGAGCCGCGGTTTGCCGAAATTCCGTTCATCTTCCTCACGGCGCTCGACGACCGCTCCAGCACGCGCCGCGGCATGAACCTCGGCGCCGACGACTATCTCCCGAAACCGTTCACCCGAAACGAGCTGATGGAAGCGGTGAACAGCCGGCTGAAGAAATTTGAAAGCCTGACCCAGGCGCTGGCAGCGAGGCTGGTCCCGCAGCAGGACCGCCTCACGCAAAAGTTCCGGGAAAAAATCTCCGGCGGCGACGGCACCGCGGCGCTGGAGGACACCGATCCCGGCAGCCTCACCGGCAAGATCACCGAGGCTTCGGTGCTGTTCTCGGACATCCGCAACTTCACGACGTATTCGGAGCGGCTCACCAGCGATGAGATCGCCGAGCTGCTCAATGCGTATCTCGGGATTGCCTGCGCGCCGATCATCCGCTGCGGCGGTGTCGTCATGAAATTCATCGGCGACGGCGTCATGGCCCTGTTTGAGGCCCGCCAGAACGAAAAAGGCGGGTCCCACGCACACCGGGCGGTGCGCGCCGGTCTCGCCATGCAACTTGCCGCGCTCGAATTCCGCGAGTGGGTCAGGCAGCACCATCCCTCCAAAGACCTGCCCGAATTTTCCATAGGCGTGGGCATGCACAGCGGCGAAGTGCTGCTGTGTCACGTCGGCACGCCGGGCCGCGGAGAGCTTACGGTGATCGGCGACACCGTGAACATCGCCTCGCGCCTGGAAGGCCATACCAAGGAGCTCGGCTGGGCGGTAGTCGCAAGCGAAGCGACCGTCAACGCCGCCGGCTCGGCGATCGTCGTCGGCTCGCGCCGCAAAGTGCAGCTGCGCGGACGCAGCATGCCTACCGAAGCGTTCGAAATCATCGGCATTGCGGCCGGCGATGCCGACCACGCTTCCGTTCAGATCCCGGAGGACATGCGTCAGGCGCTCGCGGCCAATGCCCGGGTCGCCGCCGATGCGGCAAAGGCCGCCCTGGGCATCACTTTGAGCATCATGACCGGCGAAATCGGCGAACAGCGCCTGACGGTCCGGGGCTACCGCGTCGTGTCAAAGATCGGCCGTGGCGGCTCTTCGATCGTCTACCTCGCCGAGCGGGAAAGCGACAAGCGGCAGGTCGTCCTTAAGATCCTCAACGCCACGGCCGGCCTGGACGAGATCCTGCTGCAGCGTTTTGTGCAGGAGTTCGACATCATCTCGTCGATCGATCACCCGAACGTGGTCAAGATCTACGATCGCGGCTTCGGCGATCGCCACGCATACATCGCAATGGAGTATTTTCCCAACGGCAACCTCGCCGAAGTCATCCCCCAGGGCTTGACCGGGCGGCAGGCCTTGTCGCTGCTTGCACAGGCCGCGAGCGCGCTGCGCGAGATTCACAACCGCGGCATCATCCACCGCGATATCAAGCCCGGCAATCTCATGATGCGCGCCGACGGCAGCATCGTCCTCGCCGATTTCGGCATCGCAAAGCGGCTCGGAGAGGACAAGGGTCGCACCCGGCAAGGCGAGCTCTACGGCACTCCCTATTACATTTCACCCGAGCAGATCGAAGGCAGCCCCGCGACGGAGCAGTCCGATATTTACTCCCTTGGAATCATTTTTCACGAGATGTTGACGCGCCAACGCCCGTTCGAAGCCGAATCGGTGTCGGGATTGATCGCGCTGCACGTCAGCGCACCGCGGCCGAAGCTCCCGGACGCGTTCGCCGAGTATCAGGGACTGCTCGAGCAGATGATTGCCGTGGATCCGCGCGACCGTAGCAAAAGCGCCGATGAGCTGCTCGAGGCGATCGACGACGTATGGACGCAGCAGGCCCTGCGGGCGCTGAAGCAGGGTAGTTGAGGTCCGGCTTACCGCAGCCCCAGTACGTCCTGCATGTCGTACAGCCCACGCTCCTTGTCCTTGAGGAAGCGCGCGGCTCGAAGCGCCCCGAGGGCGTAGGTGGCGCGGCTGCCCGAGCGAACGGTGATTTCAACGCGCTCGCCCTCTCCGGCGAACATCACGGTATGCTCACCGACGATATCACCCCCGCGAACGGAGTGAAACCCGATCGCCTTGGGATCGCGCTCACCGACCTCTCCTTTGCGTCCGTACACCGCAGTGCGCGCGAGGTCTCTGCCAAGGGCGCGGGCGATCACTTCGCCGAACTTGAGCGCCGTGCCCGAAGGCGCATCGATCTTGTGTCGATGGTGTGCTTCGAGGATCTCCACGTCGTAACCGTCACCGAGCGTGCGCGCGGCCGTCCCGACAAGGCTGAACGCGACGTTCACGCCTGCCGACATGTTCGGCGCCTTTACGATCGCGATCTTTCCCGCCGCCGCCGCGATACGTTCATCTTGCTCCGCCGAAAAACCGGTCGTTCCGATCACCATGCGCACACCCTTCTTCAGGCACTGTTCCAAGTGCGCGAGCGTACCTTCAGGCCGGGTAAAATCGATCAGGCAGTCGCCTTTCGCAACTCCGTCGGCGAAGTTGGAGGTGACCTTCACGCCGCAAGGATGTCCGACCAGTTCTCCGGCATCCTTGCCGATGACGGGGCTTCCGGGAACCTCCACCGCCGCCGCGAGCTTGAGATCCCCCGATGTGAGCGCAATCTCGATCAAAGTACGCCCCATGCGGCCTCCCGCGCCGGCGATGACCAGCTTCACTGCTCGGGCTTTCCGGGAACCGCGGCGGCCACGATATCTCCCTCGACGCGCTTCAACTTTCCGTCCTCGAAAAACACCGCCATGCGGCGATACTCGATCTCACGGCTGTTGGCGCGTTGGCGCAGGAAAACGTAATCCCAGCGTTCTTCGTGAAAGATGTCACTAACCAGGGGCGTGCCCAGAACAAACCGCACCTGATCTCGGGTCAGGCCGGGCTTGAGCTGTGCGACCATTTCCTGGGTTACGTAATTCCCTTGCTGGATTTCCATCCGGTAAGGTGTGAGGCTCGGCGCAAGATCGCACGCCGCAGTGAGAAACGGTAACGCTAAAATCAGCACTCGCACGATCCGGTGTTTCCGCGGCAACAAAACGCTATATCATAGCGGAAACGGGCATCCTCCCCGAGGTGATCCTCCGTGACCAACGTCCACGACTTGAAGACCAGCGGCCTGAAGGCCACGGGCCCGCGGCTGCGAATCTTGAAGCTTTTCGAAAACAGCAAGGTGCGCCACTTATCGGCCGAGGACGTCTATCGGATTCTCATGAACGAGGGATTGGACATCGGGCTGGCCACGGTCTACCGCGTCCTCACCCAGTTCGAACAGGCCGGCATCCTCCAGCGCCATCATTTCGAGTCCGGCAAGGCGGTATTCGAGCTGAACGAGGGCAGCCATCACGATCATCTCGTGTGCATGCAGTGCGGGCGCGTCGAGGAGTTTTATGACGCGGAAATCGAGAAGCGCCAGGTCCGGGTCGCCACGGAGCGCGGCTTTGCAATTCGCGAGCATTCGCTGCAACTGTACGCCGACTGCACCAAGCCGAATTGCCCGCACAAGTCCGGCGTGAAGGGCTAGGGTTCAGAGCGCAGCGCCATCTGTCTATAATGACGGAGTCCTGCTTTCGCGCGTCTCAGTCCGCCGGGAAAAGGGAGAAATCATGGGTTTGAGACTGAAGTTCAGAAGATCTATTTCTGATACTTGAACGACAGCATTACCCGCGTCCGGTAGGCCACGACCTTGCCGTCCTCGACCTTCAGGTCCTGCTTTACGACCTCCGCGATGCGAAGGTCGCGCAAGGTCTTGGATGCCGCTTGGACCGCCCGCTTCGCGGCGTCCTCCCACGAGATCTCGCTCGTTCCGATCACTTCAGTGATTCTGTAGATTCCGTCAGCCTTGGCCATCGTTCGTCTCCTGTGACAGGTGTCGCGCTTCCCAGACGAGAGCGTTTCGGGATAATACTCCTCTGTCCGGTCGCGTAAGCTCGATCGGCGGGGAGTTCAGAAGGCGCGACTATGGAATTGATTCTCTGGCGACACGCCGAAGCCGAGGACGGCAGCCCCGATTCCGCGCGAAAGCTGACCGAACACGGCCGGGAGCAGGCGCTACGAGTCGCCGCCTGGCTGAGACCACGCTTGCCGGGAAATTGCGAAGTTCTGGTCAGCCCCGCCGCACGCGCGCAGCAGACCGCCCAAGCACTCGGCGTGGCGTTCGTGATGTCGCCCGCGGTGGGCACCGACGCGGTCGCCGACGATGTTATCTCAGCAGTCGGTTGGCCCGCAAGCTCGCAGGCGACGCTGATCGTCGGACACCAACCGACATTGGGTCGCGTCGCGGCGCTCCTGCTCTCGGGGGCGGCAGCCGACTGGGACATCGGCAAGGGGGCGCTGTGGTGGATCCGGCATTCAGGGGGCGAGACCAGGTTGTTCGCCGCGATCGACCCGGAGCTTGCGTGATCTTCGGTGCATGCTAGCAGGTCGCTCCCGAACCGACAAAAAGTGTTTTGACACGTCCGTCGGCCGTCAATACCATCGGCCGAGAGGAGATCGCTCATGAAACTGAAAGGCAGAACCGCAATCGTGACCGGAGCAGGAAGAGGGATCGGCAAGGCGATGGCGGCGCGGCTCGCCGCCGACGGCGCGAGCGTCGTCATCGCCGATATCGCGCAGTACGACGTCGCGGCTGCGGAGCTCGCGAAGTCCGGCACGCGCTCGCTCGGGCTCAGGGTCGACGTGTCCTCGGAATCCGACACCGCTTCCATGGCCTCGGAGACGATAAAGGCTTTCGGGCGCATCGATATCCTGGTCAACTGTGCGGCGATGTTCGCCGCGGTGAAGATCGGACCCTTCGAGGAGATTCCCGCGGACGAATGGAGACGCCTTCTCGAGATCAACGTGCTGGGTGTCGCGCTGTGCTGCAGAGCCGTCACGCCCCACATGCGCAGACAAAGGAGCGGCCGCATCATCAATCTCGCCTCCGGTGCGCCGCTCAAGGGCGTGCCCTACTTTCTGCATTACATCGCGAGCAAGGGCGCGGTGATCGCCATGACGCGCGGCCTCGCCCGCGAGCTGGGCAAAGACGGCATCACCGTGAACGCCATAGCGCCGGGCCTGACCGTGTCGGACGGGACCGCAGGCCGACCGGAGCACCTGCGCAACCACGCCGAGAGCATCCGCAGCCGCGCCATCCAGCGCGAAGAGCGCCCGGAGGACCTCGTGGGCGCGGTGAGCTTTCTCGCGGGCGACGACTGCGCGTTCATGACCGGACAGACTCTGGTGGTCGACGGCGGCTCGGCGATGGTGTGAGCTAGACCCCCCTCACCACGTCGCCGACGAGCCAGATCAACGCAACCCCCAGCGCGATGAGCGCTACCTGCTGCGCCGTGGCGTGGAGTTCCGGACGCCTGTGCAGCCCGGGGATGAGATCGGCTACCGCCACGTAGATCATGCTCGCAGCGGCAAGTGCAAGCACGGTACCGATCCATTCCTGCGCCGCTTGCAGCGTGAAGTACGCGAGGAGCGCCCCGATCAGCATGGCAAGGCTCGACAGCAGATTGAGCGCCAACGCCACGGTCTTGCTGTACCCGGAGTGCAGAAGAATGACGAAGTCGCCGATTTCCTGCGGGATTTCGTGCGCGATGATCGCCGCCGCGGTGACCACACCCAGCTCAGTGCTCTGCAGAAACGCCGCGGCAATCAGGATGCCGTCGACGAAGTTGTGAAAACCGTCGCCGATGATGATCATGAGTCCGCTGCGGCCGCGGTCGCTCGGGTCGGCGTGATGGTCGTGGGCCTCGCAGTCTTCGATATGGCAGTGGCGCCACAGCACGAGCTTCTCCAGAACGAAGAACCCCAGGATCCCGGCGAGCACCGTGGCAAACAGCGCTTGAAGGTTGCCCGCGCTGCCGATCGCATGCGGCAGGATCTCTAGGAATACCGCACCGAGCAAAGTACCGATCGCAAAGCTCACCAGCGCAGGGACCCAGCTTGCGGGCGCGGAGAGAGCAAACAACGCGGCGATTGCAATGCTGATCACGCCACCCGCGATGGTCGCCGCAGAGATCCACGCAATCGTCGCCATGCTCTAGTCTTCCTCCAGCCAGATGAGGCTCGCCATTCTGCCGGTGGTCCGGTCCCGACGGAAGGAAAAAAAACGCCCCTCGCTCGCGGTGCAGAATTCGCCGCCATAGATTGCGGCGACACCTGCCGCTGCAAGCCGGTGCCGCGCAAGCCCGTAGAGATCGACGAGGTACCTTCCGTTTTGCCGTGGAACAAACGACCCCGCAGCAGCAGGGTCTGTGTCGACGAAGGCCCTGCGGACGTTCTCTCCGACTTCGTAGCGACGCGCTCCGATACCCGGTCCGAGGTAGGCGATGAGGTCTCGCGGGGGCACGCCCATGGCCTGCACGACGTTCTCGACGACTCCCCCTGCAAGCCCCCGCCAGCCAGCGTGGGCGATCCCCACGCTCTTGCCCGTGCGATCGCTCAGCAAGACCGGCAAGCAATCGGCGGTCATCACCGCGCAGACCGGGCCTATGTCCTGCGTTACGACTCCATCGGCTTCGGCGTCCGGCGTCGCCCGCGCCGCGTCGATCACGGCCGTCCCGTGCACCTGCTTCACCCATGCGGGCTCCCCGGGCAGGCACGCCCTCAATGCGGCACGGTTGCGCGCCACACACTGCGGATCATCGCCGACCCGCGCGCTCAGATTGAGGCTCGCGAATTTCCCGGAGCTGACTCCGCCGGCGCGCGTGGTGATGAGCGCGCGCACTCGCCTCTCCGCTGGCCAATCGGGGGTGATCCAATCCGGGTGAAGCAGGCTCCTCACTCGAGCGAATCCAGGAGTGACCGGAGGTCTTCGGGCAAAGGTGCCGAGAAACGCCTGAGCGCGCCTGAAACCGGGTGTGAAAACCCAAGCCGGACAGCGTGTAAGGCCTGACGATGAAGCTGTGGGGTTCGTGGATCGTCCAGTCGCTTGCTGCGGTAGACCGGGTCGCCAACCAACGGATGGCCCAACGAGTGCATGTGCACGCGAATCTGATGGGTTCTGCCGGTAGCAAGGCTGCATTCGAGCAAGGTGGCGCGGGCGAAACGTTCTATCACCTTGAAACGCGTCAAGGCCGGACGCCCGGTAGGCACCACGGCCATGCGCGTGCGATGTCGCGGATCGCGCCCGACGGGCGCGCTCACCTCTCCGTCCAGTTTGACCACCCCGTGCACGACGGCAAGGTAGTCGCGCCTCACCGTTCTGGCCTGGAGCTGCCGAACCAGCTCGGTATGTGCTCGCAAAGTTTTTGCCACCACGAGAAGTCCGCTCGTGTCCTTGTCGAGCCGGTGCACGATACCAGCCCGGGGGATCTCCGCTAGCTGCGGCGAGCGGTGCAAAAGGGCATTGAGCAGCGTCCCTTTCCAGTTGCCGCTTCCGGGATGAACCACCAGGCCAGCCGGCTTGTTGATCACCAGGACGTCGTCGTCCTCGTAGACGATATCGAGCGCGATGGGTTCGGCGCGAAACGCCGTGTCCGCCGGGCCGGGCTGCGACCGGATTTCGACGCGCTCGCCGCCCCAAATCTTCTGCTTGGGTTTGGCGGCGCGTGAATCGAGGCTGACGTGCCCTTCTCTCAGCCACCTCTGCAGGCGGTTGCGCGAATGCTCGGGAAACATCCGGGCGAGGGCCTTGTCCAAACGCAGGCCGGCAAGAGCACCAGGAACGCGTCGCGTGACCCTTGCCACGGTATAATTTGTCGTCTCATCCGCAAGTTCCACCATGAAACATAGTGTAGCTTTATTCGCTCTTTTGATGGCGGCTTGTTCCTTCATCGACAAGCACGACCCCATATCCGGATGGTCGGCCGAGAAGCTTTACCGCGAGGCGAAAGAGGCGCTGAATAGCGGCCAGTACGACCTCGCGATCAAGCGCTACGAAACGCTGGAGGCACGCTTTCCCTACGGGCGCTACTCCCAGCAAGGTCAGCTCGAGATCGCCTACGCCTACTACAAACAGAACGAGCAGGCATCCGCGGTCGCTGCAACAGACCGGTTTGTGAAGCTGCACCCCAACCACCCCAATGTCGACTACGCGCATTATCTGAAGGGTTTGGTTTATTTCAACGAAGACCTGGGATTGCTCGGCAAGGTATCCCGCCAGGATAGAACCGAGCGTGATCCCAAGTCCGCGCGCGAATCATTCGACGCGTTCAAGGAGCTGGTGCAGCGCTTTCCGGAAAGCAAATACTCGCCTGACGCGCTGGCGCGCATGAAATACCTCGTCAACGCGCTTGCCTCCCACGAGGTTCATGTCGCCCGCTACTACATGAAGCGGGGCGCTTACGTCGCGGCGGCAAACCGCGCGCAATACGCGCTGAAAAACTACCCTCAGGCGCCGGCCCAGGAAGAGGCGCTCATTATCATGATCCGGGCCTACGACGTGCTCGGCATGCCGGACCTGCGCAACGACGCCGAGCGGATCTTGAGAAAAAATTTTCCGGACAGCGCGCAGCTGAAGGACATGCTCACCCAGCTCGGCCGCTGACTTCGGATCGGCCGTCGTCCCCCGCACCCGCGGGGCGGGGCGACTTGTGACCGGCGGCGATAAACGAAAGGACTTTGTCGAGCTCACGCACCAGCTTCATCGGCGGCAGGCTGGCGAGGATTCGCGGGCCGTAAGGCTTCGAAAAGAGCCTTGGATCGCAGATGACGAGCACGCCTCGGTCGGTTTCGTCGCGGATCAGTCTGCCGGCCCCCTGCTTCAGCGAAATGACCGCCTGAGGCAATTGGTAGTCAATGAAGGGATTGCCGCCTTCCCGCGCTAGCGATTCGAGCCGCGCTGCGAGCACCGGGTCATCGGGCGGCGCAAACGGCAGCTTGTCGATAACCACCAGCGATAATGCGTCCCCGCGCACGTCCACGCCTTCCCAGAAGCTGGCGCTTCCAAGCAGGACCGCGTTGCCCAGCCGACGGAAACGCTCGAGCAGCTCACTGCGAGAGCCTTCACCTTGAAGCATCAGGGGAAATCCCAGCGCCTGCCGCCGCAACTCCTCGCGTAACAGCTCGTGAGCAAGCCGCATCGCGCGCAAGGTCGTAAACAAGAGAAAGGCGCGTCCGCCGCTCGCCCGGATCACCGGCAGGGAGGCTGCGACGACCGCGCGCGTATGCTCGTCGCTATTCGGATCCGGGAGCTTCTTCGGAACGTAGAGCAGAGCCTGGGAAGCGTAGTCGAAAGGGCTGTCCCAGCACGCGGTGCGGGCGGTGTCCAGGCCCATCTCGCTGCGGTAGTGGCTGAAGTCGCCGGCGACCGCGAGCGTCGCGGAGGCAAAAATCCAGGCGCGCGGGTGACCGTCGAGCTGCCTGCGGAAAATCCCGGCGATGGAAAGCGGCGTGGCATTCAGCCGAAGCGAGTGACTGAACACCTCGACCCAACGGACCAGATCGGCGCGGCCGTCGTCGCACCAGCGTTCGAGCAAGGCCTGCGCAGTTCGCGCGCGCTCGGAGCAGCGCGCAAGACCCTCATTGCGTTCGGAGAGCACGTCGAGGGCTGCGCACACCGAGCTCAGCGCGGAATCGAGCGCGGCGAGCGCATCCGAAAATCCGCGATTTCGCCTGACCGATACTGCAGTGAAGCGCGCGCCTTCGTTGGGCAGCGCGAGGCGCAAATCCCGGGCCGCCTTGTCCAGCGCGGCAGTGAGCCGCGGCGGGTCGGGCATGTCCTTCGCTCCGGAGAGCGCTTCGGCACGAACATCCCGTGCGAGCTCGATGAGTTGCCCCGTGGACAGAGTTTCGCCGAAAAAGAGCGTCGCCGTTTCCGGGAGCTGATGCGCCTCGTCGAAGATCACGGTATTGCAGGCAGGCAACAGCTCCGCCATCCCCTCGTCCTTGAGGATCACATCGGCGAAGAACAGATGATGGTTGACGACCACGAGATCCGCGGCGAGCGCCTCGCGCCGTGCAGCCATCACGAAACAGTCGCGAAATCGCGGGCACGACTGCCCCAGGCAGTTTTCGCGGGTCGAAGTAGCAAGGCTCCAGGCAGTAGCCTCCTCCGGCACATCGGCAAGCTCGCTCTTGTCTCCGGTGCGGGTAACGCGCGCGAAGCCCACGATGCGCTGCAAGTCCCTGACGACGTCGCGGCTGGACAGCCCGACCTCTGCCAGGTTGCGCTCCAGGTGATAGTGGCACACGTAGTTGGCCCGGCCTTTCAGCAGCGCCGTGGTGAGCGGCACATTGAGGGCCGCGCGCACCGTCGGAAGGTCGCGATGGTAGAGCTGATCCTGGAGCGTCTTGGTGCCCGTCGATAGGATGACCTTGCCGGCGGAGAGCAAGGCAGGGACGAGATAGGCAAAGGTCTTGCCCGTGCCGGTGCCCGCCTCGCAGACCAACACGGCATTGTCTCGGATCGCCCCGGCCACCCGATTCGCCATTTCCAGCTGCTGCGAGCGCACGCGGTATTCCGGGATTCTCGCTGCGAGCGGACCGCGCCGGTCAAAGAGCGCATCGAGCTGTTCCGGGATGCCGCTGCCGGGGCTAATTGACTTCTTCAACCTTGTTCCGCGATGTCATGACTCAAAGCACTATAACGTTGAAGCGCTGATCCGGGGTTGGCTTCGGGCAAGCCTCAAGCCCGCCTTTCTTTACAGCGGGCCCCCTATGGTCTAAGGTGCTTTGATCATGCGCTGCAACTACCTGTTTTTCGGCATTTTGATTCTCTCGGCTTGCGCCGCACCCCTCCCTCCGCGCAGCCCGGAGATGGTCTTTCAGGCGCTGGCCAATGCGGGAGTGCCGTATAGACGGGGCGGAGATTCGCGCGAGAATGGCTTTGACTGCAGCGGCCTGGTGGCGCACGTCTACAGGGAAGCCTTCGGGATCGAGCTGCCGCACAATGCCTTAGCGCAAAGCCGGATGGGCAAACGCGTAACCTTGTCTCAACTTGAAGCGGGCGACCTGGTGTTCTACAACACCGAGCGACGACCCTACTCCCACGTGGGGATTTTCCTCGGGGACGATCGCTTCATCCACGCACCTCGGCCGGGCTCGGCAGTGCGCATCGAAAGTATGCGCGGAACCTATTGGGTTAGGCGCTTCGACGGAGCACGGCGTATTTCACTTCCGCAGTAGGCCCGCCAAAAGGCGTAGGGTGGGCGGCAAAGCTCGAGGCTCCGTTTGACATCCATAATGAGAATCAATATCATTCTCGCTCCAATCTGGGAGAGCGGCATATGTCGAAGCCCCTGTGGGGGTTGAGCCTGGTGGGGATTTTGGGACTGGTGCTCTGGGTACCCAGCTATGCCCAGGAGCTCTCCTTTGCGCTCACCATCAAGGACCACCGCTTCGAGCCGTCGGAGCTTCGGGTTCCGGCAGGCAAGCGGTTCAAGTTGGTCGTGAAAAACCTCGACCCGACCGCTGAAGAATTCGAGAGTCACGACCTCAAGCTCGAAAAGGTCATCCCCGGCAGAAGCGAGGCGAATTTAACTGTCAGACCGCTCAGGCCGGGGACCTATGAGTTCGTCGGTGAGTTCCACGAAAAAACGGCCAGGGGCCGTGTCGTTGCGAAATAGCCTGCATCGCCATGCTCGCAACCGCCGTCATTGTGCTGCGCGAGGTGCTTGAGGCCGCTCTGGTCGTGAGTATTGTTCTGGCGGCCACTCGCGGCGTGGTTGGCAGAGCCGCGTGGGTCACTTACGGAATCGTTGCAGGGACCCTCGGCGCGTTGGCGGTCGCTGCATTTGCCGATGTACTTGCCGCCGCCGCTTCGGGCCTCGGCCAAGAGATTTTCAATGCCACGGTCCTGTTCATCGCGGTAGCCATGCTCGGCTGGCACAACGTGTGGATGACTCGACACGGCCGCGAGATGGCGGCGAATCTCAAATCGGTCGGCACAGCGGTGCGCGTGGGTGCCAAGCCCCTTTACGCATTGTCAATCGTCGTCACGATGGCAATACTGCGCGAGGGATCGGAACTCGTGTTATTCCTCTACGGCATCGCTTCGGCTGGGCCCGGCCAGACAACGGAGCTGGCAGGGGGGTTTGCGCTCGGGTTGGCCGCTGGATTGGTGTTTGGAGTCGGCATGTATTTCGGTCTGCTGCGCGTACCTGCCAAGCACTTGTTTGCCGTGACCGGATGGTTGATCCTGCTGCTCGCCGCCGGTATGGCTGCCCAGGGCGCTGCCTACCTCGTGCAAGCCGACATCCTGCCGGCACTGGGCGAAACCATCTGGGATACCTCGTACCTTCTACCCGACGACAGCGTCATCGGGAAACTGATGCATACCCTCGTGGGCTACACGGCACGGCCGTATGGAATTCAGCTCGGCTTCTATGCCGTTACGTTGATCGTAGTTCTCGTTTTGACGAAGATTACACACGGGTCTACCCGTCGTCCCGCTACGTAACGCGGCCCACGTCGTATCAAGTATTACATTTACGCGGATTTTCGATAAAAAGCCTGATACCACTCCGCAAATCGCCTGACGCCGACTTCGATGGGAGTCTGTGGCTGATAGCCGACCGATTTGTGCAGCTCGCCCACATCGGCAAAGGTCGCCGGCACATCTCCAGCCTGCATCGGAAGAAGATCGAGCTGCGCCTTTCTGCCGAGACACTGCTCGAGCACCTCGATATAGCGCATGAGCTTGACCGGCTGGTTGTTGCCGATGTTGAAGATACGCCAGGGAGCATAACTTGTCGCGGGATCCGGGTGATCACCGCTCCAGCCGGCCGCGGAAGCAGCAGGCTTCCCCATGACTCGGATGACCCCCTCGACGATGTCGTCGACGTAGGTAAAATCGCGCACCATTTCGCCGCGGTTGAACACCGGGATCGGACGTCCGGCGAGGATTCCCTCTGTGAACTTGAACAGCGCCATGTCCGGGCGACCCCAGGGACCATAGACGGTGAAGAACCGCAGGCCCGTGCACGGCAGGCCGTAAAGGTGAGCGTAGCTGTGCGCCATCAATTCGTTGGCCTTCTTGGTCGCCGCGTATAACGAGAGCGGGTGGTCGACATTGTCGTGCTCGGAAAACGGCAACCGGGTGTTGGCTCCGTAGACGGAGCTGCTCGACGCGAACACGAGGTGCCCGACCCGCGTGTGGCGGCAGCCTTCGAGCACGTGCATGAAGCCCACCAGGTTGGCATCGATGTAGGCCGAGGGGTTTTCAATCGAGTAACGCACCCCGGCCTGCGCGGCCAGATGCACGACTGCACCGAATTCACCGGCGGCGAAAAGCTCGCCCATCGGCTTGCGCTCGACGATGTCGAGCTTGTGAAAGAGGAACCCGGCACGCGCACGCAAGCGCTCGAGGCGCGCCTGCTTGAGCCGGACGTCGTAGTAGGCGTTCAGATTGTCGATGCCCACAACCTCGTCGCCGCGATCGAGCAGCTGGTGCGCCAGCGTCGAACCGATGAATCCGGCAGCTCCCGTGACAAGAACCTTCATTTTCTGTCAGTCTGGTTTGGCGGAGAGGGTGGGATTCGAACCCACGATACGCTTGCGCGTATTCCGGTTTTCGAGACCGGCACGTTCAACCGCTCCGTCACCTCTCCGGTTGGGCTGATTTTACCAGCGCCGAGGATCAGCGCGCCGGATCGATCGCCTTCAAGGGACCCATGTAAGGCAGCAGCGCGGGAGGAATATCTACGCCGCCGTCGGCGCGTTGATAGTTTTCCATTACTGCGATGAGCGTGCGCCCGACGGCAAGTCCCGAACCGTTTAGCGTGTGCACCAGCTCGGGTTTGCCCTTGTCGTTGCGGAAGCGCGCCTGCATGCGCCGCGCCTGGAACGCCTCGAAATTGCTGCACGAGGAGATCTCGCGATATGCGTTCTGCCCGGGAAGCCAGACCTCGATGTCGTAGGTTTTTGCCGACGAGAAGCCGGTGTCACCGGTGCACAGCGTGACCACGCGGTGCGGCAGCTCGAGTTTTTTCAGGATCGTCTCGGCATGTCCTGTCAGCTGCTCGTGTGCCTCGTACGATTTCGCGGGATGGACGATCTGCACCAGCTCGACCTTGTCGAACTGGTGGTTGCGGATCATGCCGCGGGTGTCCTTGCCGGCGGCGCCGGCCTCCGAGCGAAAACACGGCGAGTGGCAGGCGAACTTCAGCGGCAGCTTTTCGAGCGGCACGATCTCGTCGCGCACGAAATTGGTCACCGAGTACTCTGAGGTCGGGATGAGGTACAGGTCGCGGTCCTCGATCTTGAAGAGATCGCCCTTGAACTTGGCGAGGCTCGTCACGCCGTCGGCGCAGGCGCTGCTCACCATGTACGGCGTGTACACCTCCGTGTAGCCGTGCTCCTTGGTGTGCGTGTCGAGCATGAATTGCGCGATCGCACGGTGCAGGCGCGCGACAGCGCCCTTCATCACCACGAAGCGCGCCCCGGCGAGCTTCGCCGCGGTATCGAAGTCGAGGCCGTCGAGCCCGGCGCCGATGTCGACATGGTCCCTGGGCTGGAAGCCGAACTTGCGCGGCTCGCTCCAGCGCCGCTGCTCGACTGCGTCCTCGGGTCGGCTTCCGACCGGGACGCTCGCGTGCGGCAGGTTCGGGATCAGGGAGACGAACTCGCGCAGCTTCTCCTGCACGGCGGCGTTGTCCGCTTCCATTTCCTTCAGCTTCTCCCCGAACTCGGCGCCCTGGCGCATCAACGCGGCCGCCTGCGCCTCGTCCTTCTTCGACTTCGCCTGGCCGACTTGCTTGGCGAGAGCGTTGCGCTGCGACTGCAGCTGCTCGGTCGCGGTCTGGATCTCCCTGCGCTTCTCCTCGAGCGCCCTGAAGCCGGAAATGTTGAGTGTATAGCCGCGAGTTGCGAGGCGTTTCGCCACCGCGTCGATCTCGGTTCTCAGCAGCTGGACGTCGATCATTTCTTCGTGGCCGCGTCGTCGCGGCGGCGCAGCTCTCTCATCTTTTCTCTTATCTTGTCCTCGAGGCCGCGGTCGGTCGGCTC
>WNFV01004841.1_pt1 | contig 26811 bp, 31 predicted proteins | sample 5400101 | NCBI WGS metagenome assembly WNFV01 (sample SAMN13153361, study PRJNA577476) | soil metagenome | isolation source: 115 cm soil or saprolite under grassland replicate 1 | place: USA:California | collected 2016-06-15
TGGTGACCACAGGGTTGTCGGAGACCGAAGCGATCTCTATCAAGAGGACGCGTTCGGCATGGGCGAGGGTGTCCCTGAACGCGCCGTGCACCTGGGGGGCGCATCGAAGCGAGAAGGCGTCCTGGACCAGATGGGCGCTCTCCCGATGCGAGGCGACGATCTCGCTTCCCTCCAGGAGCCGGCGCAGGTTCGCCGACGACTCTGCCTGGCCCGGATGGGGGCGGAGACGTTGGAGCCGCTCGTCGAAGGGCCGTTCGCTGGCAAGGATGGCATCCACGGTCATGGCGGCCGCCACGTCCGCCGCCTTGGCCAGCGCCTTCGCCCGAGCCAGCGTGAGGGCCCCGATGGCGAGCATGCCCTGGGTCCCGTTCACCAGGGCCAGTCCTTCCTTCGGTTCGAGCTTGAGGGGCTCCAGGCCCGCCCTGTCCAGGGCGGCGGCGGCCGGCATCGGCTCGCCTTCGAACGACACCTGGCCCTCGCCGATCAGGGGGAGGGCGAGGTGGGCCAGCGGGGCGAGGTCCCCGGAGGCACCGAGCGAACCCTGCTCGGGGACGACGGGCAGCAGGTCCCGATCGAGGAACTCCAGCAGGCGCTCGACCACCACCGGGCGGACGCCGGAGTGTCCAAGGGCAAGGACATGGGCCCGGAGCAGGAGCATCGCGCGAACTTCCTGATCGCCCAGCGCGGGTCCGACGCCGACCGCATGCGAACGGAGGAGATCGTGCTGGAGCCGGCGAACCTCGCCGGGCGCCAGGCGGACGTTGGCCAGGCTCCCCAGGCCGGTGGTCACGCCGTAGACGGTCTCGCCGGCCGAGACCTTTCGCTCAACGACCTCGCGGGACCGTTCGATCCGCCCCCGCGCCCGGGGCGACAGCTCGACTCGCTCGCCACGGGCGACGGCAACGACGTCCTCGATCGAGAGCGCCTCGCCGACGGTGACGGTCACGCTCGGGGAGGCTAGTGGCGAGCGGTGCGAGCAGCAACCGGCACCGATGTTGCCGCGCCCACCGAGGCGGCACGCGGCGGGGGGCGTGCGAGGCGGACATCCCCAACGGAGGCTGCCTCCAGGACACCGACAGAACAGCGACAAGGGGAAGAGCGTTTCGGCAGCTCTGAGCGCGCAAGCGCTTCACTCGATCAACGCGCCGGACCCGCTGAATAGCTTGCGATTGCGATGATCCTGGTGTTGCTGCTCGAGTGGTCTGACACTGCTTACGATCGGCCTCGTGCCCTGGCATTAACGTGTCGACCGTCCGAGCAGAACAGTGCAGCGGGGCGGGCAGTGACCCGATAAGAGCCTGATCGCACCAGGATCCCATCGCAGTCCAGTCGGCCCGCCCGATCAGCGGAGCCGACCGTTGACCTGTAAAGGAGGATCAACAGCCATGGGAAGCTTCGCACTGGAACGAGGCGAGATCATCGTCGGTGTCGACACCCACAAGGACCAACACGTCGCGGTGAGCATCGACGGCCTCGGGGGACGTCTGGGGGGAGCGGTTCGTTCAGGCGACGACCGCAGGCTACAGCGAACTGCTCACCTGGGCGAAGGAACAGGGTCGCGTCATGGCTGTTGGCATCGAAGGCTGCGGCTCCTACGGTGCCGGCCTGGGCGAGCTTCCTGCGTCGCCACGGCCACAGGGTCATCGAGGTGGACCGGCTCGCAAGGCGGATCGTCGACTGCGAGGCAAGTCCGACACCATCGACGCCGAGCGCCGCCCGCGAGGTGCTCGGGGGCTCGGAAGAGCCGAGGGATTGGGTGTCGATGAACGCGGACACGGTGAGGAAGATCGGCAGGGTTGCGGGAAGCAACGAGGCGCAGGAGGTAACTGACCTGATTGAGCCAGTCCTGAGCTTCGGGACCGGGCGGGCCTGGCGGGATCTCGTAGATCGCCGCGGCGAAGACTTCCACCGTTGGCGCCCCCAGAGCCACGGCATAGCTGGCGTTCCAAGAAAGAACCCATGGCGGCGGGGCGGACTCGGAGCCTGGGGATCGGGTATCCCGCCTACGAAGAGGCGCGCGGGCTCGCTGGAGAAACGGCGCGGCTCGGAACGGAAGCGATGGTCCAGCTCGCACTGGCGATGGAGAGGTTCATGGACCGGTGGCTCGCGGCGAGCGGGCGACTCGGCGGGCCGAGATTCAGCCTCGGCTAACGCCGCGAGGAGATTCGGTTAGGCGAGTCGAGGGAGCCGAGACTGAGCCCTGTCTCCTACTCGCTATTGCTGCTCTGGGGATCTCCCTCATCCTGTTGGCATCCGGCGAGATCCCTTAGGGCTTCCTCAGAAGCCAGGCCTACGATGTGACCCGTGGGCCTATTGGGTGATGCGCTCGAAGCGATCTACGAAAGCCGCTGGAGCTTCCAGTCGCTCGTCGGTGCCGGCGTCGCGAATGGAGGTCGACGTCTCCGTCTGTGGGTGGTCCGCCCCGATCGTCTCCGGAGCGAGGATGAGACGGACGATGGCGCGCTCATCATCGTGCACGCGGGGACGGGATGGTGGATGTCCCATCCGAAGCACGGGAGCCACGCCGGAAACGACGACGAGGCGACGCTCGGGAACCGCGGCGCGCTCGTCGATCTCCTCGATCCGACCCCCCTGCTTGGCCTCGCCCGCCTCGAGGTCATCGGGGAGGAGGAGGTGGCAGGTCGCGCCGTGATCCGCATGCGTGCGACCCCCCGCTCGGGCGAGGAGATTCACGCTCCGGGCTGGTCGATCGGCCCCGACGGGATTGAGGTGGCGATCGACCGCGACCGAGGGATTGCCCTGCGGGCGGGCTCAATCCGCTACACCCACATGGTCTTCGACGCAGACATCCCGGCGGAGACCTTCAGCATGGAGTTCCCAGGCGGCGAGATCCCGAAGGAGGCCCGGGTCCTGCCGCCGCGTCCGGTCAGCCTGGAACAGGCCAAGGATCTGGTCGGCTTCCCCATCCTTGTCCCTAGTGCACTCCCCGAGGGGTCCCGCCTCGTCCGCTGCGTGCTCCCAGCTGAGGATCCGGCCGACGGCGTGCACCTTTCCTACGTGGTGGATCCAGGAGCTCGGTCCTTCGTGGAGGTGTCTGTAGGGCCGAGGGTCTTGGCCGAGGAGCCCTCGGCCTGGCCGGACTGGCGAGTGGTGCGCGAAGGTGGCGTAGACCTGCGGGTCAGGGAGGATCGGGGTGAATCCTGGTACCGGGCCACGGCCCTGGTCGAGCGCGACCGGATCGGTATGGTGGTGAGCTCGGCCCTGTCCCTCGACGCCGTGGTGGCGATGGCCCTCTCGCTGGAGCCGTTGCCGTGAGCGAGCTTGCCGACCTGCTGGAGCTGCTCCACACCAGCGATTCCAGGTGGAGGACCCTTCGAGCCTCCGGCCGGCACTGGTGGCACGCCCCTCGAACACTCCAAGCCTTCGAGCGCGGGATTCGGTCGCGTCGCGGGGGGAGAACCGTTCTCTTCGGCCGGGAGGCGGAGACCGAGGAGTACGCAGAGCGGGAGGAGCCGTGGCGGCTGTGGCTCGCCCCACCGGATCGGGTGCGCGCGGAGTTCCTGGCCGGCGACGAGACGGTGACGGCGGTCATCGATGGAGATACCTGGTGGAGCTCGAGTCCGTCGTACGGAGCGAGGACGAATCAGGGAGATCCGCGACATAGCCACGGCACAGGACCGGGGGAGCCCCTGGTGCACACGGCGGGCATCCTGCCAGCGGTTCGGCTGGCCATCGAGGGAACGGTGAGAGTCCTCGGACGCCCGGCCCTCGGGGTGAGAGCCACCCCGCTTCCCGAGGATCCCGAGGGACATTGGCACGGGTCTCTCCACGGGCTCGGTTCCGGCGCCGACGCGTACGACCTGATCGTCGATGCAGAGGTCGGCGTGCTGCTTCGATCCGAGGCGTTCCTAGACGGCGAGCCGTTCAAGGTCCTCGAGATGCATGAAGTCGTCTTCGACGCAGAGCTCCCTCCCGAGACATTTGTGCTGGAGGCACCCGGAGGTGAGCCCTTCGAACGGGTTGTGGAGGATCGGCTGGTGCCGCTTCAGGAGCTCCAGGACCAACTCCCATTCACCGTGCTGGTGCCGGCCCATCCCCCCATGCCTGGCCCTGAGGATCGTTTCGAGTTGGGCGAGCGGGCGTCGATCATGCCGGCCAACCCACGACATGAGATGCCGACGCTGGTCCAGATCCCCTACTTTGCAGGTGCGGGCCGAGTCCTGACCCTTAGGGAGTCGGCCGAGCCGCTCCCTGTCCGTAGGCACCAGGAACTTCGGCCTCAGGGTGACCTCATGGTGGGCGAGGATCGAACGGTCCACCCGGCCAGGCCCAACGTCCGTTTGGTGCAGAACGGGACACACGTGGAGCTGGAAGGAGTTGGGATGACGCTTGACGAACTCGTCTCGATCGCCCGATCACTGGTCGCGCTTCCGTCTGGGCCGCCCTTTCTGGCTCACCCTGCGGGCGACTGAGTCCGGAGTGTCGGTATCGGGCGACTCCCGTTGCGATGACTGGTACCCCAAACTGGTACCCCTGGAGGTTGGAAACTGACGAGAACTTGCGGAAGGCAGCAAGAACGGTCATGCGTGATCAGTCGGCTTCTTCGGCCAGTTCTTCCTGGTAGATGGCTTGGCCTTTCGCGGACTCATAATCCGCAGGCCGGTGGTTCGAGTCCACCCCGCCCCACGCGTTTCCGCTGGTCAGGGCCCCCTTTTCGCCTGGCGGGACCTTGACAACCGGATTGCCAACGTGCCTGGTCAGGGGTGAATTCTCCCTCCTCCCCATCCGAGTCCCCAGCGGATCCTAGGGTCCGCTGCAACCACCTCTGACCTGGGGTGGGGCCGCAGTGGGGCCGCGCCTGCCGAAGAAACCCCCCGACGGGGAGACGGCTCCAGACCTAGGCGCAGCAGGATCGTCCGGACCGTCGTTGCTGAGACCTGGATGTCCAGCTTCAGCAGCTCGCCGCGGATCCGCTGGTAGCCCCACCGGGGGTTCTCCCTGCCCAATCGGACGATGAGGTCCCGGACCTCCGGATCGATCGGTGGCCGGCCGGGGCGACCTCTCCTCTTATATGTCCACTTCTTCCTGACGAGCTCCCGGTGCCAGCGGAGCATTGTCTCGGGCCTCACCACGAACGCGGGCCACGGCTTCCTCGGCATCGGTCGGCTCGCCGCCGCCAGCAGCATCCGGTCAAGACGACGCAAACGAGGGCGCTTCACTTGCCGCTGAAGCACCTTCACCTGGTGTCGAAGTACCAGGAGCTCGATGTCCCTCTCGTCCTTCGGACGTGGTCCGGTCCCAAGCGCGTGGCGAACGAGGAAGTAGAGCAGCGAGAACAGCATGGATCTCCTTCCCGTCGAGGAGAGCGCATGCTACCGGCGAGCCGGCGATCGGGCGGATCGGGGATTCTGAACCCTTCAGGAACTGAGGGCCTTGAACGTTCGGCGGAGAGAAGTCTTGGGTGGGCTCATTCACGAGTATCGGGCCGCGGCCTGAGTTTCTTCACCCGACGGGCTGACAACGGAGCGAAACCTGGATCGGGCCCGACGCCTGCTCGCCGGCGAGGGGCAGGTCCGGGCTCGAGTCGCACGTCAGCGGGTGGTCAGGCTCCGACAGCTGACGCGACAGCTCGAGGAGATCACGCAGGAGATCCGGCAGCTGGCCGCGGCCTTCAACACCGGTCTCACCACCATTCCGGGCGTGGCCGAATTGTCCGCGGCGGAGTTGCTCGCCGAGATCGGCGACATCACGAGGTACCGCACCAAAGCCCAGTTCGCCATGGCCAACGGAACGGCACCCCTACCCGCGAGCTCCGGCCGCGTGGAGCGGCATCGCCTGAACAGGGGCGGTAACCGGCAGCTGAACCGCATCGTCCACTTCGCCGCTCTCACCCAGGTCTCTCGTCATCCACCAGGTCGCGCCTACTACTTGCAGAAGAAGCAGGAAGGCAAGACGACCCAGGAGGCGCTCCGGTGTCTCAAGCGCCGGATCTCCGACCGGATCTTCCAGACTCTCCGCACCCATGGCGCGACGCTGTTGTTGACATAGGAGCTCGAGTGGGCCGTGGCCCGCCGGTACATGAGCCAGGAGTCGTTGGCCAAAGCCCGCATGGCCCTGATCGAGGGGGACGTCGACGTCGGGGAGGAGGTGAGACGCGAGCTAGTGGCGGCCGGCTAACTGCTCAGACTGAGAGGTTGGAGCGGTGGACTCGTACACCACCTTAACGGACGTGGCCCCAGGTTAGAAAAGCAACCGCGATCCGGCCTCCTGACCTTGCTCCGGAGTCCTTCTCCGGCCCAACGACGGTTAACGAGGGGAAGTGCTCCAACATGCGCCTCAGTACCTGTAGGGAGGCTTCAAGATCGGCAGTGCTGACGTCCACCCACCACTTGGCGCGCGGGTGGCCGCTCGCGCGCGGAGTCTAGCTCGAATAGGAGTTAGGTCGGTCACGGCGACGCGGGCTTATTCTCGCGGTGACGGCCAGCGCCGGAAGGAAGGGCCGGTGGAGCTCCAGCACATCCGCATACACGGTCAAGACATCGGATACGTGACCGCGGGGTCGGGCCCGGTGGTCATTCTGATCCATGGCATCGCCAGCAGCTCCACGACGTGGGGCCGGGTCATGCCCGCCCTCGCCGAGCGAACGACCGTCGTGGCCCCGGACCTTCTCGGCCACGGCGGCTCAACGAAGGCCGCCGGGGACTACTCGCTCGGAGCCTTGGCAAACGGCATCAGGGACCTGATGGCAGCCCTGGGGCACCACCGGGCCACCTTCATCGGTCACTCCCTCGGCGGTGGTGTGGCCCTGCAGTTCGCGTACCAGTTCCCCGGTCGCTGCGAGCGGCTGGTGCTCGTGGGGAGCGGAGGCTTGGGCAAGGAGGTCGGCCTTCTGTTTCGCGCGCTGAGCTTCCCGGGGGCGGAGCACGTGCTCGCTCCGGCCTTCGCTCCGGCCGTGCAGTCCAGGAGCACCGCTGTGGTGAACTGGCTGCGGAACGTCGGGATCCCCTTTCCTCCGTCCTTCGACGAGATCTGGCAGGGGTACGTGTCGTTGATGGACGGAGATACCCGACGGGCCTTCTTCCACACGCTTCATTCGGTGGTGGACCCCGGCGGCCAGCGAGTGAGCGCGATGAACCGCCTTCATCTAGCGTCGCTCAGGCCGATCCTGATCATCTGGGGCGAGCGGGACTCGATCGTTCCGGTCCGACATGCCCGAGCCGCCCACCAGGCCATGCCGGGCAGCGTCCTGCACGTGTTCGAGGACGTCGGGCACTGGCCCCAGCACGACCGGCCGGAGGAATTCGCGCGAGTCGTCCTCGCGTTCATCAACTCCACGCATCCGCCAGACCTCACGGATGAGCAGCTCGCGCCACCGATACCCGCTTCACCCAGCGTCTAGGGTCGGTTCCACGGATGACAGGGGCTCGCGGTCGGCCTGATCGTTACCGGCGCCGTCGACGCGCCGTTGACGAACGGGGACCTTCGGCGTGTGCACTTCCGCACGGTCTCGATCAGAGTGGCCTGCGGCTGGAGGCCGTGAGCGCTGCGAGCGCCGACCCAGAGCTAGGTAAGCAGGGTCCGGACCTCCCCCATGGTGAACGCCCGCAGCGTTTCCGTCGAGGCGTTCCCACGCTCCGCGACGATCATGAGGAGCTTGGCCGCCGTCTCGTCGTCAGGGGCTTCCACCACGGCGATCTGGTCGAACCGGCCCATCGTGAGCCAGTTCCCGATGCTTCTCCCGCCAAGTGCCTCGATGCGCTTGTCCACCTCGGCGACTCGGTCGGGGAGCGAGCTTGCCTTGGACCGGCCCTGATCGGTCCATTTGATGAGCGAGACATAAACTGGCACCGCTCCCTCCTTTCAAGGCGTATGTCCGGACTGTGGCACCTCCATTGGACCCCGTGCAAGCGACGTCGTGTGGGACCGACCCGTCCGGCGCCCCGTCACGGTGATCAATGCCACTGTCGAGCCCAGCAGACGTTGCACTCCAGGGTGCGCATCATGGCCATCACGAGCGCGCTGAGCCACCTCGGCCGTGGTCCATGTCGGGAGCGGCTGGACCTCCCGCACGGGGACCCGGGAGCTAGCGCGTGCCCCACCGTCATCGGTGAACAGTCCTGCCGCCCCGGCGACGGCCTGGATTACGGGAACCACGACCGGCTGCTGCGCGAGGCGCGTGAGCTTGGAGCGCCGGTTCCTGGTTAGCTTGTGGAGGAGTGAGATGGGCGGACCAGCTCGATCCGCTGGGTGAGGTTGAACCTCCAGGGCCAGCGCCATGGCGTCGCGCTCACGACCCGGAGCGAAGAGCCATGCGTGTGTTCGACCGGATCGGGCAGATGTGCGTGGAATGGCCGGACGCAGGGCCCCAAGTCCCAGACGAGCGCCCGGGCGCCTGGGCGCAGCACGCGGCCGATCTCGGTCAGGCCTGCCGTGGGGTCGGCCCAGTGGTGCATCGACAACGTGCTGACGACCAGGTCGAACGAACCGTCGGGGAACGCCAGCGAGGCCACGTCGCCGACAAGGAACGATGGCCGGCGCTCGTCGCCGTCCCTCGGACGGTCGGCGTTGGCTCGGGCGCGCTCGATCATGGCCGGATCGAGGTCGAGACCGGTCACGTCCAGGCCGTGCTGGCGAGCCAGCCGGATAGACAGATGGCCGGGCCCGCAACCCACCTCGAGCACCCGTGCGCCGTCCGGGGCGTCCGCCGCGACGTCGGCAGCGATGCGCCCGAAGAGCGAGCCGAGCACGAGCCGGCTCAGCGCGTCGTAGACGACGGCATCGCCGATGAGGATCCCTCCCGGCACCCTTCGCCCTGTGGCGGCACCGCGGCCGTGTCGCACGACGGCGACGGCCGCGGCGGCCGCTCCGAGCAGGATCACGAGCGTTCGACGTCGGGCCACCTAGGGTCGTACTGCTTTCAACTCGATCGCCATGGTGGTGAAGGGTAATCGGAGAGGGCGGTGGAGTCCGCTTGTGAGGTCGCTGCGGGCCGTGTGGGGTGCAATTATTCGGATCACGCAGTTCACCTGCGCATTTGGCCCATCGGGGGGTCGGGAGCCCAGTGGGCCTAAGGGCCTTTCAAGGATGCCCGATGCCTTCGCGCTCAGCCTTCCAGGGGGGAGATCTGAGTCTCCGAGACTCAGGTTTCGGTTGCTTGTTCTAGCCAGGGATGCAGGCAGCCGGTAGTTACCCCGGGCCGACCACCCGCTTCAAGTGGTGGGGAAGGGCCAGGACCCCGATCCGAAGATGCGCAGGTCGGCGCTGTGATCTGAATAATTGCACCCCACAGGTTGACGAACAATAGGAGCATCCCTTCAGCCCAGTCTGTGTCGCAACCGGCTGCTAGTGGCAGACTCTCAGGTTCCTGGGCCCAGGCTAATGGTCCGGAGTTGGCTGACGTCGCTCCCATTCGGTGCCGGCGCTGAAGGATTCTCGCCTCGTCCTGGCTTCACCAGAGTCCGCAGGGGGGAGCTAGTCGATCAGCCGTCTCCGCAGGGCTTCGGCTACAGCGGCGGTCCTGTCGGAGGCCCCGAGCTTCCTGTAGATGTCCCCCAGGTGAGACTTCAGGTCATCCCTGGACATGGAGAGCTGTTCGGCGATCTCCGTGTTGGTGTGCCCGAACGCCAGAAGCTGAAGCACCTCCAACTCTCGCGCCGAGAGCCCCTGAGTCTGACTCACCTCTCGCTCGGCCAGCGCATCAGCGAGCGACGCGACGACATCGGGGTCGATGACCATGGTACCGCCAGCCACCAGCCGCACAGCCTGGATGAGGTGTTCCGCATCCCGGGTCTTCAGTACGTACCCTCGGGCCCCGGCGCGTGCCGCCTCGGTTACGTACTGATGCTCATCGTACGCGCTCAGCATGACGACCTGTGTGTCCGGATGGCGCTTCCGAATTGCTCGCGCTGCTTCGAGGCCGTCCATCCCGGGCATCCTGACGTCGACGAGCGCGACGTCCACACGAGGGTGGGCCCCTTGTAAGAAGGCCAGAACTTCCTCACCGTTGGAAGCCTCCGCGATCACCTCGATATCAGCGGACATGTCGAGATACTCGCGGAGCCCTTGACGGACGAGCACATGATCGTCCGCGATGAGGACCTTGATAGCCATGGCGATCCCGGCCTACCCTCGGCGGGACACCCCCCACCGCATTCTACGTTCGCGATCCGGGTTCATGTTCAAGAGGCAGAAGGCCCGCGCCCTGAAGGGCGTTATCGTGCACTCCTGTGCCAACCCCTTGACCGGGGTCGGGACGTGTTCCTTTCGCCCAGGAGCATCAGTCAGGAGCCCTGTGACGATCCCACCTCCTTGCCTATCCTTGGTTCGAGCGGGGGGACGACCCGAATGACCACGCAGAGGGCGTCGCGATCTTGGCGCTGGCCGCAGACCCTCCTAGCCTGTTGGCCGGACGTGGGCGGACCTCGGACCGGGAGCTGTGCGGTCATGCATTTCTCAACACGGCTTATTCAGGAGGGTGGAAGCTTCGTGTTCAGCGCCTTCGATGATCGGGATGCGAGATTGTTCCTGCGACGAAGGGGGTATCACCCACACAGACCGAGAGGACGGACGTCATGTTCGTTCGATACCTGCCCCCCCAACCCTCCGCGGTCTCTCAGGCAAGGGAGTTCGTCCGAGCCGCGTCGACCAACCTGATTGCTCAGGCTCTGAACGACCTTGTCCTGGCAGCCTCCGAGACGTGCACCAACGCGGTGCAGCACGCCGGAGCGTCGCGGGTGAAGCTGACGTGGGACCGAGAACCGGAGGGTATCGTGGTGCAGATCGAGGACGACGGCGTGTTCGGCCGAGAGGCGCCCGGCGACCACCTGGGGATCGGGTTGTCGCTCGTGGCCCGTGTGGTCGATGACATCACCATCAAGGCGGGCTCACAGGAGAATCCCGGGACGGTCGTTCGGCTTGTGAAAAGGACCCCATCGGACGAAGAAGAAGCGACCGCCGGACGGCGACAAGCATCGGGGCCCTCTTCGATCTCGTGAAGCGGTCGGACTCCGCCTCCGGCTCGATCAGTCCCACTGTATCGGGGGAGTAGGATCGCCGCGGCCGATCGAGCCGGCGACCATCACGACTTGCGCGTTGTGCTTGGGCGGGTACGACGCGCCGATCCGCTCCGCGAGGGCGAAGCGCCATCCGGTGGCCTGGTTCACACCGCGATCGTAAGAGATGCCCTCTGGAGGTGAACGCACCCGCCGGTTGGTGCATGGAGTCGGTCCGCGCGGTTCTCTGACGGACGCGCGCATGACACCGGATCGGCCAGAGCGCGGGCCAACAGGTCTGGCAACGTGGCCTGAACAGCCGGTTTGCCATTGCCAAGTGCGGGTGGCACGCTGCCCGTATGAAGAAGCTGCTCTTGGTGGTGCTGGCCGTGGCGACTCTGGCAGGGGTGGCAATGCTGGTGAGCCGCAGGTCCGCCGCCCACTAACCGAACACAAAGCGGGCCCGGCTACAGTACTCAGCGGAATACCCTAGCTCTATGTTGCTTGAATCGGGGCGAATAACGTGAAGAGGCTGTTGCATAAACCCCGATCTGGCCACAATTTCCGAGTGGGATTCTACAAACTCGCAGGCCAGAGACCTGTCTCCTCAGACCAAACACGGCGGTTTGAGGTTTGTGCAACAGCCTCTGAAGGGTGCATCTATTCAGATACAGCCTCTGACCTGGGCCGTCGACAATCTGGTTCCGACCCAGGTCGGTCCGCGAACCCTACGGCGTGTAAGTATCGGCCGGTCTCTCCGACCCATGGGGCCGGGCGAACCTGAGCACCTCCGCTCAACTCTCAAGAGTCAATCCCAGGGCTCTGAAGGGCGCCTATAAGAGGGCCACCAAGGGGAGTGGGGGACGGATGCCGCACCATGCTTCCCTTGAGCCACAGCCAAACATGCTGCTGCTCAGAGAGGTGAACCGAATAAGTGCACCCTTCGCGCCGCTTCGCCGATGGAGACCTGCTCCTCATGCCGCCGACTGGCTGACCATCCGAGCGAGGACATCCCGGTTCCACCGGGCGGCCCGCCTCGGTTTGATCCCCGATTCCATCAGCGCATCCCCGATCTGCCGATAAGACAGACCTCTCTCGCGCAGCTTGGTCACTTGAGAGGCAACATCCTGAGCCCCTGTCCGCAACGTGGCGGCGCGAGGGCGCGCTCTGGTCTTACGGGCTTGGGTGGGTGTCTTGCGCGTGGTCCGCCCGATTGTTGAGCGCCTCCTCGTGCTCTTGGGTCTCGCGGCCAAAGGCCCCGGGGCACGGCCACGACGCGGAGCCCGAGCCGCACTGGTCAGCTCACTCAGGTGCCCGTCGCAAAGATCGGTCACGAGCTTGCGCCTCCCGATCAGGAGCTGAACGGGGTGAGCGTCCTGCGCCCCACAACGGTCGCACACGAGCACGATGCGTTCCATGGCTATCCTCCCGGTCTGGGCGCCCTCTGCGATCCTATCGCGACACGATCCGGACGAAGCAGCGCTCCCGGATGCTCCCTCCGGTCGAAAGGAACGGCGAGGGCATCCACCCCTTCAGCGCCTTAACCGCCCATACGGGTTGAGCGGCTCGCGGCGGTCACAGGCGCACTCGCCCGGCCGTACCGAGCCGCCCGTGGCTGGGACAGTTGGGACATCTGTCGTGCTCAATGGGACATATCGTGTCGTCTGTCGTTCGTCAGCAACATCTCACGACCCGTCGGGTACGAAAACCCGGTCGTCACGCGGCGACCCCGTACTCGTTGATGAGTCCACCGAGGATCGGGCCCCGCGAGATCGCGTCTCGACCATTTCCCGGTCGTCCCGGTCCGTCTCCTCGGCTCGCCGGAGAACGCAATCCAACCGCTCGATGGGGCCGGTGCGCGTTGTAGTGAGTGACGTACTCATGCAAGACGCGTTCGAGGTGTCTTCGACCTCAGGCGATCGTCCAGTCCAGGCACTCCGAGCGAACGGGCCGACCCAGCGCTCTGCGTGGGCGTTCGCGTTTGGCGCCCGGATCGGGGTGGCGATGATCCGGGTTCCACCCGCCTCGAATACCGCGTCGAAGGACCGAGTGAACTTGGCGTCGCGGTCGCGGATCAGGACCCGAGTCGCGACGCCGATGTCTGAAAGCTCCGCGGCGATGTTCCGGGCCTGCTGCGTGACCCAGGTGCGGTCCGGGTTCTTGGTCACGCCGGCCAAGTGGACCCGCCTGGTTCCGAGCTCGATGAAGAACAGGACGTAGTACGTCTTGAGCAGCAGCGTCTCGACCGTGAAGAAATCGCAGGCCAGGATGACCGAGGCCTGCGAGTGGAGGAACTGGGTCCACGTCGGTCCCCTTCGTGGAGCCGGAGAGAGTCCGTTCGACCGAAGGATCGTGGCTATCGAGGTCGCACAGAGGCGGATGCCGAGGCCGAGCAGCTCTCCCTGGATCCGGCCGTAGCCCCACCTGGGGTTCTCCCTAGCCAGGCGGAGGACCACGCTCCTGGTCGCGGAATCGATCGCGGGCCGACCGGGACGCCGGTGCGGTCTGGTCCATTTCCTGGCGACGAGCTGACGGTGCCACCGGAGGAGCGTCTCGGGATGGACGGCAAACGACCTCCATGTCGGTCGTGGCAGCAGCCTGCTCGCCGCGGCGAGGAATGCTCTGTCCGAGGTCCGGTAGACGGGGCGCTTCACCTGGCGACGGAGGACGGCCAGTTGGTGACGCAGAACCGCGATCTCGAGCTCCGCCTCAGCCGCCGTGCGCTCGTCCGAGCGGAACAGGTCGAGGATCCGGCGTAGGACGAGATAGAGGACAGAGCTGAGCACGGCGCGGCATTGTCCCAGATAGGAGCGGTCGGGTCACACCTCCGCACGATCGGGTTTCTGGACCCCACGCCGGGAGAGGTGGCCCGCCGTCTCCCGGGTGTACTGCCATTCGTTCGAAGGGGCGTGGCCGAGTGACGCCGAGGTCATCGAGGAGGTCCCGGTGGCCTGTTCAAGATCACCAATCCGCACTTCGGCCAGTTCACGCGATCCTCCTGAAACTGGCCGCTCCCTGATCCCTAACCCCGACAGTTGAACGCCGAGTTGTCGGTCACTCCATGTTGAAGTCGGCACGTGGTGGAGCGTCGTCGCGTCCAGCGGCTCCGAGGGGCTGAGCCAGGAACGCCGGCGATCCCGCTCGCCGTGGCCGTTCCCTGGATCGCAGGGCTCGTCAGCTGGAGATGCCGCCACATTGCCCGCCGGCCTGCTGCCTGAATGCCTCCGGCGAAAGGCTCTGTCCGTCGGTGAAGACGGTGTCGGGCCGCAGCTGCTGGACCGTGAAACCCACTGCGGTCTGTCCGAGCGAGGTGTCGAGGAGGATGCCGAGCGGGTGGCCTGCGGGCGGCCCGGCTCGAAGAGGGACGGTTGAGGTGAACCCGGACGGGGTCTGGCCCACCACGAACTTCTCGGCTGCCACCCCTCCAGGGGCTTCGATCCTCCACAGGACCGGGTCTTTGTCGTCGCCGATCACGGCGTCGTTGGTGGCGACCAGCTCGACCGAGATGACTTTCTGGCCGGGGCAGGGGACGAACACGACCTGGATACCGCGCCCGTCGGGTGCCAGCTTCGCCCCGATGGTGTGGTTGCCCGACGGTGGGCTGCATGCGCCCAGGGCGATCGCCGTGACCACGCCTGCCAGCAGGACGCCGATGCCCCGCTTCATTCGATCCTGTACCGCTCGTTCGGTCACACCGCCCGACGGTATCGCCAGACGCCGAGGGGCATGACGGCGAGGAGGATGCCCACGCACCATGCCAGGGATTGCACCACGTACGAGGTCGTTCGCGCGACGCCGCTCGGCTGTCGTTCGCCGACTCGACCTTCGACTTCGTGGTTGCCTACAACTCGCTCATGGACGTAAAGGACATGCCCGGGTCGGTCCGAGAAGCCGCTAGGGTCCTTGAGCGCGGGGGCCGATTCTGCATCTGCGTCACCCACCCCTGGCGGACGCGGGGGTCTTCCAGAGCGATGACTCCGCTGCTCCCTTCGTCATCGAGGGCTCGTACCTGGGGCGCCGGCCTTTCGAGGGAACGTTCGAGCGAGATGTCCTCACCACCACGTTCAGGGGCTGGGCGTGCCCACTCTGGGAGCGGACCAAGGCGGTGGGACGTTAGGGCTGAGATGTTCGATGAGCGGTCGGTGGTGCTGCCGGGGGGAGTCGGACCAGACCTGCAACGCTTAGTGCGGCTCCGGCAGCGGCTACGGCTGCGACCGAACGCTCGATTTGAGCGCGGACCCGACAAGAACCGGGGCAACCTCTTCCATCAGGGATTCCATCAGCCCTGATCGAGTGCGTTCCATACAGCCTTCCTTGCAAAGACCAGAAAGTAGTCCGAACCCAAAATGAGCCCGACCGACGTCCGCCCCCTTCCGGACGACCAATCCCATCAAGCCACCCTCTGCGCCTCCTAACGGTTTGAGGGGGTGAGGTTAGGCGGAACACCCTTCTGCCGCTCAACCCGTCCTGGCTCTGACGGATCGCCCCGTCCACGGCCTGGCGCAAAAGGTTGAAATACTTAACTCGCGCTAGTTTAAACTCAAGAATTACCTTGACGGAACCGACAAGGAAAACAGAGAATGGGTCAGGAGCCGCGGGGAAGCCGAGAGATTCCCCAAGGCTTGGCGAAGGATTGGAAGAAGCTGGCCGAGGCGATGCGAAACCACAACTGGATGTTCGAGGAAGGCGGTAAGCACGTGAAGGCCTTCGCTCCCGATGGGATCACCTGGGCAACGCTCTCCAAGACCCCCAGCGACGTTCGGTCGTTCCGGAACGCCCGCGCGAAGTTCCGTCGCTGGTGCAGAGACCGTCGACTCGAGCCAGGGATATGAGAGAGATGGGGCAGATGGAGTGGATGGTCACGGCTTCGAGCCACCGACTCGATGACGAAGGCCGGTGGGAGGAGCTCCAGTTCGCCTTGCTTGACATCCTTGAGGATTTGGGCGCCTTGGGAGTCACTGGCTGGGGGAGGATCGGCGAGCTGGGAGCGGTGTTCTCCGTCGAGGCTCCTGCGTTGCCTTACGCTGCGAGCGTCGGGGCCGAGCTCTTCCAGAGTGGCCTCGAGAAGATTGGTGGGCCACCGGTGTCACGCATCGAGGTCGAGCCCGCAGGCTACGACGACAGCCAGAGTGAGCCGGTGCTGGAGCGACGCCTTACCAATGCCGGTCCTTCCATTCAGGCCATCTCCGCTAGCGAGATCGCGGAACTTCTCGGGATTTCCAGGCAGCGTGTCTACCAGTTACTCGAGGAGCGCGAAGACTTTCCCCGCCCAGTCGCCGAGACTCCGCGAGGCGCTGTCTGGGACCGCCGTGACGTTGAGCAGTGGGCACGCAAACCGCGTAGACGAGGACGTCCGCGGAAGAAAGCCGGGAGTCAATAGCCCCGTCGTGGCTCCGGTCAGGCGAGTGTCAGCGGTGCGGTGACCAGGGTCGGGCGGTTCGCGCACCGATCAGCCACTTGACCATCCGGTGCGCGAAGCCGCGACGACTGCGGGCTGAGGGTTCCTACGGAGGCGCGTTTGGACCGACCGCACCGGATGACGCCGGACAGGAGGTAGTCGCTGCGGTGTCCGCGCTTCCGGGTCGCCGGACCTACACTGCGCCCGTGGCCGCGTGTCCCAACTGCGGATCGCCGGTGGCGGAGGGTGCGAAGTTCTGCCCCGAGTACCGCTCCCTCCGCGATCGCCAGGGTCTTTGTGGTGAGGTCTCCCTTCACCCGGGCCCGGGGGCCGAGCTCGACCCTTTTCGTGGCCACGACGTCGCCGTTGACAACCCCGCCCACCGCCACGTTGCGGGCTCGGATGTTTCCGTCCAGTCGGCTGTCGGGCGGGAGCGAGATGTTACCCTCGGCGGTGAGGTCGCCCTTCACCCGGCCCGCCAGGGTGATGCTGCGCGCCTGGATGTTGGCGGCCACACTGCCCTCCGAGGTCAGCGAGACGTCGCCCTCGGGGGTGATGGCGCCCACCACCTCCACTCTGAGCGAGCCCGCCGGCCGCCACAGTGCCCTCGATCCGCGTCCGCCGACCAATGACCGACACCTCCGAGCGGTCGTCCCCACGATCCATGCGCACCTCCCGCGCTAGGGGCGTCCCCTCCTCGTCCTCGCTCGTGACGACAGGCTGTCCCTCCTCGCCACCGGCCCTGTCCTTTGAGGGAACCTGCTCGAGCCCATCCGAACGGCTCGGGGAGTCCGTCTTCTCATGCCGACCGTAGGGGCCGAGGCGACGGCGCCACGGGCTCACCAATTTCCTCCCAAGCTCGATGTCACGGTGAGCGGGCCTGAGCCCGCGTTGCACGTTAGCCTCGGTCTGCACGCAGGCCAAGAGGGGGAATACGGCCCGCGCCGGGTACCGGCCGATCGCGTAACGTGCCTGTTCCCTGATGCAACGGTACGGAAGCAGCGCTGAACGACCCTGAGAGGACGAACATCCGGACCAGTGAGTGCGGCTGCGCCTATGGCCGAAGCAGAGCGGCCGCCGGATACTAGTCTCGCATGAGCGAGGAGGTTCGGGCCCAACGGTCGACCGGAGCGCGGTGGTCGCTGCTGAGGAACTGGCGCATCGCCCTCGCCACCGCGAACATGCCGTCCGGCCGGGTGGATCCGGTGACCCGCTGGCTGGTCCTGACCAGGGCGGCCGTCCAGCCGATGACCATTACCTCAGCGGCCATCGCGGGCCTGCTCGCGATCCGCAAGCCAGGCTTCGAGTGGGGTCTGTTCGCTTTGTCCGCGCTGGGCCTGATCCTGGCCCACGCCGCCAACAACCTCATGAACGACCTGTTCGACTTCGAGGCCGGCGCCGACACGCGAGACTACCCGCGGGCCCTGTACGCTCCCCACCCGGTGCTGTCAGGGATGGTCTCGGCGCGGAGGTTGACCGTCGCGGCGGTCATCGTGAACCTGCTCGATGCAATGATCCTGGCGGCGTTGTGGGTGGCAAGGGGCTGGCCGGTAGTGGCTTTCGCCCTGGTCGGGCTCTTCATCAGCGTGGCCTACACGGCCCCGCCGCTTCGGCTGAAGAAGCGGGGGCTTGGGGAACTGTCGGTGTTCCTGGTGTGGGGCCCGCTCATGGTCGGAGGGACCTACTACGCGGCCACCGGCCGGCTCTCCTGGATCGTGATCGCCGCGTCGCTTCCTTACGCTCTCCTGGCGACCTCGGTGCTCATGGGGAAGCACATCGACAAGATCCCGTGGGACGCCCCCGATGGAACCATGACCCTGCCGGTGCTCCTTGGGGAGCGGCTGGCCCGTCGGGTGACCCAGGGGATGATGGCGGCCTTCTACGTCCTGCTGGTTGTCCTGACAGCCACCGGGACTCTGCCCTGGCCGGCTCTTGTCGGGCTGGTGGGGATCAGCCGGCTGGTGGCGGTATGGAAGATCTTCAACAGGCCGAAGCCCGACGCGCCGCCTCCGGAGTATCCGAACTACCCGGTGTGGCCCCTGTGGTTCGCCGCCGGGGCGTTCCTCCACACCCGGCGGGCGGGGGCCCTGTTCCTCCTCGGGTTGCTCGTGGCTGCGATCTTTTCGCGGAACGGCGGCGCGGAGTTCGACTTCGTCTTCCGTCTGCGGCCGTAGCGGCTGGATCGGTGGGCTGGGGCCATTGGCGGGCCCTGGCCCACACCTTACCTCCTGGTTCCCCTGAGTGCAGTGGATTTCCAGACCACGCGGATGACCCGATTCGGCTGGTGGTTGAAACAGTAATACGTAATACATGGAGGGGTTGTACCTGCTGAGGAGCGCGCCGCAGACGGCGCATCGGCGCTCGAGTCGTACCGCTTTGGGGCACGATTGCTAGCGGAGGCCATCCGGGTCGCCCCCAAACCTGCGCTCCTCACCCTGGACGTCGCGGGGCGGTCAGGAGGGGAGCCAGTCGCTGTCACATAGTCGGTTCCACCTCACCCAGTAGACTCTGGTCCTCTCCGCTGCTAGCAGCAGTGTGCCGGTCGGTCGCCGCGTGGGCACGAAGGTCCGAATCACCCCGAGACGGCGAGGCATCAGTTAGGGCATCATGGAGGGCATGCAGCGGGGAACCGGAATGGAGACGATCCAAGAGGAGCGGACCGATATTCGCCTGGACGAGGGCGACCACGAACGCTTCGCGCACTACGTCGAGAAGGACAAGCTGACCGAGGCGCTTATCATCGGAACCCCGGTCATCGCGCTGTGCGGCAAAGTGTGGGTCCCTTCCCGTGATCCCGAGCGCTTCCCCGTTTGCCCAGAGTGCAAGCGGCTGTACGACCTGGGTCGCGAAGGCCGCCGCCGGGAGTGGGAAGAGCGTGCCCGCGGCGCCAGCTTCGGCGGAACTGATTGAGGCTCGGCCGCATCCCGCCCGGAACAAAGCCGCTGGTCCTTTCGACCAGCGGGAGCACCGGAATACACCGGTGTTTGCCATCTCTTGCCGAATCCCGGGAGTCGGGAGCCACCCCCTGCTGGTTCGAATTCAGGCTCCTGCTTCGATGGCGTTCTTCAAAACCGCCCCGCTTGAACCGCCTCGCTGGGCAAGGGGCCGATCCTCCCTACCCCACCTGTGGATCGCACCGGCTTGACCGGCGTCCCCGAAGAGCGCTCCGATAGAACGTCAAGTCCGATGAACCGCACCTTGCCTCCTCCTCTCTCCTCGGCGAGTGGAGGCCAGGCGGGGCGAACGACAACTACGGATGCGTGCTCGTGGCACAACCGGATCAGTCGCAGGGGCGGCCAATTACAACAGCGGGCTCACAGCCCATAGTGTCTCGACGGCCTGCCCGTCCTGGCTCTCCCGAAGCCCCCTGTCCCGGTGCCCGGACCCTACGTGAAGGCCATTCTCTCGATCAAGCGGCTCCGCCGAACATTTTCATGCAGGTACAACGACGAGCGGCCCCACCGCAGTCTCGATCTCCGGACGCCGGACCCGCGGTCGTATCCGGCCGACGAGCCCCCCGATCGCCTGTGTGTCCAGGGGCGGGATGTGCTGGGCGGGCTCATCCATGAATACGACTTGCTGCGTGAACCCCGAATCGGGACTTTCTGTGCCTTTTCAGGGTATGGTTCGGCAGCTTGCCGACAAGGTCATCATCGCGGGAGCCCCCAACCGAGCACTCCTGACTGGCTGGCCGAGCGGCTCGCGGAGGGGTGACGGTGCGGATCATCACGCGGCCCCACGAGCCCCAGGCGACTCGACGCGGCGAGGGCTGGGCAGAGCTCACCCTGGCGGACGAATCATCGATCGGGGCTCCAGCGATGGTGGCACGGAGGAGCGCAACGATCATCATGCCGGAGGAACCCGCCGATAACTCGCGTGGACCGCAAGAACCCCCGGGCCGTCCCGGGCGACTGATAAGCAGGATGCGCAAGCTCTGGGTGGTCCTCGGCTTGGTCGTCTTCCTGCTCGTTGCAGCCGACGTGGGCCTCCGCCTGGTGGCTCAGTACTGGATGGCTCGCGCGGTTCAGGGAAGTCTGGGACTGGATGCGCGACCGTCGGTCTCGCTGGGCGGGTTCCCCTTCCTCCTTCGTCTGGCCACGGGCGACATCCCGTCCGTGAACGTGGAGCTCGATGGGTCCTCGACCGTCGAGCAACTCCCCATCCACGATGTCTCACTTTCGCTCCGGGATGTCCGGTTCTCTCCCGGAGATCTGGTGGTGGGCGACCGGACCACCATCCGGGCCGAGCACGGCGAAGGAACCGTGACGATGACCGAGGAGGACGTGAACCGAGCCCTTCCCGCGACGCTGCCCGTCACCGTTCGACTGGAGAACGGTGGCGTGACGGTGGTCGCCGAGGGAAGGACCGTGCGGACGCGTCTCCTTCTTTCAGACGGCAAGCTCGTCCTCGAGCCCGCCCAGGGTTCGCTTCCGCTGTCCGTCAGCGTTCGCTTGCCCGAGCTCGTCCCCGGGATCACCTACACCGGCGTACGCGTGGTCGGGGCGACGGCCGTCCTCACTTTCACGTTGGAGAACGCCACGTTCCGGATCGCGCGGGCCTGATCGTCGAGCGACGCCCTACGCGGGTTCCCGATGACACCCGCAGCGGTGCCGCCGGGCGCGGCGGACGTTGCCCCGCTGGATTGATGAGGACTGTTGCGTTGACTGAAGCCAGGCCTGGTGGACGCCATTTCGCCCCCTTGGCAGGCATCAGATCACCATGGCGAGTTCGGCGAAGGCGGCGGCGAGGCGGGAGGTCGGCCGGACATCGGTACCGAGGTCGTAGTGGCCCCGGCGGAGGTTCTGGACGAAGGCATGCCCGGCAACGATGACCCTGGCGGTGCGATCTCGCTTCAGCCCGCGCATGGGCCGGAGCCGTGCCTTGAGGCGCCCGTGGTCGTTCTCGAGCGGATTGTTGGCATGGACTTCCGTGCCATGGAAGGCCTCCGGCAGCAACTCATCGAGGACGCGAGGGTAGACCCGGTACCGGTCGGTCGTGACCTCGACGGGTGAGATCCGGGTACCGCCGAGCGCCTGAGCGAAGAACCGACGAGCGGCCTCGCCGTTTCGTGGGGGCGAGAGGAAGGCGTCGATGACTTGGCCGAACTGGTCGATCGCTCGGAACAGGTAGCGCCAGCTCCCTCCGACGCTCAGATAGGTCTCGTCCACGTGCCAGCGATCCCCGACGATGTGTCGGCGGGCGCGCGCGGCCTCGGCGAACTCCGGGGCGAACCGCTGGACCCAGCGGTACACCGTCACGTGATCGACCTCGATCCCGCGCTCGGCGAGGAGCTCCTCGACGTCTCGGTAGGAAAGACCGAATCGCAGGTACCACCGGACGGCCAGGGTGATGACGTCAGGGGGAAAGCGGTACCCGGTGAAGGCTGAGCTTGCAGGTATGTGGAGGCTAGGGTGAGCGCGTGATCTCATGGGCACGAGTCTGCCCGACGAAGCGCCTCCGCGCCCAATGCAACAGTGCCCCTACACGTGCTACTGGACAGCCAGGTTGACACCGCGAGACCCTCCATGGATCGGGGGAAGCTATGGAACTATCGATGGATGCGCTCTATGGCTCCTGTCCGGCCAGCTCCACAGGGAGGGTGTCGGGAGGCACTGGCGCGGACTCGAACACGATCTCCTCGTCGCGGACGTCGACGATGATCGTCTGCCCGGCCTTGAACTCCTTCCACAGGAGCTTCTCCGACAGCGGGTCCTCGACCAGGCGTTGGATGGTCCGGCGGAGCGGCCTGGCGCCGAGCGAGGGGTCGTACCCCTTCTCAGCCAGGAGCTCCTTGACTTGGTCGGACAGTTCGATCTCGACATCCTTGGCCTTCAGCTGCTCGCGGACCCGCTTCATCATCAGGTCCACGATGGCCTTGACGTCCTCCCGGGGCAGCGAGTGGAACACGATGACCTCGTCGATCCGGTTGAGGAACTCGGGCCGGAACGACCGCTTCAACTCATCCATCACCTTGTCCCGCATCTTCTCGTAGGTCATCTTCTCGTCGGCCCGCGCGGCGAACCCGAGCGTGGTGCCCTTCTGGATGTCCCGGGTCCCCAGGTTCGAGGTCATGATGATGACCGTGTTCTTGAAGTCCACCTGGTGGCCCTGGGCGTCGGTGAGGTGCCCGTCCTCCAGGATCTGGAGCAGCGTGTTGAACACGTCGGGGTGGGCCTTCTCGATCTCGTCGAACAGGACCACGCTGAACGGCTTGCGGCGAACCGCCTCGGTGAGCTGGCCGCCCTCCTCGTAGCCGACGTATCCGGGCGGCGATCCGATCAGCCTGGACACAGTGTGCTTCTCCATGTACTCGCTCATGTCCAGCTGAACCAGGGCGTCCTCGTCGCCGAACAGGAACTCGGCCAGCGCCTTCGACAGCTCGGTCTTCCCCACCCCCGAGGGGCCCAGGAAGATGAACGAGCCCGAGGGTCGCTTCGGGTCTTTCAGCCCGGCCCGGGTCCGGCGGATCGACTTGGACACCGCGTGGACCGCTTCCTCCTGGTCGATGTATCGCCGGTGCAGCTCGTCCTCCATCCGGAGGAGCTTCTCGGTCTCCTCCTCGGTCAGCTTGAACACCGGGATGCCGGTCCAGGCCGACAGGACCTCGGCGATCTCCTCCTCGTCGACCTCGGACAGGACGTCCATCTCCGTGGTCTTCCATTCCTGTTCCCGCTCGTTCTTCTCCTCCAGCAGCCCGCGCTCCTCGTCTCGGAGCCGGGCGGCCCGCTCGAAGTCCTGGGAGTCCACCGCCGATTCCATCTTCATCCGGACCTCGGCGATCTTCTCGTCCATCTCTCGCACGGAGGGCGGAGCGGTCATCCGTCGGATCCGCATGCGACTGCCAGCCTCGTCGATCAGGTCGATGGCCTTGTCCGGGAGGAACCGGTCGCTGATGTATCGGTCGGAGAGGTTGGCCGCCGCCACCAGGGCGTCGTCGGTGTACGACACCCGGTGGTGCGCCTCGTACCGGTCGCGGAGGCCCTTCAGCATGTCGATGGTGTGGGCCACCGTGGGCTGCTCGACGTGGATGGGCTGGAACCGCCGCTCCAGGGCCGCGTCCTTCTCCAGGTGCTTGCGGTACTCGTCCCTGGTCGTGGCGCCGATCGTCTGGAGCTCACCTCGGGCCAGCATCGGCTTGAGGATCGAGCCTGCGTCGATGGCCCCCTCGGCCGCGCCGGCGCCGACCAGGGTGTGCAGCTCGTCGATGAACAGGACGATGTCGCCCCGGGTCTTGATCTCCTTGAGGACCTTCTTCAGGCGCTCCTCGAAATCTCCGCGGTACCGGGACCCGGCCACCAGCGCTCCCAGGTCCAGGGTGTAGATCTGCTTTCCCTTGAGCGTCTCGGGGATCTCGCCCTTGACGATTCGGGTGGCCAGGCCCTCGACGACGGCGGTCTTGCCCACGCCGGGATCCCCGATGAGGGCCGGGTTGTTCTTGGTTCGGCGGGACAGGACCTGCATGACCCGCTCGATCTCCTTTTCACGGCCGATCACCGGGTCGAGCTTGCCCTCCCGGGCGAGCTGGGTGAGGTTGCGCCCGAACTGGTCGAGAACCATGGAGCCCTGGGGCGCCTGCTCGCCCGGCTGCCCCTCGGCCTTCCCGGCGTGTCCCGGGAGGAGCTGAATGACCTGCTGGCGAACCTTGTTCACGTCCGCCCCGAGCTTCTGGAGAACCTGGGCGGCCACGCCCTCGCCCTCACGGATCAGGCCCAGGAGGATGTGCTCGGTGCCGATGTAGTTGTGCCCGAGCTGCAGGGCCTCGCGGAGCGAGAGCTCCAGGACCTTCTTGGCCCGGGGGGTGAACGGGATGTGGCCGGTGGTGGCGGCCTGGCCCTGCCCGATGATCTCCTCGACCTGGGAGCGAACGGCCTCCAGGGAGATCCCAAGGGACTCGAGGGCCTTGGCGGCCACCCCCTCCCCTTCGTGGATCAGGCCGAGGAGGATGTGCTCGGTGCCGATGTAGTTGTGGTTGAGCATCCTCGCCTCTTCCTGGGCGAGAACCACGACCCGACGGGCCCGGTCGGAGAATCGCTCGAACATATCTTCCCTCTGGGCCGGTCGCTCGACCCCTGCCCTCAAGGGTCCCGAGGATCGCTGGACCACGTCCTCCCCTCGGGGGCGAAGAAGGCGCTCCAGTGGCGCTTGCCGCCACCAGGGCGCCTCCCGACGCCGATTATACGCGTCGGGTCTGACTCAACTTCCAGCGACAGCACGAAGCAGACGCCCTCAGCCGTTGGCGGTTCGGCTTCTGGCTTTGGCCGCCGTGGAGATCGCTTCCGAAGACCCAGACATCGCCCCAATCCTTCGAGAGGAGATGCTCCGGCCCTACGAACCCATGCCACCTCTGGTCGAGGTAGAGCTCCCGGACGACCGGATCGAGAGCACGGTTTCCGTCGGTTTTCTGCCCAGGGACGAGGGCGCGGCTCGGCACGAGATCGTGGGCGTCAACATGATCCGCCGGCTCGTCCATCACTACCGTCCGGCTGGAGAACACCTGTCGCTGCCTGGTCGGCTCGTCCCCCGCGCTGACGCGCAGCAGGAAGCCGTTGTTCGAGTCCGCGTACATCTGCTGCACCTGGGTCGTGACATCCCACAGGACCCAGCCCGTCCCGGCGCTCCCCAGACCTGTGTTCGCAGGTTCCTGACAGCGCACTTTCTCCGTCCGGGACGGCCAAGCGTCACATGTGTTCGCTTTGTGTCTACACCAATGCGGAGGCTGTGCGATCCGAGGTCTGGCGATCAAGCCAGGCCTAGACACATGCCTCATCGATAGCCATGGCGGGCGGCCGAACCGCACAATGTTAAGCTGACGGCCTGTAGGCGAGAGCGACTCCTCCTCCGCACAGGCGGGCTTTCCCGCACCTTCCCCTATAATCGGGGCGACCCTGACGCGAGGAGCGACCATGCAGACTGACCGAGACCGCCGCAGCAAAGGTTAAGGAACTGCTCCAAGAGGAGGGCAAGCCGGAGGGTTGCCCTCCGCGTGGCCGCGCAGCCCGGAGGCTGCTGCGGGTTCCAGTACTCCATGCTCCTCACCGACGGCGTCTCCGATCAGGACCACACGGAGGAGCATTACGGGGTTCGCGTGCTGATCGACAAGGACAGCGTTCCGCTCCTCTCCGAGGCCACCATCGACTTCGATGACTCCCTCGAGCGCTCAGGCTTCGCGATCGAGAACCCCCTCGGGGGCGGAGGCTGCACCTGCGGCCACTGGTCACGAGGGTCGCGAGGCCCGATGCGAGGCCAACCCCCCCGCCATGGAGCGCCGCCAGTGACGATACGCTCGCCACATGCTGGGGACCGGGAAGCAGTGGTGACGGACGGTCAAACCGTTCGACCTCCAGGGCGTCACCTACTACGATCTGGCGCTGATCCTCTCCGAGCTCGCCGTCACGGGGAAGCGACACCAGTGCCTACCTCCGTACACTTGCTGAGCACCAACGGTCGCGTTTAGTCGGGGGTGGCCGAACCGCAGGTAATCCTGACGGCACACAAGCGTGACAAGCGATTCGAGTCTGCCGTGTCGTCCTCCGCCGTTCGGGAGGCCGTCCACCAGATGGAAAGGTTCGGCTGTACCGTGACCGTCGGCAAAGAGCACGCCGCGCCGGCGAACGGAGGCCGGCGATGACCGTCCCCGAGCCGGCCCTCAGGGAGCGGCCGCGAGCCAGGCAGAGCGACGTGACCGCGAAGTACAGGCTACGGTCGGAGGGGGCGGTGGACGGCACCGACACATGGGAGGTGCAATGGCAGCCGGTGCCGCCCGCGGATGGCCCGCCCGTCGTCCGCCGGCTGTCGCGCGACAAGTTCCAGGCACTCGACGCGACCGGTCTTCTTGACTCCTGTTACGTGTTCGCTGCTGACTCGCTCGCCTCGTTCCTCGGCGAGTCGATGCCGCTGGACGATGACGGGATCCGGGGGTGACGGACGCGGCTCATTGAACGCCAGGGCACACTGAGGCACTGTTGCATTGGTCGGCACGCCGCGTCATAGGTGAGACTCGCGCACATGAGATCTCTCCGATACCCTCACCCCCGGCCGGCGCCAAGCTCAGCCTTCGCTGGTTATCGCTTCCCGCCCGATGTCATCACCCTGGCGGTCCGCTGGTACCTGCGCTTCGGCCTGTCCTACCGGGATGTCGAGGAACTCCTGGCGGAGCGCGGTATCGATGTCGACCACGTCACGATCTATCGGTGGGTCCAGAGGTTCGCACCGGCGTTCGCCGAGGCCGCCAGGGCCCGCCAGCACATCGTCGGTGATCGTTGGCACGTCGACGAGGGCACTGTTGCGTTGGCCGTGGAGGCACGCCATCAGCAAGACTCCGTTCATGAGATCTCACCGATACCCTCGTACCCGACCGGCGCCGCCCTCAGCCTTCGCCGGATACCGCTTCCCGCCCGAGGTCATCACCCTGGCGATCAGGTGGTACCTGCGGTTCGGCCTGTCCTACCGGGACGTCGAGGA
>WNFV01002103.1_pt1 | contig 26806 bp, 30 predicted proteins | sample 5400101 | NCBI WGS metagenome assembly WNFV01 (sample SAMN13153361, study PRJNA577476) | soil metagenome | isolation source: 115 cm soil or saprolite under grassland replicate 1 | place: USA:California | collected 2016-06-15
GTAACGGTTGCCTTTGGTCTCCAGCACGCGGTAGCGCATGAATCCGCCGGTATCCGGCAACGAATAGCTGAGCCATTCGCCGTCTTGCTTCAGTCCACCTTCATTGAACTGATTTCCATTCTTCTCTACCGCATTGAGATTGATTTCCGTAGCGACCGGAGCCTCCGAATCTGAGATCCAGCAATCGATCATGTTGAAAACCTTCGGGTGAATCTTCAGCGCAGACTTTTCCGCTGCAGGCGCGTTAGCGGTCAAACTGGACATGTGAGCCTTATCGCCCCCGATCGGGTGAAGTGACTGAATGATCTTGGTGAACTCGGCAACCGTAATTCCGGTTGCAGAAAATCCATGAAACCGTCCGAGGACCGGATGCGAGTCCGGGCCTTTGGCTTTTTCATCGTTCATGTTGGCGTCGCTTACCCAATTCGCAATGATCTCGTCCTTGCGGCCATCTTTGCCCTTTGGCCGGTAAATCAAATACATAGGGCCGAAAGGCGATTTGATTTCAGTTTCTTCCGCGTTCTCCTCGTCGGCCATGATGTTTCGGTCGCCGATGCCTTCTCTCGCTGACTCGATGGTGAATGTCGCGTTCCAGCCATTTCCATATTGGATTGCGTAAAGTGGCAACGGGTGGTTCTGATCTTCACTCTCCTGGATCTCGTCGTACGTGATCTCAACATTTTGCAACCGGAGCCCCTGGGTCAGATATGACGGAACGTAGCAAGTGATCTCCAATTGCCTTAGGTCATCTAACGTCGCGGCCGAAGACAGCCCGATCGCCGACAAGAACACCAGTGCGCTCGGCACAAAACCCGACAGCATTCGTTGACTGCCATGGCGAACCATCACGGCGGTATTGTGACCGAGTTCATAAAATTGTCGAGAATTGAACGCGGTGCCTGCAGGGAAGCTGTCAGCTTCCCCTACAACTCATAATTGCGGTAATATTGCCAGCCAGATGAACGAGCGCGCACAGGAAATCGCGTCCGGTTTGCCGCCGGACTTGGATGCGCTGCCGCGGCTAGGTGGATTTCGCTTGCGTGGGATTGCGATGACGCGGCTGGAAACTTTCATCGACGCAGCATTTGCGTTCGCAATCACCATGCTCGTGATCGCCACGCAGCAAATCCCCGACGATATCGAAACGCTCCTGGCTGCTTTTAAAAATGTGCCCGCGTTTGTGGCGAGCATCATTGTGCTTGGAATCTTTTGGCGTGGCCATTGGTTGTGGAGCCGGCGTTACGGCCTGGAGGATGGCGTGTCGATCTTCATTAGCTGGGCGATGATTGTCACGATGTTGATCTACATCTACCCGCTCAAAGCGATTTTCAGTTCCATGTGGTTTTTGGTCAGCGGCGGTCGCGTCGGTCACGTGCTCGGGGCACATTCCGAACCCCAGGTGCGCGCTCTCTTCGCGGTCTTCGCATTGGGATTCACGGCGATCGCACTGGAGATGGTGCTCTTGAATTTGCGCGCGTGGCAATTGCGGGAACCCTTACGGTTGAATTCACGAGAACGAGCAATGACGTTTCATGAGGTAACCGGATGGAGTATCCCGGTTGGCGTCGGACTTGTTTCGCTGGTGCTGGCGCTATACGTGCCGAGAGCGCACATCGAGTGGAGCGGCTGGATCTATTTCTCCATGGCCATTCTCGTGCCGCTGCACAGAGCCTACTTTAGGCGGAAGCCAGAATAGAAAGCATTTTATTGAACTACGTTTTCGTTCTCGCTCTTGGAATCGGAATTGTGGCCGGGTTGCGTTCATTGACCGCGCCCGCTGTCGTGGCATGGGGCGCGCATCTCAGCTGGTTGAATCTGCACGGCTCTCCGCTTGCGTTCATGGGATCAACGACGGCGGTCGCGATACTTTCCGTGCTCGCGATCGGCGAGTTAATCGCAGACAAACTACCGACGATCCCGAGACGTACTGCGCCTGCACCGTTGATGGCGCGCGTCGTCACAGCGGGCCTTTGTGGCGCATGTCTTTGTGCAGCCGCAGGGAAATCGTTGCTCGCGGGAACGCTGCTCGGTGGAATAGGCGGCATTGTCGGCGCTTTTCTCGGCTACGGCATCAGGAGACGTCTGGATTTGCACATTAAGGACTTCATGGTTGCCGTATGCGAAGATGCAATTGCGATCGGCTTGGCGTTATTTCTTGTTTTGCGGTAACGCCAACAATCTTGCTGCGCGCTTCGAAGCGGATTGATTCGATGCCGTTGACCTGTTTTTAATCGGTCGCGATGCCAAAGCCTGCGGAAACAACCAGCGCAACAGCGGTACGACAAATCCGCCCGCCGCCACTCTCCCAGCATCTGCGCGAGTTCGCGTCGCGGCCAGATGCGTGGGTCGTGCTCGCGCGCAACATGATTCCTGTCGTCGGCATCTATGCTTTCGGTTGGTCCGCTGCGGTCAGCGTTTTCAATTATTGGTTCGACGGTCTAACCGCGCTGGCCGCGATCGTCGCGGCGATGGTTCCGCGCGCGTTGCGCGAGACGCAATCCAAGAAGGATCACGCGACATTGGTCGGCAACATTGTACGCGGCGTGTTTGTGTGGCTCCTGCTCGTCGGCGTTGTCGGTCTGCCCTACTGGATCGTGCTGATTCCACTCCACGATCTCCTCCTCGGCAACGAATTACGGCGCCAGCTCGCGCAGTCTCCGGCGCTGTGGTTCACCTTCGGCTCGCTCGCAGCCAGTCATTTTTGGAAAGCGTTCCGTATGGGCTACGACACGATGCCTGACAAGGAACTTAAGCAGCGAGTGCGCTGGGATCTCTATCTCCTGATCCTGCGCGCAATTGCGATGTTTATCATGGCCGCGCATGGACTCTACTTCATTCTGGTGCCGCTGATGGCGTTGCTACTGAGCTATCTTGAGATCTGGCCAGGACGCGCGCTCGGCGCGGTTTTCCGCGATCCGTCGCGGCTTTGGGAATACGATCCTGGCGATCCGACATCGAACAGGCGCCTGCCCTGACGCGCAGTTGGACGGCACGTAATTCATTGGTGGCCATTCCCATTAATCCCGGCGCTTCGCCGGGAATTTTTCCGGGAACTGAGCGATCGCCATAAACCGAGCAAGCTGATCAAAAACCAAAACGCTTCCACGATAAACGCTGACAAATTGAAGGCGAAGATGAGCGAAACGATTATCAGCAGTGCTCCGCCTGCGTTTAACAGTGAATATTTCGGCGACGAGCTCGGAAGTTTATCCAGTTGCAGGAGCAGATACGCGATTATGATCAGCAGAACACCGATGAATCCTACAAGATCGAACCAGCCCAGGTTTGGGATCATGGAATTGATTGTCTAGTTTTGTAGCCACCGGTTCGCCGCAGGACGAATCCGTCCGGTGTGCGGACCTGTGGCCGGTCAGTGTTCGAGAACAACTCGTTATGATTGGACGGCCCACAGGGCCGTGGCTACAACGTACGACAGCTACGGCGGCAACTGCGATTAGGCGCCGTCGCCTCTGTTTTCCGGCGGCTGCGTTGGCGGCGTTGGAGAATTTTGGTCCGACGAGGTTGTGCTATTTCCCTCAGCCGCCCTCTTTGCAGCCCACCTGGCTTTCATCGCGGCAGCAAGTTGAGCACGACGTTCCGGTGAGAGATTCAGTTTCCTCTTGGCGTTCTTGGCACTGCTCGATTTCTTCGCGCCGGTTATTGGCTCCACAGATTTCTTTCCGGCTGAGGCAGTGGCTCGGGCGGCGGATTTTCTCGCAGCTTTCAACGTCTTTGCCGACTCGGCCTGCTGCAGTTTGCGTTTTAAGCTGGCCAGTTTCTCCGGGCCTTCTCGTAGACGTTTCTCGAGTTGCTGGATCTTTTTCTTTAACTTTTTCAGCTTCATGATTGTCCTCCTCCTCGCGCCGAACGGCGATTAACGATCGGTTTTGAGTTAATGGCAAAACCCGCCGCTGTCACGTCCTTCTTTGGCCAGACTTTCTTGTTTTTCCCTAAGAATCCTTGGTTATCGGCCTGTTGCTATCGGGCGACCGAGAACAACATCCTTCTTTGTCCAGGTATGAACGCCGCCGCAGTGCGCACAGGTGAACTTTTGTGTCTTCACTGTCGCCGTTTGCCAGCGCCTTTCGTCGATTGTTCTTCCAGTATCGGTGAGTTTCGAGGTGGAAGGACAGCGGACAAGCAAGCTTTTGATGTTGAGACGAGTCTTTGCTTTTGCCCGTCGCGGCGGATCAAAAAAGAATCTTGTCGCCATCTCAGAGTCGATAAACGATTCGCGCTTGGGCGGCGTCGCACGGTGACATTTCCATTTTCACTCGATCACCGCTGCGCGTTCGCGAGTTTCTGGAAACGCGGGTCCTTGCGCAGAGGTTCAAACATTGGATCCAGCCGGAGAAACGCTGGCGTGAGCGGTGGGTTCGCGGCTAAAGGCGCCTCGTATGGGATTGAAAGCAGCTTCTCTAGAGTGGAGATAGCCCGATCAGCGTCGCCGGCTCGCGCTGCCACGCGGGCGAAGATGTCGAGTGGCCTCGGCCCCAGTAACACGTCTTTCTCAATCGGCATCATGGCGATGGCACGCTCGACCAGAGTCAGCGCGGCAGTGTTGTCGCCCAGAGCCACGTTTGTAAGCGCGAGGTCGCCCAGCAGCACAAAATTGTCAGGCTGCTGGTTCAGGAAAGGCTCCAGTTCGGTGCGAGCCTGACTCCAACTTTCTCGCGCGGCTACGTTGTCTCCGGCGACTTCCTGTGCCCAGCCCAACCAGAAACGCAGTTCGCCATTGTAATAACCCAGGGCTTGATCCGGGTTGGCCAATATTTGTTTTAGCTGAGCGATGACGCCCGCCGGGCGCGACTCGAGGATGGCCTGGTAAACTTGTGTCTCCAACGCGTTCGCGTAATCGGCGCCGAGCCGGAGCGGAGCCAGGAGCGCCGCAGCACGAGGAAGGTCGCCCTGCGCTTGTGCTATTCGCGCTTTTAACACAAGCGTATCTATATCGTCAGGGGCTATGTTAAGAATTTGCTCAAGCTTCGCGAGGGCCTCAGGGAAGCGACGAAGGCAGATGTAGGAGCGCGCGTGTTGTGAGAGCAGGTTAACATTTCGTGGGTCGAGCTTCTCGGCTTCGTTGAAGTACGCCTCGCTCTTGTCCCAGTTGCCTCGCCTCCGTTCAACATAAGCCAAGCCTTGAAGAACCCGGCTGTTATGGGGCAGGAGGCGCTCCGCCTGTTCAAGGTATTTCAACGCAGTGTCGTAGTCCTTCAGGCAGGCGTAGTAATAGAAACCCTTGACCAATAAAGCCTCGCCTAGATTAGGCTGCAGGCTAAGAGCCGTTTCCGCGGCGTGCCGCGCTTCTTCGCGCAGACTCTCGGTTGGTTGAAGGCTCTGGGTAAGATAACCACTTGAGTCGACGTACGACAGCAGGGTCCAAGCAAGCGCGAAGTTCGGGTCCAACTGCACGGCCTCCTTCAGGTACTTCTGCGCGCCTAACGAGCTTGCCGGTGTGAAGCCGGTCTTCAGCGTGTAAGCCAAACCACGCAGGTAGGCATCGTACGCGTGAAGGTTGTCGGTAGGTCTGGCGGTGATGACTTCCTTTTCCTGTCCGCTAAGTTTAGCCCGTAACTGATCGGCGATGGTTTTGGCTACCTCACTTTCGACTGATAAAATATCGATAAACTTGCGATCAAATGTATCCGACCAAACATGCGAACCACTGATAGCCTTAATCAGCTGCACGTTCACCCGGACCGTATCGGCGCTTTTCTGCACACTTCCTTCCAAAATGTGGGCAACGCCAAGCTGTTTTGCGATCTCGCGCAAGTCTCGCGGCGCGCTTTGATAATGCTGTGTGGAACTGCGCGAGATCACCTTGAGATCGGCGATCTTTGATAAACGCGTCAGGATTTCATCCTGTATTCCCTCGGCAAAATAAGCGTTCTCTTTGTCGCTGCTGAGATTTTCGAAAGGCAGCACGGCGATCGATCGCTCCTCGGGAGTAGATGGCCGCAAGCGTTGATACAGCCACGTTCCACATGCAATGGCTACGATGGCCAAGCTCAAAGCCACGTTTACCAATATGGCTTTCCTGCGTCGCCGGCGCGCTTCAGGATTGAACCGATCGTAGCAGCTGTGGACGGCAAGAAGTAACTCACGCGCAGCTTGCGGCCTGTCGTTCGGATCCGTGGCCAGCATCGATTTCAGCAGCGCGACCACCTTGCCCGGGAGGTGCAGGCCCTTGAGCTGCTCCAATGGCAACCCAGCGGATTGCCGCGCACGGATTTCCTCCATCGTCCGGCCGACAAATGGCGTCCGACCGGTTAGCAGATACCAAAGCGTAACGCCTAACGAGTAGATGTCGGAGCGCGTATCAACCGCCAATTGTCCGGCGCCGGCGAACTGTTCTGGACTGGCAAACGCCGGCGTGCCGATGAAACCCGCATGGGTTTGCTCGGCTCCGGCTTGGGTCTGAGGACCCATGACTTTCGCTACGCCATAATCAATCAGCTTTACCCTGTGCGTGCCGCTTGGATCGGATTCGAGCATAACGTTCGATGGCTTGATGTCGCGATGCACGACACCGCAGGTTTCTGCAGCGGCGAGAGCGCGTGCCGCTTGCTCGATTACATCCAAGGCGACGGCGAATGGCATCGGTCCATCGCGGCGCACGTGCGCTTCGAGCGTTTCGCCTTCGACCAATTCCATCGCGTAAAAACACTCGCCGTCTTGTTCGCCGTAATATGTCACGCGAGCCACATTTGGGTGACGAATGTTCGCCGCCGCACGTGCTTCGCGCAGAAAACGGGTCCGTGCGCCAGGATTCTGCGCGACCTTGTGATCGATGACCTTGAGAGCAACAAGCGAGTTCAAAACTGTATCGCGCGCGCGATAAGTTATAGCCATCGCTCCGGCACCGAGCTCAACGGGAAAACCGTCTGCTCCTGTCTCTACCTCGAAGTGGGCGTATCGCATTGGTCCGGGGGTTAGTCGGCCGCGCGCTGCTGGCCTTTCCGGCTGCTCTCCTTCCCCAAGGAAGGTAAGGCTAACGAGACACCGCAGGCATTCGCCGTTCGGACCACATTGAGTCAGCGGTCGTCCGCAGGTCGCGCAGGTCTCCGCAGTTCCACTCTGCGCTTTCGCCGTTCCGAGGCCCACGCTCATGTCGTCCATGTCGGAAAAGCCGCCTCAGGCCATCAGTATTTGGTACAGATGGCGCAGTTCTCCATCGATATCTGCTGGATCGGAGACCGTACCGCCCACTTCTGCTCTCAACGATTCACGGAATCGCTGGCGGAGACGCGAAAGCCAGGTTCGCAGAGTCGCGATTGGCACTCCGAGTCGGGTCGCGGCTTCCTCCTGGCTAGGCGGCTTGGCGCTGCCGCCCGCAACAAATGGCCTTAATTCTTCGAGCCACTCAGCTTTGCCTTCCGCTTCAAATTCGTTTTCCAAATTCTTCCATGCCCGTGAAACGATATTCGATGCCCACACGAGATCGTAGCAACCGGCATCGCTCAGATGAACAGTCGCGAGCATCGCCGCCTCGGCTTCGGGCAGATGCTCCTCGATCGATAGGACCTGCCGGCCTCCACCTCGCTTGAGCGCTCGGGCGCGATCATACTCGTTGTACAAAAAATTCTCCAGAGATCCGAGGAGAAATGTGCGGAGCCGGCCCTTCTGGCGATCCGCCCGGCTCAATGTGTTTTGCTCGAGCAGATGGGCAAAAAAACCCTGGACCAGATCCTGTGCATCAGCGGAGGAATGACCGCGATGTCGAAGGAAACTGTAAAGCGGCGGCCAGTATGCTTCGCAGAATCCAGAAAGTGCCTGGTGAGCCGAGACCTCCGAGTCGGGCTCGCCGGCACGAAACACCACGGTCCAATGCGTCGTTTGAAACGAAGCACCACCCTCCTGCAGAGTTCCCGGAATTGCCTTCGTGGGAACAGAGCGTGGCCCACGAGACCTGCTTTTGCGAGAATAAAATCGCGCGTCGGTTCTGTAGTGCCAGCCGGTCGGGTGTTTGCGGGAGAAGCCAGGCGCCACGCCTGCCGCTACAGTGCTAATTCCGCTGGGATATGCTCCCGCTTAGTAGAAGCCGAGAACGTCGGTCTCGCTTGCGGCGACCTGGCTTAGACTAACGTTGCTTGCCGCGATAGACGCGTTATGCGGACCGCGCGCAGGCCCCTGCCCCTGCTCTCGTGCGATAGCACCGAAGCTCAGGAGTACGAACACTACGGCTACAGCCACTGCCACGATCGCTTCGGTAGAGAATTTCATCGCGATTATGTGTTTTGCAGCGACGCCTTGAGAAGGAATTCCTTCCACCCGCCGCCAGAGTTGAACGAAGTGATGCTGTAAACCAGGAACGGATCGTGTTTCCGATAGGTCGCGCGAATCAGCGACCGCCATGCAGAACTCAATACGTTTTTCATGTCAAATAGATGCAGCTAATTGGTTGCCCTCGACGGCTTCCGGGTTTCGGCAGCCTTCGAAAACACGAACGACCGAGGCGCTGACTTTTCGTGAAAGACGGCCGGCGCGCCGAATCCAGTAATGAAATGGTCCTAGTGCCGCGTCAGCCAGGAGATCCGCTCGCACGATTTCGGGGCAGAGATCGAGCAATTTACAAACATTCATGAACGAATACGGCCAGGAAGAATCATATGCCGTCACCCAACTGTGAGCGTCGAGATAGAGTTCCCGATCGGCCGCTTTCGCGGCCGTGCGGTAACGGCGCAAATCGTACGCTGCCTGTTTCAGCACACCGACCGCCAGACCTTTCTCAGGCGTGGGCGGTGTCGGTTCGGCTGGAGGAGTAACAAAATGGGCACTTCGGGCATTGCCGGATTCGGCAGCCAAAAACGCGGCGAGCTGCTCGCGCGACATTCGCGACAGCGGCTTTTGCGCTACGTCTTCGCTCCCGAAACTCTTCGGAAACACCATAAACTGACCAGTGAGCTCAGGTGTTTCAGTAATACGGTTGTCTACTACCATGTTCATCATATCGATCGTTGATTTGATTCGCTTCATCCCTTTCTAAAGATTTTGAAGCCCGACATTTCAAAAAATTTGAAATTTTTTCAATTTCCGGTGCAAACCCACGGGATCCGGGGCCTGCGAAACATGCTTTTCTAAGCATTCTGTAGGGGAAGCTGACAGCTTCCCAAGCGAGAATGCCGTCCCTAGGCCTCTTCCTCGACCTTGTAAACGATCATCCCGCGTGCCTGATAATTCGCGAGCGCCTGCGGATGATCGCGATTACACGTATGCACCCATACGCGTGACGGCGTCGGCTCCATGCGCCATGCCCTTTCGATTGCGCTGGTCAGCAAGGCGCCGCCCAACCCTCGGCCGATCCATTCAGACAACAGACCGAAGTAGGCGATCTCAACTCCGCCGTCCATATCCCGACGCAATTCATAATAACCGGCGAGAACGTCATCGTAATAACCGGCAAACGTGCACAGCTCCGCCGCCGCCGCGTAGTCCTTCCATTGCTCATCCGTCCATGGTCGTTTGTCGATCCAGTCCCACTGCTCGCCAACACGAAAATAGAAGTCGCGATTAAACCGCCAATCGCGTTCCGTCGTTTCACGAACTTGAAATCGCGCATCCGCGCGCTTTGGACGCAATTGATCCCGCGACCGCATCTCGAGATATGTGGTGACTAGCGGTTCGGCTGCCATCAATACTATGGTAATGGCTTTAGTGGGACAGCGATAATCGCAGTCGTCTTTAGTTGCCCCGGATCTTTGAAAAACTCTCAGCCTATTGCCTTCACCATTCGCTTCGACAGTTTAGTCCTATCTGATGAGAAGTATAATCAGGGGAAATTTGCGCAATAGCATGCCTAAGAGGAAATCGCGCCCGCAGAAGCGCCGCCGCCGTTCCATCATAGCATTTGAGATGATTCGGCTTGACCGAACGGCAAAGGAACCGCTCCACGACCAACTTTACCGTCAAATTCGCGACGAGCTGAAATCGGGAAAGTTCAGCGATGGCTCCTCGCGACTTCCCTCCTCTCGCGCTCTGGCTACAGACTGGAAAATCTCGAGGTCGACAGTCAGGCTCGCGTTTTTAAAGCTTCATGCCGAGGGTTATCTCCGCTCAAAGTCCGGCTCCGGAACATTCGTCGCAAACCTTCTGCCGGAAACCTTTTTAACCGCGGAGCAATCGAAAGCCTACCAGCCCATTCAGCGCCCAGTTCGCGTCTCCGATCGCGTAAGAGCAATTCCGGATGCACGCGTCGGAGATCAGTTTGATCTGGGAGCGACGGCGGCAGGTGCAGGTGTCTCGCTTGTCGCGAGTATTCCCGCAGTCGACGAATTTCCAATCGCTGTATGGGAACGCCTGAGATCGCAGGTTCTAGCAAAGAAAGGTGTCAACCTGTTGCGCTACGCGTCGAATCGTGGCGACAGCGACCTGCGCAAGGCACTTGCAGCGTACTTGTGCGATTTCAGAGCTGCGCGCTGTCATCCGGACCAGATCGTCATCGTGGCTGGTATGCAGCAGGCGATGCTGATCAGCGCCATGGCTGTGCTAAATCCGGGCGAAGTCGCGTGGATCGAAGATCCCTGTTATCAGCAAACCCGCAGGGTCCTTACTTTGGCGGGCGTAAAGATAATTCCCAAACCGATCGACAAGCAAGGAGTCGTCATTGCGCGATCGCCAAAAGAACTGAGGCCGCGAATCATTTACGTAACGCCGTCTCACCAATTTCCTCTCGGCGTTACAATGAGTGTTCAGCGCCGGACCGACCTGCTCGATTTTGCGCGTACTCACAACGCATTTGTTTTCGAGGACGACTACGACGCGGAGTTCCGTTTTGTCGGGCCGCCGCTTCCTTCGTTACAAGGGATGGACAATGCCAGTCGAGTGATTTACGCAGGCACGGTCAGCAAAATTCTTTGTCCTGGATTGCGTCTGGGCTACATCGTCGCACCGGAACCGCTGGTGGATTCGTTAGTCAAGATCCGCAGTGCGATGGATCAACACTCGTCTCCGATCGACCAGGCGACCCTGGCGCGTTTCATCACGGAGGGCTTTTTCCTGAGTCATATCAAGCGTATGCGAAAAATCTATGCGGAGCGGCGCGATTTCTTCATCAAACAATTCAATGAGCTGCTTGGTGACCGTTTCACGTTGCAGGTTCCCGAAGCCGGCTTGAACATCGTGGCCTGGTTGAAACGCGAGGAAGACTTCCCAGTGATCAAGCGTATCACGTCTGATATCGGGGTAAGGCCCTCGGCGCTTTCGTTCTTTTGCATTCAAGCGACGCTAAGGCCGGCGTTCGTTTTCGGATTCGCGGCCTGGACACCGGCACAGATTCGGGAAAGCCTGATTAAACTCGCATCTGCACTCAGCAACCGCAGCAAGGATCTAAATCACGGGCGCCAGTCGCGGTAAGCGTCGTGCGCACCAAGGGTAAGACTGGTTCGGGCTTTGCTATGCCGGTCGATCTGTTCGGCGAGCCATTGAAACCATTCCCAATTTTTTTGCGAACCCGCGCGCTCACGTTCGTATTCTACGTAGCCGCGCAATTTGCGCCAGGCAACGCGCACTGTGCCGCCCAGCAGTTCGTCGACTACGTTCAAAGGAACCATGCGCGCAAACACGGCGTACCCTAGTGATTCCAAAATACAAGCTATGGACTGGACCGCCTGAAAAAGACGCGGATCGGCCTCGATTTGTGAGGGCGTCGTACCGTCGGAAATTGCCTGCACCAGGGTCATCGATTCGATCCACGCCGGTCGCAGAATTGCCTGGACAGCTACGAAGGCTGCCCGTTCTTCTCGCTCCTTCCGCGCGCGCCGCATCTCAATCAATCCGAAAACGACAGCCGTCAGCACCGTGAGAGCCGTTGCAATGTTTGCAACCGTCGAAAGTTCCACCGCAGCAATTTGCTCAAAGGTGTCGTTTGATGTCACGCAAATTTGGTTTCACGCGTGGTCTCGTTGAACGCCACACAAAAAAAGCCGCAGGGTTCACAGAACCCTGCGGCTTATCTTTAACTTTCCGCGTGCGACTTAGTCCACAACGACCACGTGATCAATCATACGCAAATCGCCCATGTTTGCGTAATAAACACGCACACGCGTACCGGGTTTGATCGCGGTTTGGACGACTTCCCCTGCCTTGTTCACAACGTGACCAGGCCCGTTGAGAACGTAACGGCCCGGATTATTCGCATCATCCTCCCGAACAACGAGCGTTTTGCGAGGCTGATAACTGGCAGCCGCGCCTTCCGCAATCATCGTTCTGATGATCGTTCCGGTTACCTCTACTGGTTCAGTTGTAGTTGCTCCTTGTTTCTTATCCATCGAACTCGGCTGGGCGAACGCCAGCGGCGCAATCAGCAAACAGCCGAGCGTAACTATTACTTTTTTCATGGTTCGCCTCCCATTGTTGATGGTTTGTTCTGCGAGGCAGTCTCTGGACGCAGCAAGCATTCAACAAGAGCCACTTCATGCGTATCCCACAGCCCACTTTTCCCAGCGGTAGTAAGGCTTAATCAGGAGCCATGCGTGAGAGCGGTGCCGCGCGTTGATCGAGAAGTACGCGGCCAATCGCTAACGTGTTGTTCAATGGCGAGTGGGTCGTGTCGAAACCGATCTGCTGTTCGCCACGCTTGAATCAATCCACGCTCGGAAGGAATTCTTCGCGAACGATCTTGCCGTTCTTCACAGTGTAAACGCCGACTTCGGACATTTTCCTGCGCTCTTTCGTTTTCTTGTCCGAAACGTCAGCGTCATATTGCACCACGAATCGATCGTGACCGACGAAAGGTCCATGGGCATCGAAGCTGTGGACTTCCATCGCGTTGACCCACCAATCTATTTTGCCGCGCACGCCTTCCTTGCCGCGAGTTTCCGGCGAGCCGCCGCCCATGCTGTAAGCTTCCACGCTCACAACGTTGTCGTCGTAAAGCTCGAGCGCTTCATACCACGCTTGTTTTCGAACCAATTCCACGACTTTTTTTGCAACTTCTTCGGTGTTCATTCTTCCTCCTTTGTTTGGGTTAACAATTATTGTAGGGCGTCTGTGTCAGTCCCGAATGCTTTCGGGATTCACAGATGAGCCCTACAGTAAAAATTGTTCAAGTCGATCGAGAAGACTATTCCAGCCCTCATTATGGCGATCGCGCGATTCTTCGCTCGGCAATTGCTCGTGCCTTAATCGCAGTTCCGTTCCGCCGCGACGCTCGAAAAGTTCGACTGTCACGACACTGGTACGGTTTTCCCAAGCTTCATCGTCATCCCATTGCCATGTGAAGACAATTTTCTTTCCGGGGACCAGCTCGCAATATTCGCCGAACGCAGCCCACTCTTCCCCCTCCTGAGTGATCAGGTTCCAGCGATAATTGCCACCGACGCGCACGTCCGCAGTGATGTTTCGGGTACGCACGTTTTCTGGTCCAAACCATTGTCTCAATTGCGCCGGATCGGTCCACGCTTCATAAACGCGAGCGGGCGGCACGTTGATAAACCTTATGATTTCCAGTGATGTTTTCTCTGCAGTTTTCTCGTTCATCGTTTTCCTTTCGACCCTTCAAGGAATTGTTTCAGCTCCGAGCCGATGATCGCAGTCCAGCCGGCTTCGAAATTCTTCCGCGCATACGCGGGAGTTTTCGGAAACGTTTCGATTCCGGTGTGCGTGAGCTTTAGTCGCGTCTCATTACCCTCGGGGAATAATTCAAACGTGACGAGAGAATTTCCCGGCTCGCCTTTGTATCGCCAGGTATAAGCGATTTTCTTTTGCGGAATTACTTCCGTGACTTTGCAGAGGTGGTGATAAGTGTTGCCTTCGTGCTCGACCACGAAATCAAACTCAAAGCCGATCTCCGGCTTGAACTCCTTTAGATCGAAGTACCACTGCCGCATTTCATTTACGTCGGTGAGCGCAGTCCAAACTCTTCCGACGGGAGCATCAAAAGTGCGCTCCAAGATGAGCGCTTCAGTTAAATCGTTTGTTTTAGTCATAATGTTTACTCCTTTGCATCGGTATCCGGCTCCATCGTTTTTTTGTTTCCTTTCTTCGACAGCCCCTCATTGTTCGTTCTCTTTCCTCCCACGTTCGATCATGTCCCCCGCCGACGCGCTTGCGACGTTGGCGATCACGTGGTCTCGCTATCAGTTTGCCCGGCAGCGCGACCCCGCCGGATCTGTTCGAGGACCTTGTCGGAGGCTTCTTCGTTGCCGTACTCGTCATGCCAATTCCACCACTCGTACGGCGGCGTCTGCGGGTAGCCCTCCGGCGAGTGCTCCCACTCTTCCTGACGCCCGAGGGCAGTGATGTCGAGATAGTTCCAGGTGTTCCCCATCTGCTCGTCACCGCGGTTGTTGATGAAGTAGGTGCGGAACACGCGGTCGCGGTTGCGTATGAACGCGTTCGTGCCGTGCCACTCATCCACGCCGAAGTCCTTGTCGAAGCCGTCCGTGATCGTGTACCAAGGAATGAACTGCCAGCCCATTCGTGTCTTTAGGCGCTCGATATCCTTCTGCGGCGCGCAAGAGGCGAACACGAGTGTAGTATCGCGGGCGTTCAGATGAGCGGGGTGAGCAACCTGGTCGGCCACCATGGAGCAGCCGACGCATGCATGTTCGGGCCAGCCGACCACGCCCGGCTCGAAGAAGGCACGGTAGACGATCAACTGCCGGCGGCCGTCGAACAGGTCGAACAGGCTCGCCTTCCCTCTGGGGCCGTCGAACATGTACTCCTTCTCTACAGCCATCCACGGCATCCGCCGACGCTCGGCGGCAAGCGCGTCTCGGGCGCGGGTCAACTCCTTCTCCTTCACGAGAAGCTGCTGGCGCGCAGCCTCCCACTCCTTCGCTGACACCACTTGTCGATTTAATTCCAGCTGTGTTGTTTTCATTCTCTTGTCCTTTCTCATTGGGTCGTCTTCTGCTGCGAAATGTTTTGAGCGCAATGGCTACTACTCCCCCGCTCGATGTGGTCGCCAGAACAGCGATGTTTGCGATGCATAGCGGACACATGGGTCAGATCTTTCCCTTTTTGCCGCCGGCCTTGTTCGTTTTCTCCAGGTAAGCGGCCAGCCGATCAAGCGACTCCTCCCAGAACTTTCGATAATCCTCGACCCATTGCGCGGCTTTTTTTAATGGCTCGGCATTTAGCTGCATTTCATGGACGCGTCCGTAACGCCGGCGCCGGAGCAGTCCGGCATTTTCGAGAACCCGTAAATGTTTTGAAACCGCCGGGAGCGACATGTTGTGCGGCCGGGCAAGGTCGGTAACGCGCGTATCACCCCGTGCCAGGTGCGCCAGAATCTGCCGGCGCGTAGGATCGGCCAGCGCGGCAAAAGTCCGGTCCAACGTTCTCGAAGAATATTTAACCATCTGGTTAAGTATTTAGCAAGATCATTGCAACGTGCAAACATTTTTTGTAGCCGCCGGCGACTGCAGTGTCGCTTCGGCCAAGCAACGGATTCAGCAAGTCACGCGACGACGCGTCGACTCATCATCTGTCACTCGTCACTTATCACTTTCTTTGAAATGCTTCTTTGTTCACCACGTACGGCATTTTTGTCGGATCACCGCTGTAGTTGCCTTCGAGAACGTCGATGAGTCCCTGGACGCAGCGGCCCGCCATGCCTTTGTCTGGATCGACATCCAGACGAGTAATCTGCGCGCCGCTGGCGAAATGATGGAAGAGGCGGCAATGATCAGCAATCTCCGGATCAAGCAGCGGCGAATCGGGCGGCAGCGGCTCTTTCTCGAATACATCGAGCGCTGCGCCCGCAATGATTTTTCCTTTCAACGCTTTCGCGAGCGCTCTCTCGTCCACCACCGGGCCTCGCGAGCTGTTTACCAAATACGCGGTCGGTTTCATTAGCTTGAGCGTATTTGCGTTCATGAGGTGATACGTCGGTTTGTCCGCTTCGCCCTCCCTTAACAGCGGCACGTGCAGACTCACGTAATCGGCGCCACGCAAAGCGTCCTCGAACTCGACATACTTGATCCACGTTTTCTCTTTCTGAATGCCACGTGCATGGCGCAGGTCCATTAACTCCTGAATCGCCTTGATGAATTCGTGATTCTGATACGCCGGGTCGTAGCAAAGGATATTCATGTCGAACCCGGAACATTTTTTGATCATCGCCAGGCCAATGCGGCCTGTCCCAATGATGGCGAGGATTTTGCCCGTGACCTCATCTCCAAGGAACGGGAGGAACGGATGCCACGACGGCCACCTCTGTTCGCGTACGAGTCGCTCGCTCTGCCACATTTTTCTCGCGAGCATGCCCATCATGAAGAACGCAAACTCGGCCGTAGCTTCGGTGAGCACGTCAGCCGTATTCGTGAATGGGATTTTGTATTTGTTCGCGTCGGCGCGATTGATGTTGTCGAATCCGACAGCGATTTGCGCCACAACCTTCAGTCTCCCCTTCCCCGCGGTGAATATTTCCGCATCAATCGGATCCCGCAACGTGGTGATTAATCCATCGATGCCGCTCTGCACTTTTTCGATGATCAATTTCTTCGGAGGCGCCTCAGGTCCCTGGAACACCTCAAGGTCGTAACCGCGCGCGCACAAAAGGTTTTCCGCCGCGTCGCCGATGCGCGACGTCGCAAAAACACGGAAGCGTTTCTGTTCTGTCATGGTTGCAAAGGAATGTAATCAGGAACTTAGGATTGCAGGAAATTTTCTATCGGAGAGCATGGTCCTCGCTGGTGGCCGCATTAGCGCGAAGGATGAGGGCCGGAATTTCTGACAGGCTTCCGAGCACATAATTGGCTTCCTTTTCGTACTCTCGCGGATCCACAAAGCGCCTGTCGGGAATAGCGGCAACACGCATGTTCGCTGCTTTCCCTGCAGCGATACCGGCAAGCGCGTCCTCGATGACGAGGCATGCCTCAGGAGAAGTTCGGAGTTTCTTTGCAGCTCGCAGGTAAATGTCGGGATGCGGCTTGCCTTGTTGAACTTCATCGCCAGTAACTACGACGCTAAATAAGCTTCTGATTCCGGTTCGGTCGAGTAACGGACGCGCGGACGCACTCACCGAACTGGTGGCTACCGCCAGGTGTAACTTCATCTCGCGCAATTGTTCCAGCGTCGCCTTTGCGGAAGGAAACAGACCCACACGGTTCGCGAAAAAATCGGTCGCGATCTCGCCACGCCGCCGCATCAATTCCTTCACCGACGCGGAAATGTGAAAGGCATTCTTGTAAAACTCGACTGCGAGCCGGTAACTCACGCCGAGGACGTTTCGGTGATATTCGCCGCGATAACTGACTCCATGTTCTGCGAGCAATTTCGCGTCGATCTGGTTCCACCACGGCTCGGAGTCGGCGAGCACGCCGTCGAGATCGAAGATCACTGCGCGGAACGGTGGTGGCATGATGTGCCGCATCCTTTACGCAGCAGCCGCGCTCAAGCAATAGCGCAAGATGTTGCTGCAAAGTTCTATGTTCCTCTGTGTCGTGCAAAGTGAAGAATTCTTTTGTTCGCGCGACACTTACGAGAAACGGCGCCAGGACTTAACCTCACTCTGCGCGCGCCGACTAGTTTATCGTATCCCACATTCAGATAGAACGCTTTTAGTTGAACGTTGCGCGTTGAGCGTTTAAGCGTTGGGGGATTGAAGAAGATCGCGATCTATGGCGGCACCTTCGACCCGGTCCATCACGCGCATCTGATTCTCGCCCGCGAAGCGATTGAGACGCTCGGTCTCGATAAAGTCATCCTGGTGCCGGCGGCGATTTCCCCTCTTAAGAAGGCCGCTCCGGTGGCGAGCGGCGAAGTACGATTAGAAATGTTGCAAGCGGCGATCAAAGGCCAGCCGGAGTTTGAAGTGAATGAATGCGAGCTGCTGCGACCACCGCCTTCGTACACAATCGATACGGTTGAGGAAATTCGCCGGCGTGAATGCGACGTGTCCATCTACTGCCTGATCGGTGAAGATAACGTTGAGCAACTGCCGCAGTGGCATCGCTTCGCCGAACTGGAGAAGATAGTTCGCTTTGTGGTTCTCGACCGCAGTGGGAAACAACCCTCACATTCTTATCAGTTGATCCACCGTCGTATCGATATTTCTGCCACTCAAATACGACGAAGAGTTGCGCAACACGAATCGATTCGTTATCTCGTACCCGACTCGGTGTACGAAATTATTCAGCGCGAAAAACTTTATCGGGAGCAACCGCAATAACGCCGGAAAACCTAGCAAAAGCCTGCGCTGAACTCGCCTCAAACAAAAAGGCGGAGGACATTGTTGTGTTGGATTTGCGCGGCATTTCGAGCTTTACGGACTTTTTCGTGATCTGCTCGGGCACGTCCGAACCTCAACTCAAAGCGATTGCCAACGAAATTGAGACACACTTACGCGAGCATTATTCGCTGCGGCCCGTGGCAGTTGACGGATTTCCCGCCAGCCAATGGATGGTGCTCGATTATCTACAAGTGGTCGTCCACATTTTTCATCGCGACAAACGCGCCTTCTACAGCTTGGAGGGTTTGTGGGGCGATGCTCCGGTGCTGCAATGGGAATCAGCTCTCAAGGGGTGACGGCTTCCCAGCCGTCACATCTGAAACCGACGGCTGCCAAGCCGTCGCTTCTTGAGCGTCGCGTTAGCGCTACTTCTTAGTTGGCGCTGGTGACGGCGGAGGAGGAACCTTCGGAGGAGCCTGTGGAGAACCCTGTGGAGCAGGCGTTGGAGGCGGTTTCACATCCTGCAATTCGACGTCAAAAATCAGGGTCGAGTTCGGACCGATGTCCGGGCCCATTGCACGCTCGCCATACGCGAGGTTCGAGGGAATGACCAACTGATATTTTGCTCCCTGCTTCATCAGTTGAAGCGCTTCGGTCCAGCCTTTGATCACTCCGTTAACCGGAAAGGTCGCCGGTTGGCCGCGCTTGTACGAACTGTCAAACTCCGTCCCATCGATCAGAGTGCCCCGGTAATTCACTGTCACCATGTCGGTGGCTTTGGGTTGCGCTCCGGTTCCTTCCTTCTCGACCTTGTACTGCAAACCGCTCGCAGTCGTTTTCACACCGGGTTTCTTCTTGTTGTCTTCAAGAAACTTCGCACCTTCAGTTTTGTTTTTTTCGCCTAGTTGTTTCTGTTTCGCTTCCATGTCTTTTTCGAATTGGGCCATGATGTCCTTAACCTGGTCGGTCGTCAGTTGCGGTTTGCCGGCAATGGCGTCTTTAATGCCGGCGGCCAGGATATCAGGGTTAATGTCCACTTTTTGCCGGCCGAGATTAAATCCGATTTGCATGCCGATGCTGTAACTGACCTTGTCTTTTTGGTCTTTGAGTTGCGGTGATTTCTCTTGCCCGAACAATGGGAATGCAAGTAAGGATGCGCTGACAATAACAATAAAACGTTTCATAAGATCGTGTTTCCGCGCCGTTTTAATTTAAGGTTGGTCGCCGCAGAAACCCGCACGCTAATGGATAAATGCCGCACGTCAAGAAAACAGCTTTGCCATCGATTCGGCGGGGTTGATTGGCCATTTGCAGTGGTAGCCACCGGTCTGATTGCACTCTGGCCGGAACTGGCGCAGGCCTTCACGCTCTCGCATAGCGATGCTTTGAAAATTGGGAAAAGAGTCTGGCAAAATGAGTGTGGTGGAACAATTTCCGGGCTGACTTCATGGAACCAAGGCGAAGATTTCGCATCGCTCGGCATCGGCCATTTCATCTGGTATCCAAAGGGTCGGCGAGGCCCGTTCGAAGAGAGTTTCCCGAAGCTGGTAAGCTTCGTATCGAAACGCGGCGCGAAGTTACCCACATTACTTCTGGGGGTCGGCCGCGGGCAGCCGTGCCCCTGGAACTCACGTGCCGAGTTCCTGCAAGCGCAGAATACGGGTGAGATGAACCAGTTGCGGCGGTTTCTGGCCGACACCGTCGATCTCCAAGCAGAATTTCTTGTTGCCAGATTGGAAGCTTCTCTGCCTAAGATGCTGGCCGAAGCGGCGCCTGCCGACCGAACTAACGTGCAGAAACAATTTGAACGCCTTACGAAAACACCACAGGGATGCTATGCCCTCATCGATTACGTCAACTTCAAAGGAGAAGGCGTTTTGCACACGGAGCGTTACCAAGGGCAGGGATGGGGTTTGCTTCAGGTGCTGGAAGCGATGCACGGTAATTCGGATTCAGGCGCGCCTGATGAATTCGCGCACGCGGCTAAAGTCGTCTTGACGCGCCGCGTCCAGAATGCGCCTGCCGACCGCCATGAATCACGGTGGTTAACGGGTTGGCTTCGGCGCGTAAACAGCTACAGTGGCGGCTAAAAATTATGCCGAGAGCACTTCGCACACTTCTTTGCGCGCTCTTGTTGACGGCTCTTGCCTCGTCAATCAGCGCCCAGTTCCGCCTTTTCGGACCGCGGTCGCCAAGGCCGACGCCGCAACCAAAGCAAATGCGCAAAGCGTCGGCTTACATCAGCCGTCAGGAACCATTGAAGGTAAATCAATCTGTGCTCAAACAGGCGACGCCGGACAACGTGCGCGTTCGCGTCTCTCTCTCGAAGCAGCGCGCCTATTTGATGGTCGGCGACGAAATCGCAGCCGATAGTCCGATCTCTTCCGGTAAGTCCGGGCACGGCACACCCAGGGGTAATTTCTCCGTGATGGAAAAGGATCCAGACCATCGTTCCAGTCTTTATGGCGACTTCGTCGACAGCTCCGGTCGTGTTGTTCGCGCAGGGATCAGCGCTAGGATCGATTCCGCCCCCAGCGGAACACATTATGTCGGTGCGCCGATGAGGTGGTTCATGCGGCTCACAGGCGAAGGGGTCGGAATGCATGTCGGGATTTTGCCGGGATATCCCGCATCCCATGGCTGCGTTCGGATGTCGCCGGATGGGGCGAAGTTATTTTACGATACTGTAAGAGTCGGCACCCCTGTGACCGTGGGCGATTATTAATTTTTCATATTTGAGGAGTGACGGCTTCCCAGCCGTCGCAAAGAAACCGATCCTGGAATACAGATCAACCGCTCCGAGCAATCCGGCTAAGAACGTTTACGGCAAAGGAATCGATGAGATTTTGATGCGCTACGATCCGTCGTTTAACCCGGCACTTACTTGCTATTATCAGCAGGACCACGAAGGCAGCGTAACCCACCTTCTTAACACCAGCGGCAATGTGATTGAGAGTTACAAGTATGATGCCTTCGGCTTACCGACGATTTACGATGGAGACGGCACTCAGCTTTCCTCCTCCGCCTACAGCAACCGCTTCCTGTTTACCGGAAGAGAATACGCGAACCTGTTCGGCTTCTACGAATACCGCGCCCGTGCATATCATCCGACGCTGGGCCGCTTCATGAGCGAAGACCCTAAGCTGTTCGATGCCGGCGATTACAATCTCTTCCGCTACTGCCACAACGATCCATTAGATTTTACCGATCCAATGGGGTTGGAACTGGACACAAGCCACTTGGATGCTCAAGAATGGAAGACAACGAGGGCCTATCTAATGCAGAGTCGCACTTATGGAAATCTTATCCTTCGGGCCGAAGCGCTCAGTCAGAAGATAGTCGTTATGCCGAGGAACGACGGCCGCGATTTCGTCGGGAAGGAGAAGCAAACAACAATTTACTGGGATCCACACAGCGCCCTGGAAACGACAGATAAAGGGAGACAGTCTCCGGCCCTTGGATTCGGACACGAACTCGATCATGCGGTTCGTAGAGAAACAGATCGAAAAGCGTACGAGCGTGATAATCTTCCTCGAAGCGACAAACAGTACGGCCGCCGCGAGGAGCGTCGTGCGGGCGAAAACGAAAGTCGTGCAGCAAAGGAACTACATGAAGACGTAAGGAGGGATCACAACGGCGAACGGTACCGAACAGCCTCGCCAATCAGTCGCGACCGCGCTCCAAAAGCTTCTGATGTAGAGCGGAGGCAAATTGAGGCGGGCACCAAGGAGGCACAGAAGATTATGAGCGAGAGGCTTAACGGTCTCCAACGGAAAGATCCGTGAAATGAAAAAGGAGATACCGACACCGCTGCCCGCGCGGAAAATCACTGGATCGTTTTCCAGCGGCGGTTTATCTGTTGCAGCGATATTCGTCACATCGGTCTTGTTCGCCACGCTTTCGCTTGCGGTCGCTGTTCCGTATACGAAGGCAATGTTTGTTGAAGGCCTGAACAAGGGCGGTTTCGTTTTGATCACTCTTCGTGATCCCAGAGGCGGTTCGCAGCGTTCCGTAGCCACTCTTGAAGCCGGGCTGTTAGGCGCGATCCACCTACAGCAACACATTGACTATGATGAGAATGGCCGACAGCGCGTCGAGGAAATCGCGCTGAAGCAGTGGAACCAACCGTTTACGTTTACGAACAGCAAGGCTTTTAACGCCGTGAAACCGAGCTACACAGCCTCACAACTCGACGAAATTAGGAGCCAACTCTCAAAATATGATCGAGCCGCACTACAAAAAGAGCTCGACGATCCCGATGGTGCAATCCATCGTCTCTATACACACCCGTACCGCGAATCTTACAGGGACGCAGTGGCACATGTGCTATTGGAGAACGGAGTCCTCGTAGGGGTAGACGATCGGACGCCAACGCTAAGGCCATTGGACAATTAGAAAGCGTCAGAAAGAAAATCAGAAAGGGGGCAGTCCTTTTTTCTCGCATTTTGAGCCGGCGAGAGGCGGAAACAGCTAAGTATTAAGACAAGCTGCTTTTTATGAGAAGGGATGCATGGGCATCTCAAACAGTTGACATTGGCGACTGCGACCGACAAACCGCCATCAAGCGTAAGCATTTTACACATCGAGATGAAAACAAGAATCACATCGTACTTCAGACCGGCTGCCATTGCTGCGGTGCTGCTCTGCTTGGCCACAGTACCTGCTCGTGCGGACGTCATCACAGTAACTAACACAAACGACAGCGGCCCGGGTTCGTTGCGCCAGGCGCTAAGTATAGTAAACGACGGGGACACCATTGATTTCGCGGTCACTGGCACAATCACGCTGACAACCGGAGAACTGCTGGTGAACGATAGCATCACGATCTCGGGGCCGGGAGTGACCAACCTTGCTGTAGACGGCAACACTGAGAGTCGCGTGTTCCATGTCGGCCCAGGAAGAACCGTCACCATCTCCGCCTTAACGATCAGAAATGGCAATGCCAATGGGGAGTTTTTCCCGGATGACAGCGGTGGCGGAGTCTACAATGACCATGCTGCAGTCACGCTGAGCGAATGCGAGATCAACAGCAACGGAGCATTTACGTTTGGCGGCGGCGTATATAACGACCACGCAACAGTAACGCTTAACAATTGTATCTTGAACGACAATTTTGCGGATAACACAGGTGGCGCGCTCTACAGCGATGGCTCAAAAGGTAGCGCAAACGCAGTAATAAACGGCAGTACCCTCACTGCCAACTTCGCATTTGGTGGCGGCGCCATTTACAACAACGGCGATTCCGGTGCTGCGACTTTGCACATCACCGCGACTGCTTTGAATGGCAACTCCACGATTGCCGACGGTGGCGCCATCTACAATGATCATGGGGACGTGACACTTAACGGTTGCACAATCAGCCAAAACACGGCCACTGGTAATGGCGGCGGGGGTATTTACAACCTCGGCGACAGCTTCGGGACGGCAACCGTAGAGATCAGCAGCAGTACACTGAGTAATAACGAGTCGGCGTTAAATGGCGGCGCGATTTACAGCATCGGTGCTAATGGCACGGCGACTGTGCAAGTCCTAAACAGCACAATCAGCGCCAACATCGCAAGCAACTTCGGCGGCGGTGTCTACAATCACGGCACCGCGGGCAACGCAACTATGCAGATTGCGAACAGCACGTTCTCGGAGAATGTGGCTATAGAGTTGGGCGAGAGCATCTATAACTTCGACCAGTTTGGGATGGGCGACGCAGTGGCGAGTTTCGCCAACACGATCTTTAAGCACAACGTGTCGGGCAATTTTTTTAATAACGGAGGTACCATGACTTCCCTCGGCTACAATATCAGCAGCGATAACGCCAGTGGTTATCTGACCGGCCCTGGTGACCAAATCAACACGGATCCGTTGCTAGGTCCGTTACAGGACAATGGTGGCCCGACATTCACACATGCATTGTTGCCAGGCAGCCCGGCCATTGATACCGGCGATCCAAACTTTACGCCACCGCCATTGTACGACCAGCGTGGTCCAGGTTATCCTCGCGTCGTGAACGGGCGCATCGACAAGGGCTCGTTTGAGGTGCAAACCGGCGGTACGCCAACTCCAACACCAACGCCAACGGCTACCGCGACACCAACATCCACCCCGTCGGCAACTCCTACCCCCACACCATCCCCAACCCCATGCAAGGGGAGATGTTCACCGACGCCGAGACCGCGTCCTACACCAGCGCCGCGGCCCTGATCCGCGCGGCATTAATCCAGGACGGTACTTGGGTGCTGCGGCGGCAGCCAAAACTGTTGGCACAAATCGTCGCCCCAATTGCAAAAGCGCGGTCAGCTGTTCATCTGCGCACAATGAAACGCGCGCAAACTGGTGTCAGAGCTTACTATCGACACTGGATGATGATACTCCCTGGCGCGATCGCCGAGGTTTGCGTAAAGAGGCGCAAAGCAGGGTCGAATCTAAATACTGTACATTGGCCTAACGAATACGCGGAGTTACGACATCCAAAGTTGACGGCTGGGAAGCCGTCATTCCTTAAGTAATCTCCGTCGCAAAAGATCGAGTGCCGCTTGGCTCGCTAACTGTTTGAATGTCTCGCGATCAGTCGGGAAAACAAATTTCCTGGCGACAGTCTCTGGATCTCCTGAAGACAGCGCGATGTAAACCGTTCCAACCGGCTTTTCGTCCGAGCTGCCCGTTGGTCCGGCAACGCCGGTCGTAGCGAGCCCGTACGTTGAGACTGCTCGTGTGCGTGCACCCTCAGCCATCGCGCGCGCGACCGCTTCACTCACCGCACCATGTTCGTCGATCAACTTCGAATCGACATTCAAGATGTCGCTCTTTGCTGAGTTGGCATAGGTGACGTAGCCCGCCAGAAAGACTTCCGACGCGCCCGGCACGTTGGTGATTCGGTTTGCGATCAAACCCCCAGTGCACGATTCGGCAGTTGCCAACGTTTGTTTTCGTTGCTTCAGCAGTCTCACGACGACTTCTTCAAGCGCTTCGCCGTTGTCGGAGAAGATCGACAGCCCCAATTCGCCACGAATGACCACGTCGGCCGCTTGGATCGCTTTCCGGTCGCCGATGACGCGCACTTCAACCTGGCCTGGTCGCGCACAATAACCCAGCTCGATGCCTGGGATCGCCAAAACTTTTTCCCCAATCGCTTTTTCAACAAGCGATTCGCCCACGCCAGCAATGCTGTACGAACGCCGCTCGACTGGGAGCGGCACCTCGACAATCGATTTCAAAATCGGCATCGCGAATTTCCTGAACATGGGCTGAATCTCTCGCGGCGGCCCCGGCAAAACAAACACGTGCGGCGACGGAATGCGCGGATTGATATTCGCCTTCAAATAAAAGCCCGAGGCGCTACCGTTCTCGTTTGGAAGGACGCGCGCGCCGGCGAGGACATCCGCCTGCCGTGCAATACCCGAAGTCCATTTGATTCCGCGCACTTGCAGTCTCTGCCGGAGCCAAGCCAGCAGTTGCGGGTCTTGATACAGCTCCAAGCCTAACGATTCAGCAACCATCTCTCGGGTGATATCGTCCGTGGTTGGGCCGAGACCGCCGGTGACAAAGAGAATTTCGCAATGCGGAAATAACTCAGTGAGCGTACGGCGGATCACGTCGCTATCGGGAACCGTTCGTCGCTCCTCGATTCGTAGACCCAACGGAAGGATCTCTCGCGCGATAAACGCAAGATGCGCGTCCTGAACGTCCCCCAGCAAAAGTTCGGTGCCGGTGTTGATGAGGATCGCGCGCATGACAGCTTGCACAATCAACACGGACCGACGAACACACAATGCTCAACGTTCCAAACAAAGGCCTGTCATGTTGAGCGAAGCGAAACATCTCGGATCAGACATTCTTCCCTTCGCTCAGAATGACAGCTTTGAAAACTCAAGCTGCGGTCTTGTCCTGCTTCTTGCGAATCAGGGGAAGCTTTTTGCCTTCTACCACCGCGCGATTGATCGTTACTTCGGCGATATCTTCCCGGCTCGGCACGTCGTACATGATGTTGAGCATGATGCGTTCGAGCATCGAACGCAGCGCGCGCGCGCCGGTGCCTTTGGTGACAGCCTGCGCGGCGAGAGCGCGCAACGCATCTTTGGTCACCGACAGACGGACTCCCTCCATTGAGAAGAGCTTCGTGTACTGCTTTACCATCGCGTTTTTTGTTTCGGTCAAAATCGCCACCATTTCATCCTCGGTGAGCGTGTCGAGCGAACTAACAACGGGCAGGCGCCCTATGAATTCAGGTATCATCCCGAACGCGAGCAGATCTTCCGGTTCCACGTAGCGGATCGACTCTTTACGCAGCGCTTCCTCGACCTCGAGCGTCGGGCTGCCAAAGCCCATCACTTTTTGGCCAATCCGTTTTTGGATGATCTTGTCGAGCCCAATAAACGCGCCACCGCAAATGAAAAGAATCTTTTCGGTGTTGACCTGAATGTATTCCTGGTGTGGATGCTTGCGCCCGCCTTGCGGCGGGACATTACACGTGCTGCCCTCCAAAATTTTCAACAAAGCCTGCTGCACGCCTTCGCCGGAGACATCGCGGGTGATGCTCACGTTGTCGGTCTTGCGTCCGATCTTGTCGATCTCGTCTATGTAAACAATCCCGATCTCAGCGCGCTTCACATCATAATCGGCATTTTGAAGCAATCGTAGAATGATGTTCTCGACGTCTTCGCCGACGTAGCCGGCTTCAGTCAGCGTCGTCGCGTCAGC
>WNFV01002255.1_pt1:0-12500 | contig 26791 bp, 22 predicted proteins | sample 5400101 | NCBI WGS metagenome assembly WNFV01 (sample SAMN13153361, study PRJNA577476) | soil metagenome | isolation source: 115 cm soil or saprolite under grassland replicate 1 | place: USA:California | collected 2016-06-15
CCTCGGTAAACAAAAGCCTACATAGCAGTTCCAATGCTACGCCTTGAACCACTCGGCCATCTCTCCTACATAATCTTATTATTGACCAGAAACTGAGTGAATAGCGAGTTTTCGTATCCCTGCAAGTACAGGTACAACCGATCACAGGTTCCATAGGGAGTTTTACTTCCTTTCCAATTTAATATTTCTCAACAACAACTTCTCTCATCCCCACGGATCTATTCAAAATTCTGGAATCGTCCCATGTTTCTATTTCGATTGTATGGCGTGGCGTATACACGTTCTGCAAACAGAACGTATGGTTACTTTACTCTATTTTCTCATGGCTTGTTAAACTTTTCTTTTTGATCTTTGGATCATAACCAAATCAAAACTTCTCGAGTTATCAGAATCCATAGTAAAATTCAGTCCTTGGTTATTCAAGTTAGATGAAATAGTAATAGTTTGGCTCATTGGTATACTACGAAATCCAATCTGATTCAAATATTTCATATCTCTCCTTGTCGGGACAATTTGAGCAGAAAGTCCATATCTATTATCTATTTTTTAGAATCGAATTAGTCTGTTTTTTTGCTATTTCGTACTGTATAATTCCTTTGTTTATGGGATCATTTTCCCCGAGGGTTTCCAATCAATGGGGGCGTAGTATAGGTAGTTAGAGAGTGTTGGCTCCCCTAGCTTGAATTCTTTTTACCCATTCTTGGAGAGTGATAGGTTTTATTTTTCCGTACCGTAATAGAAGAGCTCAGAAGAAAGACCTAATTATGTAAAAACACGACCATTCAAGCTAAAGATCAGAGGATCCGTAATAGGACTCTCATAGACTTGCCAGGAAATAGAAAATTTTGAATCGGCTTTTGCGCTAGGCTCAAACTTGAGGGACGGAGCCTTTTATTTGGTTCGGGGAGTGGATTAAGAACGTTTTAGCCCCTCTCCCCTCATCTTTGATGTAGGAATGTCACTATAAGACGAATAACCTTATTCCATGGTGAGTTTAGCTACCTCCAGAAAGTCAGTGTCTGAGTTATAGTCCGCGCGATCCATTCAAAGTCTGAGTTTCTAGAAAATTCCTTCCTCACCAAGTAAAGTAGTCTTCTTGGCCCTCAAAAGGAGACAGCCGAGCTAAATGATCCATACGAGTCACTAGCTTGGAAGCCATTTGCCTTCAATGCAGTTTTAGAACTTGAAGTGTAAATATTTTCCCTTACTGGTTACTTGAAATAGACCTCATCTTCATAAACTTATTTTATAGCCGGCTGTCCAAAGAACTCCAATTGAAGATCGAAACTCGCTAGGACATTTCTCTGGCATGGTTCATATAGAAAAAAGAGATATTCATGTTCCTCTGTAAGTAGAAAAAAGTTTGATGGTGTTTTGGGTATACAGAATCTCTTAGAAATGAACAGGGCATTGATTGCTAAGTGGTGCTTTCGTTTCAAGGACCCCACTGTCACAGGTCTTTGGAAGCAAATAATAAGCAAAATGTATAAAAGAAAAAAGATGTATTCACCATTTTCAAATGGTGTTGTCTCTGAGAAACACAACATTGAGTTAGGCTGTAAATACTTCGTTGGAAATGTTTGGATATATTTTTATGGAATGATAGATGTTTATGTGACTGTACACTGGCACACCTATATCCAACTTAGTTTGCAGCTTGCTATGAACAGGAGATTACTGTGGCTAAAGCTCTGGAACATGATAGTTTTCATTTTCCTATTTGAGTACAGGACGTTGTTCAGAGTGTTGGGCAGCATTGTGGAGAGATCACTCACAATTTTCTTGTGATGTAGCTTTATGATATCTCCTCAAGGTATAAGTTAGAAATGGATGTGATATGAACTGAAGAGTAAGAAATGTGGCAATGGTAATACTTATTAAGTTACCAACTGATCATCTGTGAAAAAAAATTCCAAAATAGGATTTTCACAATGTCGTTGTTGACAATGCAACTAACTAGAACTGCCATGCTATGTATCTCTGTGTTGTAACTACTTCTAGATATATACGTATGCTGGGTACTAATTTAGAATATGAAACACTGCAATTGTTCCAAACAAATTTATTGTACGAAAAGAAGCATCACAGTTTCACAGTACATACAAGTCAAACATAACCAAAGCATAACACTTCCACTATTCTACCCCCCAAAACACCAATGAGAAGAGTGATCGGAGTGAAAAACTGCTATTGACTAGTAGGAATACGACTTGTATAGGCAAGCAAAGTGGAACGAGCAAAGGCTTTCTAGAGAGTAAAAAAGGGGAGTGAACAAAAGGGCGGCGGATGCACTATCAAGACAAGAAGGAACAACACAAACCATACTGAACTAAACCAGGTGATATGTGCATTAAGTCCCGAAAATGATAAACCTTGCAATTGATTGATTGAAGATCTTGGTCAACTTTGACATATTTACATATCTAGTGTAGCTGCTTTCTTCTCTAGCTTTCTAAGAGCTTCCACTAATTGTAAGGTTTTTTGAGGAACTAGAGCACGACAGCATTCATTTGAATGTTCTTATAAAATAAAACAATATTTATCATATCAATTTTTTACTAGAACTTCAGTTCTTTCACTTCGACACGTCTTCCATCAACAACTGATGATAAGTCAACTCAACATTTCCAGCTTAGCTGCCCCTTTTACTTGCGCATATCCACTCAGATGATGAAAAGTAGGCTATGGGAATCCTTGGATAGATCTTTTAAGCCGATGAAAAGAGGAAAATAGATTGAGTTGCAGGAGTGGTCATATTGATCTTCTTTGGCCTAGTTCAGTGTTGGCAATGTACCCTCCCCTCTTAGTCTTTTATCTTCTATCTTACTTATCGCTCCATTTATGTATTTTTTAGCTATTCTTTTTGATCCAGGTTGAAAGTATGTAGAATGGGGAAATCCATTTACGCTGGAATTCACTCAGGTTTTTTTGTAGGAAGCTCGGACTATATGCTAAAATAGATTTAGGGGATGATATTTTTCTCAAAAAGTGGACGGTGGACCGAATTCAAATTCAACATGGATTTTTGAATCCTAAATACTAAAAAGAAAATAACCTTATTTGCTGGCAAGCGGTAAGGCAAGCGTTGGCAAGGCGGAGTAGCTTGTTAAAGGAAAGCGGTAGCGAAGGGTCAGGATGAACTATAGATAAGATACTCATGTGTCAGCTAATGTTGGAAGGATAGAGAGCGGTAGCGATGGGCTAAAGACATGCATGCAAGTTGAAAGCATTTCTTATTTCGAAGTTCGCTGTGCTCTTGTTCAATAGACATTCTGCTGGAACTCACCTTTATCTTTAGAGATGATGATGAATATTCTTTAGAGACTCCTCTAAAATAAAAGAAATACTTGACAAGAAAATAAAAATTATGTTTATACGGACGGAATTCGGTCTATCCTTTATTGAATATCATTGGACCTGCCTCCTATCTATCAACTCATTACTCTCCTTTGTTCTCTGGTAAGCTCTCGCATTGCCTTAAAACAAGCATTCTTTCGTATTCAAAGAAGGTTTGCTTGCATGTTCTAGCACTGGAAGAGACGAATATTGCTTGCCGGATGCTATTCACATGTTGAAGCACAAAAGGTACCTCAAAGTTTATAGTTCTAAGCTGAAGAAATAGCCTGAGTCAACTTATCTTCTTTACAACCTCCAAACAAACGATTTAGGAAATGGAAATTGGAACCTTTTGGAGTTACCTAGTAGCATTGGAAACCTTATGTTCCTTCGATACCTTGGCTTCTTTGATTTAGTGATTAAGCTACCTCTACCTATATGTTTGCTTCAACAACGTTCTAGCTTGCGTATTCTGATCACACAATGGAATTCAGGTGGACCAGGGTTTGGGACACTAATCTTTAAATTTTAGATGCATTACAACATGTCAAGGGAGGCGCCGAGATATGATATGACCAAAGGCCTTGTCGAGAGCCGGGCTCGAACTGACGAGGAGAGTGGAGAGGAATACAGTAGTAGTAGTCGGGCCAGGGGCTTATCTTATTCCTTGTATTCATTGGTCTGTATAGGGGTCACATATAGTTGGTGTGCTTTGTGAACTGCGATCTTGACGGTTGTTCTTTTTAAAATTACAGATATTGTTCTGCACATGTATGTATTTGTAAAGCTAACTCATGTACAGAAATTCTCTCTTTTACGGGTAGAAGACGACTTCAAACTTATGTTGCAGATGAAATATTATTTCATGTTCTATGATCTTAGGTAGAATTTGAGCACAACCAATAATAAGCTGGTCACTGTCACTAATACAGCTCAGGAGTAAGGATATTATGCAAGAAAATGTGGTGCCCTCCCCAGGGCCAAACAAATTAAGTATGCAATGACAGGGAAAAGGCACGAAAACACCTCCATTCAATCCCTTGGCGTCTACCAGTTCCTTGAGTAACATTAAGGAGGTAACCCTTACGTAGCTCAGTTGAACGCCATATTGACAAAATAGGCTCAGATGAACAATCTAATCCATCATCAGTTAGAATAGAATTCCAAGTGTGCCACAAAATTATTTTTGCAAAACTCAAAGGTTCCATTGTAAAACTATATTTCCCGAACTGGTTAACTGATGGGGAGCAGTACCATGTGGATTTTTCTGTGCAGATTGAGCTCCCCGGTATACTATGGTGTGGACAAGTCCCGTCATGGGAGAGTTGGGAGATACAGTTAATCTCTTGATCTGCTTCAATGAGGCCCTGACGTTTCGCCGCATAAATCACTAATCAATATTCCGTGAAAATGATGGCAACGGTGCGCCTTCTTGGGGCCGTAAGATGACAAGAACACCAAACATCCCGAGCATCGGCAGAAGCACAAGCCATTTCAGCAGCTTATAGTAATGCATGTGGAAGGTAAGTGAAAACTCATCGGAGAAATAAAACCCATTTTTGTCAACCATCTCCACGAGCACAGTTCCTATCGTTCTAACACGAACAGTGGGAAGCTTCATCCGTAGCTTTCCTGGTTGATGATAGATCTCACTGACCACAATGCGCCTATCTCCCTGGTAATTCCCAGGGACAAGTAAAGTTACCTGAAATCCAACAGTAAAACAAAGGTAGTTGGAAGTTAGTAAAAATATTTGGCTTATCCATCAGGCGAGAATTTAGGATGACAGAATATACCGTCACATTATAAGGAGCTTGATTCCCATAGGGAACCCTGTACTTGTCAACAATCTTAAACTCTACCCAGAAATGCTTGCCCTCTTCGTCACGGAAGGTCCTGGAACCGTGCTTAACATAAATACCTTCACGGTTGTACCGATATGCAGCATTATTCCTTCCTTGGTTTGATGATCTCCATTCCTACCATCAAATTAGAATGAGATGGTTATCTCGTTATCATGCTCACCTCTATGCTTAAACATCCAAAGAATAAAAAGATCAAAGGAGATATGTAAGTCTGAAGTATCAAGCCAGCTTTAAGCAGAAGTTGCAATGGGTTCACCAAAAGATCTATCCGACTTAAGTTAAAATACTGTGAAACAAAATGAAGACATGACTACAAAAACGCATTGCCTACCTTGAGTGGATGGTGTGGTGAGGGAGTGGAAAAGCAAAAGACGTTGCCGTTCATAGTAGTAACAATAAGATCAAGATCGTCTCCACCATCCACATTGTCAGCCAAAACCATGGTGTACCTGTCAGTCAAAGTGCAAAGAAGTGAGCGCACTTTATTGATGTAAGTACAGTACCCAAAAATGCTACCAAAATCTCGCAGAGCAGAGAAGAAATTGCATACGAGGTCTCTCCAATGTCAACAACATCTGCACAGCCACTTGAGCCCTCGATCAAATACAAATAACCATCGAAGGACGTAGTAGCAAGGGTTAGCCCTTGTGGCTTTTCTCCACGTTTGCTCATGTCGAGTAATAGAACAGGACTCATGATTCTTCCATGTGCTCTATACGGGAAAGGTTGAATTTTCGATCCATCCTTTCCACTGAGAACATATATGTTTCCTGATACAGTTGGGACCACAACATCAGTGTGACCATCTCCATTGACATCACCAACAGTAGGTCGCTGTCATCATATGATAATGACAATCAGATTGCATATAAAAACATAGCCTAGTAACAAAGAAATAAACAGCAAAGAAAATGCTGTGGTGAAAGTACGTGGTATCTTCATTTTAACTGAAACCAAGTTATAATGTTCTCAATCAATCAGTAAAAAAAAATAGTAATAGCACAAGATGAAGCCCGAATGGTAGAATCTCTAAGTAAAGGATCTAAGCAAGATTATGGATGAACGTATTCTCCTGAGCTAAACTAAGAAAGCAGCTTCAGCACATGTAGCAATTGCAGTGTATATTGTCAAGAGACATGTATTACCTTGGCATGTGGATAGACAATCAAATCAATTTATATAAGCAATCAGTTAACACCATACAAAAGAAATGGATGAAACTCGCCTGTGGAATAAGACTCTTCAGATGCACTTCCCAGATTTCTTCTCCCTCTGCAGTCCATGCTGCTACATTTCCATGGGCATCAGCAGTAACCATCTCGATTTTCCCATCATCATTGATGTCCGCAGCAATGACTGGTGCATGGATCTCAGCCATCTCAAGTGGGAACTTGTTCCTAACCTTACCTAAATTGACAAAATCTACATAAGTAGACACATGGATGTTTACACATAAGTAGCGTATCAGTGCGCCAAAGGTACAAGTATAAAGGATGGTGGGAATTCATTGTTTTCTAGTGAGGATTTCAATGAATTACAGTCTTATTTTCCAAAACAAAAAAAAGCATGGTAAAAACAGATTATTACTTAATTACACCAGCAAATTCTATTATTCTAGTCAAGAAACTTTATGCTATGGGAACTATATATATACACAATATATGAAACGACAACTCAGCTTAAAGCTGTTTTTGGATTCAATAATTAGTATTATGAGGCTAAGAATTTACCGCGATGATCGATAACATAAAACAAGCCATAGGAAGTTCCGACAAGGATGTCCAAATTTCCATCACCATCCAAATCAACCACAATTGGAGAAGAATATGCATGGGCACGGAAGTTTCCAGTATCAGTACTCAAATCAAGGTCTGCAGTCCATTTAACTTGTCTTGTGTCAAGGTTAAAAACCACTATACTGCTTGCAACATATTTTTCAATGTCAATCCCTCCTAGCTCCTTTATATGCTCTGGGTTATCATAATACCTGCAGTAAAAGCCAGCAAGTTACTAGTGCACTAGGTACACCAACACAGTAACACAAACAAGAAATCATGAAGTGTTCATATTGTGGTTGCAAGTTTTGCATTAAGAAAAAGTATTTCGATCATAACCAAAAGATAACACAGCAAGATAAGCAAACACCTAGCGTTGGCACCTTTTGATTCATTGTTGGAACCAGCATGATAATACTTAACAGCAAATCTATGCCTGCAAATTTTGCGAAAGAAAAAAAATGTCTAGTAGTTACCTCTACAGATCCATAGTCTAAGAAAATCAATCAAAGTGAAGCATATCAACTGGGTCAGGGAAGCAAAGGCCCAATCTAACTGAGACTGGCCGTAAAGCACCATCATCAACCAACCCACCCATAATCAGGGAGAAAAAAGGGTTCTGATTTTATATCTTGGACACATAAATGACGCATGCCATCACAGGACAGCACAAATATACAAGTATCTTTTTTTATTTTCAGCAGCACTTAATCAGAAACCTCACTTTTATTATATAACAAAACCCAATTAGAATTATTTGAAAGTCTTCGTCATTCAGAAGTCATGAGCAACACGCGCAGAATGTTTTAGCGGCAGAGAAAGCAGCCTTACTCGCGGTCAAAGAAGTAGGATACAGCAATCACCATTTCATGTACACCATCTTTGTCAATATCTGCAATTACCTGTAGAAAGAATGTGAAAAACAACTCAAGGTCATTTACAGAACGAACAGCTAAATATAAGCAAAAGGATACAAAAGGTTCACTTACTGGGGTGGACAAGATGTGAGCATCTATGCTCACGTAATCTTCCGCTTTCTCATGTTCTTGTTCTGTCCAGTCCTCATCTCCCCACATGGATTCATCAACATAGTCATCATAATCATAATTGTACTCATTAGGCTGTTCTTCTGCATCCCGAAACAAATCAAATGATGTATCAGCGTCATCCTCTAGAGGCTCGCTATTTTCAACAGTGGCTGCTCCTGTTGTTCCCGCATCACTCGCATGAGTTTCTGAGCTTCCCCGTTTGATCATCACTTTTATCGGCTGTTTGAAGTAACCTTCTTTGAGTATGTGATGTATTCTCTGCCGTGGTACTTACACTGGAGATGCTCCCAGCATGAGTGTTGTTTACATTATTCGACAACTCCATATTCTCTTGTCCTTGGGTAGAATTAAGTTGAATTTCAATCGACTGTTGCTCAGACGCATTTTTCAGGGAATCAACTCCCTGTGTAGTCCCTACAATGATAATCAAATAACATCAAAATGCATGTTCCCTACATATTCCTACATCCACAGTATGCATAGTCCATTATCCACATCAGATTAGTATAATGGTTACTATGTGCATGTAATTTTCCTTTTCTTTAAAGCTTTTTCCATCCTTAAATTGGAGACATCAGGCAATTCTACTAACTCTAATCTCTGCGAACTCAATGACTAGAAGATAAGCTTTACCCCCAAATGCAAATAACAAAAGAAGACATTTCTTAGAATAGACCAATGAACAATGTGGCAATAGATTATAAGCTGACTTACGGGACTGGGGTTCCTTAGAAGATTCTTTGACAACCGATTCGTCCTGAATGTTTGGGTGAGATTCCTTAGAAGCTGCTTCTTTCGCAATCGAACTGTCATGAACATCTGGATGGGAGCGGTCAACAGGATCTGCATTTAGCCCGACGTACCAATTTTTACGTACTTTCCTACGAGGTACCTCTAGCTTGTCCACCACCATATATCCTGATATCCTACATAACAAACAAATAAAGACTCCCATATTTAAAGAAAACATAAGAATGTCCTATGTTGAGTTCCTTACCTAAAGATATTCACTACACCATTGTAAGTAGCCAAAACTATCTCCCGTATACCATCCTTGTCAATATCATATAGAAGAGGACTCGAATGAACATTTGACTGGTGAAATGCAGGCCATCCTGGAATAAATGTTATAAAAAAAATATATTAAAGAAAAGTACATCAAACCTATTCCAAAAAAACCTTTTATATAGCACGTCTTAGATGGATGATAGAAATAAAATTGAAACTTTTTCAGGACCTAACAGGATCTTAGCATATCTTAGACCAATAATGAAATTCCGTTGAAACTTTTGCAGAATCTGTAACAAAGAGCTCAGCATGACCATTACAGCATGCCAAATGGTGATCTGAACCCAGGCATATCCTCAAACATATGCCTATCCCCGCACATGTTTGAGGATATGGAGGAAATAGAACGATTTCACTAATTGTTTCGTCTGGGTCGTCTTTTATTTTTTTACTTATTTCTTTCTCACTCACTACTTTTTTCTATTTTCTTTTGTCTATCGAAACAGCCTAGGATTTGATTTATCCTAGTGGTGACAGCTTATGCTTCATTTCCTTCGATTTCTTCTTTCGATATGAGCGAGCTTACCCAAAACCTATACTTTAATGATCTAGTAGCCCTATTCACATATGCCTATTTCTCTAAACCTAGTCCTATTACTGGCATATCTCTCCCGGTGCTCGCTTATCCCTATTCCGTGCATACCTGTCTCTTGCATACATAACTTGACTTTCCCATGCCCACTGAATGCCTATCTGTGAATCCCTTTCCATGAATGCCACTCGCCGGCTATTGAAACCATATCTCGCCTATTTTTAGTAGCTTACTCGTTCATACCTAGCACCTGTTTCTCAACGTTACACATACCTTGAATGCCAACCAACAACTTGTTGACCTAACCAGATGCCTATACCGGTACGTGCTTCTTTGTTAAATACTATCCCTCTAAGCTATTCATTCCATGCCTTTCTGTGAAAGCCTATTCCTTACTTATACCATACATGCCTCTTTCTAGTCCTATTACATACACATATTACACCGCATCTCCTTCCTCTAACAAATCAAAAAATCCATCTCTTCTCCCACTCCGTCCGGGTTTTGCTTGACTTATCACGCATGCATACTTGAAATACTTTACTTAGCTTTCTAAACCGGTACTACTCAACCTATACCATTGCTTCTCCGTGAATACATACTTGCCTAGCTAACTACCTTAATAAGTATTAATCACAAGCAAATGCCTAGCTAGCTAAAACAACCTATCCAGATGCATATCTCGATACCAGTTATTCCGGTCGGTGCTTCTTTCAAGGGACAACCTCTGCTCGTGGTTCATATCTTGCTAGCTCTGTCCCAAGCTCCTCTTTCTAGTAGCCCTACTAAACCTATGAGTTGACTCGTACATACTCACTTATTCTTGACTTATCTGTGACTGCATATTCCTAGCATTGACCTATTCAATATGTCTCTATTGGCTAAACAATAGCCCTTGTAAAAACAACTATACCTGTCTCTGCCCGTGAAAACTAAAAAACAAATCAACTACGGCTCCCTCAACGTACTCACTTGTTGACCTATCCAGCTTATCCAACTACTTGACCTAAACCATATGGATATACCGGTACTGCACCGTTACGCAAAAATGAACTCCTTTTTATAGTGGGCCTATGTCTTGTATCCGTTACTTGGTCGTTCAAATCACACAACCCATACCTAACTCCTGTTTAGAAACCTGTGCTTGCCAGCTTATCCTTTTTAGAAATATGCCTATTCCTTTCCCTGAGCAAGGTATATAGAGGTAGTCACTCATTGCCAGAACTACTACTAAATGCCAATGCTAGTGCTAAGCTTCAAGTACTACTCAGAAATCTTATGCATAGGAAATCCTATCTATATAGATAGTGGTTTCGTTATCCTCAAGTCACTCAATAAACTCTTTCCTACTTTCGTTAGACTTCTATCGGGTAGCTGCTTACACCTACTTTCCTATTATCTATTGCTGCTACTCCCTATGTTTCCTATTTTTGCGGCTACCTCCCTAGTGAGTGAGTCCTCCCACCCAAGCTAGAAACCTATACCCAAGTTAACTCCTTTCTACTATTTGTTTTCGTTCTTATACTGATTGCTGTTTTTCACTGTCAAAACTCCTATTCATGCTTAGCGCCCTGGGTATCCTTTGAAACTAGGCCGGCTATCAATAGTTGGATATGAAGTAAGTGAAGAGCGAAGTCATTAAGAAAGAAAAAAGGGTTTCTAATATTTCAGTGAATAAGCCTGAAAGAAATTGCACTTGTTGAGATAAGTCAAGCTGTTCCTAACCATAGTATTTTAGATCTCAGTCGGTCCACTCAAGCTTACCAGATTGTTTGTAAGGTCTCGCGCATCGTTGATACTTGGATGTTAGTGGTTCAAAGATAAGAACTATTCGAAATTAATTCAAAAGGAATGAGTTTTTTTGAGTGACGTCTGTGACCTCGGGAAAGTCATCTGCTACTCTGCTTCTCGACACGAAAGCAGGGCAATGCTCCATTTTTGATAATTCGTCCTACCCTTAGCTTTGCTACTTGACTCGGAACAACGGTTCGGAGTTCGCCAGAATACGACGACATGCTGAGTTCTCAACGACTAGCATGAATTGAAGGACGCTGATTGCCGTTGTACCTATTGATAAAGGATTGGACAACTCGACACGGACTACGCAACGGGCTTCAAGGAATTGAAGAATCAACTAGTCACTACGCTGCATACTCGTACCAGGGAATGTTGCAGACCGACGGGCACTTCGTTGCTGGGCTGGAATAGAAACTGACGTATGGAGGACTTGTGAGATCTTTCACTCTTCGACAACGAAAGCCTTGAGGACGTCAGCGATGTGTTATAGGGACGTCTCGCGATCTTGCTTCTAGAGTACGTACGGGAACATCCAATCGAGTGCCTAACCTTGGGTGCTCCGATCTTGTTCGTGAGGAAGAAAGACTGCCTTCTTCGTTCAATGAATCTGCATACCACCAAGGGCTATTTGAAAAAAGAAGTCTGAATCCGTGTCTTCTCTGCCATTTGATTTCCTTCACCACTAGCACTAGCCCCGCCAGCTACTAGAGTATAGCTACTTTCGCTACCTTGACTCTTCTTGTTATTATCCAGACCCATCAAGTCATTCAAAAGCAAAGAAAGAAAGATGAATAAGCAAAGCGAAGGCCAAGCCTGATCTCCCTTTCCCTTGATATGGTGGACTCCTAAAATAGGCTTTCTTTGTTCGTATGATTTTGAATAATACTATAATAAGCCACTCCTGAAAATGGGCTGGCTACTCGAACCAAATATTGAACTTGCTCTTTAGCATAGGTAGACTTCACTACCTGGATAGGTCAGCCTCGTTCCCATTTCTCTGGTCCTATATGTTTTTTTTGCAAGTACCATTCCTGCTATTCGCATTGATTGAGTACTTTATAGTTTTCTTCTTGATGGA
>WNFV01002255.1_pt1:20000-26791 | contig 26791 bp, 22 predicted proteins | sample 5400101 | NCBI WGS metagenome assembly WNFV01 (sample SAMN13153361, study PRJNA577476) | soil metagenome | isolation source: 115 cm soil or saprolite under grassland replicate 1 | place: USA:California | collected 2016-06-15
GGTAAACACTTGTAGATCTTTCAGCTACACCATATGACCTAAAGTTAGAATAACTATTCGTTCTGGTATCACCCCTCTAAGCACCTCTTAATGATCCTAATTACCTAAAAAGAGAAAAGACTGGGACCGTCAACCCCAACTGTAGCAGGGGTAATGTGCCCAAGAGCTCCTATCCTAGGCTTTCCCAGGCACCTAACCTAGCCTTGACATAGCATTCCTGTCTACACCTCTAGGCACTCACTCTTTTGTATCCCCGTTATTTGTACCGAAGAACACTAGGGTTCGCCGCTCCATGCAAGTCTTTTAGTAACTACTCCAATGGGAGATTCCTTGCTTACAAAGCTAGTATTAAAGGACTATGTTATTACGAGAGCAGATCAGGGCGGTCTTATCGTTTTAGACTTTCGATATTTTGATGGATTGGTTGTCTGCATACCATGCTCGTGTGGATTGTTTTAGGAAGATAGTGACTCAACACCTTGTAAACCATCGTTTGAACTTGTTGGGGTGTGTGATGAATATCCCGCTAGAATCTCGGCCATTCATGCCACTCCACTTTTGGTTGCACTGGGTACATGGCTTTCATTTCGGAGAGCTGAGTGTTCTGGGCCTTAAAGACATACCACAGGCCCTTTTACATGCAAGACTGGGGAAGGGCTTTACTAAGTATTAGATATGGGCTAACGGGTCACATCAGGAGCGGTCTACGAGAAAGCCGATCAGGCTTCAGGTACGCATAAAGGGATCAGCAGGAGAGGGTGGGATACGAAGTCGGGCATCTAGGTGCAATCCTCCATCTATGTAGTCAACAACCTATGATGGTTCAGAGCTGGTTGCTAAGCCCTTGAGATGACTTCGTTATCCAAAAGATCTTGTTATTTCATGTCTTGCTCTTTGCCCACGTCGAAAAGGGGCTGGTAAAGGTGCATTTCCAAAGAAGGAAATAAAGCACTCATTCCTCTATCTACCCTAAGTAGTAGTTTCCTATAGATAAGTCGAAGTCTCTCTTAAAGCTAGCAGCAGTAATTCTTTATTTTCCCTTTCTTTCCTGCCATCCCGACCTGTTGGCCATACCGTAGTGTGAGCACCATTATTGGAATTGGAGTATCTCTTTCAAGCCCGCACATAATGGACAGCGTGGGAATACCTACAATAGGGGACAGCCCATCATAGACCACAGGAATCCATACCCTCGCGGAAAGCTGTGAGGTGAGGATAAATACAAACAATGATAAGGATAGCGCGGGATAACCTTGTGAAGGCACGCAAAGAAAGTAAAGCTTAGTTCGATAATGAATAGAGAGGAAATGGAATTCAAAAGAAGGGGATGAATTGGTTACTTGGCAGCTTGACTTGCTCTCGGCCTTTACTAGGCTAGCTTTTGCTATATGTGATAAGGAAAATGGGAAGAATTGGGAGTGCTTCGCTCTTTAAAGGAGTTTAGCGTGATAGAAAGGTTTGCATTATATCTGATCGATTCTCTGGGAATAAGGAGTGCGCAGGGTATTTATTTCTCCGGATGATGGTCATGCTCACCTTTGGTGCTTGCGCCACATAAAGGCTAATCTAAAAAAGGCAGGGTTTACTAAGTGTTTTTGAACAAGTTCAATGATATTGGTTGTGCACATGAGGTTGTATAATTAAATAGGTTGAAGGAGCAATGGAAAGTGAATTGTGAGGATGCTTGGCGATGGATGGGTGGCCTCGCAGGCGCTTCGGGGTCTTACCTTCCCTCGAGTCCGATCTCGGGAAGGCGCTTAGGGCGTGTCCTGGGAAAAGTAAATCAAAAGTGAAAGTAACAAGCTTAGTGTTCCTAGTCTTTGTTAGATAGAAGCTATTCCCTGTTGTCTGAGGGGGCTGAGCGGAATGAAAGTATCTCTTCCGTTGAAAAAAGAGAGTAATTCAGATTCTAAAATAGAGTAATTAATATTCTCTCTTCTTTCTCCAGGCTAGGATGTTCAAACAAAGTAGAGCAGGGTCAAGGCGGGTAGAGTAAGCTTTACCCAGTTGAGTTTAGGAAGTGAACAGAGGAAAGGAGTAGGAGAGTGTCATTCTTTAGTTGGCCGGGCTGTGGATTCATTCAAAGAGAAGTTACCTTTTCTTCTTTCCATTGATACCTATTATTTTGGTACCCTGGTATGGTATTCAGTCTGGGAGTACCCTTCTTTTGGCACGGGCTGTAAGTATCTTTCTTAAGGGAGTTTACCTGGAAGTGGGCCTCCCCTGGAAGTTTTCCCTGTGGATGTTTAGCCGCCTTGCGATGACCTCTTCCTTTAGTCAGTTAGGGCTGTGAGTCTAGTTTCTTTACGGGATGGAAGCCTTTGTGTCTAGCTAGGGCCTTGTTCGGCTAGTCTTTTGTATCCTTTCCCTCTAATAAGCAATAAATGTTACCATGATTTTAACAAATATTAAACTAATTACTACTAAATTAGTTAGTTTCCTTCATACTTCTAGTCATCAAGGCTGGGTTCTATTTTGATGAGAAACTCCCCAGTGAAAGTTTCCTGACAGAGGTTGAGATGGCTGTGACTCTGGACGAAGGTAAATGGAATTTGGAGGTTGGTGACCGGATCGAACTCCTGTTCACACAAAAGTGGCTTTCACCATAGACACTTATTTAGTTGAGTTTCTGGTTATGAGAGGGCGTAGCGGCTTACTAACTGGTAAATCAGCAGATGGTGTGAAGAAAGTAGCTGGTGAATTTGTACCTAAGTCAAAAATCATTTGTTGAACCATTATTTGATGTAGAATCATTACCACTTGCTTGTAAATTACCTATGGTTTGTGTTCCTGTTGGATGGGCGAGTAGCTGACGAGTATATCAATCGCTTCATGACTGGCAGGTTAGACGGAATTGGTGAGGGCTAGGTATTTAGAAAAAGCTGCCCAAGTTCTAGGTAGCTTGCTTTCATATACATGGCTAGTCAAGTAGGGATTCAGTCCGATGGGATTAGTGTCCATGGTCTGATGTCGCAATTAATAGCAAGGTCTCAAAAGTGCATAAGCAAGGTTTTCAGTTCAAGCCAGCCATGGGCCTTTTCTTTGGCTATCCATGTGGTACATGAGTTGATGCAGCTTTAATAGCCCATTTCTTTGTAGGTGTGCCAGTGTATATATGAGGCAAACTCTTTCGGGCCGGACGAATACTTGATCGGGAAATGCCTTCGCATTCAAGACCCACAATGGTAAGATTGACTACGTGAACTGCTAGACTCTCACTCTAGTCTGACACCCCTACTCGAATCATATCCTCTAACCTGAACTCACTGATTTACTGAAACCGTAGCAGCTTCTTTTTTGTCACTGACTTCTATATCCGCCAGACTCAATATAAGGAATGATACGAAAATAGCGAATTTGCTTATTAGGAGTAGAAGCACTTTTCGATAGTAAGATAGATATAGATCTAAAGGGCCTAGCAGTTCTTACAATACCAGTAGTAATAGATAGGATACCTTACGGAGATACCTTGAAAAAAAAAGACTAGTTAGAGTTTCTCAAAAAAGCTTAGGAAAGCTGGTTTAGGAAAGGCAGTTTCACCAGTGTCTAAGTAAGAAAAGTCAAGTTAGTCATCTAAAGAAAGCCTTGGGCGAAAGAAAAACCCTTTTCTCTGCGCATATTCCCTTTCTAGGGTATTATACTGTAAATAACTATCCTTTAGTTTCCTAAATCCCTTTTGCCGCCTCAAGTAAAGTATAATATCTGAAGTAGTAGATGCTACTGAAAGAGGTATGTCATAATCATAAGTAGTTACTTCTTCCATTTTGACTGTAATAGAGTTCAAGTAGTTGATAGCGCCAGTCTAAGTAGTTATCTCTGTTCTCTTTCGGAGATGTAGTAAACTATGCGTAAGCTGTATTTGACTATGGATAAGGTATAGATCTTGCCTATCTATCCGGAGTATTTGCCTATTCCTAAGTAGTTATTCACTATCCATAACCTTTATCAGTATCTGACCTCTTGGGCAAGCCAGAATCAGTAATTCTTAAAAGCTAGTATCTTTACCTCTTTCTTTCCTCCGTCTAAGGCCAGTCATTTTCCTTCTCTGCGGTTGCTTATGGTGAGTGCTAATTCCTTCCAATTGCAGTCCTTCGAGATCCTGGTATATGAAAGAGAAGATCAATTCCTTAGGAGACAGGTATCGATGCTTGCCAGCAGGAGAAAGATCACTAGGTTCAGTCTCTGATCTGATCAATAGGGTTCCCTGGGTACATTCCGTTTTCTGGAAATCCAGCAGGGATAGTAGCTCCCTTTTCGAGGGCAAAAGAACAAGTTAGGCTATCCGAGATTTTCTCTTTTTTTTCCAGCTTTTAGGAGTTCAAATAAGGAGTGCCCGGCCATCTAAAGTGCCAGTCTAAGTTCCCACCCCCAGGCTGCAGGGTAAAGGGCAGACACAGGTTCAGAGCGAGGGGAAAGGATCAAGGGTGCGTAGTATGCTTCTTACCCGCCTTATCTGCTAGGTCTAGGATTGGTTTTGTTAACTAGAGATCTTTTCCTGGGCGTTTACACCTATTCCATTTTAAAGCTAAGCTCATTTTTAGAGTACTAAGCATAGCATATATATTACTTGCTACTTGCCAATATGTAGATAAGTGAGTGTAAAAAGTCAATGTCCGACCGTGGCTATTGAATCGTCGAGGTTGTGTTAGTGAGCTGCTCTTTGAGTCTACCTTTTACCCAAGGATGTAGTTGTCTATGCATAAAGAGTAGTTGCCCCTCAGAGTGTAGTCAAAGTCTTGAAGGAAGGATATAGTGCCAAAAGGCATGGTCCTTATAGTGGATAGTACGAGTCAGGGGAAGACCATTCCCAGTAAAGATACTTTTTTTCAATCCTGTTTTGAAGCTCTTTTATTTCCAAGGGCAATGAGGAAGGATTCTCCCCAAGACAGGACTCTTTGTTTACATTCCAAGGTGGGAATGGGTGAGAGGTAGTCTATCTCTGGCTGGGATGAGAGTCTAAAGTAGTATTCTTCTTCAGTGGAAGACTCTGGGAATCCCTCTTTTAGTTGGCAAGGTCAATCTAGCGATGATAGGTCTAGAGAGAGCTGGCTTTAGGGGTTATAGGGGTAAAGCTATATCAGCAGTTAGCATGCAATCGTCAGGGTCTGACGGGGTTGTATAAAGGTTCGTGAGATTATAGGCAGTAAAGCGAGTATCAATCTTGACCTTTCCGGTATCTGTATCTGGCTCAATGGAAGCTGTAAAAAAGTAGTCTCTTGTTCTTTCTTAATTGAAAGCAATAGAGGGTTAGCCAGTTTACTTTCTTGGGACTCCAAACGAGCCAGTTCCAAACACTTCTCTTTATTATTCAACGAGTGGAACGTAAGTGACACGAGCCAGTACGCGAGCGTAGGAATGGAGCGAGCAAGATTCCTTTGGACTTACTTTGGTTTTGCATATTATCTTATATAGTCATAGAGTTCATTCTTTGCCGGTTCTTATCTTTTCGTTATCTTTACTCTTTTCTTTTCTTATTTCAATTTTATGATTGACCAATATAAACATCAACAACTTCAAAATTGGACTCGTTTCCCCTCAACAAATAAAGGCTTGGGCTAACAAAATCCTACCTAATGGGGAAGTCGTTGGCGAAGTCACAAGGCCCTCTACTTTTCATTATAAAACCGATAAAACCAGAAAAAGATGGATTGTTTTGCGAAAGAATCTTTGGACCCATAAAAAGCGGAATTTGTGCTTGTGGAAATTCTCGAGCGAGCGTAGCTGAAAACGAAGACGAAAGATTTTGCCAAAAATGCGGGGTAGAATTTGTTGATTCTCGGATACGAAGATATCAAATGGGATACATCAAACTGGCATGTCCAGTGACTCGTATTTGAAAGGTCTTCCTAGTTATATCGCGAATCTTTTAGTTTAGATAAACCCTTAATAAATTGGAGGGCCTAGTATACGGCGATTTCTCTTTTGCTAGGCCCAGCGCTAAAAAACCTACTTTCTTAGGATTACGAGGTTTATTCGAAGATGAAATTTCATCCTGTAACCACAGCATTTCACCCTTTTTTTCTACCCCAGGCTTTGCAACATTTCGAAATCGGGAAATTGCGACAGGAGCTGGTGCTATTAGAGAACAATTAGCAGATTTGGATTTGCGAATTATTATAGAGAATTCCTTGGTTGAATGGAAGGAATTAGAAGACGAGGGGTATAGTGGAGATGAATAGGAAGATAGAAAAATACGAATAAGAAAAGTTTTTTTTTGATTAGACGCATGCAATTGGCGAAACATTTTATTCAAACAAATGTAGAACCAGAATGGATGGTTTTGTGCTTATTACCGGTTCTTCCTCCCGAATTGAGACCCATTGTTTATAGGTCTGGGGATAAAGTAGTGACTTCGGATATTAATGCACTTTATAAGAGAGTTATCCGTCGGAACAACAACCTTGCCTATCTATTAAAAAGAAGTGAATTAGCGCCAGCAGATTTAGTAATGTGCCAGGAAAAAATTGGTACAAGAAGCCGTGGATACACTTCTTGATAGTGGGTCCCGCGGGCAACCAACGAGGGATGGTCACAATAAAGTATACAAGTCACTTTCAGATGTAATTGAAGGTAAAGAGGGAAGGTTTCGCGAGACTCTGCTTGGGAAACGGGTCGATTACTCGGGGCGTTCTGTCATTGTTGTGGTCCTTCACTTTCATTACATCAATGTGGATTACCTCTAGAGATAGCAATAAAGCTTTTTCAGCTATTTGTAATTCGCGATTTAATCACGAAACGTGCTACTTCTAATGTCAGGATTGCTAAAAGGAAAATTTGGGAAAAGGAACCCA
>WNFV01002925.1_pt1 | contig 26780 bp, 28 predicted proteins | sample 5400101 | NCBI WGS metagenome assembly WNFV01 (sample SAMN13153361, study PRJNA577476) | soil metagenome | isolation source: 115 cm soil or saprolite under grassland replicate 1 | place: USA:California | collected 2016-06-15
GATCTCTCTCCTCCGCTCGCCTGGAGTGGGCAGCCACCCGAAACGAAGTCGCTCGCGCTCGTCGTCGACGATCCAGACGCACCCGGAGGAACCTTCACCCACTGGCTCGCCTGGGGGTTCGCCCCGGCCAAAAGAGAGCTGTCAGAAGGGGAGGCGGGGCCGACCGAGGGACGCAACGACTTCGGCTCGAACGGCTACCGCGGGCCCTGCCCGCCGCCTGGCCACGGACCTCATCACTACATCTTCCGACTTCACGCCCTCGACGCGGAACTCGGCGTAGGTTCCGGGGCAGACAAGGCTCAGGTCGAGCGGGCCCTCTCCGACCACGTCCTAGCCACCGCCGCGCTCCGCGGCACCTACCAGCGCTAAGCAGACCGCGCTTCGTCGAGCATTAGGCCGGCCTTTCGACTCGTGCGCGTTATCACGACATTGCAGTGTCGGCGGGCGAGCCCGGAACCGCCTTTCCTTGGAGTGACCCGAGGAGATGAGCAAGGAATGACGGCACAAGCGCGAGACTTCCCCGACGTCAACTTCAAACATCTGCGCGAACGCTGGCCTAGAACCGTCATGCGTGCGCTCTGTGTTTTGGCGCTCAGCCGGCCACGGCCTCATACAGCTCGCCGAGGCGGTGGATGTTTGCCTCCATCGTGAGCCCAAGGCGCGCAGCTGCGACGCGGCGGCGCAGCTCGACGATGTCCACCGCAGATAGCTGACCGACGAGATCGTCGAGGCTCGTGAGGCTTAGGCCCAGGGAGTTGTCGCCAACCAGCCGCGACAGAGCGCGGTGCCCCAACGTCAGCACGGGTAGGCCGCAGCCGACGTACTCGTAGGCCTTATTCGGGAGGCAGGTGTCGAGGTGGGCCCCGTTCAGAGCTGAGTTGAAGCCGGCCCAGCCGAAGTCGTACTCCGGCAGCGCCGCCAATAGTCGCGGCGGGGGAAGCGTGGCGTGCACACACAACCCGGTCAGTTCGGCCGCGAGCTCCGCGTACGCGGGCACGGCCCGCGACGGATAGACGTCGAGTGACAAGCCCTCGCGGACGATCGCCCGAAAGAGCCCGCGCAGGTCGTAGTGGCCGCCGTTCGTCGAGAGCGTCCCCTGGTAGACGAGGCGCGGGGGGCGACCGTTTCGGCGGTCGGCGGGCGGCAATTCCAGCGGCAGATCGCGTCCCAGCGCGTAGTTCGCGAAGGCGAGCGTCGGCGCGGTCACGCGGTAGCGGGCGTGGATCTCTTCCAGGAGCTCCGCTGAGACCGCCACCAACCCCGAGCTTTCTTCGACTGCAAGTCTCTCGAGCGCCAGCGGCTTGCGCGGCTCCGGGAAGCCGTGTTCGTAGGGCGTCCGCCTGAGGCTCTGAAGATCATGGACGTCGTGGATAACGGGGACGCGGCCGGCGAACAGCTCGATCGCGATCGCGGTCAGGGAGTCCGGCAGGTTGTGGCTGTGGATGAGGTCGGGGCGAAACTCCTCGCCGGCGGCCCGCAGGCCCTTGATCGGCTCCGAGCCGAGGTTCCACCAGCGCTCGAAGATCTCGTCACCCGAGCCGTACCAGCCGCTCAGCGTCTTGCCCTGATAGGCGAAGCCGAGCCGCATCCATGGGAATGCCGAGCGCAAGGCGACCGCGTACTTGAGCGCCCGCATGCAGGGCTGTTGCTGGAGGAAGAGGATGCGCATCAGCGGCTTCTGATCGGGCGGGCGGGGTTGCCGACGACGATGCTGTTTGGCTCGAGCTCGCCGGTGACGACGCTCCCGGCGCCAACGACGCAGCCGTCCCCGAGACGCGCGCCCGGGAGTATGCAGACGCCCATCGCGATCCAGCAGTCGGCCCCGATTTCGACGGGTCGCTCGGTCCAGCCCTGGTCGACGATCGACCGCTCCGGGGCGATCTCGTGATTGGCCGTATGAATCATCGTGTACGGGCCGACGATCGTTCGGTCGCCGATCCGGAGGCCGCCGTAGCCGTTCACGTAGCAGCCGTAGTTGAAGCCGACCCCGTCGCCGAGCTCGATGCGGTCGCCGTTCAACCAGACGATCAGGTCGAGGTAGAAGCAGCCCTCGCCGAGCCGCTTCGCGTCGTGCGGACGGAAGGAAATCACACGCTTCGAACTCTCCGTGATCATCATCGAGATCCTCCGGTACGGGGACATCCCAGGCCGGCGGGGATTCTGACGGGTCGCCACCGCGCCCGTGATGTGGCCCTCACGAAGAGCCGGACCGCAGTTGGCCCCGGGGCATCGCTGGGGTCCGCTATCCGTTCGCTCAGATGAAAGTTGACGGCGATTGACTGCTGGGGAGATCCAGTCCCCGTTTTGCGTGCGAGCGGATGCAGATGCATACGAATGAGCGGGCCCGTGGGCCCGCTCATTCGTGGGTCAGCCGATTTGTCTACGCGGTCTGCGGCTTGCCGAGATGGCGGCCGGCGCTTACTGCGGCTCCACCGAGCAGTACGAGCCCGATTGCCACGCCCGCGCCGATGCCCGCGTCGCCCCAGTCGAAGCCGGGCGAGGACACGACCTGCGGCGTCGCGACGGTGCTTGGCTCACCGCGGTTCTTCTCGAGAAGCTCGTAGTCGCTGCCCTTGACCTGAACCTCCTTGCGCGCGCAGTTCGGCGCGCATGGGAGTGCCGGTTGCTGGTGCGAACCGACGAGCTTGGTCACCGCCGCCGACTGCCCACCAACACCCTCGTCCACCCGTGCCTGCGCGGCCGCCGGCACGACGAGTGCCGCGACAGCGAAGCCAAGCACGGCCCGCTTGAGGATCCAACTGCGGATCCAGTTCCTCTTCCGATTGCGCATCTTCCTGCTCCCTTCCGAACACTCTGCCGATGCCAACTAGACGCGGGAACGCGCGTTCGTCTTCCCCTGAGTCCGACGCTTCTTAGCGCCGCAGCTGACATCGAGCACCCGCCCGCGCACGAATCGACTTCGCTCTGAAACGCGTTCGTAGGCTCTCCGGCCCGCTCATGGGACGGGAGTCCTGGTAGACCTGTCGACGGGATGATTATCCGCCCGCTCACGCCGGAGGATGCTGGCGAGCTAGCGGCGCTCTTGGTCGAGAACCGCGCGTTCCTCGCGCCATTCGAGCCCGTTCGTGACGAACGTTTCTTCACCATCGGCGGGCAGCGCGAGAGGATCGAGAACGACGGGTCAGAGGCGTTTGCGATCCTCGTTGACGAGCGCATCGCCGGGACCGTGACGATGTCGAACATCGTCTATGGCCCCTTTCAGAGCGCCAATCTAGGTTACTGGGTCGCAGAGCGGCTCAGCGGACGCGGCCTTGCTACGAGGGCGGTCGGCGACGTCCTCGAAATCGCGTTCGGTGAGTTTGGATTGCACCGACTCCAGGCTGCGACGCTGGTCGAGAATGTTCCGTCGCAGCGGGTTCTGGAGAAGAACGGTTTCGAGCCGATCGGACTCGCTCGCCGCTACCTCCAGGTCGCTGGCGAGTGGTGCGATCATCTGCTCTTTCAACGAACGGCGGATTGATCGCCACATCGCTTCTCGTGCGAGATCGGACAGCTGAAGCTCGAGCTCTGAGCAGGCGCGCGCCGACTCGCAGGAGTCGCGCTTAGGACGCCGGCACCTCGCGGAAGCTGCTCGGCTCCATCGGGCGCCTACTAGGAGGGATTGGCGAAACGATTGGCGAAACTTGCCCCGCCTAGCGTTTGACGATCTTGTGGGCCTCGAAGATTTCTGGCTCGCGGGAAAACTCGATTCCCTGCTCTTGGAGGATTGGCATCAACACTTCACCAAACGCCTCCAGCTTCTCCTGGGAGTCCCAGATTTCGCTGACGCGCGTGTCTCCTTCCGGTCCGAAAAAGACGTGGTACTCGAGGCCGTCCGGAGGCCACGCTCCCGCCCCCTCAAGAAGCCGGGTGCCTTCGTCGTACTTTTCCTTCGTCAGGTTTGTGGGGTAGAAGCGGACAACGAGGCTCATGACTCGATCCTCCCATGTTCGGGGTCGAGCCGACCTTATCCCGGAACGACAGGCGAAGCGCAATGACTACGCCGCCACGAGCGGAACGGCCCGCGCTCGGGCAAGAGCCAAGCTGAGGCGGGCGAGCATCGTCAGGTCGCGAACGCGAAGCGGAGCCAACCCTGAAAGCTGCTTCAAGCGGCCAAACTCACGCTCGACGGCTCCGCGGCCACGGTAGAGATCGCTCCATCGCTTCGAATCGCGGGGATGAGCGGGTTGCGGCGGCTGCCTTTGCTAGGGCAAGGCACGTCCAGCCGACCACCCTGTTCCACACGACGGGTTGCGCAGACGAGAGCTAGTGCTACCCGTAGCTCGAGACACCTGCTGGCAGGCTTGGCCGCGCCTCGGGCATTCGCAATCCTGGCTGAGTTCCCACAAAGAAGGAGTCTCATGCCCAGCGATACCTATGTCGCCGCGGATCCGAAAGAGTCTTCACTCGCCGGAGCACGCGCATGGTTTGCCCAGCGAGGACTGACCCGGCCGAGGCGTGGAAAGTGGATTGCCGGCGTCGGGGCGGGGTTCGCCCGTCGTTACGACTGGAACCCGCTCGTCGTCCGACTCGTCATCATCGCCTCGATCGTGCTTCCGGGCTCTCAGGTCCTCGCTTACATCGCACTTTGGATCCTGATGCCGCGCGATCCGAAGTCTGACGACTAGCGCTACAGCTTCACCCGCCTGCCCCGTGAGTCGGGGCGGGCGGCTCCGGAGCAGGACCCGAGACGCTTTCCGCGTGAACAGGCGGCGGAGGTTGGATTCGAACCCATGAAACCGCTAAGCGGCCTGGGGTTTCCGAGACCGCCGCACCCCGGCTGGCCGCCAATGGAACACCGTGGAACACATCGCCGGAGCGCGGTGGACTTCTGCGGACTTCCACGGACTCGGCGAGCGTCCACGACTCTCGCATTTGCCTGGAAATCGGGGAATCCGCGAGCTGGAAGCCGCTTGACTCGTGATGAAGGGGTCCCCGGTTCCAGTTCGGGCGCCGCATCGACCGACCAAAACCATGCGGGCAGGCCCCCTTATGCGAGTGCGATCGGTTTCCGTAGGCTTCACGCGTGGACGAGTTCGGGCGGGCGTTGGAACGCGCGGTCGGTGAGGTCGTGGCCTACCGGACCGGTTTGTCGCGGCAGCCTGTGGGACCGCGCGCGGGTCGGGCCGAGGTTAGGCGTCTGCTCGACTCTCCGCTGCCTGACGGCCCTGCAGAACTCGAGGCGGTCGTCGACGAGTTGATCGCTGCGGCCAAGCCGGGGCTGATGAGCTCGGCGGGGCCACGGTATTTCGGGTTTGTCATCGGTGGCTCACTCGACGCGGCGCTCGTCGCGGACGTGTTCGCGACCGGCTGGGATCAGAACGCCTTCAACGAGGCGACCTCGCCGGCGGCTATCGCGTTTGAGGACATTGCCGGCCGCTGGCTGAAGGAGCTCCTGAGCATTCCGGCCTCGGCCTCCGTCGGCTTTGTCACTGGCGGGCAGGCGGCTAACACGGTCGGGCTTGCCGCTGCTCGCACCTGGGTGTTCGCTCAGCACGGCTGGGACGTCGACCGGGAGGGGTTGCAGGGTGCGCCACCGGTGAGGGTGATCGTCGGGGGCGAACGGCACGCGACGATTGATCGTGCGGTACGTCTGCTCGGCTTCGGCGAGCGGGCGATCGTGGAAGTGTCGACCACGCCGGGCGGCGCTATGAACGTCGACGCGCTAGAGCGGTCGCTCGCGCACGCGGACGCAGCCCCCACGATCGTATGCGCGCAGGCAGGCAACGTGAACACCGGCGCGTGCGACGACCTCAAGGCGGTCGCGGCGGCCGCTCGCGCTGCCTCCGCCTGGCTGCACGTTGATGGCGCGTTCGGACTCTGGGCGGCAGCAAGCCCGCGCACCTATGCGTTGGTTGAGGGGATCGATCTCGCTGACTCGTGGGCATGCGACGGTCACAAGTGGCTCAACGTCCCCTACGACGCCGGCTACGCAATCTGTGCGCACCCCGACGTGCACGCAACCGCGATGACCTACACCGCCGCTTACCTGACCGGCCAGGTGGAAGGTCGCGAGTTCGGTGGAAGCGATTATGCCCTCGAGTCCTCGCGCCGGGCGCGCGGGTTCACGACCTGGGCTGCGCTGCGCTCGCTGGGCCGCTCGGGTGTACGCGACCTCGTCGACCGCTGCTGCGCGCTAGCCCGCCGCTTCGAGGAGCGGCTCAACGCGCTCGACGGGATCGAAGTCGTCAACAAAGTCGTCCTCAATCAAGTGCTCGTCCGCGTAGGTGACGCCGACATCACGGAGCGGATGGTGAAGCGCCTCCAGGAGGAAGGCACCTGCTGGCTCGGCGCAACGACGTGGCGAGGCGAACGGCTCCTCCGCATCTCGGTCTCGAACTGGTCGACTACCGAAGAAGACGTTGACCAGACCGTCGAGGCGATCGCGCACGCACTCGTCGCCTGCCAATCGCCTGTGATCGCATCCTGATGGGCTCACTATCGGCGAAGGGGGCGCCGGGGCATGCAAGAAGTCTGCGAGGGTGTGATCCGGTTAAGCCGCAGGGAGTTACCTAGTCGCTGTCGCCCCCCTCGAGGCTGGGATGGTGGAACGCGCCCGTGAGCTCCTCGCGGAGGGCCCGTGTCGGTTTGTTCAGTGGGGATGGCGGCGGTGCGTTCCGCCCGGGTCTGCTCAAGTTTGCTTGCTGGTGCCGGCTCCGGCACGGGAACGGCTTGGCTGAGCGGAGGGGGGATTCGAACCCTCGACCGACCTTACTGACTACCCGTAACGGATTTCGAAACCGTCACGCTGGAAGTAGAGCATCTACTCCATCCAGAACGAACTATGTGTCCCCCGACGGGGACGCTCCGCCAGGCAGTACCACGTTCCTGATGATCTTGTCGCCGTCGAAGGTCAACCGCACTGCAAAGTCGCGCTCGTAGGCGACCTCGGCGGTTTCACGCCAGCGGGCGACCTCGTGCCTTCGAGCAAGGAAATCGCCGTCGATCTCCTCGAATTCGGGTTCCGTCCGTTCGACGCTGACGTTCTCGTAGCCGGTCGCCTTCTCGAGCACTTGCCGCCACGCGACGACGCCGCGAACCGTTCCGCGCGGTGTCACGGTTTCGACGTCGGGATGGAGATGTCTCTCCGCCGCGTCTAAGTCGCGCGCGTCGATGGCCTCGATGAATTGCCGTGCGAGCGCGAGCGTCACGCGCGCAAGGTAACCCATGGCCGCTGAGAGAGTCCACACCGGCGGATGGCCACCGGACCGGCACGAGGCCGCGCGCAAACATGACATTGCCCGCGGCCAAAGGAGCCCGGGCCTCAATCGCAATGACCGAGTGTTACGCGGCGGGCAGGATTTCAGCGGGACACGGAACGTCTGCTGCGAGGATCAACGCCTCGACGACTTGCGGGTCGAATTGGGTGCCCGCGCACCTGCGAAGTTCTTCCCGACGCCTTCAGCGCCATGACGACAAACCGCCCGTACCGGCAAGCAATGTCAGTCCAATCCGTTTCGTCGCGACCAGTGGCACTCCGAAGATCGACGACGTCTACCTCGATCCGATGAAATCGGGTTAGGCGCGCTCGGATGCGAGGCGAACCCTTTCGTCCTCCCGGGCTTTCAATGAGAAGCTGCTCTAGCGGTAATCGCGCGGGGACCGCGCGGGAAGGCTCCGCGTCGTCCCCGTCTAGCGGACTCCGGCAGCCGGCTTCGGCAGCGCCTCGATCGCCTTGAGCGCCCGCTCGATCTCCTCCTCCGGAAGCGCGATGTCCTCGAGCTCCCCGGCGAGATAGGCGTCGTAGGCGCCGAGATCGAAATGGCCGTGGCCGGATAGGTTGAAGAGGATCGTCCGCTCGCGTCCTTCCTCGTCGGCCTCGGCGGCCGCGCGGAAGGCGCCGTGGATCGCGTGGGCTGCCTCCGGCGCTGGGATGATTCCCTCGCTGCGGGCAAACGTGATCGCCGAGGCGAAAACCTCGTTTTGTCCGTAAGCCTCGGCTCGAATGAGGCCATCGAGAACGAGCTGTGAGATGAGCGGCGCCACGCCGTGGTACCGCAGGCCGCCCGAGTGGATGGGCGCGGGCACGAAGTCGTGTCCGAGCGTGTGCATCGGCACGAGGGGCGTCAGCTGTCCGGTGTCGCCGAAGTCGTAGGCGAAGGGTCCCCGGGTGAGCGTCGGGCAGGCCGCCGGCTCGCAAGCGAGCACCTCGATTTCCCGCCCTCCGATCTTCTCGCGCAGGAACGGGAAGGCCAGGCCGGCGAAGTTCGAGCCGCCGCCGACGCAACCGATGACGACGTCGGGGAAAGCACCGGCCTCGTCCATCTGCGCGAGAGCCTCCTGGCCGATCACCGTCTGGTGCATGAGCACGTGATTCAGGACGCTGCCGAGCGAGTACGCCGTGTCCTCGCGGCCGGCTGCGTCCTCGACCGCCTCCGAGATCGCGATCCCGAGACTGCCCGGGGAGTCGGGATTCTCCGCCTGGATGGTCCGTCCCGCCTGGGTGTCCTCGGAAGGGCTCGGAACGACCGTTGCGCCCCAGGTCTCCATCATCGAGCGACGGTAGGGCTTCTGCTCGTACGAGACCCTGACCATGTACACCTTGCACTCGAGCCCGAAGAGCTGCGAGGCGAGTGCCAGCGCGCTTCCCCATTGCCCGGCGCCGGTCTCGGTCGCGACTCGGCTGCGGCCCTCTTGCTTGACGTAGTACGCCTGCGCCACGGCCGTGTTGGGCTTGTGGCTGCCCGCCGGGCTGACGCCCTCGTACTTGTAGAAGATGCGCGAGCGCGTGCCGAGCTCCCGCTCGAGGCGGTGCGCCCGGTAGAGCGGGGTGGGGCGCCACAGCCGGTAGACGTCCCGGATCGGCTCGGGAATGGGGATCTCAGCGTCGCTCGAGACCTCCTGGAGGATCAGCTCCATGGGGAAGAGCGGCGCAAGGTCGTCGGGTCCGACCGGCTGGCCGGTACCCGGATGGAGCACCGGCTGCGCCGGGTTCGGCATGTCCGCCTGGATGTTGTACCAGCGCGCGGGGATTGCGGATTCGGGCAGGAGAAACTTCGTCTCGGTCATGACCCGTGAGGATATTCCTTTCGGAAACTGGGGGCGAGCCCGGCCGGGGTCAGGCGGAGCTCACAGCAGAAACGGCCTCCTCGAGGCGCTGCATCGCCGTTTCGAGCTGGGCGTCGGACAGGTACGGCGCCGGGCCCAGGCGGAGGTAGCGGCCGCGGGCGTCGGTGAGGACTCCGTCGTTCGCCAATCGTCTGGCGACGGCTAGCGACTGAGGGCACTCGATCGCCAGAAAGCCTCCGAAATGATCCAGCGGCACCGCACGCTCGCGTCTCATCAGCGTCTCGGGAGCGCCGAACTCATCGAAGCAGCGTGCGAGCAGCCCGGTCTGATGCAAGTACACCTTGCGCAGGAACTCCGGCGAGAGTTCCCGCTCCTCGAAGAAGGCAAAGACCCGTGCTCCGCGGTAGTGGCTCGTCGGGTCGTACGTCGAGCCAGCGAAGCCAGCGCCGCCGGGAGCGTACGCCACCGCCTCGTCCTCCCGTTCCGCGGCGAGCTCGTCGAACTCTGCGAACCAGCCGGTGAGCACCGGCCGCATCGTCTCGGCCTGCGGAGGGAGCCGGAGGAAGCAGTTTCCTTCGCCGAGCTGTAGGTACTTGTAGCCGCCGCCGACGACCCAGGCCGCATCGAGCTCGAGCTCGCCGATCCCGAAAGGGAGTGCCCCGAGAGCGTGGTAGGCGTCGACGAGGAGCTCGGCGCCGGCCTCGACGCAAGCGCGCGCGAGAGCGCCAAGATGGGGCACGATCCGGCCGGTCTCGAACAGCACGGAGGACACGAGCACGGCGCTCGTGCGATCGTCCAGCGCGGTCGCCATCCGCTCGGCCAACGTCTCGGCAGGCTGAGCGCGCAGGCGCACGACCTCGAGCCCCTCCTCGCCGAGCCTGGCGAGCTGCCGGCGAAGAGTGTGGAACTCGCCGTCCGACGTGATGAGCCGAGGACGCCGGCGGAGATCGAGCGCCGAGAGGAAGCGGGTCACGAGCTCGTGCGTGTTCTGCGCAAGCGCGATCTCGGCGCTTGGATCGCCGAGAAGGCGCCTGAACCCGTCTCGCACGAGCTCGGCCTTGGCGAAAGCACGATCCCACTTCTCGTCGACGCGGAGCGCCGCGTCCTCGAACGCCTCGAGCTGGCCCTCGCGCGCAACGTCCGGCCACGCCTGATGCGAGTGACCTGTGAGGAGAAGCCGATCGGCGACACGGAACGACGAATAGTCGGAGGCAAGCGCGTTCGGCGTCCGCCGCAGGTCGTCGAGCTCGATCACAACTCGGTGCGTACCGTCCAAAGGTCGGGGAAGACCGGCTGGGAGAGAGTCGTGCGCAGGTAGGGCGCACCGGGGGAGCCGCCGGTGCCCATCTTGTCGCCGATCGTCCGCTCGACCATCTTGACGTGCCGGTAGCGCCACTCCTGGAAGCCCTCGTCGAGGTCCACCATTCGCTCGCAGACCATCGCGGTCTCTCCATCGTCGCGGTAGGCCGCGAGGATGGCCCCGTGGACACCCTCGGACTCCTCGGCCGGCAGGGTTACATCGCGCTCGAGCCGGTCGGCGGGGACGTCGTAGCCGCGCGCAGAGAGGTAGTGCAAGAACGAGTCGTAGAGCGAGCGCCGCCCGAGCGCGGCCTCGATGCGCCGGTACGAATCGCTCCCCTCCTCGTAGGCGCGGAGCACCTTCCGCTCGCGCCGGCCAAGAGCCGCCTCGAGTTCCCGGAACTGCGCCGACTGGAAGCCGCTCGCGGATTCGAGCCGGTCGCGGAAGTTCAGGAACTGGACGGGGGTCAGCGTCTCGATCACGTCGATCTGCGCCACGACGAGCTTCAGGATCGTGAGGATTCGCTTGAACGTGTTGAGCGCCTGCGGGCCGCGTCCGTCCTCGAGGAGTCGCTGGAGGTGCGCGAGCTCGTGGAGCAGCTCCTTGAACCAGAGCTCGTACACCTGATGGACGACGATGAAGAGGATCTCGTCGTGCTCGTTGGAACGCGGCCGCTGCGCACCGAGAAGCTCGTCGAGCGCAAGGTACGACTTGTAGGTCAGCGCCTTCGATTCCTTCGACTGCTCGGTCAAACCGTCTCCCTGAAGAGCTCGCGCGCGATGATCTCGCGTTGCACCTCCGACGCGCCCTCGTAGATTCGAGGCGCACGCACCTCGCGGTAGAGATGCTCCAGCAGGTGTCCCTTCTCCAGCGCCCGCGCCCCGTGAACCTGGATCGCCACGTCCACGGCGTCTTGCGCCGTCTCGGTCGCGAACAGCTTCGCCATCGCGGATGCCTGCCGGACAGGGCGGACGCCAGCATCGTAGGCGGCGGCGGCATCGTGAACGAGGAGGCGCGCCGCCTGCACGTTCACGGCCACGTCGGCCAGCTGGTGCGCGACGGCCTGAAACTCGGACAACGGGTGGCCAAAGGCTTCGCGGCGTGCGGTATACGACACCGCGGCATCGAGCGCGGCCTGGGCCATGCCGACTGCGAAGGCGCCGACGCTCGGGCGGAAGAGGTCGAGGGTCTCCATGGCGACGCCGAAGCCCTTGTCGACCTCACCGAGCACCTGCTCCGCGCCGACGAAGACGCCGTCGAACTCGAGCCGGCCGATCGGATGGGGGGAGAGGAGCTCGAGCGCCTGTCCCGAGACACCCTCGCTCTCGCGAGGGACCGCGAACGCCGTCACCCCGCGGGCGCCCGCACCCTCCGTCGTCCGCGCGAAGACGGTGTAGACGTCAGCCTCAGGCGCGTTCGAAATCCAGATCTTCGTGCCCGTCAGGCGAAAGCCGCCGCCGTCGCGGTCGGCGCGCAGGGCGAGCGCGGCTGCGTCCGAGCCGGCTTGCGGTTCGCTGAGCGCGAACGCGGCGACGGCCTCGCCGGCGGCAAGCCGCGGGATCCACGCCTCGCGGATCTCGGGCCGCCCCGAGCGGAGGATCGGGTAGCCGCCGAGCCCCTGGAGCGCGAGCGCTGTCTCGGCTTCGGTGCATCCGTACGCGAGGCCCTCACGTAAGAGGCAGAGGTCGACGGCCGAGCCCTCTCTCTCGCTCGGGAGGACCCGTTCGAGCAGTCGCTGCTCGCCGAGAGCGCGCACGAGCGGCCGGTTGATCCGGCCGGGCTCGCCCTTCTCCGCGAGCGGCTGCAAGACCTCGCGCCCGAGCTCACGCGCGTGCGCGAGCAGCTCGCGCTGGGCCTCGGACACATGGCTGTACTCAGTCATCCGGAACGACCGCGACGGCCATCAGCTCGACCCGAGCCATCGGGTCGAGAAGCGCTGAAACCCCGACGAGCGCCATCGCGGGGTAGTGGCGCCCGAAATGGTGGCGCCACACCTCTCCGAGATCGCTCAGCGAGGCGCGGTACTCGTCCAGATCGGTCGCGTAGACGACGAGGGACACGAGGTCGTCCGGTTCTCCGCCCGCGGCACGCAGTGCCGTGACGAGATTCGCCGCCGCCGCGGCGAATTGTTCGACGACTGTCTCCCCGGCGCCGATCTGCCCGCCCAGATATGCAGTCCGCCCCGGCGCGGCGACGACCGCGTGCGCGTAGCCGACTGGCTCGGGCAGCCCCGGCACGTCGACGATCCGGTGTTCGGCCGTCATCGTCCTGTCCAGGCGGGTGGGCGGCCGTCCAGCCAGGCGGCGTAAAACTCGCGGTGATCCTCGCTCTGCATCATGAGAGCCTGGCCGAGGGCCTCCAGCTCGATCGCGCCGGCGAGGTCGAGGTCGAGCTCCCGCGTAAGCAGCACCTTCGTCGTCGAGTAGGCGAGCGCAGGGCCCTCTGCGAGCCGGCGTGCCAGCGCCTCGGCGGCGGCCGGCAGCTCGTCGTCCTCCACGACCTGCGTCGCCAGACCGATCTCGAGCGCGCGCTCCGCCGACAGGGCGTCGCCGAGGACCAAAAGCTCCATAGCGCGGCCGAGGCCGACGAGGCGCGGGAGCAGATATGCGGAGCCCATGTCGGCGCCGGCGAGTCCGACCTTCGTGAAGAGAAAGGCGAACGAGGCGGAGCGCGCCAGCAACCGGAAGTCACTCGCAAGCGCGAGGACCGAGCCGGCTCCGGCGGCGACGCCGTTGACGGCCGCGACGATCGGGAGCGGGCACTCGCGCATCGCCTTGACGACGCCGCCGCTCATCCGCGTGAAGGCAAGCAGGTTGGCCGCGGGCATGCGCTGGAGCTCGCCGATGATCCCGTCCACGTCGCCACCCGAGCAGAAGCCGCGCCCCTGCCCGGTGAGGACGAGCACGCGCGCGTCTCCGCGGTGGGGCAATTCGCCAAGCAGGTCGCGCAGGTCGGCGTAGACCTCGAAGGTCAGCGCGTTCAGCTTCTCAGGTCTCGAAAGCGTCACGGTCGCGACGCCGTCTGCGACGGCGAAGTCGAAGTTGTCCCAGCGCTCGGTGAAACCGGCCGATCCGCGGAAGGCACTCACGTCTGGATTCCCCCGCCGTCGAGCACCAGCGTCTGCCCGTTGATCGCGCCCGCCGCGGGGTCGGCCAGGAACACGACCGCGAAGGCGACCTCTTCCGGCTCGAGCAGCCGACCGAGCGGGGACGTGGCCACGAGCGCAGCCTCGGCCTCATCCTCGCTGCGATCCGTGGCGGCGACGATGCGCGCGATCGAGCGGCGGGTCATGTCCGTCCGCACGTATGCCGGGCAGACGGCGTTCGCAGTGACTCCCGTGCCGGCGACCTCGGCGGCGACTGCGCGCATCAGGCCGACCGCGGCATGTTTCGACGCGGTGTATGCAGCCGTGTAGCGAGCGCCTGCGAGGCCGGCGGTCGAGGCGACGGTCACGATGCGTCCATTCCCGCGGGCGATCATGCCGCCGACCGCCGCCCGTGTGCAAAGGAACGCGCCTGTCGCGTTGACGTCCAGGTGCGTGCGCCACTCCTCGAGAGTCGTGCGCTCGAGGGAAGCGCTCGTCGCAACGCCGGCGTTGTTGACCAACACGTCGATCGTGCCCAGGCGCTCGAAGAGCGCTGCCACCCGGTCTTCGTCTGTCACGTCGCAGACCTCGGCCTCCGCGGCCCCAGCCGACTCGAGCGCCGCGCGGTCGCGGCCGACCGCGACGACGTGATCGCCGGCCGCGGCGAAGCGCGCGACGACCGCCCTGCCGATGCCCTTCCCGCCGCCCGTGACGACGACAGTGCGGGGCTCGGCGGTCATGCAACTGCCTCGAGCTCGGCGCGTAACGCCAGGCGGTCGATCTTGCCCGACGGCGTTTTCGGGAGCTCCGCTACGAAGCGGACGTCGCGCGGGTACTTGTGGGGAGAGAGGTGGGTGCGGACGTGATCTTGCAGCGCCCGAGCAAGCTCCTCGGAGCCGGTGACGCCGGCGCGCACGACGACGTGGGCCCGGCTCAGGGTCAGCCCCTCCTCTTCGTAGCCGACGACCGCGCACTCCACGACGTCGGCATGCGTGATCAGGCAGTGCTCGATCTCCGCCGGCGCAACCCAGATCCCACCCACCTTGATCAGCTCGTCGCTCCGCCCGCGATACCAGTAGAACCCCTCTGAGTCACGGACGAAGAGATCGCCCGTGTTCACGAGGTCGCCGTGGAAGGTTTGCTTCGTCTTCTCGTGCTCGTTCCAGTAGAGGAGCGCAGCCGTGTCTCCCTCGATCCAGAGCGTTCCGACTTCGCCGTCCGCCACTTCTTGCCCCTGCTCGTCGAGAACGCGGGCGCGATAACCGGGGACGACCTGGCCGACGCTGCCCGGGCGAACGCGTCCGGGACGGTTCGAGATGTAGATGTGGTAAGCCTCCGACGAGCCGATGCCATCGAGAACCTCGACGCCGAAGGCCGCTCGCCAGCGTTCGTAGAGCTCACGCGGGAGCGCCTCGCCGGCCGACGTGCAAAGGCGCAGGCAGGAAAGATCTTGACGCGTGGCTTCGGGATGAGCCGTCATGGCGGCCATCATGGTGGGTACCTGGACGAGGATGCTCGGGCGGTGTTGCGCGGCGAGCTCGAAGATGCGGTCGGGCGTCGTCCGCTCGGGGAAGACGATCCCGGTGGCTCCGACGCCGAACGGGTACAGGGCGGTCAGATCGCGGGCGTAGCCGAAGAAGAGCTTCGGGACCGGCAGCACGATGTCGTCCTTCTGGATGCCCAGTACGCCGCGCGCGTACCAGTCGAAGCTGAGCAGCGGGCTGTGCGCAGGATGCACCGCCGCTTTCGGTAAGCCGGTACTGCCGGTTGTGAACTTCCAGATCGCGATGTCGTCGCGAGTGGTCGGAGCTGGCTCGAGCTCGTCCGGCGCATCGGCGGCAAGAGCATCGAAGGAGGCTTCTCCGGCTTGGAGCTCCTCGTCCGCGCCGACGACGAGCACTCGACGCAGCCAGCGGCTCGAGGCCGCCGCTTCGCGCACCCGCTCGAGCGTCGTCGCATCCGCGACCACGACGCTCGCCCGCGTGTAGTCGAGGTAGTACGCATAGTCCTTCGGCGGGAGGAACGTGTACGCCTCCGCCGTCACGGCGCCGATCTTCTGCGTTCCGTACCAGAGCGCCACGAACTCAACGCTGTCCGCCAGCACTAGGAGGACGCGCTCCTCGGCGCGAACGCCTAGCTCGGCGAGGACGTTGCCGCTCCGGTTCGTCAGCGCGGCGAGCTCGGCGTACGTGGTTTCGCCGCCCGGCCCGATGAGCGCCGTGCCGCCGCCCCGGCCCTCCTCGAGGTTGCGGTCGATGAAGTAGCTCGCCAGGTTGAACGCGCGCGGGACCTCCTCGTAGGTCAGCACGTTGCCACCTCGCGGACGAGATCGACGAGGAGCTTCGTGAGGGTGTCGAACGTCCGCTCGCCCTCCTCGACGGTTGCCTTTTGCGGCGCGCCGCAGTACGCGCGGTCCATTCCCATGGCGATGAAATCCGTCTGTCCGGCGGCGATCGCGGCCGGCATGTCGATCATCTTCGATTCGAGGCCCTCCATGCGCTCGCGGTGGACGAGCGTCGGCTCGTCGGCGAGGACGAGGGACGTCTCGTAGCTGCCGGCGTGGCCCGAACCGGAGCGGAATTCGTCCGTGAGCTGGTCTGCGGTCTGCCTCCGCGTCACGTCGAACAGGCGGACGGCACCGCCCAGCTCCTCGGCGGCCTTTCGCAGCGCGTGCACGTGCTCGGGCTCGAGGTGGTTGTTCACGAGCACGATCCGCCCGAAGCCCTGCGCGGCGAGCGAGCCGCAGATTTCGACGACGAGGGCGCGCAGCGTCGTCTCGCCGATCGACACCGCACCCGGGAACGCGGCGCCGTAACGCGTCACGCCATACGCAAGCGGCGGCAAGACGCCCGCACGGACCTCCGGGTCGCTCTCCAGACGTTCTGCGGCCCGCCTGCAGATGCCCAGCGAGATGAGCGTGTCCGTCTTGAGCGGGGCGTGCGGCCCGTGGGGCTCCGTCGCGCCGAGCGGAAAGAGGAGAACCGTCGGCCGGTCGTCCTCCCGTAGAGCCTCGACGTCGGGGTATGCGAGGTCCGCAAATTCGGTCACGACGGGACGACATCCCGCTCGGTGGGGATCGAGGCCTGAGCGAGCTCGCTCTCGAGATCGGATGGAGCAAGGTCGAGGATGCACAGGTCGGCTCGACCGGCGCCGACGATCGTGTTCACGTCGTCCAGAGTAGTCAGGTGGCCGCCGACGAGCGTTGGGACTCCCGCCTCCGTGCGGACGCGGTCGCTGAGCGCCGTCAGGAACCCGCGGCGGTATTCGGGTCGGTCCTCGGCGATCGTCTGTCCGGCGACCGTGTGCACGAGGTCGCAGCCGTGCTCGACCACCGCGCGGGCGATTGCGATGCCGTCATCCACCGTCACTCCACCGCGGGCCCAGTCGGTGACAGAGAGGCGAACGGCCAGGACGCCGTCCCATAGCTGGCGGATGTCGTCCAGGACCTCGATTGGGAAACGCAGCCGGTCCCGGCCGTAGGCGTCGGTCCGGCGGTTGCTGAGCGGCGAGAGGAAGCTCGCGAGCAGATAACCGTGGGCGAAATCGAGCTCGAGGATGTCGACGCCGAGCGTCGCCGCCCGCGCCGCCGCTGCAACGAAATCGGCACGCACGGCAGCCATCCCCTCCTCGTCCAGCTCACGCGGGACGGAGCTGAACGGGCCGTACGGAAGAGACGACGCCGACACGAGCTCCCACCCCTCGTGCAGCGGAATGTCCACGCCGACCGACTGAGAGCAGCAGGCTCCTCGCCGGCCCGCGTGCCCAAGCTGAAGGGCGACGGGATGACCTGCGGGCGTCCAGGCGTCGATCACCGGCGTGTCGGCCGTGACCCGACCTTCCCGAGAGACGGCGACGAAACCGCTGAGGACGAGTCCGGATCCAGCGGAGGGTTCGCCCGGTCCCATGACGGCGCGGTTTTCGAGCGTGAGTCCTCGCAGCTCGAGGGGCGCGAACATGGGCGGCGGCGCCACGACGGCCGCCGTACGCGCGAACCAACCGTCGAGGGCCCGCGTGAAGGCCGGGTCGCGAACGGTCAGGCTTGCGTGGCTGATGCGACCGCTCCGCGTGAGGAGGTTGAAGGCAAATTGAATCGGCTCGAGCGCCCGGTAGCCGGCGACGCGCGCGAAATAGGCCGCGCTTTCGCTCGCCGCCTGCTGTGTCCGCTCGACGACCGGCTGGCGCTCGAGCTCGTAGTCGACGAGCGCGGCCTCAACGTCCCAGGCGCGGCGCACGAGCGCATCCCTGAGGGCGATCGCGTCGTCCATGGCGAGCTTGGTTCCAGAGCCGATCGAAAAATGTGCGGTATGGGCGGCGTCGCCCAGGAGCACGGTCCGGCCGTGGTGCCAGACCTTGTTCGTGACCTTCGGAAAGTCGAGCCAGAGCGAACGGTTCGAGTGGAGCTCGCGGCCCCTCAGGTCGCGCGCGAAGAGCTGCTCGCAGAACGCCAGGCTTTCGTCCTCGCTCAGCTCGTGGAGGCCGGCGCGACGCCAGGTCGGCTCCGGGCATTCGACGATGAACGTGCTCGTGTGCTCGTCGAAGGGGTACGCGTGCACGTGGAAGAGCCCGTGCTCCGTTTCGCGGAAGATGAACGTGAAGGCATCGAAGACCAGCTCGGTGCCGAACCAGGCGTACTTGCAGCCTTCGGGCACGACGGACGTGCCGAACTGCGCCTCGTACGCGCGACGGACGAAGCTGTTCGCGCCGTCCGCTCCGACGACGAGATCGGCGCCCGCGGGAACGTTGTCGACCTCGACGCCGAACGCAAGGTCGACGCCGAGCGAGAAGCACCGGTCCTGGAGAATTTCCAGCAGTCGCTTCCGCGCGATGGCCGAGAAGGAGTGGCCGCGTGACCTGAGGATGCGCCCGCGGTAGTGGATGTCGACCCGATCCCAGCGGGCGAACGTGTCCGTGATCTCGAGGTACGTCTCGTGGTCTGCGTCGCGAAGGGCGCCGAGCGTCTCCTCACTGAAGACGACACCCCAGCCGAAGGTGGCATCCGGAGAGTTCCGCTCGACGAGGCGCACGTCGATGGCGGCGTCCGCCTTCTTGAGGAGGATCGCCAGGTAGAGCCCGGCCGGCCCCCCGCCGAGGATCGAGACGGTCACGCGGCGACGACCTCGCCGAGGCGATCGAGCTCTGCAGCGTCCGCGGTCGTGGGAAAGAGCACGAGCTCGTCGCAGCCCGCCTCCTCGTAGCCGCGGAGGAAGTCCTTGATCGCCCTCGCGCTCGTCAGGTTGGCGGCCACGACCCGCTCGGCGAACGGGCCGGTGAACGCGTAGTAGTGCCGGAGGTAGGCGTTGCCGCGCTCCACGTCTCCGAGCGCGAAGTAGCCCTGGCCCCAGAGGCGCGGCCGGCCGGGACGCCCCAGATCACGCCAGGCCGCGTGCGCCCGGGCTGCCGCGCCGGCGAAGGCTCGCGGCGGCCCGCCACCGTGCGCATAGCCGTCGGCATAGCGAGCCATCCTGGAAAAGGCCTGACCGCTTGCACCCCCGACGAGCAGCTCGATCCCCTCGCGCGTTGGGCCGACCCGGTCTTCGTCGATCCCGCCGCGCAGGTACGCGAGCTGCTCGGAAAGCCGCCGTCCCCGGGCGCGGTGGTCGATGCCCGCGGCCTCGTAGTCCTCGATGCGGGCCCCGATAGCGAGGCCGAGCGTGAGGCGCCCGCCCGAAAGCGCGTTAACCGAAGCGGCTTGCTTCGCGAGGAGCGCGGTGGCGCGTAGCGGGCCGATGGCGATCATCGTCGCGAGGCGAACGCGAGCGGTCACGGCCGCGGCGGCGGCGAGCGCTGCGAACGGGTCGAAGGAGGCGTACACCACGCGGTCGAGCACGGCCAGGCTCGAGAAAGGCCCGGCATCCGCGCGACGCGCCCACTCGAGCACCATCGCGCCGTCCGTGCCCGGCGTCGTCGTGGGGAGCCCGACGCCGATGTTCATGGGTTCGCCTGGGTCCGCGTGGCGAAAGGTTTACACTTCACCGAGGTGATGTGTCAAACAATCTTGACGCTCCGCGACGATGGGTAACTCGGACGCTGCGCCTGCGCATCTGCTCGAGGTCTCGCCCTTCGACCGCCACTACGGGCTCGAGATCTTAGACTCGAGCGACGAGCTCGTGCGGGGACGGGTACCCGTGCGCGAGCACCTGACCCAGCCGATCGGCGTCGTCCACGGGGGCGTTTACGCCGCGATCGCGGAGGGACTCGCGTCGGTGGGCACAAATCACGGGGTGGCCCCCGAGGGCAAGCTTGGGCTCGGGATGTCGAACCAGTCGTCGTTCCTGCGCCCCGTGGGGAGCGGGACGATCCACGCGACGGCGCGGCGGCGCCACCGTGGCCGAACCACGTGGGTCTGGGACGTCGAGCTGACCGACGATGAGGGTCGGCTGTGCGCGCTCAGCCGGGTCACCGTCGCGGTTCGCGCGGTCCCTTGACCGACGAGCGCGCAACGTCCCTCGGACGTCGGCCGCAAAGCCTTGTCATCACCCTCCTCGGGTCATATGTCCACCCGGAGGAGCGCACCGTCTGGTCAGGCGGCCTCGTGAAGCTTCTCGCTGAGCTCGGCTTCTCGGCGGGCGCTGCCCGCGCGGCGTTGGTGCGGCTGACACGACGCGGTCTGCTCGAACCCGTACGGGACGGGCGGCTCGTCCATTACCGGCTGACCGGCCGCGCGGCGGCGCTCCTCGACGAGGGTGATCGGCGAATCTTCTCGCTCGGCCGCGATGAGCGAGCCGCGGAGGCGTGGACGATCCTCTGGCACGCCGCTCCTGAGGAGCGGCGGCTCGAGCGCGGACGGCTTGCGCGACGCTTGCGCTTCCTCGGTTTCGGGTCCGTGCAGGACGGCGTCTGGGTCTCGCCCCACGACCACGAGCGCGAGGCGGCCGCGCTGCTCGAGGAGCTGGGGTTGGCGCGCTACGCTGCCGTCCTCGTCGGGCGCCCCGCGAGCGGTAGCGGTTTCGCCGCTTTCATCGACCGCGCGTGGGATGTCGAGCAGTTGACGAAGCGTTACCGGGCCTTCGTGACCGCCTTCGAACGCTATGCACCCTTCAGGCGCAACGGCCTCGACGACCGCAAGGCCTTTCTCGTCAGGACGCGTCTCGTGCACGACTTCCGGCAGTTTCCGTTCCTCGACCCGGGACTGCCCGAGGACGTCGTCCCGACCCACGGTCAGCGAGCCCAGGCAGTCGACCTCTTCCACGAGCTCTACGGATCGCTCGCTGAGCCGGCCCATCGGCACTTCGACGCGACCACCGTTCCGCCCCGGCGACGTCCGGCCTAGTCCTAAACCACGAGGCCAGGACGTCCGCGTGGCGAATGTATACATTCGAGGACGCGATGAGGCGCGTACGCATCGAGATCGAGGGCCGACCGCTCTGGGGAACTCCCGAAGGCGCAGCAATCGAGCTCGAGGACGGGACGATGGTGACCGAGGCGGAAGCGCGCTACTTGCCGCCTGTCGAGCCGCAGACGATCTTCGCGACGCACCTCACCTACCGGAGCCGGGCGGAGGAATACCGGATGGAGCGGCTTCCATCCGTCCCGTCGTACTTCCTCAAGCCGCCGAGCTCCGCCTCCGCTCACCGAGCCCCGGTCGCGCGACCCGCCGGCTGCCGCTTCCTCAACTATGAGGGAGAGATCGCCGTGGTCATCGGCGAGCGCTGTCTCGGCGCCTCGTTGGAGGATGCTCTTCGCTACGTCGCGGGCTACACGGTGGCCAACGATTGGGGCGTGCACGACTTTCGCCACGCGGATCGTGGCTCGATGCTCCGCGTCAAGGGGCAGGACGGCTTCTGCCCGCTCGGCCCCGCGCTTGTCGACGCCGAGGACGTGGACCCGGACGACCTGACGATCCGCACCTACGTGAACGGTGACCTCGTCCAGGAAGGACACACCGGCCGCGATCTCCTCTTCTCGTTCGCGTACCAGATCGCCGATCTCTCCCGACTGATCACACTCGAGCCGGACGACGTCCTGCTCACCGGCACCCCCGCCAATTCCCGCCCGGTGGAGCCCGGCGACGTCGTCGCCGTCGAGGTGGGTGGGATCGGCCGCCTCGAAAACACCGTCGTGGAGCTCGAGCGCGAGCTCGAGCCGGTCGGGGAGCAGCCCGCCGTGACCGGAAACACGCTCCACGTGGCTCTGGCAATCCCCGAGGATGAGGCCGAGCGCCGCGCCGGCGAGGAATGAGAACGGAGCCCCATATCGAGATCCGAAGCGTCGTGGATCAGGTCCACGGCGCGCTCCTGGAGCGAATCGTCGCGGGCGAGCTTCCGCCGGGCTCGCGCCTCCGTCAGGAAGCCCTCGCCGACGAGCTCGGCGTGTCGCGCACACCTCTCCGAGAGGCGCTCGTGCGCCTGGCGAGCGAGGGCCTGGTCGAGTTCACGCCGAACCGCGGCGCGACGGTCGCAGAGCGCGACTTCACCGACATGGAGCAGGCGTGGGGCGCGCGACTCGTGATCGAGCCGGGTGCCGCGCGCCTCGCCGCCGAGCGCCGCGATCCCGACGCCGTCAAGCGCCTGCGCGAGTGCGTTCGGCGCCAGCGCGCCGTCGCCGGGGATGTCACGACGAGCTTTGCGCTCAACCGTGAGTTCCACCTCACGCTCGTCCATGCCTCGGGCAATGTTCACCTGGGGCAGTTCGCCGAGCTCCTCTGGCTCACGCGCATCGGCGTTCCCATCTTCGCGCGGCAGGCTCGCAGCCGGGAGCAGATCCTTCTGTGGGCGAACGAGCATTCCACGATCGTGGAGGCCGTTGCGGGCGGCAAGCCCGCGCTGGCCGAACGGCTGACCCGCGACCACATCGCCGCCTACCCGCCGCCGCCTTCCTAGGCTCGTTCGCGCCGCACCGGATTCCGCAGCGTCCCGACCCCCTCGACCCAGACCTCGACGACGTCCCCCTCCTCGAGATAGCGAGGAGGCGTCCGCGAGTCGCCGACTCCTCCAGGAGTGCCAGTCGCGATGACGTCACCGGCCTCGAGCGTGAGACCTTTCGAGAGGTAGACGATGAGATCGGTGAGCCCGAAGACGAGATCGCTCGTCCACGCTTCCTGCATGACCTCGCCCGACACCGTCGTCCTGAGGCCGATCCGCTCGAGGTCGACGCTGTCCGGGGACGCAATCGCGGGACCGAGAGGTGCGAACGTATCGAAGCTCTTACCGAGCGTGAACTGGCGCAGCGGAGTCTCGAGTTGAGCGCGCCGTCCGGAAACGTCGTGGATGGCGCTGATGCCGCCGATTGCGCTCCTCGCCTCGTCGTCGGTGGCGCGATAGACCCGTTTCCCGAGCACGACGGCTACCTCTCCCTCGAAATCGGGGCGCGTTTCCTCGAGCGGCACCACGATGTCCTCCTCAGGTCCGATGAGGGCAGAAGCCCACTTTGCGAACACGACCGGCGTCTGCGGCACGTCGAGTTCGGACTCGTCGGCGTGCGAGCGGTAGTTGACGCCGATCGCGAGGATCTTCTCGGGAACGACCGGATGCAGGAGCCTGATGTCGGCCAGGTCGTATTCGGGGCCCGCCGCCGGGCCCAGCGCGGCCCACGCCTCGGGGGTCGGAACGAAGCCCTTGGGGCCGGCTGGGCCGGCGTCGCGCACCCGCGCGTCCTCCAGTGCTCCGATGCGCGCCTCGCCGTGCGAATCCACGAATCGAACGGCCTTCATGCGCTTGCCTCCTGCTCCTCGCGCAGCACCTTGAGCGCGTTGATGGCACGAGGGAACCCTGCGTACGGCGCCGTCTGCAGGATCGCCTCCTCGATCTCGGCGAACGATACGTCGATCGCGCGGAGTGCACGAACATGAGCCCGAACCTGTGGGTCTGCGCTCCCCAGCGTGGTCAGAACGGCCACGATGATGAGCTCGCGTTCGCGAGCCCCCAGGGCGGGCCGGGCATGGACGTCGCCGAAGACGAAGTCGACGATCCACTCGCCCAGGTCGCCCATCCGGGCGAGAAACTCTTCGCCGCCCGGCTCGTCGCCGAGCTCCGCGAGCCGCGCCAGCCCGCGTTTTCGCCGCTCCTCGTCGGTCACGCGCCCTCCTTGCACTCGGGGACGAAAACGGGATATTGTATGCAACCGATGGCGCCGACGCGCGAATGGCGCTTGCCGGGGACGAGCGGATGCTAGCCCTCCGCCGAATCGACCACGTCTGTCTCCGGGTGGCGGATCTTCAGGAGGCGGTTTCGCGCTGGTGCATCCAATTCGGCTTCACCGAGAGTGAGCGACAGGAGCGACGCGCCTTCCTCCGGTGTGGCTACGAGCCGTACTCGCTCGAGCTCGTTCAGGACGAGTCTCCCGGCTTCGACCACCACGCGTGGGAGCTCGCCCGCGGCCTCACCCTCGAGGAGGCGGCCGCCCACCTCGAGCGGTCGGCAGTCACCTTCGAGGCCCGCGAGGAGGCGATCCATTTCGAAGATCCCGAGGGCAACGGTGTGGAGCTGGTTCCGTACCGGCCGACCGACGATCCACGGCCGGACGTTGGCCGCTTCACGACCGAGCTTCCGGGCTTTCGCCCGCGCAAGCTGGGGCACACGAACTTTTTGACCGCGGAGCTCGAGGAGCAGACCGCCTTCTACACCGAGGTGCTCGGGATGCGCGTCACCGACCTCCTCGCCGGCGCGGGCATCTGGCTCCACGTCAACGCCGACCACCACGCCCTCGCCTTTGTCGACAAGGGCTACGCGCACGTTCACCACTTCGCCCTCGAGCTGGTCGACTGGGGCGAGCTCAGAGTCGCTTTCGACCACCTCGCCCAGCACGGCCGCTGGCTCGCCTGGGGGCCACTCCGCCACGGTCTCGGCCGTAACCTGAGCGGTTATGTACGCGTGCCGGAGGAGGATTGCTTCGTGGAGGTCTTTTGCGACGTCGAGCAGCTCGAGCCCGACCACGAACCGCGCGAGTGGCCTGACGACGCGCATTCGTCCAACGTGTGGGGGATCTTGCCGCCGCGCTCCTATTTCCGCTTCGATCCTGCGGCGATCGAGTCGGAGCGGCAGGGCCTCGAGGCCCTCGGAATCCCGCTGACAGAGAGAGAGGCTTGATGGCCACGGTGCCAACCGAAGAGAGACGTACCGAGATCGCGGCGCGCACCGGGGAGCAATTCCTCGAGGGCCTGCGCGGCGACGCACGCGAGATCTGGCTGAACGGCGAGCGGATCACCCACCCGCTCGAGCATGAGGAGCTGCGAGCCGCCGCCGAGTCGATGGGGCGCGTGTTCGACCTCCAGCACGAGCACGCGGACGAGATGCTCGCTCCTTCGCCCGACGACGGGCGCTTCGTGAACGTGACCCACCTGATCCCGCGCTCTCGTGACGACCTCGAGCGGCGCAGGCACGCGATCGAGCTGACCGCGTCGCTCTCGGCCGGGATGATGGGCCGGACGCCCGACTATCTCAACGTCACATTCGCCTGCTTCGCCGGTCGTGCCGACGTCTGGGCGCGCCGAGGCAACGAGCAGGGCGCCGAGAACATGGTCGCCTACCAGAAGCTCATGCGCGACGGCGACCTCTCGACGACGCACGCGCTCATGAACCCGCAGGTCGACCGCACGAAGCCCGAAGCCGAGCAGGCCGCCGGGGAGATCGCGCTGCACAAGATCGGAGAATCGGACGATGCGATCGTCGTCCGTGGCGCTCGGATGCTCGCGACGCTTGCGCCATTCGCCGACGAGCTCCTCATCTACCCGGGCTCTGACATCCGGCCGCAAGACGGGCGCTACGCGCTCTCGTTCGCGATTCCGATCGCCACTCCGGGCCTCAAGCTCATCTGCCGGGACAGCTATTCGAAGCAGCGGCCCGCCTTCGACTATCCGCTCTCCTCGCGCTTCGACGAGATGGACTGCGTCGTCATCTTCGATGACGTCGAGGTGCCGAAGGGGCGAGTCTTTCTCGACGGCGACACGGTCGGCTACTCCGAGGTCATCACCGACACAGGCTGGCGCGGCCACATCATGCACCAAGCCTTCACGCGGGCCTACGTCAAGCTCTGCTTCGCGTTCGGGCTCGGACACCTGATCGCGAACACGATCGGCGTCGTCCGCTTCGACCACATCCAGGAGAAGCTCGGCCAGATCTGGAACATGTGCGAGCTGACGCGCTCGGCGATCGTGGCAGGAGAGGCAGGTTCGTACCTGGACGAGGGCGGCGTCTGGTACCCGGACGACCGACCGTTTCTCGCGCTCCGCGGCGAGATGCCGAAGTGGCTCCCGCGGGCGAACGAGCTCCTCCAGCTGATCGGCGGCGGCGGTTATATGTGCACCCCCACGCAGGCGGACATGGACGGGCCGCTGCGTCCGCTGATCGACCGCTTCTACCAGGCTGCCGGCGCCGACGCGGAGCGGCGAATCCGGCTCTTCCGGCTCGCCTGGGACTACTTGGGGTCCGACCTCGGCGGGCGCGGCGAGCTCTACGAGCGCTTCTACCTGTCCGACTCCTGGCGCATGACGGCGCTCGCCTACTCGATCGCCGACAAGTCGTTCGCCGAGTCCCTCGTCGAGCAGTTCCTCCACGACTGATGCTGCGCGGGTACTCGGTTCCCCGCTCGCCCGAGGGCCGCTCCGCGCTCGTGCCCGCGCCGCCGTGGCATTACGTCGGCGACTTCCTCGTCATCGAGTACTGGGCGGAGGCCGCCGCGGTCGAGGCCGTCCTCCCGCCCGGCCTCGAGCCGCATCCCGATCCGGGACGGTGCGCGGCGCTGTTCATCGACTGGCAGTCGTGCTCCGACTCGCGCGAAGAGCTCGACGACCCCGTCCGGAGCCAGTACCGCGAGTTCTTCGTGGTCGTGAACGCGCTGCTGGACGGCGAGCCCGTGACGACGTGCCCGTACATCTGGGTCGACCGCGACTTCGCCCTGGCGCGCGGCTGGGTGCAGGGGTTCCCGAAGAAGCTGGGTGCGATCCACATCACGCGCCATTTCCCCCTCCGCTCGAACGCCGGGCCGGATCTGGCGGCGGGCGCCCGTTTCGCCGGCACGCTCGCGGCCGGAGACCGCCGTCTCGCGTTCGGGGCCGTGACGCTCGATAGCGAGAGCGCCGAGGGACCGACGCACAACGACCCTCCTCTCGTCAACGTGCGCCACTTCCCCCGCCTCGCTGCCGGGCAGCACGACGAGCCCGCCGTCCACGAGCTCGTACGCGCGCGAAGCCGCGACCGCTCCATCTCTTCGATCTGGGAAGGAACAAGCGAGCTCGAGCTCTATCCGGCGCCGAACGAGGAGCTTGCCGCCCTCGCGCCGGTCCGTACCGGCAAGGGATTCCGCTTCACCTTCGGGTACACGGTCGACGATCTCGAGACCGTGCGTGACTACGCGCGCACCGAGGTCGCAGCAGCCAGGGAGCCATGACCCGCGGAGCCATCGTCACCGGAGGCGGGACCGGTATCGGGGCCGCGATCGCACGCCGTCTCG
>WNFV01014345.1_pt1 | contig 26768 bp, 21 predicted proteins | sample 5400101 | NCBI WGS metagenome assembly WNFV01 (sample SAMN13153361, study PRJNA577476) | soil metagenome | isolation source: 115 cm soil or saprolite under grassland replicate 1 | place: USA:California | collected 2016-06-15
CGAGGCCGAGATCGTCGAGGAACTCTCGCAGCATTTGGAGGATCGCTACGCGGAGTCGCTCGCCAGAGGCGCGACGCCGGAGGAGGCCTATCGCGCGGCGCTCGCGGAGTTATGCGACGGCGAGTCGCTTCAGCGGGGACTACGGCAAGTCGAGAACCAGGTATCACAAGAGCCTGTCGTATTGGGAGCAAACGGGAGGAGCAATATGATTGCGGACTTTTGGCGAGACTTGCGCTATGGCGTGCGACTGCTGGGCAAGCGGCCTGGCTTCACCGCCATGGTCGTGTTCACGCTGGCGCTGGGCATCGGCGTCAACACAACCATCTTTTCCTTCTTCAACCTGTTTTTACGCCCGCTGCCGGTCAAAGACCCAGACACGATAGTTCGTCTCGAATACCGCGCAGCGACCAGATGGGGCGAGGGGGCCTTTTCCTACCCTGACTACCTTCACTTCCGTGACAACGCCAGGTCCTACGCCGGATTGATCGCCTCGGACTTTAATGTCTTCCTACTCGACAGCGAGTCGCCGGAACCGCAGCGGGTTTTTGCAATGTTTGTTTCCGACAACTTCTTTACCGAATTAGGGGCGAGCCTCAGTCTCGGTCGCGCCTTTGCTGCGGAAGAGAACCGCGCGCCGGGGCAGCATCCCGTTGCAGTCTTGGGCTACTACTTCTGGCAAAGACATTTCGCCGGCGACCCGCAAGTCGTAGGGAAGACACTGCGCTTCCGCGGCAAGAGCTTCACGGTCATTGGCGTCACCGCGCGGGGTTTCGTCGGCCTCGGATTCGAGGCGCCCGATGTCTGGACGCCGCTGCTCATGCGCGCCGAAATTACAACGGAGTGGGTGAGCGCCCGCAAAAAGGAGGATGGGATTGGAGCGCATGACAACCGCTGGCTACGCGTGTACGGGCGGCTCAAGCCGGGTGTGACGCTGGAACAATCGCGCGCAGAGGCGGACTTGTTGATGAGTCAACTGGTCAGCGCCTACCCGGAGATCGATGCCAAAGACCGCGCGAATGTGCTCTCGACAGCGCCGATTGCGAGAATGGATCGAGACGATTGGCAGGGCGGGGGAATGGTTCTCGGCGCGACGCTCTTGGTTCTGCTGATCGCCTGCTCCAATGTCGCCAACTTGCTGCTGGCGCGAGCGGCGGCGCAGGCTCTCGACCCGGCGCTCAAGCTGGAAGCGGACTCACTAGAGAACTTCCTTGATGGAATGAGCGAGGTGAGAGAGACACGGGCGGCGTCGTGGCTGACCGCCCTGTTTGGTTTGCTCGCATTGTTGCTGGCTTCGACCGGCCTCTATGGCGTGATGGCCTACACCGTGAGCCAGCGGACGCGCGAAATCGGCATTCGCATAACGTTGGGCGCGCAGGCCGGCGACGTGATGAAGCTAGTGCTCAGGCAAGGGATGAAACTGGTCTTGCTCGGCGTTGCGCTTGGGACAGGCGTCGCCCTGGGGGTGACGCGCGTGGTGAAGTTTCTGCTGTTCGGCTTGAGCGCGACCGATCCGTTGGCTTATGCGGGCGTGGCGTTGCTGCTGACGATGGTAGGGCTATTGGCTTGTTATCTTCCCGCCCGTCGCGCCACGCGCGTGGACCCAATGGTAGCGCTTAGAGCCGAGTGATTCCTCATGCGACATTCGTTCGGCCGGGAACTGATCATAGAGCGTAGCGCAAACCGTCCAGCCCGAATCCACGGGTAAGAAATGGGCGATAACGAGTTCAACCAATATTCATCGGCTTCGGGAGCGGCTTTCCGCGAATTTGGTTCTTCACCCGTTGAGTGAAGCCGCGGCGATGTACAGCGGACTGTCCAGTCTGCTGAAGTCTCTCTCAATCGGCCCTTTGCAAAGACTTCAGCAGACTGGACAGTCCGCTGTACATTCTTACCCGTAGATTCGGGCTGTCCAGTTTGCGCTGCTTACTGATCTGATCCGTTCAGGGGAATGGGGGCGGATGAATAACGGTAGCCTCCGCCACTCATAAGAAATGAGGTCGCATTATGGGATTCGATGAAATTTACGCGAGAGTTCCCGCTCGATAGGTCTTTCGCTGAGACTGCACGCTGGAAGCGATGCGTACCCAGGGGTTTTCGGAGAAGGAGGTCAAACATGCGTGAATGGGATGAAGAGATCAGTCAATTGCTGGCGAAGCTGAAGCTGGAGCCGGCGCGCGAGGCGGCTATCGTCAGTGAGATCTCGCAGCATCTCGACGATTGCTACCAGGAGGCGCTCTCGAGCGGCGCGACGCCGGAGGAATCCGAGCGCCTGACGCTCGAGGAATTGGGCGCCAGCGAGGCGCTTCAGCGGGAACTGCGGCGGGTCGAGCGCCCGTCGCCGCAAGAACCTATCGTGTTCGGAACCAACAAGAGGATCAATATGATTACGGACTTTTGGCAAGACCTGCGCTACGGCGCGCGAATATTGATGAAAAGCCGGGGCTTCACGACGGCGGCGGTCCTCACGCTCGCGCTCGGGATAAGCGCGAACGTCACGATTTTCTCGATCATCAGCGACTTCTTCTTTAAGCCTTTGCCAGTGAAAGACCCGGACCAACTCGTTCTGGTGTTGCAAAAGAGCGCCGTTTGGAACATGCCGCACGGCCATTCCTGGCTGGACTTTCGCGACTACCGGGAACGCCTGGAAGTCTTCTCGGACATGCTGGCCGTCACGTTGAACCCGGTTCACCTGAGCGTCGCCGGACATCAGCCTGAACGCGAGTGGGTCGAGACGGTCAGCGGCAATTATTTTTCCATGCTCGGCGTCGAGCCGAAGCTTGGCCGGCTCTTTCGACGCGAGGAGGGCGAGAAGCCCGGCGCCGATCCGATCGTCGTGCTGTCGTATGATTACTGGCAGAGAAAGTTCGGCGGAGACCCTTCGGCCGTCGGCAAGACGATCAACGTCAACGGCCATCCCTTCACCATCGTGGGGGTGACGCCGGAAACCTTCGGCAGCGCGCAATGGAGGTTGGCGCCGAGGGCCTTTGTGCCAGCTTCGATGATGGGCCAGATACACCCTGACGGCGACAAGTGGCTGCAGGGGCGCGCCGCGGTAGTCTTCAAGGTGATGGCCCGATTGAAACCTGGCGTGACAGTGGCGCAGGCCGGCGCGGCTGTGGAGAAGGTCGCCAGACATTTGGCCAGTGAATATCCGGATGAACACAAGGAGGCGAAGGTCTTCGTCGCGCGCGAGCAGTACTGCCGGCCCGAGCCGACCTTCGTGGAATTTATGCCGGTGGTCGGCTCCGTCTTCATGGCAATGGTGGGCCTGGTATTGATGATCGCCTGCGCCAACGTCGCCAACCTGATGTTTTCGCGCGCCGTCGCGCGTCAAAAAGAGATGGGGATTCGCACGGCCGTCGGAGCGAACCGCTGGCGGCTCATTCGCCAGTTGCTCGCGGAAAGCATCCTGCTCGCGGTCATAGCCGGCGTTATCGGCTCTGTGCTCGCCCATTGGAGCGGGCGCCTGCTCACCCTCATGCCCTCGGGCGCTGGCGGCATACCGACCCGCGCCGATAGTAACTGGGATTGGCGCGTCTTTGCCTTTACGTTCCTGATGTCTGTCCTTGCCGGCGTCTTGACGGGATTGGCGCCCGCGCTACGCGCGACCCGGTTCGACCTTCAGACCACGCTCAAGGAGGGCGGCGGCGCGCTGCTCGCGTCGGGCCGCCGCCTCTTCCGCAGCGGCCTGGTGATTTCGCAAGTTGCGATCTGCGTCGTGGTGCTGATTGCCGGGGGGCTGTTCGTGCGAAGCCTGCAGCAGGTGGCGGGCGCGAGCCTCGGCTTCCGCACCGACCATCTGCTGCTGGCGTCACTTGACCTCGGCCTGCAAGGTTACGACGAGGCGCGCCAGAAGCAGTTCCACCGGCAATTGCTCGACCGCCTGAAAGACTTGCCCGGCGTCCGCTCCGCAAGCCTCGCCTCGAACGTGCCTTTCGGCTACGACTTCGAGATCGCCCTAATCGCGCCTGAGGAGAAGGCGGGCGATAAAGACAGTTTCATGACAGCGCATGCCAGCTACGTCACTCCCGAATACCTGACCACGGTGGGAGGCGCCGTGTTGAGTGGCCGCGACTTCACTCAGTTCGACAGCGAAGCCTCGATGAAGGTCGCGATCATCAACGCCACGATGGCCGAGAGACTTTGGCCGGGGCAGGATGCGCTTGGCAGGCGATTCAAGTGGGGCGCGGACGCCGAATTCTGGCAGGTGGTCGGCGTGGCGCGCAACGCGAGATACGTCATGATTGGGGAAGAGCCTCGGCCGTTTTTCTACGCTCCGCTCGCGCAGCGCCACGCCTCGCCGGTGACGCTCCACTTGTGGACGGCCGGCGACCCGGCCGCGGGCGCCCCGGCCGTGCGTGACGTCCTTCGCCAAATGGATGCGGACCTGCCGATCTACAACGTCCGCACGATGGAAGAGCACCTCAATGACAGCGCCTTCGCCGTGATGCCGCTGCGATTTGGCGCCGTGCTCGCAGGCGCGCAAGGGCTGCTCGGCTTGTTGCTCGCGGCGATGGGCCTCTACGGCGTCGTCTCTTACGTCGTCAGCCAGCGCACGCGCGAGATAGGCGTCCGTGTGGCGCTCGGCGCGCGCCGCTTCGACATCCTCCGGCTGGTAGTCCGCGACGGCTTCAGGCTCACATTGATCGGCCTCGCTATCGGCCTGCTGGTCTCATTGGGATTCACGGCGATCCTCACCAAGGTGCTCTACGGACTGACGCCGGCGGCGACGCCGGTGTTCGTCGCTGTAATTGTGTTACTCGCGGGCGTGGCGGTGTTGGCCTGCTACCTGCCCGCGCGACGCGCGACGAAAGTCGATCCGATGGTGGCGTTGCGGTGTGAATGATTAAGCAAAAGGCACAAGGCGTGAAACGAGAATCTTCTGGTCGCGCGTTAATAGTGGGACGCCTTCAACAATACTCGCGGCGGCGATCAATTCATCCGCCGGATCAGAACGGAAGTCAAGTTGTGTGCTGACGTGTGCGATTTCCAAGCTGATGGGAATAACCGTCAATTGGCGCAGCGCGCTCAAAAAAGCCGGGCTGTTCAGGTCCAAGCTGATGCGTCCAAGTTGAACCAACTTGGCCAATTCCCACAACACAATGTCGGAAATGGCTAGAGGGTGTTGCGTGATCAGTTGCTGCTCACGGGGATTCAGCGCGCCACTGAGCAGATAGATCAAAATGTGCGTATCAAGATTGAGCATTCCATTGCAAGTCGGTCGAGAAAATGTCGCCGTGGATCGCGATTTCGTCCTTCATCGAGCCAATCAGCGCTTCATTGTTGACGGCTGGCAGCGGGATGATTTTGGCGATAGGTCGGCCCTCTTTCGTCAGGATCACGCCGGGTGTGACCAAGCGTTCCAGGATTTCCAGGCAGCGAGCTTTGAAGTCGGCCAGGTCAATAGTGTTATCGGCAATGGTCTTATCAGTATTCATAAATCTCCTTCGGTTATCGGCCTGAGCAAAGGATAGCAAAATCGAGTAACGAATTCGAGCTACCGGCGGCGCTCATCGGCTATGATCACGCGCGCGAAATGAGGATCTATCATGCATTGCTTGCGAGGAGCGGTAATTGGCGATGCTCTTGAGTTCCTGAGGCCGGCTCTACTCGGATCGCAGCGCCACCATCGGATCAACCCTGGCCGCGCGCCGTGCAGGGAAGTAACCGGCCAGCAATCCCGTGGCGATCAGAAGCATGCTGACGGCAAAGAACGTTAGTGGGTCGGTGGCCGTGACGCCGTAGAGAAAGCCGGCCATCAGACGGGTCAGCGCCAGCGAGGCCGCCACCCCGAGCGCCAGGCCGGTCAACACCAATCGCAGGCTCTGGCCCAGCACCAGACCGAAGATGTTCGCGCGAGTCGCGCCGAGCGCCACGCGCACCCCCATTTCATAGGTCCTCTGCGACGTCGAGTAGGAGACGACGCCGTACGCGCCGATGGCCGCGAGGATCAGCGCCGCCGCGCCGAAGCTGATGAAAATCCACATCAGGGAGCGCGAAGACGAAGTCGACGCCGTGACCGCCGCGTCCATCGCTCGGATATCGCTGACCGGCGCGTTGGGGTTCACGCTCGCCACGAGCCGGCGCAAATCGCCGGCGAGTTGCGGCGCGTTCGCCGCCGTGCGCAGGATCAGAGTCATGGCCGTGGGCAAGCGGCGGTCCAGACCGGTTGATTGCGGGTAAGGCATATAAAAGGCGCCATTGATAAAACTCGGCGTCTTGCCGGCCAAGTCGAATTGGCGGACGTCGCCCACAACGCCCACCACCGTTCTCCGCTCCTGCTCCCAAAGAACTCTGACATATTTGCCGACGGGGTTTTCGCCCGGCCAGAACTGCCTGGCCGTGGCCGCGCTGACCAGCGCGACCTTGGCGGACTTCTCTCCGTCGGCTTCGGTAAACCGCCTCCCGGCGAGCAGCGGTATGCGCATGATCTGGAAGTAGTCGGGCGTAACCGCGCCGGACCATAACAGCGTTGCGGGCTGTCCGGGGGCGAACGGGTGTCCTTCCAATTCCACGGCGAGGAGAGGAATCTCATTGCTTAAAGGTTCCGTGTTGGCGGCGGCTGCTACTGCGACTCCGGGCAAAGAACGTGCGCGCCGCAGTAACTCGTCGTAAAGCGCGACGGTCGCCACACGATCCTCGGCGGCCCCTTGCTGTCGCTGCGGATAGACGCGCGCCGTCACGATCCGCTCAGAGCTGAAGCCGGGATCAACCTGAGTCAATCGCCAGAGACTGTTGACTAGCAGACCCGCGCCGACGACCAACACGACCGCCAGCGCGACTTCGCCGACAATCAACGAACTGCGCAGACGCATGCCGACGAGTCCGGATCCTTGCTGGCCGCGAGCCTTGAACGCCTCCGCGAGATTCAATCGCGACGCTTGCAGCGCAGGCGCCAGCCCGAAGGCCAGCCCCGTCAGAATGGCGAGCGCGGCCAGGAAGGCGAGGACTTGCCAATCGATGCGGGCCGAGGCCAATAACAAGTTGTCCGCCGGCAGCACGGACTTCAACGTCGAGAGACTCACCCTAGCGATGACGAGTCCGAGCGCGCCTCCCAGGAACGCGAGCGCGACGCTTTCAGTCAGGAGTTGGCGCACGATGCGTCCGCGTCCGGCCCCGAGCGCCGCCCGCACCGCCACCTCTCTTTGCCGGGCGGCGGTTCTGGCCAGTAGCAGGCTCGCCACATTGGCGCAGGCGATGAGCAGAACGCTGCCGACTGCGGCGACGAGCAGAAATAACTTTTCGCGCACGCCGCCGGATAGATCTTCCTGCAGGGCGATGACCATGGAGTTCGCATTCCAGTCGTCGTCCATTTTCCAGGGCGCCTGAGATCTGATCTGTGAAATCAGCATGGGCAATTCGCTCTGCGCCTGTCGCATGGTCGCCCCGGGACGCAAGCGCGCGACCAGGAACATCCAGTCGTACTCCCAATACTCGTTCCTGTTGGCAGGGTCGAAGCGCGCGGGCGCCCACACCTGAGTCCTGGTCGAAGGAAAATTGAATTCGGGGGGCATCACGCCGACCACCTGCCGCGCCACGCCGTCAATCATGACGGAGCGTCCGATGACGCCCGCGTCGCCTGCGAATTTGCTCTGCCACAGCGAATGACTGAGGAGAACGACTCGGTCGCGCCCGGGCCGGCTTTCTTCAGGGTCGAACGTGCGCCCGATCTCCCCCCGCGCGCCGAGCAAGGAGAATAAATTGGCTGAAACGAAACTGCTCGACAAATGGACGGCCTCTCCTTCTCCGGTGAGGTTGACGCCAAGATCGGCCCAATAGGCGGCCACTTCCATCGTTCGGCTCTGCTCCTGCATGGCGACGGCCCCGGCCTTGGGGTACGCCTCTGTAATTCGGACGAGGCGGTCTGGCTCGGCGTAGGGCAGGGGGCGGATGAGCGCGCCGTTGATGAGGCTGAACATTGCGGCGTTGCCGCCGATCCCCAGCGCCAGCGAAAGCGCCGCGACCACAGTCAAGCCGGGATGCTTGCGCAACATCCGAAGGCTGTAGCGCAGGTCTTGCCATAGGTCCCCGATCATATTCATTCTCCTTGTTCCGAAAATTATGGGTTCATGATAGGCCCGGCGCTCGACCCGCTTTAGTTCTTGCGCCAGCGACCCGCTGTTCAACTCCGCGAGCGCCGCGCGAGAGGCTTGCTCATCGGTCGCGCCGCCGGCGCGCAACTCGGCGTAGCGCCACTTTCTCCTGTTTCGATTGTCATGTCGAAGTGATTTTAGTTAGTGACGTGAATCGCCGAATGGTCGCAGGAAAATTTCTATGGCAGCTCGCGAATGTGGCGTGGACTTTAGTCTGCGCCCGCGTAATATTCCTGCGCCGCGCAGACTAAAGTCCGCGCCACTACCGCTGATCAGTTTCTGGATGAACAAACACCGTTATTCACACCGCAGCGCGACCATCGGGTCCACTTTCGCCGCCCGCCGCGCGGGGATGTAGCAGGCCAGCAGCGCCACGAATGTGAGCAGAGCGGAGACGCCAGCATAGGTCAGCGGATCAGTCGCGCTTACGCCGAACAGGACGTTCTTCATCAATTGCGTCAGCCCCAGCGCGGCCAGCAACCCTAGCGCCACTCCGATCAACGTCAGCGCCATTCCCTGTCCCATGACCAGCTTCAATACGTCGCGAGCTTGCGCGCCGAGCGCCATCCGAACGCCGATCTCATGCGTGCGGCAGGAGACTGCGTAAGAGATCACTCCGTAGATGCCGATGACTGCGAGTAACAACGCCACCAGTCCGAAGCCTCCCAGCGCCGACGCCACGATGCGCGCCGGCAGCAGCGGCAGGCTCAGCCGCTCGACCAGCGTGCGCGCGCTGGCGATGGGCATGTTCGGATCGAGTTGTTGCAATTCGCGGCGAACGAGGGTGAGGGCTTTTTGCGCGTCGGCTTCCGCGCGGACAACCAGCGTCGTGGCGCCGACCCGATATTGCCATTGCGGGCGATAGACGAATGGCCACTTGTTATCATTCAATCCGGTATATTTCCCGTCCTGCGCGACGCCGACGACTTCCATCTTCGGCGACTCGGAGCCGCCCATAGCGAACCGCTTGCCGACGGGGTCTTCTCCCGGCCAGAACCTGCGCGCGAAGGTTTCATTGACGACGGCCACGCGGGCCGCATTATCGTCGTCATACTCGGTGAAATCGCGCCCGCGCAGGAGACGCGTGTTCATCGCCTTGAAATATCCCGGCGTGATGTAGCTGGTCAGCGCCCGCGGGGAGTTGGCGAGGCGTGAAGGCTGCTCCCCCTCGATGTAGACAGGCTCGCTGGAAATATGGAGATCGACCGGAATGACATTGGCGATCCCGGCGGACTCGACACCGGGCAAAGCGCGCGCTCGCTCCAGCAGGCGCTTTTGAAACTCGCGGCCCTGAGCGCTGTCGTAGCCCTGCAACCGCAGATCGAAGGAAATTTCGACGGCGCGCCGCGGATCGTAGCCGAGATTGATCGTCTGCGCCTGCCGCAGGGCGCGCAGCATCAAGCCGCCGCCGACGAGCAGCGCCAGCGACAGCGCGACCTGCAACACGATCAGGCCGCTTTTTAGCCGCGAGCGATGAGCGCCGCCGAATGACGCGTCGTTCTTCAACGCCTGCGCCAGGTCGGCCTTCGTCGCTTGCCAGGCCGGCAGCAGACCGAACAGCAGGCCGGTAGCCAGCGAGACCATGCAGGCGAAGATGAAGACGTGAATGTCCACGTGGAGTTCGGTCGCGAGCGGGACGTCGATCGGCAGTTTGATCGCCGCCGTCAGTTTCGCCAGCCAGACGGCCAGCAGGAATCCCAACACGCCGCCGCCGGCGGCCAGCAGCAGGCTTTCGGTCAGCAGTTGTCGAATCAACCGGAAGCGGTTCGCGCCCAGCGCCAACCGCACCGCGATCTCACGGCGTCGTTCGGTCGCGCGCGCCAACAACAGATTGGCCAGATTGGCGCAGGCCAGCAACAACGCCATCCCGACCACGACCATCAATAACCCGGCGAAGCCCATAATCGCTCCGCGCATCTCGCCGCCGACCAAACCGGGAGAGACCAGCGTAACCCGCATGCCTTCGTTGACGTTCGGATATTCGCTTTCGAGCTGTAGCGCAATCGAGTTGAGCGCCGTCTGCGCATCCCGGACGCCGACGCCGGGTTTGAGACGCCCCATCAGAGAGACGGTCTTCCACCCCCGATCATCAAGCCATTGTGAGCCGACTTCGATCTGCGCCTGCATCGCCATCGGAAACCACATCTCGGGCGTCACGATGACCTCAGTGCCGGAAAATCCCGGCTGAGCCACGCCGATGATCGTGTAGCCGCGACCGTTCACGATCACGTTCTTGCCGATGACGGCCGGGTCGCCGCCGAACCGCTGCCGCCAGCATTTGTGGCTCACGACGGCGACCGGATGCGCGCCCTGCGACCGGTCATCGTCCGCCGAAATCACCCGACCCAGCGCCGCCTTCACGCCCAGCGTCTCGAAGTAATTGCCTGTCACCAGGTATCCCCACAGTCTTTCATTGACGCCGTCGTGGCTCAGACTCAACTGCGCGAAGCGGTAGCCCAGGAGGCCTGAAAACACCCCGTTTCGATCACGGAAGTCTTTGTAGTTCGGATAAGAGAACGCGGGGAACATCCCGCGCCGCGCCGCGTTGTTGAGCGCCACGAGCCGATCCGGCCGCTCGACAGGCAAAGGGCGCAACAGCGCGGTGTTGATCAAACTGAAAATCGCAGTGTTCGCGCCGAGCCCCAATCCCAGCGTCAACACCGCAATCGCCGCAAAGCCGGGGTTCTTGCCCAGCGTCCGAACGGCGTAGCGCATATCCTGCCAAATGTCTCCGAGCATACTGTTCCTCCTGTTCGATCCCAATAACACGGATTCACGCGGCGCCGGTCGCTCGACCCGCCGCAATTCCCGCGTCAATAACTCACTCTCACTCAACTCCGCGAGCGCCGCCCGGGAGGCTTCCTCAGGCGCCGCGCCGCCAGACAACAATTCCGCGTAACGATCTTCCAGATGTTGCGCCAACTCTTCTACGATCTCGGCTTCGCGCGTAGGCGAGAGCTTCAGGCCCGCCAGTCGCCCGCCGATCTCCCGCTTCCAGTCAATATTTGTCATAGCCATATATTCTACAGACAGCCGTAAGCCGTCAAGATAAACATGCGCCCGTTAATGTTTGTTTTGGATTTCAGGAGAAAGGAATTTCACCTCGGCGCTGAGCGACGCCGGAGGAGGCGCAGTACGGGGAGCGTCAGCCATTGGTTTACCCACAAGTCAAGAGATGCATTTGCGTCCCGGAGGGACGCCCGGAAATTAGCCGGTGGTGGAGCCTGAGCGTAACCACCGGAGCCGGACAAAACCGATTTTGCGTCCCGGCAGGGACGCCGGACCAGGATTCGCAGCAATGCCAATGCTGTTCCGGCGCCCTTCCAGGGCGCGTATGCTTCTGTCGCTGCGTTTCCGGTGGTTACGCTGCGCTCCACCACCGGCTAATTTCCGCCGCGCCTCCGGCGCGAAGATTTGTGGGTAAACCAATGGCGTCAGCGACCTGAGCCTCGGTCAAACAGCCTATAGATCGAAGCCCGGGTAGCCGACGCCCCCGCGCCGCATTTCCATGCGAAAGCGCATGTTTCTCTTGACCGTCTACAAGAGGGCGTGTATCTTCCCTCCAGAATATCTGGAGGAACGTCGTGACCAGACCGAGATCCGACCACTTGCAGGGGACGCCCGACCAGCGGGAGTCCTGAACGGAGGGACACTATGCTTCGCAAATTATTTCATCGGCTGCGCGCGAGCTTGCGACGCGGGAAGACCGAACGCGAGATGGAACGCGAACTGCGCTTTCATCTTGAAATGGAGACGGCCGAGAACATTCGCCGTGGGATGAGCGAAGAAGAAGCGCGGCGGGCCGCGCTGCGCAGCTTCGGCGGAGTGGAGCAGGTGAAGGAGGCGTATCGAGACCTCAGTCGGTTTCGATGGGTTGAAGAGATCTGGCAGGATGCGCGGTACGGGGCGCGAATGCTGCGAACGCAGCCCGGCTTCACGATTGTGGCGGCGCTCACGCTCAGCCTGGGCATCGGGGCGAACACGGCGATCTTCAGCGTCGTGAACGCGCTGGTCTTCAATCCGTTGCCTTACCCCGACCCGCAGCGACTGGTTTGGGGACTTTTGACCACCTGGCCGCTTACGAGTCGGCAACTATGAATCTGAGCGGGCAAGGCGAGCCGGAGCAGGTCAATTACGTGAGGGCGACAGCCAGTGTGTTTCCGGCGATCGGCGTTGCGCCGCGGCTGGGACGGACGTTCACACCGGAGGAGGATCAGCCCGGCGCCCCGCCCGTGGCGGTCCTGAGTCACGATTACTGGCGGCGACGCTTCGGCGGCGACCCTTCAATTGTCGGTCAATCGTTTACGTTTGGCAGGGAAAGCTGGCAAGTGGTCGGCGTGATGCCGCCAGGAATCCGGTTCCTCCCAGAACATCGGATAGGCGGAAAGGTTGATGTATGGATACCGTATGCGCTCGATAAGGGGCGGGATGGGGGAATGATCATTGAGGGAGGCGTTTTTGGCCGGCTGAAGCCCGGCGCTTCAATTGAGCAGGCGCAGTCGGAATTGGACTTACTTCTTCGGCCTTTTATACAAGCCCATCCGGAAATGGCTGGCCTGAAGGCCATGGTGATGCCGCTCGCCGAAAGGCTAGTCGGCCATTTGCGGCTGGGATTGCTGGCGCTTTTCGCCTCGGTCGGGTTTGTCCTGCTGATCGCATGCGCAAACGTGACGAACCTGTTGCTGGCGCGCGCGAACTTACGCCAGAAAGAGTTGGCGATTCGGTCCGCCCTGGGCGCGGGGCGCAAACGACTGATACGGCAAATGCTAACCGAAAGCCTGCTCTTATCCGTGTTAGGCGGCGCGGCCGGATTGTTATTGGCGCTGTGGAGCGTCAAGGCGCTGACCGCGTTCACCCCTGAGAATCTGTTGGTTCTCAAATTGAGCAGCATTGATAAAACCGTACTCGTCTTCACATTCATCGCTACAATGCTGACCGGCGTCGTCGTGGGACTCATTCCCGCGCTGCAGGCTTCGCGGGTCGATCTCAACGAGAGTTTGAAAGACGGCGCCCGTGGCGCAATCTTCTTAAAGCGCAATAGCTCACGGCGTGTTTCGCCTGCGCTGGTCGTCAGCGAGTTGGCGTTGACGCTGGTGGTGCTGATCGGCGCGGGCTTACTCGTCAAGAGCTTCGCGCGCATGCTCGCGGTTGATCCGGGTTACAACCCGGAAAACCTGCTGACCATGAATGTGTGGATCAACTGGGATAAATACCCTGGGAACTCGGCGCAACGGAAGCGCTTCAACCAGCAGTTGGTCTCTCGCCTCAGCGCTCTGCCTGGCGTGCAGGCGGTGGCATACAGCCGGACACTGCCATTGAGCGATAACGGAATCATCGGCAAGGCGCGGTTGACGGTGGTGGGTAGCCCGCCTATGCCCGACGAACAAAAGCCCCTGGCTGAAGGCCACTCAGTCAGTCCTGATTACTTTCGAGCTATGCAGATGAAGTTGCGCGCAGGGCATAGTTTTACGGAACTGGATACCGAGAACACGCCGCCTGTCATTGTCATCAACGAAACGCTGGCGCGGCGCCTCTTCGCCGGAGAAGACCCCATCGGGAAGCGCATCCGGGACGATGGAGGCAAAACCGACCTGACCATCGCCGGAGTGGTGGCCGATGTTAAACAGTATGGGTTGGAAACTGAGTCGCAAGCGGCGTTTTATCGCTCATCTCTCCAGAATACAGGTTACCCAGGAGGCTCATGGGTAATACGCGCAGCAGGCGATCCGCTGAAGATGCTCCCTGCCGTGCAGCGAGAAATCAAGGCGCTTGAGCCAGACTTCAGGCTCGCCCATGTGATGATGATGGAACAGCTTCTAGCCGATTCGTATGCGCCGCGCCGTTTTCAAACGTGGTTGTTTGGCCTCTTCGCCGCTGTGGCGCTCGTCATAGCGACGGTCGGAATTTACGGCGTCATCTCGTACGCCGTCAGCCGGCGGACGCATGAGATCGGCATTCGAATGGCCCTGGGCGCGCAAGCGGGAGACGTGCTTCGGATGGTGGTCAGCCAGGGAATGAGATTGGCCCTGATCGGCGTGGCGCTGGGTTTGGCGGCGGCCCTGGCCCTGACGCGAGTCATGAAAAATCTGCTCTTCCAAGTGAGCGCGACCGATCCGGCGACCTTCGCGTTGATCGCCTTGCTGCTGGTCGTGGTCGCTCTCATTGCCGGATACATCCCGGCGCGGAGGGCGACGAAGGTGGATCCGATGGTCGCTCTGCGGCACGACTGACTTCGAAGGAGGGACACACTATGCTTCGCAAATTATTTCATCGACTACGCGCAAGCTTGCGACGCGGGAAGATTGAACGCGAGATGGAACGCGAACTGCGCTTCCATCTGGAGATGGAGACGGCTGAGAACATTCGCCGGGGAATGAGCGAAGAAGAGGCGCGGCGTGTGGCGCTGCTCAGCTTCGGCGGCGTGGAGCAGACGAAAGAGAATCTCCGTGACGCCCGCGGCCTGGGTTGGTTGGAAGACATGCTGCAGGACTTCCGCTATGCGCTTCGCGCCCTGAGGCGGAAGCCTGGGTTTGCGGCCGTCGCCCTGTTGACGCTCGCCCTCGGCATCGGGACGACGACCGTCATGTTCACTGTCATCAACGTACCCGAACTATCTCGATTGTAAGCGCGAGAGCCGCTCTCTGGATATGGCGGCATGGCGCTTCAGCGGAGGAACTGTTAGTGAACCTGGGGAAGCCGAGTACGTCAGCGGCTTCCAGATCTCGTCCGAACTATTTTCCGTCTTGGGAGTTGCCTTATCACAAGGGCGCGCATTCCTACACGAAGAAGACCAGCTTGGCGCGGCGCCCGTAATCATCATCAGCCATGGTATGTGGCAGCGCCGCTACGGCGGGAGCCCGGCAGCGATCGGTACACCGCTTGTTTTTGATGGAAAGCCCCATACCGTTGTCGGCGTCGCGCCCGCAGGCTTCCAGTTATCCGGAGAGGCGGATATGTTTACCCCCCTTGGTCAAAACACTGAACCGCGAATGCAAAATCGCAAAGCGCGTCTCGGCATTCGGGTTTGGGCGCGCCTCCGGCCCGGCGCGACGCTGGCGGAGGCGCAGACGGAGCTGGCGCTGATCGGACGTCATCTGGCTGACCAGTACCCCGAATCCAATGCGGGCCGCGTCTTCATAGCGGAGCCGCTTCGTCCGAATGTCGGAGATGTCGGGTCCACGCTATGGTTGCTCATGGGAGCTGTCAGCATGGTGTTGCTGATTGCGTGCGTGAATGTAGCCAGTCTACTGCTAGCGCGCGCGGTTTCGCGCGAGCGTGAACTTGCCATTCGTGTGGTCCTGGGAGCGGGCCGGAGTCGCCTTGTACGCCAATGTCTGACTGAGAGCGCGGTGTTGGGACTTTCTGGAGGCGCGGTCGGCGTCTTGTTTGCAGCTATAGGTTTCGGTCCGTTCGTGAAGTTCTGGCCAGGCGGTTTGCCGCGCGCCGAGGAGGTCCAGCTCGATTGGTATGCGCTGCTGTTTGCGCTGGCTGTCTCCATGTTGAGCGGTCTTCTTTTCGGGCTGGCGCCAGCCTTGCGCGCTCCAACGCGCAAACTGGAACAGACGCTCCGCTCCGGAGCGCGGACCGTTGTGGGAAGCTCGCGCCGCTGCACGGCGGTTTGGTCATCTCCGAGATCGCCCTGGCGTTAGTGCTATTGGTCTCTGCCGGTATGCTTGGGCGTACGCTCCTGCGGCTGTCATCTCTTGATCCAGGCGTTAACATCCGGAACGTACTGGTCACTCGGATGGCGCTTGCGCCGGGCGCGTTCGCAAATCCAGGGCAGACACGCGCGGCTTGGCAGGATGTTCTGGATCGGGCGCGGGGCGTGTCTGGAGTACAGTCCGTTGCGCTTGTCGATACCGTCCCAATGCGCGAAGGCAATAACCAACTCGGATACTGGACCACTCCGGCTGTGCCACCGCCCAACGAGCAGCCCATGGCATTGGCGACGAGCGTAACGCCGGATTATCTGAAGGTCATGGGCATCCCGCTGCTCCAAGGCCGATTCTTCAACGATCAGGATCGGATAGGGAATGAGCCTGTCGTCGTGATTGATGACGTTTTGGCGCAACACGCTTTCGGCGGACGGGAGCCCGTTGGGAAGCGCCTCTGGATTCCGGCGATGGGCGCCGGCCCCGTCCAAGTGGTGGGGGTAGTGGGCCATGTACGGCATTGGGGGCTCGCCAACGACGACCAAGCCCAAGTGCGCGCGCAATTCTATTATCCTTTTGCCCAGGCGCCGGACACGTTGTTGCGTCGTTGGTCCGAGCTCATGTCGGTTGCCGTCCGGACCAGCGTCGAGCCATTGAATATCGTCGAGCCGCTACGGCGGGAAGTGCGCGGAGCCAATGGCGATCAGGCGCTATTCCAAATTCGTACCATGGAGCAGCTCGCAAGCGGCACGCTAACCCAGCAACGCTTCCTTTTGCTGTTGTTCGGCATATTCGCCGGCTTGGCTTTGCTACTCGCATGCGTCGGCATTTATGGCGTGTTGGCATACCTGACCAGCCAGCGCGTGCCGGAAATCGGCGTACGCATGGCGCTCGGCGCTAACGCTCGGGATTGTATGTGGCTTGTGCTCAGGCAGAGCCTTGGACTGGTTCTCGTTGGCGTTGTTTTGGGCGCGGCCGCAGCTTTTGCCGCAGGGCGTTTACTGGGGAGCTTTGTGCCCGGAGTGCAGCCCACGGAGCCGTTAACATTCGCCATTATGATTTCTGTATTGGTCGTCGCCGCTCTGTTGGCTAGTTTTGCGCCGGCCTATCGCGCGAGCCGGGTAGACCCAATGAGCGCCTTACGCCAAGAGTAGCAACCTCAGACAGAAAAATGTCGGAGAGGAAAATAAAGACATGCCGGCTCCGTTCTTATTTTTCTCTCCGACATTTTTCTGTCTAGTAGTTCTTTCCTCATCGCAAATCGAGTTTGCGCAGCCTCAGCGCGTTGGTGATGACCGAGACCGAGCTGAAGGTCATCGCCGCGCTGGCTATCATCGGGTTGAGCAGCAGCCCGATGAACGGGTAGAGAGCGCCCGCCGCAATCGGCACTCCGAGCGCGTTGTAGATGAAAGCGAAGAAGAGATTCTGCCGGATGTTGCGCATTGTGGCGCGGCTCAGTTTTATCGCGCGGACGATGCCTCGCAGGTCGCCCTGAACCAGCGTCACGCCCGCGCTCTCCATCGCCACGTCCGTCCCGGCGCCCATCGCTATGCCGACGTGCGCTCGCGCCAGCGCGGGAGCGTCGTTGACGCCGTCGCCCGCCATCGCCACCACGCGCCCTTCGCTTTGCAGCCGCGCCACGAACTCACTCTTGTGTTCGGGCAGGACTTCGGCGATGACCTCGTCAATGCCTAATCGTCGTGCGACGGCTTCGGCGGTCACGCGGTTGTCGCCGGTCAACATCACTATCCGTAGCCCTTCTTCGTGCAACTCTCTGACCGCCTCGCGCGAGGATTCCTTGATCGGGTCCTCGACGCCGAACAGATAAGCGAGCCGTTTGTCCACCGCCAGAAAGATCACCGTCGCCCCGCGTTCGCGCCATTCGGCGGCTTTCTCCGCTCCCGCGCCGAGATCGACGCCCAACTCGGCGAGCAGACTCTGATTGCCAAGCGCGACCGCACTGCCGTCAACTCTGCCGATCACGCCTTTGCCCGTGACGGAGCGGAATTCGGACACCGGCGCCAGCTTAAGACCTCGTTCGTTGGCCGCCGTGACAAAAGCCGCGGCCAGCGGGTGCTCGCTGCTTCGTTCGAGGCTGGCGGCCAACCGCAGCGCGGTTCCGTCGTCCATGACTCCGGTGTTTGCGAACATCGTCAATTTCGGTTTTCCTTCGGTCAGCGTTCCCGTTTTATCAACGACCAGCGTGTTGACCTTTTCGAGCGTCTCAAGCGCCTCGGCGTTTTTGATCAGCACGCCCGCCGTCGCGCCGCGCCCCGTCCCGACCATCACCGACATCGGCGTCGCCAGGCCCAAAGCGCACGGGCAGGCGATGATCAACACCGCGACCGCGTTGACCAGCGCGTAGGCCATTCGCGGCTCAGGCCCGACGAACGCCCAGATCAAAAACGTGATGGCCGCAATAATCACGACCGCCGGCACGAACCAGGCCGAGACGGCGTCGGCCAATCGCTGGATCGGCGCGCGGCTGCGCTGCGCCTCGCCGACCATTCGCACAATCTGCGCGAGCAGCGTTTCAGAGCCGACTCTCTCCGCGCGCATTACGAAACTGCCCGCCACGTTGATCGTGCCGCCAGTGACCTTATCGCCCTCGGTCTTTTCGACCGGGATCGGTTCGCCCGTGACCATCGATTCGTCAACCGAGCTGCGGCCTTCAATGACGACGCCGTCGACCGGAACCTTTTCGCCGGGACGCACGCGCAACAGGTCGCCAGGATGGACCTGATCGAGTGGAATGTCTTTTTCGACCCCGTTGGGATGAATAATGCGCGCGGTCTTCGGCGCCAGACCCAACAGCATTTTAATCGCGCTGCTCGTCCGGCTGCGCGCGCGCAACTCCAACACCTGTCCGAGCAGAACCAGAGTCGTGATCACCGCCGCGGCCTCGAAATAGACCGCCACTTCTCCGCCATGGCCGCGAAACGACACGGGGAAGATGTCCGGAAGGAATGTCGCAATGACGCTGTAAAGCCACGCCGCGCCCGTGCCGATTGCGATCAGCGTGAACATATTCGGGCTGCGATTGACGATCGAAGCCCATCCGCGCTCGAAGAACGGCCATCCTCCCCACAACACGACCGGCGTGGCCAGCGCGAATTGAATGAACGTGAGCAATCGCGGCGAGAGAGCATGCTGGATCGGCTGCCCTGGAATCATCTCCGACATCGCCAGGAACAAGACCGGCAGCGTCAACGCCACGCTCACCCAGAACCGGCGCTTCATGTCTTTCAGTTCGGGGTTCTCTTCTTCCTCCAGCGTGACCACGCGCGGCTCGAGCGCCATTCCGCAGATCGGGCACGACCCCGGCTCGTCGCGCACGATCTGGGGGTGCATCGGGCAGACGTATTCCGTCTTCGTCGCCGGAAATGCGGGAGTCATCGGCTCAAGCGCCATCCCGCATTTCGGACATGCGCCGGGGCCGGTCTGCACGACATCCGGGTCCATCGGGCAGGTATATTCGTCGTCCTCTCGAACAATGAGCGTCTCTGTTTGCGGCTGCGCCGTCGCCATAACGCGCTGCGATCCGGACTTGCCTCCGAGTTGAACCACGGGGCGGCCCATCGCCGCGGGCTGCGGCGCCCGGTTCAAATAGCTTTGAGGATCGGCGCTGAATTTGCGCAGGCAAATCGGGTGGCAGAAGTAATAGGTCTCGCCTTCGTAATCGAACTTAACCGCCGCCGTCGCCGGATCGACCGCCATTCCGCAAACCGGGTCAATGCGCATGTTCATTTCCCCCTCCTTTTCAAATTGTTCCGCTCCGGCTTCATAGAGCTGAGATCAGCGCTTTCGATCAGGCCGCAGAAATCGCCGTCGGCGAACCCCTTCTCGTCCCATTGCTTCAACGTCGCCGCCAGAGCGTTGCGATAACGCCGGATTTGCGCCATCTGCCGGTCGAGTTCGGCCAAACGCCTTCGCACGGTCTCGCGCACTTCGGCGCACGGCCTTTGCCCGGCGCGACTCTCGGCGATGATGCGCTTGATCTCTTCGAGCGTGAAGCCGAGAGATTGCGCGCGTTTGATGAATTCCAGCGTCTTCAGCGCGTCGGCGTCGTAAAGCCGGTAACCGCCCTCGGTGCGCGCCGGACGGTCGAGTAACCCGCTGCGCTCGTAAAAGCGCAACGTCTCAACGCCGACGCCCGCGCGCCTGGCGACCTCGCCGATTTTGAGCGGCGCGGCCTCGCCGGCCTCGGAAGCGCCGGCGGCTTCATTAGTCATAGCTTGTCGTCTGATTCGTCTCATGTCGCTTATCCCATGAATAGAGCAATAACCGTTCTAGCAGGCGAAGTCTACACTCTGTAGCCGACTACGGGGTCAATAGGGAAATGAAAAGTTTATAGCTGATTTAAAGAGGGCCTCGGACGCACGTTGGTGTTTAGGGCAAAGAAGGCATCAAAAGCAGGCATCAATAGAACGCGGATGACGAGGACGAGAGCGGATCATCGCAGATAAAACTAAAAAAGATCAGCGTCAACCCGCTCTATCTGCGTCATCCACGTTCTATGAACCCGTACACTGATCTGAAAACCGCTCTGACTTCAGTAGATCACCGTAAATTTGCCGTCGGCTTCAGCCACGACCGTGGCCAATCCCCATACAGGCACGCCTTGCGCGGCGCCCATCTCTCCCACAGGGTTGCCATTTTTATCGAAAATCTGCCAGGCCAGCGAGCCGCCCTTCTTCCAACCCGTTCCTTCCGTCCAGACCAGAATCGTTTCGCCGCGCGCGTTCGTCGCAATCGCAGGATGTTTACGCTTGCCTGTGGGGGCGGGCGCCGGCGCCGGTTTTTGCGATGAGGAATCAATCGCGCCGAAATAGACCTGGCCGTCGTTTTCCCATGCGGCCAACGTCCGTCTATCGTCGGGCGCCGCAGTAACTGAACTCATCGGACAGGCAGTCAAACGCCAGCTGTCGAGTCGCGTTCCGCGAAAACTTTTGCCATTGTCTGTCGAGGTCAGCAGGAACATTCCACGCTCGGTCATATTAGTCGCGGTGCGATAAAGCAGGTGGAGCGCGCCGCGCGGGTCAACGAAAGCGCGCATCCCGCAGCAGCCGCACGCGCCGGTCTCATCCGCCGCCACCGATCCGCCGCCGTCAAGCGCGTGGCTGACCCGCATCAGATTGCGTTGAGCTTCGAAGGCGGTCTTCGCGTCGTTCATTCGCGCGTAGAGCATCGGAGCGGAATTTTCGGGGCCGCGTGGCGAGGCCTGGTTCGAGCCGTTCCAGGAGACGTGAACGCGCCCGTTCCTGCCGACGGCAATGTGCGCTCCGCGTATCGCGCCAGTCGCTATGGCGCTCCCCGGTTGGCTGTTGACCCGGATCGGCGATGAAAAATCTTCTTTGCCGCGCTCGCGGCGAACATAAAAGACGTTCCCTGCGCTCGGCTCGCCCGCGAAGTAGACTAGATGCAGCGCGCCGCTCGAGTCCGCCACGGCTTGCGGTTGAAGCCCGCCGTTCGGTGTGCGAATCAGGTTGACCATATCGTTGGCCGACAAATCGGCCTTCGCGCGCGTCATTGCAATTGAGGCGATCAACGCAATCGCAGTTGCGCTGACCGTTGTGAACGCGACAGTGAACCGGCGACCTCTCATGGATTATCCTTTATGGTTGTATTGATTGGCGGCCTGATCGGGTTTGCGGAGTGGCGCGCGCCTCAGAACTCCTTCAATGTTTCTTTAGCCTCATCAACCGTGAGAGTTTTGAGTTTGACATGATTCAGAACTTCCTGCTCAGACGCCATAGACCGAAGAAGCAGTAATTGGAAAACGTCCTTCTTGGCCTCTATCGATAACAGCCTCTTGGAACAGTATCGCGTATAGCCGTCTGCGATTCTTTCCCAGATGGCCAATTCCTTATCCGGGTTTGCATCTCGCTTGAAATTATCTACCCATTTTTCGATTGGAGAATGTTCAACCTCCGCCAAGGTATCACGCAGTTTGTAGATTCTCTCCATTTGTTTGGGACTCAACCCTTGGTGTCCTATTGGCCCTGGTTTAAGCGAAGCATGATCTACCCACTGAGCGTCTGGTTTCTGACCTTTATTCTTGCGGGAGATGCCGAAGAAAGTTAATAGTGTGGATAATATTTCGCGCATGTGAGTTTGCTATTAGCGGCGTCCGGCGATGATTTTGATTCCAGACCCCGAACCTCTCATTTCTTCCAGGCGATCTTGCCCATCTCGCGCCACGTCGTCAACTTGACGCCGAGCTCTTTAATGAGAGCTTCGATTTCGGGGTCGGTGAATGAGAGGAAATCGCCGTAGCGCTCTTCCCAGGAATCGGTAGTGGCCTTCAACTCAGGGTCATTCATCTTTCTTTGCGCAGGATACTCCACCCATAAACGCTTCATTTTGGGTGGAGTATCCTGCGCCGCCCCTTTCGCATATAAAACACTTGTCTCAGGTAAAACACTCGTGGCATATTGAACAGATGGATGTTCACCTGTCGATAAAGGCGAAATTGGTCTTGGCAGCTCGCGACCGCCAGGAACTCAAATCCACGATGGAAGAGTTCAATCGCGCCTGCAACACTCTTTCCGAACTCGCCTTCGAGCGTGATTTGCATCGCAAATACGACATCCATCTGAAAAGAAGCGTCAAGTACGAAACCTGAAACCGCAAGCTCCATCTACAGCGCGTCCTCGCGCTTAGATGGAGTAGTTGACTCCAAGATGCACGATCAGCATCGTCACGCCTGGCTTCAGGTTTCGCAGCAGGTTTTTGTACGCCTGTTTCCGCTCGGCGAAGTTCTTTCCCGTCACGCCGGTAACTAGACGATCGAGCATCACGAATACGTCGGCTTCGACTTTCTTCAAAAGGTCTTCGGTAATCGGCAGTCCGGTTTGCTTGCCGTAGGCGATGATTTCGGGCGTCGGGCGCATGACCATCACCGGGACGCCGTACTCTTTGCCGAGCTTCGTGTAGACGTCGAAGAAATCCTTGCGAGTGTACAGCGCGCCCATATGCGTGTCGAGATGTGTGGGTTTGAGGCCGAATTGCAACGCGCGTTCGATCTGCGCGCGCAACTCGGTCTCGACTTCCAGCGGCGTGGCCTTCGTCGCCGTCTGCCGTTCGGAGCGCCACATAAAACCCTCTTCGTCGAGCAAGCCTTTGACCTTTTCAGGGGAAGCCACCGGACGCCAGCGCAGGTATTTCCATTCGCTGGTCAGAGTCAGATGCAACCCCAGATCAAGCTCCGGATGCTCTCTGGCGTAGGCCGCGATCTCTGGGAACCACGGGCAGGGAACCATGACGCTGCCCGAAGTGACCAGGCCTTTTTTGAAGGCTTCGATTGTAGCGACGTTGACCGAATGCGACATGCCGATGTCGTCGGCATGAACCATCAGCACCTTGTCGTTCGGGCCGTAGCCGAGCTGTTGCGCGGTGGTCGTTTGCGCCAGCGCCGAGGAACTCGACAAAAGCAAACCGAGCAGGATTAAGATCGCAGCCGGCGTAGCGCGCGATCCGATTATGAGGACTGCGGCGCCATCTTCCTGAACGAGTGGCGGAGTCTGTGTTGAATCAAGTCGAATCATAATGGCGTGATTATAGATCAAAGCCGTGTTATCTTCGCGGTCGGCGTAGCGCCGCGCGCGATAGTGGGACAGACTTTAGTCTGTCCGTCGCATGAATTGTGAACGGACAGACTAAAGTCTGTCCCACTATCGCGCGCGGTACTGTACCAGCGGACAAAAAAAAACGACAAGGAGAAAATCGACGGTATGCTTCTTGAAGGCAAGAATGGCCTGATCCTGGGAGTCGCGAACAAACAGAGCATCGCGTGGGCGATTGCGGAATCGACGGCGCGTGAGGGGGCGAGGCTCATCTTCAATTACCAGAACGACCGCTTCAAAGACAAGGTCGAAAAGCTGGCCGAAGGCCTCGAAGGTTCGAAGACTTTTCAGTGTGACGTCGGAAACGACGACGAGATCGCCGCGATGATGAAGGGCGTTGAAGGCGAGTTCGGGGAGTTGGATTTCCTGGTTCATTCGATCGCCTACGCGCCGAGCGAGGAGATGACCGGCGAATTCATCAACACATCGCGGCAGGGCTTTGCGACGGCTTTGGAAGTGAGCGCCTATTCGCTCGTCGCGGTGTCGCGCGCCGCCGCGCCGCTGATGAAGAACGGGGGATCGATCGTCACCTTGACCTATCTCGGCTCCGAGCGGGTCATCCCTAATTACAACGTGATGGGCGTGGCGAAGGCAGCCCTGGAGGCTTCAGTGCGCTACCTGGCGAACGACCTCGGGCCGCGAGGCGTTCGGGTCAACGCGATCTCGGCCGGGCCGATCAGGACGCTGGCGGCGCGCGGCGTCGGAGGCATTTCCAAAATGGTCGAAGCGCACCGCGAAATAGCCCCGCTGCGACACGCGACCGAACAGGCCGAGGTCGGCGACACGGCGTTGTTCCTGTTGAGTTCTTTAGGGCGCGGGATCACAGGCGAGATCATCTACGTCGACGGCGGTTACCACATCCTGGGCGTGCTGGCGACGGTCGGATAGCTTTATCGGGGCGGGATCCTGAGAAGGAGGCGCTCTTGAAGCGCCTCCTCGATTGTCGTGATCACGTATGTCGGATCCGCAAATTTGTGGATGATGACTTTGGCTCCCGCCATTTTGGCCAACAGCGCGTAATCGGCGCCATAAGACGTGGCCACCACGATGGGAATGTGACAAGGGCGCAGGCGGCGAATCAGATCAAGCCCGTCAATCGGAGGCTTCATGAGATCGCCGAGCAAGACGGCGTTGATAGGGGGGTGTACTAGTGACCGCATGACTACATCGCCGCTGTTAGTTTCCGAGCAAAAATCTTCCAACGTCACGGTTTGAAATAGACATTGCAGAACCGCCTCGCCGCTGTCAGCGGTCAGCGTGGCGAATCCCCTGTCTTCAAGCAGGCGAGAGAAGAACTCCAGCGTGGCGGGATTCTCATCCGCGATCAGAATCCGCGCGCCCCGGCGCCTTGATGATGAAGCTGATTTTGGTATCGCCATTGCACCCCCACCCGCAGTTAGAATTCGCACCTCGTTCCTTAACTGTTTGTATATTGACGCGGAGGCTATTTTATCCTTTTCGCCAAAGCCATCAATCAAAATCTTAATTGGGCAAGCTGGTACAGTACCGCGCGCGTAAGCAAGCGGTCGTCTCATAGGCCAACCGCTTGCTTACGCGCGCGGTACTGTTTTCGCCAAAGCCATCAATTAAAATGAAGCCTGTGCGAATTAAACTTGAATGCAATCAACCACTTGGATTCAGCGCATAAATCAGGAGACGCCTGGGTACGCATCGCTTCCAGCGTGCAGGCGTGGATCGTAGTACATTGGGAGGACCCGCAGCGCCTGGAGCCAAAGGGCTTTTATTTGCACAGCCTTCAGTTAAAATCTTGCTGGGAAATCTGGTACGGTACCGCGCGTAGGGGCGCGTATTCCGCGCACAACCGCCTCAATCACGGACGTGGGCGGGGAATACCTGCCCCTACGCGCGCGGTACTGTTAATCGACCAGAATCGGATTGAAGTATTCACGCAGGCGCGACTCGGTGACTTCGACGCCGAGTTTCTTGTCGGCGATGAAGTTCCACCCGGGGTCGCCGTTGTTCCGCCGCTTTAGGATCATCTCGGCGACGATCTTCGCTTCGAGCATAACGTTCTGGCTGAGGCCGATTCGGGCGCGCGCCAACCCCCGGCCCGGGACGAATCTGTCTTGCGGTTCGCGCGGCCATCCGGCTTCGACGATCAAGGTCTTCTCGCGATAGCGCGCGCCGAACCGTTCACCGACCATCGTCGAATCTTCGACTTTGAACCGCCACTCCTGACGGCCCACCTGCAAAGGCGGGTTGTTTCGATCGCTCAATTCGCGGCTGATCTCGGCGCAGATCACGTCGAGCGCGTTCCACAGCCACTGCTTGCCGCGTTCGCGCAACTCGTCGTTCGCGGCTTTCAGCGCAAGGTATTCGGCAGCGATGTCTTTGTCGCCTGGATTGCTCATAGCCTCACCTTCGGTGTTCGGGTTTGTGGCGAGGATGATTTCTTTGACGCCGCTTTCGCCGCTCTCGTCCGGGCGCAGGCGTTCAAGCAGGTTCTTGATCCGAAGCTCTTCAGGCCCTATGCCTCGAATCGGCGAGAGCGCCCCGTGCAGGACGTGATACATCCCATGGTATTCGCGCGTCTTTTCAATCGCCACCAGGTTGTAAGGCTCCTCGACGACGCAGATGACGGACTTGTCGCGCGAATGGCCGGAACAGTAACGGCATGGATCGACGTCCGTCAGGTTGTTGCAAGTCGAACAGAATACGATCTTCTCTTTGACCTCGCGGATGGCTTCGACCAGGCGGTCAGTCTCTTCCTGCGGGGCTTTGAGCACATGAAACGCCAATCGCTGCGCCGATTTGTGGCCGATGCCGGGCAAGCGTTTAAATTCGTCTATGAGTTTCGTTACAGGTTCTGCGTAGTCAAGCATGTCAGATTGCGGATTGCGGATTGCGGATTGCGGAGCTTTCACTGCGTTCAGCAATCAAAAATCCGCAATCCGCAATCCGCAATCAGTTACATCAACCCCGGGATATTCAATCCGCCGAGGACGCCGCCGAGGCGGTTTTGCGCGCCCTCATCGACTTTGCGCCCACATTCGTTGATCGCGGCCATGATCAGGTCTTGCAGCATTTCGACGTCGCCGGCGGCTTCGGGTTCGATTTTGACGGAAATGACCTCTTTGAGGCCGTTCATTTCGACCTTCACGATGCCGCCCCCCGCCGTGGCGTCGACGCGCAGGCTCTCCATCTCCTTCATCATCTGCTCCTGCATCTGCTGAGCCTGCTTCATCATCTGCTGCAAATTCATTCCACCGGGAAGTTTCATAACGCTCCTCGAAGAACAGACAGGATTTACAGGATTGTTCAGGATTTAATCAATTCACAAAATCCTGAACAATCCTGTAAATCCTGTCCATTTTCATTGTTTCAGGGCGCCGCTCATTACGACATGAGCGACTCCTCAGATTTTGCTCCAAAGTTTT
>WNFV01003767.1_pt1 | contig 26733 bp, 26 predicted proteins | sample 5400101 | NCBI WGS metagenome assembly WNFV01 (sample SAMN13153361, study PRJNA577476) | soil metagenome | isolation source: 115 cm soil or saprolite under grassland replicate 1 | place: USA:California | collected 2016-06-15
CACACGTTGGCGCAGGTGAAGCTCGAGTCCTCCGCGCCGGCGCGCTCCCAGATTTTGGGCGCCTGCACGAGACGATTCGACTGCCGCCAGAACTTCACCTCGAGCTCGTCGCGGAAGTACCAGCCGTTGCCGACGATGCCGTGCTCGCTCGGGTAGGTACCGGTCAGGAACGACGCCTGTACGGTGCACGTCACGGCCGGCAGGACAGGCGTGATCGACGCCGTGCGGCCGCTGGCGACGAACTGCTGCAGGCGCGGCGTGCGCTCGCCAATCAGACTGGGTGTGAGCCCAACCACGTTCAAAACGGCGGTGCGTTGCATTCAGGTGCCCTCCACCACGCGCTGCAGCAGCAGTGTCAGGCCATACGCCAGCACCGCTAGCAGCAGCCACCACAGCGGCGCCTGGGCCCAGAGCATGATCAGCCCATCCACCAACGAAATGCCGGCGATGAGCAGGGCGACCACGTGTCCGGACGCGCCGCGTTTGGCAATTGCCGTCAGGCAGACCATGTACAGCACGAGCACGCCGCCGGCGATGGCCACTTGGATCGAGATGGGCCAGGCGAAGGCGACGAACGCACCGACGTAGACCATGAGCCGGCAGCCGGCCATCACTACCGGACTGAGCGGGTTGCTCTTGTGCCAGGTGTCGTACAGCACGATCAGGCCGATCAGGACCAGCCCGGCCAGGAAGGCGCGCGTGCTGACCACCCAAAGAAGGGCACTGCCGAGCGCGAGCATCGCCAGCGTGGCGGCAAGCGCCGCGTTGCGCGACACTGCGCCGACGACGAGCGGCCGGTCAGGCCGGTGGGTCTGGTCCCAGCCGTAGTCGCACACATCGTTCAGCACCATGCCCGCTGTGTAGAAGATCACGAACGCGGCCACCAGCAGTGCGATGGCTCCGCTCGCCTCAAAAGCGCCAGCAAGTGCGGCGCCGACCAGGACGTTGGTCGCGACGGTGGGCGAGTTGGAGACGCGGGCCATCGTCAGCCACGCGCTGAATGGCGTATACGGGCGGGCAAACGTGGATTGGACCGCGCTCATCGATGTGCCGCGGCCGCCGCTGGCAGGGCCAGGGTATCCATGACCCACTCGTACTCGCGAACGATGGAGTCGGTCAGGTCCTGTTTGAGCTCGGGCGGCAGCACATCCCAGGTATAGGTCTCGATCTCCAGGATGCGGCAATTGCAGCGGCGCTTCACCTGGTCGAAGGTGCGCTCGATCCAATCGCGCGTGGAGCGGAAGACTCCATACCGCTCAACAAACAACGGCGTATGGAAATGAATACGCCACTGCGCGGCCTGCGGTTGATTCAGTCGCTCCAGCGCTTCGGGCAAGTCCGGATATTGGTGCAGCGACCCGTCACGGTCCTGCTGGGTCACCTGATGCAGATAGACGGGGTCAGCAAAGGCTTCAAGGGCGTGCCGGTCGGCTGGGAGAGGGACTTCCAGCGCAGAGCTGACCTGAATCTTGCCGATGCTGATTCCGGCGTTTGCATAGCGGTCCATGACCTCGGCCGGGTCCTCATGGGCGACGGCCATATGACAGGTGTCGAAGCACACGCCGATGTGCTCCCAGGCGGAGTGGGGCAGCCACTCCTCGAAGAAGCGCACCAGCTCGGTGCTGCGTTCGAGCAGGCCATCGGGCTCCGGCTCCAGATCAAGGTGAATGTTGCTGCCCTGCAGGTCCTCGGCCACGCGGGTGACGTTGCGCGCCAATAGCTGCCACGTGGCGCGGTCGTCCTGGTCAACCCACGTTTTATACGAGAGCGGGCTGGTCGAGATGCTGCCGTCCATGCGCTCGGGCAGCAGCTTCTTCAGGATCGTGGCCAGCCTGATGGTGTACGCGACACGCTCCTCGTCGCGCCAGTCCGGCGCATGCACGTCCGCTTTCACGGCCGTGCCGTGGAACGCACCGTACGGGAACCCATTGAGTGTGAACACGTAGAGGCCCTGCTGGCGCAGCCAATCGGCAAATCGATCGAGGTTGCTGCCTTCAAGGAGCGCGCGACTCTCGATCCCAGACAGGCGCAAGCCAATGCCAAATGGAGCCTCTGGTGAGAGCCGCGCCTTGAGCGGCGGCGCATGGCGCTCGAGGCTGGCAAAGACCGCCGGCCAGCCCTGGGCCGGGTGGATGTTGGTGCAGTAGGTCAGTCCAAAGAAGCCGTCGTCGCCGAGGCGCATCCGCTCAGCGGGCCACTTCGGCGACTGCTCGACCGGGCGCTCGGAAGTTGCTTGTTTGGCCCAGGAACTCCGACGGGTTGTCCCATACGACCTGCTTGATCAGGCTGTCCGGCTGGCCACGCCGGCGCATTTCGCGAATGAAGTGGGCCACTGCCCACGGGACGCTCGGGCCCCAATCGCACGCCGACGCGACGCAGATGCGTTCTGGGCCGAAGACCTCGATCATGTCGGCGGCGCGCTGTGGCGAGACCTTCGTCTGTGGATAGAGCGTCAGCCCAGCCCAGTAACCCTGGTCCTTGATCGACCCGAGCGTGTGCTCCTCGGCGTGGTCGACCATCACGCGCTCCGGCTGGATGCGCTGCTCCGATGCGAGGGAATCGAGGATGACCCGCGTGCCCTTGAGTTTGTCCTCGAGGTGCGGCGTATGAATCATGATCGGCAGATGGTCATGCCGAATCGCCAACTCGACGTGGTCTTCGAAGGTGGCGAGCTCGTTGCGCGTGACGCGATTCAGTCCGATCTCGCCAATGCCCAACACATTCGGCCGACCGAGGTATTTTTCGATGATGGGTAGGACTGCAGCGCACAGCGCGCGGTCCTCGGCTTCCTTCGGGTTTAGTGACAGCCAGGTGAAGTGCTGGATGCCGTACTTCGCGGCGCGCTTGGGCTCGAAGTCGGTGAGTGCTTCGAAGTAGGCGACGAAAGCCTCTGGCGTGCCGCGGTCATAGCCGGCCCAGAACGCCGGCTCGGTCAGGACCCGGCAGCCGGTGAGCGCCATCTGCTCGTAGTCGTCGGTCGTGCGCGAGGTCATGTGCGCGTGGTGGTCGATATAGTCCATGGCTACCGCTTCTCATAGGCGCCGAAGGCGCTCTTGCGATCGAGCTCGGGTAGCAGATCGCTGCGCGGGTCACTGAGCAGCATCTGGACCGCGCGCATGCGCCCTCCGCTCTCCGTGTCGAGCAACGCCGCCAACGCCTTGCGCAACGCGTCCATTCGAAAGTCCTCCTCGGCATCGCGCGGGCTGGCGCGGTCGAACCGATCCAGGAACGCGGCGATATCCAGGACCTTGGTGCGATGCTCGATGAAGTACTCGTCGATTAGCTGCTGCTGGCTGAGCGGGCACGCACCCGCGGATGGACTGATGGCCATGTATGGCCTCCTGCGCACAGTCTCTTGGGTTTACTCGGCGTGCAGGCCTACCCGCAACATAGCAATGCAGCTACGCACCACGTCGAGGTCCAGGCTGTGCACTTCCATGCCGCGGCCAATGGTCAGCGGCAGCATGATCGTTAGCTCGCCGCCAAGGTGTTCGCGAAACTCGACCAGGCCACGCAGGACGCTGCCGGGATGCTCGGGTTCGTCGAGGTGCCGGCTCAGCTCTGGGGCGTAGGTTGGCAACCCGACCACCTGCAGCACGCGCATGATGCGTCGCCAGGTGATGTCGTCGAGCAGCCCGACCTCATGCGCGTAGGTAGCGTCCAGCGCGAGACCGATCGCGACCGCCTCGCCGTGAAGGAGTCGGTAGCTCGAGAGCGACTCCAGCTTGTGCGCTGACCAGTGGCCCATATCGAGCGGCCGCGACGAACCGAACTCGAACGGGTCGCCCGAGGTCGCGATGTGCTGCAGGTGTAGCTGCGCTGAGCGGTAGACGACGCACCGCATGGCGCGCATGTCGCGTTGGGCCAGCGCCGGCGCCTGGCTCTCCAATTCCTCGAAAGCGGAGCGGTCCTTGAGCAGCATGACCTTGATGGCCTCGGCGATGCCGCTGCGCCACTCCCTGTCCGACAGTGTCTCGAGGAACGTGCTGTCGTTGATGACCGCGGCCGGTGGGGCGAACGTGCCCAGGAAGTTCTTCTTGCCGAAGGCGTTGATGCTGTTCTTGACGCCGACGCCCGAGTCGCCCTGGGCCAAGACTGTGGTCGGAATGCGAATCAGTCGCACTCCGCGATGGGCTGTGGCGGCGGCGTAGCCGACCATGTCCAGCAGTGCGCCGCCGCCGACGGCGACGACGTACGAATGGCGGTCAATGCCCGCGCGATTGATGGCTTCGTGCATCTGGTCGACCAGGTCAGGATGGTTCTTGACTCGCTCGCCGCCGGGGACGACGATCGGCTGCTCCGCCAGATCGATGAACTCGCGATACCGTTTGGCGTAGCTGGTGATCGACTGGACGAGGCCGGGCTGGTGGCTGGCAACGCCGTCCTCGACCACGCACAAGAACCTGCTGGGCGTGCGCATCTCTGATGTCGCGGCCATGGTCTCGGCCAGCAACGGGTTGTCGGCGGCGAAGACCTGCTCGGTGAACAGCACGCGGTAGTTGAAGGCGACCTCGACGCGCTGCTCAATCGGCGGCAAGTCGGTCTCGGGCGCCGCGCGGTGCCTGGGCGAGGGCGTCGGAACGATGGACATAGCCAGGGGAGCAACTCCTCGCACGCTGGGCATGCTCAGACGACTCTAGCGATGCGCGGTTGTCGTACGCGCCTGCTCCCATTATGCGCCCGGTTGAGACCTGGTTGTGGCAAAAGGTTTTTGGAAAAATTCTCCCGCTGCGTGACCGCCGCGCGCCTTTCGCTCGAACGCGACGCTCGTGCTGGTTTTCCTTATCTTCTTTGGAAAAAGGGAGCCGGCCGAGACTGGCGGAACAGTCTTTGCCGGCCCCCATTTCCTAAAAGAAAAGTCCCCGACTGCAGCGATCAATTGAGCCGCGACGCGATCAAGCGCCGGACGTCCGTCCAATAGCGATTGACCAGGTCCTCGGCATATGGATCGCCGGTGTACGGCACTTCCATCGCCGTTTCGCCGTACACACTCAGGTCCAGGTCGCGCCGCGTGACCGGATTGGTGCGCGCATTGGCTTTGACCCACTGCACGCCGCCGTCGCCGCTCGCGGGATCGACCACGTACATCGTGCGCGCGATCGCCGGCACCGCCGTCTCGCTGTGTTCGCTCGACGAACGCTCGGTGATCAGCGACCACAGGTTCTCGACCAGCAGCTTGCGCAAGTCGAAGTCGTACGCGATGGCTCTGGTTGCCACTTCGCCCGTGAAGAACAGCGCGCCGCGGCCAAGGAACGCCACGTCGCCGACGTTCGACTGCAGGGCGTCCATGAGCGCGCGAAACACGAGGTGTTTGCGCGCGTTGTGTTCGAGCCGCAGGTCGTAGTGCTCCTCGACGGGCACGGTCTTGATGAACTGGATGACTTGCAGGCCGCTGAGCTTCTGTAGGCCTTGACCGAAGCGGCCGGGCGGGTACTTCTTGCCTTCGAAGTAGAACGCGTTGACGCTGAACGGCAGTGGCACGTCAACGTCCAGGCCGCCAAAGACGCGATCGGTTGCGCCGGCGATGGCGTCCTCGTTGAATGCGAGTTGGAAATCGATCGCCAGACCTGTGGCGTCCTCGAGGGTGCGGCGCATCAGGTCGAAGCCGCCCGTGTTGTAGGCCTGGTCGATCTTGATCGGACCGACCTTCTGGCCCGGCTGCTGGTGGCGCGCGATATGGCGCTCGATTTCCGGCGCACGGATATCGTGCGTCAGCGACACGAGGTCGACGCTGCGCGAGCGGTAGTCGTACGAGAAGATCGTCAACGAGCCGATAAAGCCACGCTCCGTCAGAGGCGGCTCGTGGGTCTCGCCGTAGCCGAAGAGCAGAAAGTTCAGTCTTGTTGCGTTGAGTTGCGGATCGACGCGCATCCAGTAGCGCGGATCGGCCGCTGCTTGCTGTTGCCGGCGTCTGAGCGCTTCGTTCAGGAACGGCCGCATGAGGCGCTCGAACCGTGACGCCTTCTCGGGCGTCGGCAGCGCCGTTGGTAGGACTAGTGGGGTCGGAATGGCCGTCGCTTCTAGTTGCGCGTCATACAGCGGCAGCAGCAGCGGGTCGTCTTGGGGATCGTGCAGCGCGGGCCCCGTAGAGAGCGCCGTCGCGCCGATGACCCCCACAGCAATGAAAGTGGCAAGCAGCAGCCGACCGATGCGACTTCCCACCCACACCGCGGGCGCCATTGTAGACGTCCCTCTGCTTTGGCGGTTTTCCTTTGAAAAAACCTCCGCTGCATGACCGCCGCGCGCTTTCGCTCAACCGCGACGCTCGTGCTGGTTGTGCTTATCTTTGGGAAAATGGAGCCGGGCGGACAGTTTCGGCCGGCTCCATCTTTTCAAAAAGCGCTATTTGCGCAGAGCTTCTTCCAACGTCAGTGAGGGCTTGCGCCAGATGTCGCGCTCGTGCATCAGCGCGATCTGCTTCTGAATGACTTCGGTGCGGTACTCGGCGTGGGTGTATGGGGCGCGGTCCAGGTACAGGTTCTTAGGGTAAATGGGCTCCTGGTAGACAAGCGCAAACAACTCGGTGCGGAGATCTTTCATCCAGTTGTCCCATTGCGCTTGGGCGCGGAACTTTCTCAGAGCGTCGATGTCGACCGTACCGGCGACGTAGGACGAGCCGGCGCCGTAGCGGTGCTGGCCAACAATGCGGCCTTTGTAATCCACGATCATCGACTGGCCACCGAAGGTGTCGATCGGCAAGTCCGAATCCTGTTCCAGGAAGTACGTGGCCAAATTCGGGGCCAACACGTAGAAGTTGTTGTCGAGCGCGCGCGCCCGGTTCTGAATCTCGAAGAACTCGTTGCCCGTGTGCGGGTGCGGGTACGAGGCGCGGTAGACGACCTCGGCGCCGTTCATCGCCAGACCGCGCGCGTTTTCGGGATAGGAGCCTTCGTTGGCCATCAGCACCCCGAGCCGGCCGATTTCCGTATCGGCGACCGGGAAGAAGGCATCCAGCGTGCGGCCGTAGAGCTCGATCCAGCGATCCCACACGTCGTGCGGCGTCATCGAGTGCTCGACGGGATAGAGCGTCGCCAGCTTGTGGTGCTTCAAGATCACCTCACCAGAGGGATCAATCGCGAAGCCGACGTTGAAAAAACGGTCAGGGAACGCCGGGTGGCGCGCCTTGGCCTGGCCCATGATGAACACGTGCCAGTGCCGCGCAAGCTGGCCCAGATGGTCGGTCTCCGGGCCAGGTACGTCAATCGCGCACTCGTTCGCATAGGTGGCGTGATCAAGGTCGAAGACCTCGTCCGTGAAGCCCTGCAGCGCGCCTTCGGGCAGCAGCACCAGGCGCACTGGCAGATCGAGGCTCGACAGCCATGAGGCGGCGGCGATGAGATGGCTCAGATGTTCCAGGTTGCGCTGGATCTCAGCGCGCTTCCTGACGCCGCGCACCGTCGGGATCAAGCCTACGGCGGTGTATGGATCAGGCATGGGACGCCTTCGCGGGAGCCAGCACGATGTCATTCTTGACCGAGCACCATTCACCCGAGATGCTGGCCGGCCGCTCGGGATCGTCAGATCTGCGCGGCACGAACTCGCGGATCAGCGAGCGCTTGACGGCGAACACCGCGTCCGAATCGAGGTAGGCGCTGGTGCCGTCGAAGATGTGCGTCTGGAGACGCTGATAGCCAGGCGCGCTGACGATCATGTGGATGTGCGCCGGCCGCCACGGATGGCGCCCGCCGGCACCGAGCATGGCCCCGACCGGACCGTCGTTCGGAATCGTGTATGGCACGGGTTTGACGCCCACGAACGCGTACGAGCCGTCCTCGCGCGAGTAGTAGCGCCCGCGCAGGTGGTCTTCATCGTTCTCGGGCTCCTGGACCGTGTACAGGCCGTTCGCGTCGTTCTGCCAGACGTCGAGCTCGGCGCCGGCGATCGGCGCCCGATCGAGGTCGAGCACGCGGCCGTACACGAGCGCGGGTGTGCCGAGGGGTCGCTCGATCATACTGTCGGCGAAGCCGCGCACGGGTGCGTTGGGGGTCCAGAACGGGCCGAGCACGGTCGACTCCATCGCGCCGGCCGGGCGCGTGTTGGCCAGCGAGTCGACCAGCATGGACACGCCGAGCGCGTCCGACCAGAGGATGAACTCACTCCGCTTGTCGTCGGTAATGTCGCCGGTCGCCTTGAGGATGTCGATGGCTGCCGCCCATTCGTCGGGCGTAAGCTGCACGTCTTTGGCGAACGCGTGCAGGTGACGCACCAGCGCCTGCAGGATCCCTCGCAGGCGCGGATCGGGACAGTTGTCGAAGCTGGCGACCGCTTCAGCGGTCACCTCGTCCGCTCGAGCGGACGTGCTGCTGAGAGTTGAGGTCATCAGGCTTCCCCGCAGCGCAGTCTACGTCGGATATCCGAAGCCTGGCATAGAGGGTGCTCATGCCGTCGATGATGACTGAGGTTCTGGCCCAGCCGGGGGCCTGCTTAACGCGCTATGCGGCAAGCCGGGCGGCAGACGGCCTGCACCCTGTCGGAAGACGAGTCCTCGGCACGATCCCGCCAGCAATTGCCTGGATCGTGCTGACATCGCCGGTGTGGGCGGCGATCGTGGCGCCCGGCATCCTGGGCAACTTTCTGGTCTTCTTCGCCGGCTACTGGTTGTGGCGGTCGATCGAGTTCAGCGTCGGGCTGCTGATCGGGTTGGTGCAGATGCGTCGTACGCGCCGGCGCGATTGGCTCGCCCACGGCGAGGCGCTGGACGGCTTCGAGCGACTGCACCACGTGGTCATCGTGCCGACCTACAAGGAAAGTGGCGCGATCCTGGCCGAGACGCTCGACCGCCTGGTGAGCCAGACCGTGCCGCCTGGACGGATCGCCGTCGTGCTCGCCTTCGAAGAGCGCGACGCCGAGGCGCCAGCGCGTGCGGCCGAGTTGACGCAGCGCTACGCCCGCTGCTTCGGCGGGTGGTTGCTGACGATGCATCCCGACTTGCCGGGCGAGGTCAAAGGCAAATCGTCGAATCTGGCCTGGGCCGCCCAACGGGTCGAGGACGAGCTAGTCACGACTGGCGTGCTCGACGCGCGCAATTTGCTGGTCACCGTGTGCGACGCAGACTCGCGCCTTGACCTGCAGTACCTGGCCGCGCTCGGGCACTCGGTGCTGTCGCACCCAGACGGGCGCCTGCATGTGTATCAGCCGGCGATCTTGTTCTACGCCAATCACGGTCGGCTGCCGCTGCTCTTGTGCGCGGTGAGCAGCGTGTTCTCGCTGTACTCATTGGCCCGGCTCGCGGCAAGCCACCGCCTGGTGCCGCAGTCGACCTATTCGCTGTCGTGGTGGGCCGCCAAGCGCGTCCAGTTCTGGGACGCTGACGTCGTACCCGAAGACTCACATATGTTCTTCAAGGTGTGGCTGAACCTTGGCCGGCGGGTGCGCACGCGGGCCATTTACCTGCCAGTGCATGCCGACGCGGCCGAGGGCTTCTCCCTGTGGGGTACCGCGCTGTCCACGTACCAGCAGATACGGCGTTGGGCGTGGGGCGTGTCCGATGTGCCGTACCTCGTCCTGCGTTGCATGCGCGCGCGGCATATCCCGTGGCATCTGCGGGTCGCGCGACTCGGCTGGTACATCGAGGAGCACCTGGTCTGGCCGTCGCACTGGTTCCTGCTGACGTTGGGCGGGTTGGTGCCGCCCTTGCTCAACCCGGGCTATGCGGCCACGGCGCAGGCGATCTGGCAAAGCTCTGCGATGTCGTTCTTGCTGACGCTGTGTTTGCCGTCGTTGGTGCTGGCCATCGTGGCTGATGCTTTGCTCAAGCGCCGCCAAGCGCCGGGCTTGCTCGACCTGCTGGGCGGCCTGCTCGGCTTCGTGCTGCTGCCACTGAGTGGCCTGGCCCTGGTGGCGCTGCCTGCACTGGACGCGCACACGCGCTTGCTACTTGGCCGCACGCTGGCCTACCAGGTCACGGAGAAGCGCACCGCCGTCGCCGATAGCAGCGACTTCCAACCGCGCCGCGGCCAAGTCTTCGCCCAGGACGCCGTCTAGCGCCCCTCACAACCGCCCTCGCGGTGCGAAACCTCTCTGTCCGGAGGGGTCGGGTAGGAAACAATCTTTTCTCCTGCGGAGGGCTGGTGGGGAATTGGGCTGTTCAGGCATCGGCGGCGGCCAAGTCTTCGCCCACGACGCGCGCGAGTGCCTCCTGGGGCAGCGCGTTGGCGCGGGCGATGCTGCTGTAGAGCCTGGCGCTGGGCCTTGGCGTGCGCTCGAACGTAGTGAAGTCGACTTTGGCCAGGCCGAATTTCTGGGTATAGCCATCGGCCCACTCGTAGTTGTCCATCAGGCTCCAGTGCATATAGCCGCGCACATCGACGCCGTCGCGGATGGCGCGCAGCACCTGCTGTAGGTGCGAGACGATGTACGCGCCACGCTGATCGTCGTCGGCATCGGAGATGCCGTTTTCGGTGATGACGACCGGCTTGCCCCAGCGGCCGGCGCGACGCAGCACGTTGTATAGCCCAGGCGGATAGATCTCCCAGCCAAAGTCAGTGAGGTCGCCAGCGCCGGCGTGGGGGTCGGTCGCGGCCTCGGCGCGGTGCGGCGGCCAGCCCACCCGCACGCGCGTGTAGTAGTTGACGCCGATCCAATCGAGGGCTTGGACGGTGCGGCGCAGGACCCGCCCCTGCCAGACCCAATCGCCCAGCCGCGCGATCCCCTGGTCGATCGGGCTCCACGGGCGCAATGGTTCGAGCGGCCAGATGGCAAACGCCATGCTGACCTGCGCATCCGGGCGATGGCTGCGCAGCGCGCGCCGGGCGGCGATGTGGCCAAAGGCGGAGTGGCGCAACATGCGCACGTAGCCGCGCACGTCATGCGGCTGCTGCGGCGGCCAGGCACCTTCAATGTAGCACTTCATGGCCAAGATCGACGGCTCGTTGACGGTTACCCACCAGCGCACGAGGTCGCCGAACTCTTTGCCTGCTCGGTCGGCGTACGCGGCTAAACGCTGAACCACGTCAGGGTTCCTGAAGCCACCGCGGTCGGCCAGCCACTGTGGGCTCGTGAAGTGGTGCAGCGTCACCATCGGCTCGATTCCGTGCTCGCGGAGCGCCTCGAATTGCCGACGGTAGGTGTCGAGCGCGGCCTGCTCGAAGTGACCGGGAGAGGGCTCGATGCGCGCCCACTCGACCGACATGCGATAGGCGTTCAGGCCAAGGTCGGCCAGCAAGCGCACATCGTCGGACCAGCGCTGCCAAGAGTCACACGCCTCGCCCGAGCGATATGGCAGGCGGCCGGCCTGCTCGGTCCGCCACCAGTCGCTGTTGACGTTGTTGCCTTCGATCTGGTGAGCGGCGGTCGCGGCGCCCCAGAAAAAGCCGCTGGGGAACGGCTGTGCACCACCCATTTGGCAGATTTAAACACAGTTGCAACGCCGGTGCCGCGCTACATTCTTTTCTTCTGCGCGTGGGCGTGGCATAAAGGCCCACCACAAATGCGCCCGCATCGCATGTCGCGCCTTTCTGCGCTCGTCAGCCTCGACCTCTTCATGGTGCTGATCGCTATCTTCGTGTTCAGCCTCGGCAGCGGCGCATGGTCGGCGGTGGTGGCGGGTCGCTTGACCCAGGACGGGGCGAGCACGAGTTTGCTGGGCATCCTGTACGCGGTGTGCGAGCTGAGCCGCTTGCCGGCGGCGCTGCTGTTGCCGACGGTCACGCTGCGCCATGGCGCGCGGCGGGTGACCCAGGTCGGTTTGATTCTGCTAGTGCTGCTGCCGCTGATTGCGCTGACCGGGCTCGACACGCCGCAGTTGATGCTGATTTTCGTGCTGACCGCACTGCCCACGATGGCGGTGTATGTCGGTCTGCCGGCGCTGGTGATCGGCGCCTCTGACCCCGAACGCGACGGCATGTCACTGGCCTGGCTGGGCCTCGCCGGCGGTGCGGGCGGCGCATTGGGTCCATGGATCGGCGGCACGCTTGCCGACTCCTACGGTGTGCTGCCGGTACTGCTGGTGTTCGCAGCGTCTGGTGCGCTGCTGATGCCGGTGGCCACGTTCGGCGCGCTGCCGCCACGCACGGCGTGGCCAGGTTGGGCGGTGCTGGCGGGTCGCGGGCTGCCCTGGAAGGCGCTCGCCGCGCTTGGCCTGGCGAGTGCCGCCGATGCGGGGCGCGCGGCTCTTGTTCCCTCGGAGCTGGTGCGCAGTGGCCAGCCGCTGGGCGATGCGGGGCTGTTGCTCACCGTCGGCTGCGCCGTCGCGGGCTTTGGCTTTCTCGCGTTCGGTCGAATCGCTGACAAGCGGTCGGCCAATGCAGTCGTGGGTGCGGGTGTGGCCGTGCTGGTCGCGGGCAGCTTCCTTTCCGCTCTGTCGACCGGCTGGGCGCCTGGCTTTGTGATCGCCACGGCAGTACTTGGCATGGGTGCCAGCGGCACCCGATTGGGCGCCGAGCTGGCGCTGATCGGCTGGGTGGGCCGCGATCGGGCGGGCGTCGCCGCCGCCCTCGGCGAGACCACCATTCTCGGCGGCCGCGCACTGGGCGCGCCCGCTGCTGGCTCATTCGGCACCGCCTACGGTGGCGCCTCAGCCTTCTGGGCCATCGGACTCTGCTCGTTGCTTGCTTCGGCCGTGTTGACGCTTGTGGCCGTGATCACCATCCGCCGCCGTCCTGTGCTCGTCCCGGTCGTCGAGCCACCGACGATTTAGAGAAGCGCGCGGCGGTTCCACAATACGCGCCTTTTTCGAAAACAACTTAGCCCGATAATCAATGATTTATGAGCGATGGACAGCGGCTGGGGATCTTGTGCGGTGGTGGGCCGGCGCCAGGCATCAACAGTGTGATCGGCGCTGCGACCATCTGCGCCGCGCTGCAGGGAGCGCAGGTGACGGGCATTCGCGACGGCTTCAAGTGGCTGATGCGCGGCGACGTGGATCACGTTGTGCCGCTGAGCATCGAGCAAGTCAGTCGCATCCACTTCACCGGCGGCTCGTACCTGGGCACCGCGCGGGCCAATCCAACGCGCGACGCCAAAGACCTCGAGTCCACCGTTGACGCGTTGCTGCGCCTGGGCGTAACGGGCCTGATCACCATCGGCGGCGACGACACCGCCTACTCAGCCATGAAGCTGGCCGAGCATTCCCAGCGCCGGCTGCGCGTTGTCCATGTGCCGAAAACCATCGACAACGACCTCGACCTGCCGCAGGGCATCGTCACCTTCGGCTATCAGACCGCGCGCCACTTCGGCGTGGACATCGTCAAGAACCTGATGGTCGACGCGCGTACGACCTCACGCTGGTACCTGGTGATCACGATGGGCCGCAAGGCCGGCCACCTCGCGCTGGGCATCGGCAAGGCAGCTGGGGCGACGATGACCCTCATCCCCGAAGAGTTCCGCGGCGGCCCGGTGCGCCTCAACCACGTCGTCGACATCCTCGCCGGCGCGGTCATCAAGCGCCGCGCCGACGGACGTGAAGACGGAACCGCCGTGCTGGCCGAAGGGCTCGTCGAGTTCCTGTCGCCGGATGAGCTGGCCGAGTTCGGACAGATCGAGCACGACGAGCATGGCCACGTGCGCCTGGCGGAGATCGACGTCGGCGACGTCATCAAAGACCGCTTGCGCGAGCGCCTGAGTGGGCTCGGGATCAAGACGACGCTCGTCGTCAAGGACATCGGCTACGAGCTGCGGTGCGCCGACCCTATTCCGTTGGACATGGAATACACGCGTGATCTTGGGTACTGCGCGGCCAGTTTCATCCTGGGTGGCGGCAGTGACGCGATGGTCATGCTAGTCGACGGGCACTTCAAGTCGCTGCCGTTTGAGCGCATGCTCGACCCGGCCACTGGTCGGACCCGGGTGCGGCTCGTTGATGTCGACTCAGAGCACTACAAAATTGCGCGGCGGTACATGGTCCGCCTGCGCAGGGAGGACTTCGAAGACCGCCAGGTGCTGGCCAAGCTGGCCGCCGCGGCGAACCTCGGCGTCGACGAGTTTCGCAGGCAATTCGAATACCTGGTCGACAATGACGCGCCGCTGCTGCGGCTGGGGGCGGCTGCCTAGGCCGCTGTCATTCGCGGAACAGCGGGGCGGCTCGGGATAACAGGCAGCGCTACGACCCAGTCTGCACCGGCGCCTCGCCAACGGTGATGGTCACGTTCATCGTCTGGCCATTGCGCATCAGGCTGGCGTTGACCTGGTCGCCAGGCTTGTGCAGCACCAGGCGCTGCAGTAGCTCATCGGGGTTATAGATGTCGAAGCCGTCGAAGTTGACGATCACATCGCCGGCCTGGATGTCGGCCTGGGCGGCGGCGCTGCCACTGCTCACGTCGCCAACCAGCGCACCGTGATCGACGCCCGCGGGCGGTGTCGGTCCCGGGGTAGCACCGGCCCCACCGCGGCGGCCAGGCGTAGGGAAGCCCGGGAACGGGACATTGGGCTGCCCTGGCACCGTGTCAGGCCGATTGATGTCACTCAGCGCGACGCCCAGGAACGGCATGCCGCTGTGCTCAACCTTGCCCGATTGCACGAGTTGATCGGCGATGCGTTTGGCGGCATCGACCGGCACGGCAAACCCCAGACCTTGAGCGGGGAAGCCCTGCGGCGCCGCGACCAGCGTGGTGATGCCGATGACCTGGCCATTCAGGTCGAGTAGCGGGCCGCCGGAGTTGCCCGGATTGATGGCCGCGTCGGTCTGGACCATCGGCTGGTTGTACGAGCCCTGGCCCTCAGATACAGGCCGATTCAGCGCCGAGACCACACCGGTCGTGAGCGTGTGATCGAGACCGAAGGGATTGCCGATCGCGACCACATCCTGGCCGACCTGCAGGTTGCTGGCACTGCCAAGCGGCGCCGCGGGCAGGTTCGAGCCGTCGATCTTGATGACTGCCACGTCGAACCCGATGTCGCTGCCGACGACCCTGCCGGTAAAGTGGCGACCGTCGACCATGCCGATGGTGATGCTCTGCGCATCCTGGACGACGTGTGCGTTGGTCAAGATCAAGCCATTCGGGTCATACAGTACGCCGGAGCCGAGGCCCTGATTGGTGCGCACGCTGACGACGGCCGGTCCGACCGACTGGGCAACCGCGGCGACGCTGCCGGCCGGCGCCGCGAGCGCCACCGTGGTCACCGCCTGGGCGGCCGCGGGTGGGGCGGTGATGCGTGTGGCGCTGAATGTCTGGCTGATCGCACCGATGGCGACAAACGCCACCAGCGCTAACGCGAGTGCCCCGCCGATAACTCGCGACGAGGCACGCTTCGTTGGTTGTTCCATGAACTCAACTGTAGGAAGCGAACCTTAGAGGTCTATGAGAAGAGCGTTAGCATCGCCTTAACGCGCCACGTTGCGATCGTGACCGGCGCCAATCACGGCATCGGTGCCGCCACCGCACGACTACTCGGTCGTCAGGGCGCGCACGTACTGGTGACGTATTTCCGTGTCGATGGTCAGCCCGATGCGGCCTCGGTCGTAGACGCCATCGCAGCCGAAGGCGGGCAGGCCATCGCGGTGGAGGCCGACCTGCGTGACCCGGCCACGCCCGCGCGGCTCTTTGATGCAGCCGAAGCTGCGTTCGGACCGGTCGACATTCTGATCAACAACGCGTCGGCGGGCGGCCACGACACGTTCCGAGCAAGCGACGTGGATCGGTTCGGGCGTGGACTGCGTCAGGTTTCGGTGGACACGGCGAGTCCTGTACTGGAGGTCGATGCGCGCGGCTCGGCGCTAATGATCGCCGAATTCGCGCGGCGGCACATCGCGCGGGGCGCGTCCTGGGGCCGCATCGTGGGCCTGACTTCGGGCGGGCCGATGGGCTTTCCCGAGGAAGTGTCCTACGGCGCGGCCAAAGCGGCGCTCGAGAACTACCACATGTCCGCGGCGCTCGAGCTGGCTGATTTCGGCGTCACCTCGAACATCGTTCTGCCGCCGGTGACCGATACCGGCTGGGTCACCGACGCCGTGCGCGCATTCGTCGCGCAGAGCCGCGAGCACTTCCACGTTGCCGCGCCGGAGGAGGTCGCCGAGGTGATCGCCAACCTGGTGTCGGATTCGGCGCGCTTGATCACAGCCAACCGAATCTATCTGCGCTGAGCGGGCGCCAGGTGCGCCGCCAGGTCGCCCAGGCGGCCGCCGATGCGCGCGGCGCGATCGGCCAGCGGCAGGCGGATCGTCGCCGTGGTGCCGACGCCGAGTTTGCTGGTCAGCGACAGCTCACCGCCGTGGGCCGTGACCAGCATGCGCGCGATGGCCAGCCCCAGTCCCGTCCCGCCGCGCATCCGCGAGCGGGCCGTGTCCACGCGATAGAAGCGGTCGAAGATGCGCGGCAAGTGTTCGGGCGCGATACCCGCACCCGTATCGACAACGCGCAGCACGCCGAACGAGGTGCCATCGCGCTCGACTTTGACTTCCACTTTGCCACTGGGCGCGGTGTGCTTGATGGCATTGTCGATCAAGATCAGCAGCACCTGCTGCAATCGATCGGGATCGGCTTCGACCACGGCCTCGACGTCGGCGCCGTGAACGGTCAGCGCGACCTCAACTGATTGCGCAAGCGGCGCGGTGCGGCGCACCACGTCGCTTGCGACTTCACTCAGCTCGATCGGTGCCGTCATCAGCTCGAGCTCGCCGGTATCGGAGCGGGCCAGCGTGAGCAGGTCGGCGGCGAGTCGCTCCATGCGCGCGATCTCGGCGCGCGTGTCGTCGAAGAGCTCGCCGTTGGTATCGAGCGGCTCGTTGCGCCGTTGGTTCAGCAAGTCCGTCGCCGAGCGCAGCACCGTCAGTGGCGTGCGCAGCTCGTGCGACGCGTCGGCGACGAACTCCTGCTGGCGACGGAATGCCGCGTGAATCGGCACCAACGCCCGCCCGGACAGGATCCATGCGCCGCCAAAGGACAGCAGCAGCCCAAGCGCGCCGCCGCCGAGCAGCACCAGCAGCAGCGAGTGCATCGCTGCCTGTTCGGGCTGCAGGCTCTGGCCGACGAAGAGCGTGCCGCCGTCGGGCATGCGGCGCGCGAGCACGCGCGTTGGCTCGCCGTCGAGGACGATCGTTTCGATGACCGCGTAGCGACCCTCCGCGCCGGGCCACTGCACCCCGTCGATCGCCACCTGCTGCGGGTTCATGACCAGGCCATCGCCGCGTACGCCGACGTAGAACACCCCGCCGCGATAGCCCTCGGCCGGCCCGCGCTCGTCGCCGCGGCCGCGACCGCCGGGCGGGGCGAACAAGAGTGGCCCAGCCTGTTCGCCGCGACTCAGCAGGTTGCGATCGACCTCGTCCATGAGACTGCGGTCGACCGCCACGTAGATCGTGGTGCCGAGCAGCGCCAGGATTACGCCCAGGATGAGCATGCTCCAGGCGACCAGGCCCCAGCGAATACGCGCGAACAGGCGGTTCATGCCTTGATTGTGTAGCCCACGCCGCGAATGGTTCGGATCAGCGGTCGGCCGAAGCCTTTGTCGATCTTGTCACGCAGGTAGTGGATATAGATCTCGACGACGTTGGACGTGGCCTCGGAATCGTACCCCCATACATGTTCGGTGATCTGCGGTTTGCTCAGCACTCGGCCAGCGTTGCGCATGAGATACGCCAGCAGGTCGAACTCCTTGGCGGTCAGGTCGATGGACTGGTCACCGCGCTGGACTTCGTGTCGGTCTGGGTCAAGCTTCAGGTCGCCGACGAAGAGTGAGTCTGCGTGGTCGGCGGTTCGCCTGCCGAGCGCTCGCACTCTCGCCAGGAATTCCTCGAGCGCGAAAGGTTTCGGGAGATAGTCGTCGGCGCCGGCGTCGAGGCCGCGCACGCGATCGGCGACGGCGTCGCGCGCGGTGAGCATCAGGATGGGTGTGCGCTGGCGCTGAAGGCGGAGCTCGCGGGCGATGCTGAACCCGTCGCGTTCGGGCAGCATCACGTCCAGGACGAGCAGGTCGTACGGAGTTTCTTCGGCGCGGGTGAGGCCTTCCTCACCATCGTGAGCGACGTCGACATCGTGGCCCACCTCGGTCAGCGCGCGCTGCACGACGCGGGCGATGCGAACGTCGTCTTCAACAAGCAGGACATGCATGGGTAGTACTCGAGACCTTAGCGCTGAAAGCTTGGAGGCAGCTTGGAGTTTTGTGCATTACTAGTCAGCCGCTAGTGCGGTCCGGCTTAATGCACCGCTATATGTTGGGGTGGACGCTGTGCGCACTTGTGCTGCTGCTGGCGGGCTGTACGCCGACGCCGATGGCAGTTCCCGCCCGAGTGCAGCCCGCGGCTCAAGAGGCAGTCCAGGCGGCGCTCACACCGGCCGTGCCGACCACGATGCCCGCTGCCGCTGCGACCGCGGTGCCGACCGCAGCCCCAGCCGTGTTGGAGCCGACCGCCGCCCCGACGACGGTGCCGATCCTGCCGACGATCGCGCCAACCGCCGTGCCGCAATACGCCGAGCCGGATGACACGGCATGCCAGCGCACCTCGGGCACGACGCCGCTTCCCGCGCCAGGCGCCCCCGGCGCGCAGGACTTCTTCAGGTCGTTTCGCGACCCGCTGGCGGCCGCGCCGCTCTATAACCCGCCAGGCACCAGGCGCATCGGCTTACAGGCCGGCCACTGGCTCACCGATCAGGTGCCCGCGGAGCTTGGCAGGTTGCAGGGTGGCTCGAGCGGCGGCGGCAAGGCCGAATGGCAGGTCAATCTCGACGTGTCGCAGCGCACGGCTGCGTTACTGGAAGCCGATGGCTTCGATGTGGACGTGCTGCCGTCGACGATTCCACCGCGCTATCAGGCGCACGTGTTCGTTGCGCTGCACGCCGACGGCGACGTCTCGGGTGCGGGCCGCGGGTTCAAGATTGCGCGGCCCGGGTTCAGCTCGATTCCGTCGGTCGACGACAAGCTCGTCGACACGCTGAATAACGTCTACGCGGCCGCGACGGGCCTGCCGCGCGACGACGAACACATCACCCTGCGGATGCGCTACTACTACGCGTTCAACTCGCGGCGCTACTGCCACGCTGTGGCCACCGGGGTGCCGCAGGCGATTGTCGAAATGGGCTATATGACCAGCGGCACCGACCGCCAGTGGCTGATCGGCAACCCCGATCGCCTGGCGCGCGGCCTGGCCGACGGCATCACTGCCTTTTTGCGCATCCTGCCGTAACGGCTGGCGCTGCGGCTTGGCAGGCTGTCGAGGTCCTTCGCGCTACGCGCGCCATCCGGCCACGCAGGGCCGAGGACGGGTGTGACGGCCGCGCCACCGGGACGCGACAGCCTCCCATCGGCCGCGACGTAGTGGCCACCATATCGGTGCCCGTCGCGCCACTGTCGAATAGCACGGCACACGCGCGGCTGGTCAACGCCGCGCCGATGCCGCGTCGGCGGTGGCTTTCGGCGACGCCCACGCCCGTGATCGTGCCGCACGGCCCACCGTCGAGATCGGTCCGCTGCGCGCGCAACATACCGATCGGCCCGCCTTCGACCTCGGCCAGCCAGTGCGTCCAGCCTGGCGTGCCGAAGCTGCCACCAATCCATGACCGCAACGGTTCGATCGGCGACCCGAAGACTCGCGCGTCCAGCGCTGCGTATGCATCCAGATCAGATGGCTTGGCTTCACGAAAACAAACGCCAGCCGGCGGCTCGAAGGATGAGCACGATGCCGGCGTGAGGCCCATGCAGCGTTTCGTGAACAGATAGTCGCCCGGGGCGAAGTCCAACTCGACCGGAACGACCAAGCCCCACGGAACCACGTGTTCGCAATACCAGCGCCGGGCGGCATCGACGTCGACCGGCAGGCTGACGACATCGCCACTGTTCCATTGGCGGGCAGGCAGGCCGGAGCTCATCAGCCGTGCGCCGGCCACGCGCGTCGCACCCCCGCCACGCGCTGCACGGGCGCGACCGTCCATCTCCCAAGCGTCCCCATGGGCCAGCCGCACTCGCTCCGTGATGTCCATGCGGCTATTCTGAGGCACCGATGCAGCCGCGACCCTTCGCCGAGGTCCGCCAGGCAATGCTCGAGCGGGCGCGCGCCCATCGCTGCTGGATCAAGGGCTGCTCGAGACGCCGTCGGCGCCACTGCTCCTGGTCAACGGCGTACGCGACACGATTTTCCCGATCCAGGACATGTACCTGTTGCTCGAGCACGGCGGGCCCAAGAGCGCGCGCTTCTTCGCCGACGCCGCGCACATGGGCGGCGAGCAGGCAATGCCGCTGATCGTCGGCTGGCTCACGCAAAACCTCGCACGCAGCTGATGCGCGCACACGTCGCCGCCGTGGCGACGCTCGGCATGATCGCGCTGATCTACACCTGGCCATTGCTGTCAAACGTCGCGACGGCCATTCCTGGCGGGCCGACGGACCGCGACGTCGCGACGATGGTCTGGAATATCGGCTGGGTCGATCGTGCGCTGCGCACTGGCCAGTCGGTGCTGCGCAGTGACGACGTGCTGGTGCCGTTCGGCGCCGATCTGCGCTTGCACACGTATGGCTTGCTGCAGGGCGTTCTGAGCGCACCGCTGGTGTCGCTGGTTGGCGTGGTCGGCGCGTTCAACTTGATGCTGGTCGGCACCATATGGCTGAACGGGGCGGCCCTGTATGTCCTGGCGCGCAGCGCCAGCAACAGCAGTACCGCTGGCGTTGTCGGCGCCGTGTGCTTCATGCTCGCCTCGCCGCTGCTCGATCAAGTCCGCGTCGGCCGACCCACGTTCGCCTCGCTGTGGATCACCGCTGGCGCATTGCTGGTGCTACGCCAACTGCTCGATAGGCCACGGCTGTGGAACGGCGTTGTCCTGGGCGCGTTGCTGCTGGCCGCGCTGTTCACTGACTTCCAGATTGTGCTGTTCACGGCGTTGTGGCTGGCCATCTATGCCATTGCGCCTGTGCGGCCACGGCACGTGCTGCCATTGGGCGTGGGTGCGCTGGTGGCAGCGCTGCCGTTCGTGCTCGTGTATCTACCGGCGCTCACTGCCGATGACTACCCGAGGCCGCGCCTGGTCGACATGCAGGAATACTCCTTCCACATCTGGGACTACCTCGACCCGACCGTTGCGCCGCATGCCTATGGCCTCGAATTCGGACTCGCGGCCGTTGCGACAGTCGCCACGCGGCGTGTCAGTGTGTGGCTGGTTGGCGGCGTGCTGTTCCTGGTCCTGGCGCTCGGCCCCGTCCTACAGCCGACCGAGCTGGCGCTGCCATTCGCCACATTCAGCGCCTGGCCGCCGCTAGGCCAGTTCCGTACGCCGTATCGGCTGGCGATGCCGGCCGTGCTCGGCCTGGCCGTCGTCTTGGCCTGTGTTGTGGCACGGTTCGAGGAGCGCTGGCGTGCTTCGATTCGAATCGGCTTCGTCGGCGTCGCCATCGCGGCTCGCCTCGTTTTTGCCCTCGTCCACGATCCGCTGCAGGTCCAGACCTACCCCACGTATGCCACCTATGAGCGGATCGCGCAGGAGCCCGGCCGGTTCACCATTCTCGAAGTGCCGTTCGGCGTCCGCTCGGGGCTGGACCAGATCGGCACCGGGGGCGAAGTGCTCGAGTACTACCAGCACGTGCACGGCAAGCCGCTGCTCAACGGCATGATCGCACGGCTGCCGCGCGGTGTGTTCGAGACCTATCGTGCCCAGCCGGCACTGCTGCTCCTGGCCGGCGAGCCCGTCAGCGCGAGCCCTGACGACCTGGCAGCGGTGCTGCGCTGGACGAATTCCCGATACGTCGTGGTCCATCGTGATCTGCTGACCGCCGACGCATTGCAACGGGTCTTGGCCCTGTTGGATAGCCAGTCCGGCCTGGAACGGCTGGCAGGGCACGGCGCACTGGAGGTCTACCGCGCGATACTATCGGCGGGCTAAATGCTGCGTGGTGCCTTCTTTCATGAGGGTCATGAGCACGATGACTTCTCACATGAGCACGACGACGGTGCTGGCTTGCCCTTTACCTGGGCGCTGGACAACGTCGACCTGACCACCGTGGGCGTGGACGTCGGCTCGTCGACGTCGCACTTGCTGTTCGCGCACTTGCATCTGCAACGCTTGTCGGAATCATTGTCGAGCCGATTCGTGGTTACCGAACGCGACGTGCTACATCGCTCGCCGATTCTGCTGACGCCGTATCGCGCCGACGGCTTGATCGATGTCGAAGCGCTCGAGCAGTTCGTCCTGGAAGCCTATGCCGACGCGGGTCTACGGCCCGACGAGATCGATACCGGCGCGGTCATTCTGACCGGCGCGGCGCTCGAACGCGCCAACGCGCGCAACGTGGCCGAGTTGTTCGCGGGCGCCGGCGGCAAGTTCGTGTGTGCCTCGGCCGGCCACAATCTCGAGGGCATCCTGGCCGCCCATGGCTCGGGCGCCGTCGCGCTCTCGGAACAGCGCGCGACGACATTGCTGCACATCGACGTGGGTGGCGGCACCACCAAGCTTGGCGTGCTACGCAACGGCGAGGTGGTACATACCGCGGCGATCCACGTCGGCGGCCGGCTGGTCGCCTTCGACGACCAGGAGCGCGTCACGCGCATCGAACCCTCGGGCGCAGCCGTGGCGGCGGACCTCGGGATTCCTTTGGCATTGGGCAGTCCGCTGTCTCCCGACGACCGCCGCCGAATGGCTGATGCGCTAGCGGGCATCCTGCTTGATTACGTCTGCGGCCGTGACCTGTCCCCGTTGGCCCAGAGTTTCTTGCTCACCGAGCCGCTGGAGTTGAATGGCTTCAAGCCCGACGGAGTGACCTGGTCGGGCGGCGTAGCCGAGTACATCTACGGCCGAGAGCCCACACGTTTCGGCGACCTCGGGCCAGACCTGGCCGCCGCTCTGCAACGGGCGGCGCAGAACGGTGGCCTGCCCGCCGCCACCGTCAACCTGGGCGAAGGCATTCGCGCCACCGTCCTCGGCGCCTCGCAGTTCAGCGTCCAGCTGAGCGGTAATACCGTGCACATCAGCGACCCGACCGTGCTGCCGCTGCGCAACCTGCCCGTCGTGTACGCCCGCCTGGGCGAGCCCAATCCCAGCGCTGACCGGGTCGCCGACGCGATTCGACTCGGCTTCCGTCGGCTCGACCTGATTGAGGGCGAAACACCCGTAGCGGTGGCGCTGCCGTGGCAGGGCGAGCCACACTACGCGCGCCTGCGCGCCGTGGCGGACGGCATCGCTCAGGCCATGCCGCGCTGCTTGTCTGCTGGGTTTCCATTGGTGATCGCGCTCGATGCCGACATCGGCAAGTCGCTCGGCGGCATCCTTGCCGAGGACATCGGCGTCCGTGCGCCACTCGTTGCCATCGACGGCTTGCATCTCGTCGAGCTCGACTATGTCGACATCGGCGAGCTGCTTCAGCCGGCCAACGTCGTTCCCGTCGTCGTCAAATCTCTCGCGTTTGGAGGATCGTCGCGCCATGACCGCGTCACTCGCTCAGGTTGATACGGGCCCGATTCGGCTGCGCTATACGCACGACCACTGGATCGTTGGTCTCGGGCTACCGATCCATACCGGCTACTACATCGAGGACATGCGCACCCTCGAGCTGGCGCGCTGGGAGGAGCGCGGCGTCGACAGCGCGTTCATCCAGCTGGCGGGCCAGGAGGGTGTCACCGAAACGCGCGTCAGCGAAATCCCGGCCCAGGGTGTACTGCCGCCCTTGCGGCTGGCGTTCGACGAGGCGGTGTACGTGATTCAGGGTCGCGGCGCGACCACGGTCTGGAGCAGCAACGGCCCGCGCAAGACATTCGAGTGGTCCGAAAACAGCATGTTCTTACTGCCGCGCCACCACTTCCACCAGCTGAGCAACACGTCGAGCTCACAGCCGGTGCGCCTGCTGCACTACAACTACTTCCCGCTGTTGCTGTCGGCGAGTCCGGACCCCGCGGCGTTCATCACCACGCATCGCGGTGATGCTGCCGAGCCGCCGCGCGAGGTCGACCTGCAGGCGATGTACGGCGAGCCTACCTTGCGCGTGACGCGCGAGGAAGACGTGGTCTGGAAGCGACGCCAGCAGGTCTGGGTCTCCAGCTTCTTCCCCGACATGAGCGCCTGGGACAAGCTGAACTTCAACCAGGGCCGCGGCGCCGGCGGGCGCAGCGTGGCGATGGAGTTTCCCGACTCCGAGATCTCGATGCACATGTCGATGTTTCCTTCCCGGACATACAAGAAGGCACATCGGCACGGGCCTGGTCGCGCGATCGTCATTCCCGCGGGCGAGGGCTACTCGATCATGTGGGAAGAAGGCAAAGACAAGGTCATCGCGCCGTGGAAGCCAGGCTCGCTGATCACGCCACCCAACAAGTGGTTCCACCAGCACTTCAACGTTGGCCGGTTGCCTGCGCGGTATCTCGCGTTCCACCCGCCGATGCAGTTCGACGGCCACGCCGAGAAGGTCGAAGACCGCGCCCGCGATCAGATCGAATACGTCGCCGAAGAACCACAGATGCGCGAGCGCTTCGAAGCCGAGCTAGCCAAACGTGGCCTGCAATCGCTGATTCCCGACGAGGCGTACAAGAACCCCAACTACGAATGGACGCCCGTCGCCGTCTGAGCTGAATCCAAGGGAGTTCCAAGCTGGCCTGCCTAAGGTCAGCTGCATGAACTCGTTCAAACGAATGGTGATCGTGCCGCTGGCGGCCACCGCGCTGGTTGCCGTCAGCGCCTGTTCGAGCGCGTCAGCTACGCCAGCGAGCAGCGCGGCGCCGACTTCGGCTGTTGTCCGCGCGGGCAAGGTGAGCGCCAATAACGCCACGACGGCTGAGCTGCAGCAGGCGTTCACCGCCGCGGGGATCGCGAATCCTGACCGCTGGGCGCGTGAGGTGGCCGAATATCGGCCGTATCCGACCGATGATCCGACGTTCGCCAAGCTGCGTGGTGAGCTGGCCAAGTACAACCCCGCGCCGGGCGTGGTCGACCAGATCGTCGCTACATTGGCCCTGTAGTCCGCATGGCTGCGCAACTTGAACGCGCTGGTCCAACGGCGCCTGGCCACGAGGCTGACGCGCGCGCGGCAGATGCCTCGGGCGGTGCCGACACGGGCCGCCTGGTGCGCAGTGGACTGTTGGCCTTGGCCGGGCTGACGACGCTTGGCATCGGGCTGGAGCTGGCGGCCGAACGGCACTGGACACAGCCAGCGCAGCTCATTGCCTGGGCGGCGCTGGCTCTACTTGCCGCGGCAGTGGCGCTCGCAGCCCGCGAGCCAGCGCCGCGCCGAGTGCGCGTAGCGCGGGCGCTGGCGGTGCTCGTCATGCTGACCGCGGTCATCGGGGTGTGGCAACACATCGCCGCGAACTACGACGCCGCGCCGCTCGACTTCCGCTACGGGTCCGTGTGGGACGCGCTGTCTGAGCCCGAACGGTGGTGGCTGGCCATCTCCAAGACCGTTGGTCCGGCGCCGCCCTTGGCGCCGGCGGCACTGGCTGAGGCGGCGCTGTGCGTGCTGCTGGGTACGCTCGGCGTTTCGCGCAGGAAGTAGACGGCGAGCAGGCTCAGCCAGAGCTCGCCGTCGATGACCGCGATGCGCTGGAACAGGCCGCCGAAGTCGACCAGACCTGGCGCCTGGCCGAAGCCGGCCGCTGCCAGCACGAAGGCGACGATGAACAGCAGACCGCTGACGACCGAGTACGCGGCCCAGCCGCCGCGTTGCTTGCGGGCCATCACGAAGCACGCGGCGGGCAGGCCGACGAAATAGAGCGTCGACAAGAGCTGATGCAGCGCGCCCGCCTGCGTGTACTGCAGCCGGTCAGGTGTGCCCGGCGGATAGCCGCTGATCGGGTCGGTGACGAAGATCGCCGCACCGATGAAGCCCACGCCCGAGGCCGCAATCAGCAGCGAACCCCAAGTGGAGCCAGACGCGCGTCGCACACCGAGCGCATAGGCCACGGTGAGCAAGCCGGCGACCAGGAAGTTGGCGCTCTGCGTCCAACCGAGGTCGCCGATGGCGAGCGAGCTGATCGGGTGCCGCAACGCGTTGTAGCCCGGCCGCGTCGCGCCCTCGATCAGGAACGCCGTCACGAACAGCGGCCCCGCCAACACGCCACACGCCAGCAGCTTGCGCACACCCCGAGTATGCCGAGTCACACCTGCGGCCTGCGCGGCGGCAAAGCGGGCCGCGTCGCACGGGCGCATCGCTCGCGGCACGGCGTTGGCTTGACACATCGCGCGGATAACCCATAATCTCGATTGGTCTACTCAAGTAGTAGACTACCTCGACTGAAGTCATGCCGCGCCTGCGCGCCGACCACGGCGTTCCGTATTTTCCGGCATTCCTCGACCTGGTGCGCAAGCGCGTACTGGTCGTTGGTGGTGGGCACGTGGCGACGAGCAAGGTGCGCGCGCTGGTGCCGTGTGGGGCACACATTACCGTCGTCGCGAGCGAGGCATCGGCGCACATCCGTGACCAGGCCATGGCGGGTCGGCTGGAATGGCAGGCGCGCGGCTACGACGACGTGCCCAACTGCGATTTCATCGCACCGGCCATCGTGCGCCGTGGCGACGTGGTCATCGCTATCTCGACCGGCGGGCGCAGCCCGGCCATGGCGCGACGGGTGCGCGAGCACCTCGACGCGACGCTGCCGCGCGTGTGGGGCGACCTGCTCGAAGTGGCGGCGTCGGCGCGCGAACAGCTGGGCCAGGCGCGCACGCTGATCGAGCCTGACCAATGGCAGGCCGCTTTGGGCGGCGAGGTCGAACGGCTAACTGAAAACGGCCAACTCGAGCACGCGACGGAGCGGCTGCTGAGCAAGCTGGAGCGCACGCTGTTCGACTCGCCCAAGACGGGCCTGGTGTCGCTGGTCGGGGCGGGTCCAGGGGATCCAGAGCTGCTGACGCTCAAGGCGCTGCGTCGCGTGCAAGCCGCGGATGCCGTCGTGCA
>WNFV01005634.1_pt1 | contig 26731 bp, 27 predicted proteins | sample 5400101 | NCBI WGS metagenome assembly WNFV01 (sample SAMN13153361, study PRJNA577476) | soil metagenome | isolation source: 115 cm soil or saprolite under grassland replicate 1 | place: USA:California | collected 2016-06-15
CTGATCACTGATCACTGATCACTGAGAACTCTCAGTGTTGATTTGTGGACGGTGTGGACAAAGCGGTTGACGCGCTTTCCACGGTGAAGCATACTCACGACAGCTTCCCGAACGGGTCGCAGCGACTCAGGAGGAAGGGACTCGAAGGAGCGGATGGGCGACCAAACGCCCGCTCGAGACCTGGACTCCGAGGAGTGTGGCCCTCCTCCGGGGAGCTATTTATTTGTGCGGGTCGCGGACCCGCCTGCGAAGCGTCGCCGGACTCACACTCAGCAACCACGCGAGGAGTGGCGGCGGCGGATGTGCGAAGGCGCCCCTAGTCGCCCGCCAGCCAGCCCACTGGGACAAACGCCTGCCGGTCCAGGACGAGCGTCGCGGTCCCGCTGTTCGAGTCCAGCATGTAGACCGATCCCTTCGTGTATTGATCGGAGATGGTCGAGAAGGCGAGGTAGCGCCCGCTAGGAGACCAGACCCATTGCCCGTAGGCGGCGTTCCCGCCGTAGACAGGCTTGCCGTCACCCGCGACCGCGGATCTCTCTGCGGCGGTTTCGGGGTCGATAAGCTGGATGCCCGCGGCGGTGATAGCGACGAGCGTGCCAGACCTCGACCAGGTTGCCTGCTTCAACGCATAAGGCATGTCGAAATTGCGGGTCTGTCCCTGAGAGTCTCGCAGAAGCATCGAGGTCTCGGTCGGCGCGACCAGATAACGCCCATCCGGCGACCAGGCCGGCAACCAGCCACCCTCTTCGGTGATTAGGATATCTTCTCCCGACCCGACGTCGACGACCCGCAGCTCCGAGGAGACGGCGCTACTCGGGCCAACGAGACTCCTCAAGTAAGCGATTCGGCTGCTGTCGGGCGACCAGATGACGGGAGGCGGGCCTTTTAGCAGCAGATCAGTCGATCGCGCTCTTGCCACCGGCGGCACGCCTGCGAAGACGTACAGGTCCTCGGCAGCGGTTCGCACATTGCCTCCCATGTCGGCCAGAAGTCGAAGCGCCTGAGTATCGAGGTCGAGCAGCCAGAGCTCGAGCCCTTCTTCGTAATCGCCGGCCTGAATCGCCGCCTTTGTCCCGTCTGGAGAGAGGGTCGAGCCACCTTGAGCGAGATTGGCGGGAAGGGGCATTTCTTCCGTCCTCTCGCCTCCCAGCAACAGCCTGCCGGGGGCGCTGATGAGCAGTCTTCCCTCTGACGTCCAGCCTATCGGCGAATAGTAGTCGGGCGCCGGCGTTACCCGGCGCTGACCACTGCCGTCGCTGTCCACGACGTAGACCTGGCTCTTATCGGTCTGATCCTCATCCGCCACCGTGTAGGCCAGACGCTCGCCATCGGCGGACCAAAGGAGATAGGGAATGCCCGCGTTTACGGCAGTTGGCGCCGGCGCCAGTTCGATCACGGCCTGTTCTTCGCCGTCCACGGACAGCAAGCGAATGCGCCAGCGGGAGTAGTCGGAGTCCCACTCGACGGCCGCGAGCGCCCGGCCGTCCGGCGAGACCGAGATTGACGGCCCTTTACCGATCGGCTCGGCTCCCTGGCGGCCCAGCGCGAAGAACCTGGGATATCCGATGGGGCTCTCGTCCTGGACAATCAACGCACCTTCCGGAAGGTTTGCGACGGCGTTCGGGACCCGTTGACCGAACGGCGTGGGCGTGGACGCTACGTTTGTCGCGCCGTCTTCGCACGCAATCGAAACAAGCAGCGAGACGACGAGAGCCAGGATGGCAGAATCCTTTCCCACGACACACCTACTTCAGCGACTGCGCGATCTTCTTCGCCTCGTCCTGGGACAGGTCGCCCTCGATCCGGAAGACGCGGCCTTCTTCGTCCCAAAGGAGCGTGTTCACATCGGTAGCGCGGACCGACTCCTGGATGACGCTGCCATTGAGGTCGTAGTACTGCACAATACGCAGGCCCGTCAGCCAGTACGCCTCGCTCCCCAGGCCTGACACCGGCTGCGCCTGAGACGGTTCGACGATGCCCTTGCCCACGGCCGGCAGACCCTTGCCTACGTGGGCATTGGTCTCGAAGAGGGCGAATGGCGTGCCGTCGGGGTGGTGGAAGAAGAGAACGGCGGCCTTTACCTGCCCGAAATCCTGAAGGAGCACCTTATCCGGCTCGAGCGGCTCGGGGTAGGTTGGCAGGAGGATGGGGAACCCGACCGCCTCTTCGGCTCCCTCGAGGCTGAGCGGCGTGCCGGTTATGTCGCGCGTTACGTCTTGGGGCACCTCCTCCGTCTCAAAGATGTTGATGCGGTCGAAGAGGTCGGCTACGGCGTCGCGGGCGGGCGCGAGGACGCCTGCGACGAAGGCCAGGGCGATGGCGACCGCAGCGACGCCGGTCAGCGCGAGCTGCCAGGACGCCGCCGGGGCGCGCCGCGCGCGCTCGGCCTCGATGCGCGTGCGGACGCGGGCGGCGAGTGACGGCGTTTCAGGGAAGGCCATCGACCGGCTCAGCAGCGTTATGTCGCGTTCCAAGCGGTCCATCTCCTCTTGCATCAGCCGTTCTCCGCCGTTAGCTGCGGATATCGACTCGCGACCACGTCGCGTAGCTTCTTCAGGGCGCGGTGCAGGCGCGACTTGACGGTGCCCTGCGCGCAGCCGAGGTACTCAGCCAGCTCGCGCTCCGGCAGATTGAGGAAATAGCGCAAGTAGACGACGACCCGCTCCTGTTCCCGCAGCGAGTCGAGCGCCGCCCAGACGAGGCGGGCGCGCTCCCGGTCGATGACCGTGTCGTCGATGGTGTGCGGAAGGGGATGTTCATGAACGGCCAGCCGTTCCGCGGCCGCGACTCCGCGGCGGCGAGAGCGAAGCATCGTGAGCGCCTGATTGACCACTATGCGCAACAACCACGGACGAAATTCGTGCCCGCGTCTGAACCTCTTTAGCGCCTTATATGCTTTCACAAACCCCTCCTGAGCCGCGTCCTCGGCCTCATCGGCGTCGCGCAGTACAAGGAAGGCCGATCGGAAAGCGGCCTCCTGGTAGCGACGCACGAGCTCCTCAAAGGCGGCGGCGTCGCCTCGTTGCGCGGCGGCGATGAGGGTTTCGTCTTCCAGAGGACTCCTCTCGCTAAGTCTACTCCGGAGGGTGGCCGCTGGTTCCCGGTCGTCAGCGAATGGGAGAGCGAATAAGCGAATCTTGCCGCGTCGAAGCGCCCATTCGCCATTCGCTTATTCGATGGTTATTCGCTGACGATTGGCTCGCTATAATGGTCGCATGCCCGATGAGACCAGCAAAGCAAGGGATAAAAGGTCTTCGCGACTGAGCAGTTCCTGGCCAGAAGCGTTTCGCATCGCTATACTCGGAGAGATGGTGCAGATCCAGGTCGATGGCTTCAGCGGCCCGATCGACCTCCTGCTCGATCTCATCGACCGCAATCAGCTGAACGTGACCACTCTCTCGCTGGCCGAGGTCACGGACCAGTACTGGCGCGAAATCGAGTCCGAAGGCGGCGTTGACGCGGAGACACTTTCGGAGTTCATCGCGGTAGGCTCCAAGCTCCTGTACATCAAGTCATGCGCCATCATCCCCGGCGCCGAGCCGCCTTCGCAGGACCTCCGCGAGCGCATCGAGCAGGCGGCCGGAGAGCTGTCGGCGATGCTGGAGGAGCACCGGCGTTTCAAAGACGCTGTCGAGCTGTTCCGTCAGCTGGAGGAAGAGGGACGGCGCACCTATGGACGTGTCGCGCCGGGGAAAGGAGTGCCGCTGCCGCTGGGGCTGGAAGGCGTGACGCTGGACACGCTGCTTTCCGCGGTGAAGGAGGCCCTCTCGCGGAAGCCGCCGGAGCCCGAAGACGCGGTGCTACACATAGAACCGATGACCGTGAACGAGAAAATCGCCGAAATCAGCTCGGCGCTCACTCGCAGGCGCGGGAGGCTGCGCTTCCGGCCGCTGCTCGCCAAGTGCGAGACGCGCACCGAGATCGTGGTCCTTTTCATGGCCCTGCTCGAGATGATCAAGAGCGGCCATCTGTGGGCCGAGCAGGACCGGCCGTTCGGCGATATAGTGCTGGTCGAGGCCGCCGGCGCCCCGGCGTAACGACAAAGACACGCCCTTTAACACAAAGACACAAAGGCAACGAAGGTTCTTTTGGATACTGGTTAGCCGCGGGTTTCAACCCGCGGAGGAAATTTCGACACCCAGGGGACGAAGGCGCGAACATTCCTTCGGGACAAAAGAGCTGCGGGAGTCTAACCCGCAAAACACGTCCAAGAATCTTTGAGTCTTTGTGCCTTCGTGGTTAAGCGGCCTATCGGCGGCGAGGTCGCGGGCGGCCGGACGAGTGGTCGAGCACTACGTCCATGGTGCGGCCGTTCAGCTGCGTGCCGCGGAGCCCTTCGATCGCGGCTTCCGTGGCGGCGTCATCAGGTAGCTGGACGTAGGCGAAGCCTTTGGTGCGCCCGCGGCGGTCGCTCACAATCTTGACGGAGGCGTCGCCGTAGGGTGCGAAAGCTGCCCTGATCTGCGCCTCTGTTGTCCCATGTGCGAGATTGCCTACGTAAAGGCGGGCCAACTACACGCCTCCTAAGCTACAGCCCGGCCGCGCGACCAGCGCCGTCGTCTCCAACCCCGAGACACCGTCGAAGCGGCCGGGGGTGGCGCTTGCTGCGTCTTGCCGTCCGCGCTCAAGCGCGGCAGCCTGACGCCCAGGCCGCGCTCGATGGCCTGCCACTTCGCCAGGTCGGTGGCGCCGACCAGCGTGATCGCCCGTCCGGGACGGCCCATCCGCGCTGTGCGGCCCACGCGGTGAGTGAACAATTCGTGCGTCTCCGGAAGTTCGAAGTTGATGACACGAGCAATGTGCACGATGTCGAGGCCCCTGGCCGCAACGTTGGTCGCGACCAAGATGGGGACGCGGCCGGACCGGAAGGACTCCAGGGCCCGGTCGCGCTGGGCCTGGTTGAGGTTGCCCTCGAGGACGGCGACCTTGAATCCGGCGGCCTGGAGGCGGCGGCCCAGGTTGCGGACGCCGCGCTTCGTGCGGCCGAAGACCAGAGTCGCGCCGTCCGCCGGTTCCTTGAGTAGCCTCACGAGCGTCTGAAACTTGTCTTCCCGGTAGACCTCCATCACGAGATGATCTATATCCGGCTCGGCGCCATCTTCCTCATCGGACTTGATGATTTCCGGCTCCTTGAGATGCTTCGCGGCGATCTGCTCCACCCAGGATGGAGTCGTCGCCGAAAAGAGCGCCGTCTGCCGGTTGCGAGGGGTCATGGCTATGATGCGCTCGACGTCGGGCGCGAACCCTCGGTCCAGCATCTCGTCGGCCTCATCAAGGATCAGCATCTGCAGGTCCTGCAGCCGGAGCGTGCGGCGCTTCAGGTGGTCGAGCACTCTGCCCGGCGTGCCGACGACGATCTGAGCACCGTTCGCGAGCTGCTGCTCCTGCGCGGCGTAACCGACGCCGCCGTAGACCAGCGAGACTTTGATGCCGGCCGCCTTCCCGAGCTGCGACAGGACATCGCCCACTTGACGCGCGAGCTCTCGCGTCGGCGTCAGGACGAGCGCCTGCACATGCCTTCGCTGCGGATCACAGTGCTCAATCAGCGGGAGACCGAAGGCCAGGGTCTTGCCCGACCCTGTTTGGGCCTGGGCGATAAGGTCGCGACCCTCCAACAGTAGCGGAATGGAGCTGGCCTGGATGGGGGTCGGCGTTTCGATATTCATTTGTGTTAGTGCGCGATGACTGGACGCGCGAAGCTGGAAGGTATGGAAAGACGACAAGAGGGTCCTTTCGTGGCTGGAACTGAGGGACGACGAGACGAAGTGGTGGTCGGAATGTAATCGTGTCAGCGTAAACGTTAATGTTGACTTGAGTATACGTGTTTGGCGCGAGGAACGCAACCTGCTGGCGTCACATCGCAGAAGTGGCAGGTTTAGGGCGGGTCTCGTACACTTACTCTCGCCATGCCGGTTGTCATGTCGAAGACCGAGCGCGTCCTCGCCGCGCTCAAGGGCGCCGAAGTCGATCGCGTGCCCGTCTCCGCCTGGTGGCATGACTTCGAGCGCGAGTGGTCCGCGGAGGGGCTGGCGGAGACGACACTGGAGCAGTACCGCAAGTACGACTGGGGCTTCATCAAGGTCAACCCGCGCGCCAGCTACTTCGGCGAAGCGTTCGGGGCGAATTACGCCCAGCGGGAAGGACGCCAGCCGGACCTGGTCGAGCCAGGCGTTAGCTCGGCCGAGCACTTACGGCGCATCGAGCGGCAAGACGGGAAGAGTGGCGTTTGGGCCGAACAACTTGAAGCTCTGCGCTTAATCGCGGCGGGCCTGAATGGACAAGCGCCCTTCATCCAGACCATCTTCTCGCCGCTCGCCACGATGAGTCGCATCACAGGCTCGACCAAGTACGTGCAGCGATTGATGCGGGAGAATCCGGACAAGCTGCTCGCGGCGCTCGACCCCGTCGCGGAAACGCTGGCAGCCTACTCCAAGGCCAGCCTGGACGCCGGCGCCTCCGGGATCTTCTTCGCCACCGTCGAGTGGGGCTCGGCGGATGTCATCTCTTGGGAGGACTACGAGCGCTTCTGCCGTCCGTTCGATCTGCGGGTGCTGGAGGCGGTACAGGGATCGGAGTTCAACGTGCTGCACGTGTGCCGTGCGAACAATCACCTGCGAGAGCTCCTCGATTACCCTGTCGCCGCATTTCACTGGGATGTGCGCGGCCAAGGCAACCCTTCGCTCTCCGAGATCGCCTCCAGGACTGACCGCGCGCTGATGGGCGGCGTCTCTCAGGAAGCGACGCTGACTTCGGGTACGCCGGACGATGTCTCGCGCGAGGCACGTGAAGCTATCGAGCAGGCAGGGGGCAGACGTTTCCTGCTCGGGCCCGGCTGCTCCGCTGATCCAGCGACGCCTGAAGCAAACCTCCGCGCCCTCGTAAAGGCAGCGCGCGGATGAGCGTAACCCTTGCGCGCCGCGAGCTGTCACGCATTGCGCCCGGGCGGCCGTGCGGCGTCACCATCGGCGTCTTCGACGGCGTTCACCGCGGGCACCAGCACCTCGTCACCGTGCTGCTCGAGCGCGCGCGGACCCAGGGGTTGGCAACGGTCGCCCTCACGTTCAACCCGCATCCACGCGCCGTTCTGAGGCCAGGCACAGCGATCACCTATCTGACGTCGCTGGAGGAGCGAGTTGAGCTGCTTCAAGGGCTCGGGCTGGACTCGGTCGGCGTCCTCGCCTTCACGTCTGAGCTGGCACAGCTCTCGGCGGAAGAGTTCCTTTCGCTGTTGGTGCAGGAGCTGGAGATGCGGCTGCTTGTCGTTGGCCCCGACTTCGCACTGGGGCGTAATCGCGCCGGCACGATCGGCGTCATGCGCCAGATCGGCGATCGCCTCGGCTTTCGTGTCGACGTCGCCCCGCTGCTGGCGGAAGACGGCGAGAAGGTAGGGTCAGGCGCGGTGCGGCAAGCACTGGCGGCAGGCGATGTCGGATACGTCGAGCGCCTCCTCGGGCGGCCGTTCTCGCTGCGCGGGCCCGTCGTGGCGGGGGACCGCCGCGGGCGCACGCTGGGATTTCCGACTGCGAACATCGCAATCGGCCTCGACAGAGCGTTGCCGGCCTACGGAATCTATGTGTCGCGAGCTTACCTGCGCGAAAACACCTATGAGTCGTGCACCAGCATCGGCATCAGGCCTACCTTCGATGTCGAGCCGCGCCCCGTCGTGGAGGCGTACATCCTCGACTTCGATGAGGATATCTACCGACAGGAGATGCGGATCGAGCTGCAGCACCGGTTGCGAGGCGAAGAGCGGTTCGCGTCGGCGGAGGAACTGAACGCGGAAGTGGTTCGCGCAGCAAAAACCGAAATGAACGAAAACCGAAAACGGAAAACCGAAATGACGAAACCGTCGACAACGAAAGTCCACGAACGTCGCGTTTCGCATTTCCAATTTCGGATTTCGCATTTCGAGTGACGCGAATGAGCGAAAGCGGCGAGCCGAGGAAACCACAAGAGATGACGGCGCGAATCCCTTCGGACGAAGAGCTGCGCTGGATAACCACTCGCGCAGTGGCCGATATCATCCCGCACGATGACTTCGTAGCGGCGATGCGCTCCGGACGGGCGCTGCGCTTAAAGATGGGGTTCGACCCGAGCGCGCCGGACCTGACTCTCGGCCACGCTGTCGGGCTGCGGAAGCTCCGGCAGCTTCAGGAGCTGGGGCATACGATCGTCGTCATCGTCGGCGATTGGACGGCCCGCATCGGCGACCCGTCAGGACAGTCGAAGACGCGTCCGATGCTGACGGCCGACGAAGTCAAAGCCAATGCCGAGACGTACCTCCGCCAGTTCTCGAAAATCGTCGACCGCGAGCTCACCGAGATCCGCTGGCAGAGCGAATGGTTCGATGACTTTCGGCTGACCGACGTCGTGCGTCTCGCGGCGAAGTTCACGGTCGCGCAGATGCTGGAGCGCGGCGACTTCGCCGATCGCTTCCAGAACCAGAAGCCAATCGGGATCCACGAGCTGCTCTATCCGCTCCTACAGGCGTACGATTCCGTCGCCGTCGAGGCCGACGTGGAGTTCGGCGGCACGGACCAGACGTTCAACCTGCTCGTCGGACGCGAGCTCCAGCCTGATTTCGGGCAGCCGCCTCAGGCCGTGTTTACGGTGCCGCTGCTCGTCGGCACGGACGGCGTGAAGATGAGCAAGAGCCAGGGCAACTATGTGGCGTTGGATGAATCGCCACATGAGATGTACGGCAAGCTGATGTCGATCACGGACCCCCTCGTCGGCGATTACTTCGCGCTGCTAACAGACGTGCCCGACGAGGAGATTGGCCACATCCGCGAAGCCGTCGCGAAAGGCGGCGCCGGCGCCCGTGACGAGAAGATGCGGCTTGCCACCGAGATCGTTTCGCAGTTCCACGGCGAGGAAGCGGCGAAAGCGGCCGAGGAGCAGTTCGTGCGGACGTTCCGCCTGGGTGAGATGCCGGAAGAGGGAGTCGTGAACATTCCTTGGCAAGAGCTACCCTTTGCCGAACTCATAACGGCCGGAATTTCGCCTTCTGATTATGTTGCGACCAAAGGGGCGCCGGTCCTGATGGCATCGCTGATATCAAGAGGCCTAGGAGTTTCGATGGGCACAGCGCGGCGGCTGCTAGAGCAGGGAGCCGTTGAGATAGATGGCCGGAACACCACAACGCGCATCGGGAACGTTAAGCCTGGATCGATCATCCGTGTGGGCAAGCACCAGTTTCTGCGAATAGTCGACGTCGCCAAGGGCTGACAGAAATGCAGAGGCTGATGCCGGCCATCGATTTGCATTGAGCCTGACCCAATGAATCGCGCAGTCCTCATCGAACGTACATTGATTTAGGGATGCCGCTCGGAAGCGCAATTCGCGAAACAGACTTGACACCAGCACGCGGCAGGACTATATAGCTCTTAGCACCAAAGGGGCGTATGGGGCCGGAGCAAGGGCGGTTCTGAGCATGACAGGAGGCAGTCATGGCATCGGACAGCGAGTACTGGAGCCGGTTTTGGCGCGCACGCTTGAGCCGCCGGCGGCTTCTCCAGACATCAGCGGTAACCGCGGCGGGACTGGCGGCCGCAGGGGTTGTGGGTTGCGGCGACGACGATGAAGAGGGAGCGAAGCAAACCGCCACCCCTGAGGCGTCGCCCAAGGCTGGCGGGACTTTCAGAGGCCCCTTGGTGGGCCTCTCCACCGGTAACCCGCCGAGCTTGGATTCCCAGCGTCAGTTGACCTTCCTTGCACAGATTCCGGCAGCCTTCCACTACAGCCGCCTGCTGAAATTCGCATCCGGCTCGACGGGGGAGGTTAACGGCGTCACAAGCGTGCAGATCGATTTCAGCAACGTCGAGGGCGACGCCTGCCAGGACGTGCCCGAGGTGGTGGATGGCACGACTTTCAACTTCACGCTACGCGACAACCTCAAGTTCCATAACGTGGCGCCGGTGAACGGCCGGGCAGTAACCGCTGATGACGTGAAGCACTCCATCGACATTTTCGCCGCCGAGTCTCCCAACCGCGGCAACTGGCTCGCTCAGGTGGACAGCGTGACGGTGACGACCCCGCAGACCTTCACGATCAAGCTAAAGAAGCCGTTCGGTCCGGCGTTCCAGGTGCTGTTCGGCAACAACGACGGCGGGCCGTGGGTAATCCCGGCCGAGGTCCTCGACAACAAGGACGTGGCGGGAAAGACGCCGATCGGATCCGGGCCCTGGATCTTCGACTCCTGGGAGCCGAACGTCGTGATCAAATGGCGGAAGAACCCCGACTACTACGACGCTCCGCTCCCGTACATGGACGGCTTCGAAGGTCTGCTCACAGCAGATCCGGAGCAGATCCTGGCCAACCTCAAGAACGACACGTTCGACGGATCGCTGTGGTCGGCAGACCTGTGGACGCGAGGGCGCAATGAATTACCGCAGGGCCAGTGGTTCACGGGCCCGGAGCACGTGTGGGGCGGCGCCTACTTCAACTTCGCCAATCCCCCCTTCAACGACGTACGGGTGCGCCAGGCGCTCTCTATGGCCATTGACCGCCCGGGCATCCTGAGCGCGCTGGACCAACCGGGCGCCACCGGAGGCGGCTCCGGCAACACGCACATTTCCCAGTACAACCGCTTTTGGATCGACCCGATCAACGACGCGACTACGTTCGGGGCGAACGCGAAGTACTTCAAGCGCGACGTTACTGAGGCGAAGGCGCTGCTTTCAGCGGCAGGCTTCGCGGACGGCCTCGATATCAAGGCCAATTCATCCAATATCTATGGCCCCGGTTTCGGCAAGCAAATGGAGGCGGTGGCCGCCAGCGCACGAGAGGCCGGTTTCCGCATGGAGCTGAATCTGGGCGAGTACGCCGGCTACCTTAGCACCACCTTCCTGGGCGACATTCCCCCGAACGAAATCGGACTGGCGCCCTTGATCGGAAGCCCGATTGACCCGCACAACATCATCTTCACGGTCTTCCATCCCAGCAGCGGCCGCCACAATTGGGGACCTAAGGGCCCAGTACCCGCCGGCGAACTGCCCAAGGCGGGGGACCCATCGCCTGCCGGCGACGCTGACCTGCTCGCGCTCTGGACCCAGCAGGCGCAGGAACTCGACGAAGAGGCACGGGTGGAGTTAGTCAGGGACGTCCAGCGGATGATGGCTGAGAGCATGTGGCTTGTGCCCTGGCCGGGCGTATCGACCGCCTACGTCTACCAACCGTGGGTGAAGAACATCAGACTCATTCGCGGCTACGGTTTCGGGGTCGAGACAGCCGTCAATATGTGGCTCGATAAAGCGTAAGGAGGGGGGCCGGAAGGCTCTAACCGCGGCAGATGCGCCAGTACTTCATCCGGCGGGCGCTGCTGGTCGTTCCCACAGTGCTGGGCGTTACGCTGCTCATCACCCTCCTGCTCCAAATTCTAGAAGGTAATATCGCTGATCTTATCTTCGCTGAGTCAGCCACATATAACCAGGAGCTGACTAAAGAGCAGATCGAAGACGATCTGGGTGTAAATGACACGCTACTTGGCTCCAGGTTTCTCGGCGTCTTCGTCCAGTGGGGCGAGTGGATGGGCGACGTAGCACATGGCGATTTCGGTGAGTACTTCCGTAGCAGAAGGTCCGTGGGCGGTGAGCTGCAAGACAGGGTCCCCGTAACGCTGGAGCTGGCTGGTTTAGCGCTAATCTTCTCGCTCTTTGTAGCGTTGCCCATCGGCGTAATCTCGGCCATAAGACAAGACACCGTAGTCGACCATACGGCTCGCAGCTTCTCCATCTTCATGCTGGCGCTGCCCTCGTTCTGGCTAGGCACGATGTACTTCGTGATCGTGGGCAATTGGGACGCCATCCATATACAAGAACTTCTGGGAAGACCCCGAGGCGAACATCAGGCAGATGTGGGCGCCGGCCGTCATTCTCGGCTTCGCGCTCGCCGGCTCGGTGATGCGGCTCACTCGCAGCCAGATGCTCGAGGTGCTGCGGCAAGACTACGTAAGGACCGCCTGGTCGAAGGGCCTTCGTGAGCGCACAGTGGTCATCAGGCATGCCATCAAGAACGCGTTCATCCCTGTGTTCAGCCTCATCGGTGTCCAGATCACGATTCTTGTCAGCGGATCGGTGGTGCTCGAGCGCATTTTCGGCTTGCCGGGACTTGGTCTCATGCTGATCGAGGCGGTCACGCAGCGCGAATACGTAGCGGTGCAGGGTGTGCTGCTCGTCGTCGCGGGCTTCGTCGTGATGACGAACTTCCTTGTGGACATGGTGTACTCATTGCTGGACCCACGTATCCGCTACGCGTAGGTGACCCGCGATGGCAGTGCGTGAGCAAGCCATACCCCTGGAGGCGCTGGAGGCAGCGGCGCCGCCGATATGGCGGCGCTGGCTCAAGAGTTGCGTCACGTTTGCGCGGCACAAACCGTTGGGCGCGTTCGGTGCCTTCATTCTCATTCTGACGGTGGTAATAGCCGTCTTCTCGCCCTGGATCGCGCGCTATCCCTATGCGGAGCCGCATTTCAGCGACGCGTTGCAGGCACCGAACGGCACATACTGGTTCGGAACCGACAGCCTGGGGCAGGACTTCTTCAGCCGCATGGTCATTGGCAGCCAGGTGACGTTGCTCGCCGGCCTCGGCACAGTGTTCGTCGCCGCGCTCCTGTCAGTCCTCGTCGGGGGCATCAGCGGTTACCTGGGAGGGCGGGTGGACATGATCACTCAGCGTGTCGTGGACGTCTGGGTGGCGCTGCCGCCCATCTTCCTCCTGATCACGTTCCTCTCCGTCCTCGGCACGGGTGGGGACGGCTTCCTCGGCCTGGGGCGAGGACCTAACGTGGCGCTGGACCCCAGGGACGGCGACTGGATATGGTATACGTTTTTCCGTAGCAGTGTGGTCATCTTTTCGCTGGGCATCATCTTCGCCGGCTACGGCGCGCGTATCGTCCGTAGCGCGGTGCTGGCGATCAAGGAAAACGTCTACATTGAGGCGGCGCGCTCGCTCGGTGCTTCCAACCCCCGCATCATGCTGCGCTACGTCCTTCCCAACATCATGCCGCTCGTGATCATTCTCGCCAGCGTGAACCTGGGCGCCGCCGTTTTGGCCGAGGCGACCGTCAGCTTCCTCGGATTCGGCATCCAGCGACCGTTCCCTACCTGGGGCGGTTTGCTCGACGTAGATGGCCGCGTGTACGGCGTGGGACACGAGTGGCTCTCGCTCATCCCCGGCCTCTCCATCTTCGTCTGCGTTTACGCCTTCAACATGCTGGGCGACGCCCTGCGCGACGTCCTGGACCCCCGTCTGCGAGGCGGGCGCTAACAGCCTTCAACCCTGCTCCGTCCCTTCGTAAACTTTGACCTTCGCCCGCTATCACGTTTAGGATGGTTCGTTGAAGTGGGGATACTGCATAAGCGTTTCTACAATTTGTTGGTTGTCACCCTCCCGCTGGCTGCCATGCTCGCCACGTCCGCCTGCGGCAACGATACAAGCGAGCCGTCTTCGTCCGTGGAGCCGACGCAGGTGACGATACCGGGTCGCGGCGGATCCCACGGGCCCGGAGTCACCGAAACCGACATTCGCCTCGGGATGACCAACGACCTCGAAGCCACGGGTGATACTCCGTACAGCGTAATCACCACGGCCATCCAGGCCTATTTCCGCAAGGTGAGCCAGGAGGACGGCGGCGTCTGCGACCGCGGAGTGGTCCTGCTCGCCGAGGATGACGGCTACACGCCGGATGGAGCGCTGCAGAAGACGAAGAAGCTGGTGGAGCAGGACAAGGTGCTAGCGATGATCGGCGCGCTTGGTACCGCGGTTCATACCCCGGCTGCGGCGTACCTCAACGACCCTAACAATGATGGCAATACGTCCGACGGCGTCCCCGACCTCTTCGTGTCCACCGGCTGGTCAGGCTGGGGCGACGTCGCGAAGTATCCGTGGACGGTGGGGTACATTCCGGACTATGTTACCGACGCGCGCGTCCTGACGGGCTACACGAACGTGAACCTGAAAGACAAGAAGGTGGCCATCTTGCACCAGGACGACGAGCTTGGGAACGACTACCTGCGCGGACTCCAGGAGACAATCGCCAACCAGGACCTCCTCGTCTTCACGCAAGCAGCCGATCCGTCACCCGATGCCCTGAAGGAGCAGGTGCTGGCCATACGCGACGCCGGCGCTGAGGCGGTGATGCTGGCTCTTCCGCCCGAAATTTCCGCCGAAGTGTTCCAGATTGCGAATGCGGACGGCTACGCGCCAAAGTGGCTCCTGAGTTACGTCAACTCACCCAGCGCACTAGCACGAGAGATCGGCGGCGGCACGCTTGCCGAGCAGCTGCTGAAGGGCTTCGACGAGCTACACGGATCGGTCTCGACCGCGTACTTGCTGAGCGCCATCGATGACGCGGAGTCGCCGCCGATGCTCGAGCACAGACGCATCATGGAGACCTACGCAGGGCCCGTCGTCAGCACCCTCAGCATCTACGGCCAATCGCTGGCAGAGACCGTCATCGAGACGCTGGCGCGGGCGTGCGACAGCATCACGCGCGAGACCGTTCTCCGGGCCGCGGAATCGCTCCAGGAGTTCCGCTCCACGCTAATGCTCGAAGGCATCGGCGTCACTCTCGGAGCGCAGGACCATGAGGCGATCGGTTCGCTCCAGCTCGTCGAGATTCAGGCAGACGGGACGCTGAAAGAGCTCGGCGATCCGGTGAGCGTCGAGTGAGACCGTTCTATCGTCATTCTGAACCCTGGCAGCCGGCCACAAAATCTGGCCGCAGCAGGACGTAGGCAGCCGGACCGGCGTTCCGATCTCGGCTCGCTAAGAATCTCGGCGGCCGCGATACAGCATAGACCTGCTACACTGAGCCCGCCATGACAATGGACTCTCGCATCGATGACGTCGTCCGCCGGCACGCCAGAGCCATCGTGTCCATGGACATCGCCCAGATCATGAACGACCTTGAACCGAACGCCATGATGAAGCTCCAGCAACAGGCCGGAGGCGGCGCCGCCATCCAGATCAACGGCTACGAGATCGTCGCCGGCGAGCCGGACGGCAGCGACTGGCTCTACGACGTGAAGTACGAAGGGCCGCAATCGTTGACGGTGCGCGCCCGCTGGTCGCAAGTGGGCTCTGACTGGAAGATCGTGGACGCGGATATCCTCGCACGAGACTAGCGACGTCCGCACTGTAATCGTTTCGTTACCGCTTCCCCTGAGACAATCCCTCACGCGAGTGCCATAATCATCCTTAGAGGAGTCGCACCCATCTCTCTTACGAAGGAGGTCTCACAATGGCGATCGCAACACAGACGAATGCCCTTAACACAGGACTGTCCGAGACGGATCTGGCGGGCGTCGGCCAGATCCTGAACACGCTGCTCGCGGACGAATACGTCCTCTACACGAAGACGCGCAACTACCACTGGAACGTTGTCGGGCCGCAATTCAACGATCTCCACCGCTTCTTCGAGAAGCAGTACGAGGAGCTCAACGAGATCGTGGATGATGTCGCGGAACGGGCCCGCTCCATGGGCTCACCCGCGCTCGGCACCCTGCGCGAGTTCGTCGACCGGACGCGTCTGGCAGAGCAGCCGGGCGCCTACCCGGATGCGATGTCTATGATCTCAGGCCTGCTCGAGGACCATGAGGCTGTCATTCGCGCGCTGCGCGTCGACCTCGAGACGTGCGCCGGCCAGTACCACGACCTGGGCACCAACAACTTCCTCACAGACCTAATGGAGAAACACGAGAAGATGGCCTGGATGCTGCGCGCGTTCCTCGAGCGCCCTGCTCAAATGCAAATGTAGCGGCGGCTTTAAAGCCGTTGCGGCATCGCTAGCGCGAAGCCAGCGCCTCCGCCAGCGCCCGGTACACCTCACCGTTGAAGGCGAGCCCGCTGTGCGTGCCGCCGACCTCGACGTGCTCGGCCCCCGGGATCTCGCTCGTCCAGGCGGGGACTATCGGGTCGTCCCGGCTGTAGATCGAGATGACCTTCGTGCTCCGGTGGGGCCGCGTACGCAGGTCCGGGAAGAACGCGCAGTCGCAGTCCGGCGCTTCGCAGTCGGGGTCGAGCCAGTTCCGGGCGCGCGAGCTTGCCTCGCCGAGTCGGCGCGATGCTTCTGTCGGCGCGCTCTTGGTGCTCCCCCACTTGAAGCGCATCATCGCTCCGACGGGCGAGCCGAGCAGCACCAGGTGAGATGCCCGCTCGCCGAGGCGCGCCGCGATCGCCTTTGCCAGGATGCCGCCCCGGCTGTGGCCGATCAGGACGGCGGGTTTGTCGCTGCGCGCCAGACGGCGTTCCAGCGCTTCCAGTGCCTGCCCGGTCAGGCGTTCCGGACAGCCGGCGTTGACCCAGAACGTCGACGGCACGGGGCGGTAGCCGATACGGCTGAGCCACGAGTGCATGGGCTGGAGGTAGAGATCATTGGCGAAGAGGCCGGGAAGCACCAGCGCCGGCCGTCCATCGCCCCGCGGCACGCCGACGCCGTAGAAGACAGGATCGGCCATGAGTAGCGCGAACTCCTGCAGCGCAAGCGGCTCGCGCGAAGCTGACGACAATCTCTGTTGCACCATGCGCTACGTCCGCGCCGCCTCCTGCTCCTTGTTCGCGCCACCAACCATTCGCCACGAGCCCGTCGAAGGGCGGCGCTTGGTGCGCGCCGTACTGGTCTCATGCCCTCGCCGCCTCCCGCTCCTTGTTCGCGCCCACCAACCGTTCGCCCTGAGCCCGTCGAAGGGCGGCGCTAGATGCGCGCCGTACTCGTCTCATGCCCTCGCCGCCTCCCGCTCCTTGTTCGCGTCCGCCAACCGTTCGCCCTGAGCCCGTCGAAGGGCGGCGCTAGGTGCGCGCCGTACTCGTCTCATGCCCTCGCCGCCTCCCGCTCCTTGTTCGCGTTATCGATGATCTTCTGCGCGAGGTGCGCCGGAACCTCCTCGTAGTGCGAGAGGCCCATCGTAAAGAAGCCGCGGCCCTGCGTGATTGAGCGCATGTCCGCTGCGTAGCGCTGTACTTCCGCCAGCGGCGCCTGGGCATCAATCGTCGTCATCGTGCCCGACGGCGTCATTCCCAGCACTCGGGCCCGTTTGCCGTTGAGATCGCTGATGACATCACCCGTGTTGGCCTCGGGCACCGTAATCTGCATGTTCATGATCGGCTCCAGGATGCATGGCTGCGCGTCCTGCGCGCCCTTTTTCATCGCCTGCGCGGCGGCAAGCTTAAAGGCGATATCCGATGAGTCCACAGGATGCTCTTTACCGTCGATCAGCGTGACGCGCATGTCCACGATGGGGTAGTGCGCGAGGATGCCGTCGCTGAGCGCCTCGGTGACGCCCTTCTCAACGGAGCCGATGTACTGCCTGGGGACCACACCGCCGACGGTCTTGTTGAGGAACTCAAAACCGGTCCCCCGCGGCAGCGTCTCCACCTCAAGGGCGACACGGGCGAACTGGCCGTGGCCGCCCGTCTGCTTCTTGTGCGTGTACTCTGCCTGCGCGGTCGCCTTCACCGTCTCCCGGTACGGCACCTTCGGCATCGCCATGTCGAGATCGACGCCGAACTTGCGTCGGATCTTCTCCAGCGCCACCTCCACGTGAGAGTCGCCGAGGCCGGAGAGGATCATCTCGCCGGTATCAGGGCTGCGCTCCAGGCGGAGGCTTGGGTCTTCTTCGACGATGCGGTTCAGGGCAGTGCCCATCTTATCCAGGTCCGCCTTCGTCTTCGGCGTGATCGCTGCACTGAAGGAGGGCTGCGGGAAGGAGATCGGCTCCAGCGTAACGGCATTCTCGCGGGCGCATAGTGTGTCGCCCGTATGCGTCTCCGCCAGCTTCGCGACTGCGCCGATGTCGCCGGCAGCGATCTGCGACGCATGCTCCTGGCTCTTGCCCACGACGTGGTAGACGGTACCGATGCGCTCGGCGGCGTTCCGGTTCGCGTTCCACACCTGCGAGTCCGACTTGAGAGTGCCGGAGAGGACGCGGAAGTAAGACAGACGGCCCACGTATGGGTCAGCGGTAGTCTTGAACACGAGCGCCGCGAGCGACTTCGAAGGGTCAGCGGAGAGCTCTTTGCCATCCACGGTGACGGGGCGCTCGGCCGGGGACGGAAAGAGCGATGCGACAGAATCGAGAAGGCGCCGCGCACCGATCGTCTTGGTGGCGGTGCCGGTGAGGACGGGGACGATGCTGCCGGCGGTGATGCCGGCGCGCACGCCGTTCGCCAGCTCTTCCGCGGATAGCTCCTCGCCTTCCAGGTACTTGGTGATGAGCGCGTCGTCGGTCTCGGCGGCGGCCTCGATCAGCTTCTCGCGAAGCTGGTCGGCCTGAGAGGCGAGCTCGGCGGGGATTTCGCCCTCCTCAGCCTTATCTCCTGTGTACGCCTTCATCGTCAGCAAGTCCACGACGCCCTGGAAGCCCTGCGCGGCCCCCACAGGCAGCTCGAGGGCGAGGCATTTGTTGCCCCAGTGTGTTTGGACCTGCGCCAGCGCGCCGTTAAAGTCTGCGTTGTCTCGGTCCATGCGGTTGATGAACACGGCGCGAGCGAGATTCAGCTCTTCGGCGAACCGCCAGGCGAACTCAGTGCCGACCTGCACACCGGAAGAGGCATCGACGACGATGAGGGCTGCATCTGCGGCACGCAGGCCGCACTTCACCTCGCCCATGAAATCCATGTAGCCAGGAGTGTCCAGCAGGTTTACCTTGTAGCCATCCCACTCAAGCGGCAGGATCGAGAGGTTCAGGCTGAAACCTCGCTTCTGTTCGTCGGGGTCCCAGTCACTGAGGGTGGAGCCGTCCTCAATCTTTCCCAGGCGGTTCGTCGCGCCCGCGCTGAACATCAGCGCCTCGGCCAGTGACGTCTTGCCGGTGCCGCTATGTCCTACGAGCGCGACGTTGCGTATCTTTTCCGCCGGGTAGTCCTTCATACAACTCCTCTTATGTCATTCTGAGCCATCCGCTATCGTTTCCCTTCCGGGATGTGGGAGTACGACGCATGACTCACGAGCTCCCGCCACAAGAGCGAAGAATCTCGGCGGTTTGCCGAAGCACGGTCTTTCGCTTCCGAGCTTCGCTTTGCGCTGGGGGCTTGTGCGATTCTATCGTATCGATTTTCGGGGTCGCAAGGGAAGCCGACGGCTATTGACAGAGGGAGTCCCTGGGCGATAATTGGTTCGTTGCCACACGATTCCCTGAAGGAGGTACGACCGATGGCCTGGCAGATCAGCGGACAGTACGCCGAGACCTGTAACTGTGACTACCTCTGCCCGTGCCCGACCAGCGGACTAACGAAAACCACGCACGGCTACTGCATCTTCGCGATGGGGTTCCGCGTAGACCGCGGCAGCTTCGACGACGTCAACCTCGACGGACGCAACTTCGTTGTCGTCGCGCACACGCCGGGGAATATGGGCGAGGGCAACTGGAAGGTGGGGCTCATCGTCGATGAGGGCGCGAACGGCGCGCAGCGGGACGCGCTGACCGCAATCGTCAGTGGGGGAGCCGGCGGTCCGATGGCGAACCTCGCGCCGATGATCGGAGAGTTCGCCGGGCTAGAGACCGCGCCGATCAAGATCGACGGCAGCGGCAAGAGCTGGTCTGTGACAGCGGGCAATTTCGTCGATGAGGCTCTCGAGGGCAACGTTGGGCTAGGCGGCGAGCAGATGTACCTGGAAGGTGCGGGGCACCCGGTCAACACGCGGCTGGCCCTGGCTAACGCCAAGAAAAGTCACATTCACGCCTTCGGCATCGACTGGGACCAGGTCGACGGTCGCAACAACGGCCACTTCGCGCCGTTCGACTGGAGCGGATAACACCGAGTTGTAGCTGCAGGGCTTCAGCCCTGCAGACGAGAAAGGAGCGACGATGGCCTGGAAGGTTAGCGGACAAAGTATAGAGCTGTGCAGCTGCAAGATGCTGTGCCCGTGCTGGCTTGGTCCCGAGGGCGAGCCCGACCAGGGTTGGTGCGCAGGCGGCTTCGCCTTCGATATCCGCGAAGGGAGCTCCGACGGCGTGAACCTAGGCGGGACCAAGGTGTTCCTGGCAGCCAACTGGCCCGCAAATTTCTTCGGTGGGAACGGCACCGCTCGCCTCTATCTCGACGAAAACGCGAGTGATGACCAGCGCCGCGAACTGGAGGCGATCTTCAGCGGCCACAAGGGCGGTCACCTGGAGGGCCTGTTCGGCGCCGTGGTATCGAAGTGGTTGCCGGCCAAGTCAGCCAAAATCGATATCCAGTGGGGCGATAACCCGTCCCTCACCGTCGGCGATATCGGCCAAGCCGCGATGCAGCCGATTAAGGACGCGGCGGGGAAGCGGACTCAGGTCAGGAGTGCGGCCGCACTGACCGGTTTCCAGATCGAAAGCATGGACCTTGCAAGTAGCAAAGGAAGCCGCTTCTCTGACCCTGACATGCGCGCCTGGGAAGGCGATTCCGGCACCCTGCACCAGTTCAGCTGGAGCGCCTGAACCGCTCGATGTGACGTCCGCAGAGCCCGCAATCACGGAATCATGCGCTCGCTGCCACGGCGCCCTCCGCCACTCAATGTACGAAGTCCGCGCGCCGGACGGCACGCTCATACGCTGCCTCCGCTGCGCCCTCTTGTACGGGCCGCTGATGCGACGGTCTCTCCTGGTCGCGCTCATCGTCGGCACTATCCTGACGGCCATCAACCAGGGCAACATCATCCTGCGCGGCGACTTCCCGCCATCGCTGTATTGGAAAATTCCTCTGACCTACATGGTGCCATACTGCGTAGCGACGACGGGCGCAATCCTGAACGCGCGGTTGGCGGTAAATCGATAAGCCGGTCGTTGCATGGCTAAGAAAGTCTTCCCCAGCTCCCTCCCGTATCCGTTCTCAGCCGCCGTCCGTAGCGGCAACCTGCTCTTCGTCTCCGGTCAGGTCGGCATGCGCGATGGCAAGGTCGGCGAAGGCATGGAGGAGCAGACTCGCTGGACCATGGAGAACATTCGGGAGACTCTGGAGCATGCGGGAAGTTCGTTGGAGCGCGTGGTCAAGTGCACCGTCTTCATCAAGGACATGTCGCAGTGGGCAGCCATGAACGACGTTTACCGCGAGTACTTCCCTACGGAACCACCGGCACGTTCGTCGCTTGGCGTGAGCGCTCTCGCTTTGCCCGAACTCCTCATCGAGATCGAATGCATCGCAGAAGTCGAAGGTGAGACCTAACGATGGCCGAAACAGCGATCTCTTCGTCCTACCCGCTCCCCCGCGAGCGCAACCTGATACTGGGCTCGCTGCTCGCCCTCGCCGCGGCCGCCTGGGCGCTCCTCATCTGGCAGGCCATCGTGATGGACGATGAGATGAGCCTGACGATGGGCATGAGCGCGCCGCTCTGGATCGCGCTCTGGGTCGCCATGATGGTCGCCATCATGTTCCCGACGGCGGCGCCCATGATCATGATGTTCGCCCGCGTCCACGCGAAACGCGCCGAGCGCGGCCAGTCATTCGTGCCAACGTGGGTCTTCGCCAGCTCCTACCTTCTGCTGTGGGCGGTGGTGGGCGTCGTCGCCTACGGCGCGGCCGTGGCCGGCGACGAACTCGCGGACCAGTCGACGTGGATAATGGACAACGCCGCCCGCATCGGAGGCGGCGTTTTGATCGCGGCCGGCATATACCAGCTCACGCCGCTCAAGTACGTCTGCCTTAACAAGTGCCGCACACCGATGGCGTTCATCCTCAACTCCTGGCGCGACGGCTACGTCGGCTCATTCCGCATGGGGCTGGAGCACGGCGCCTATTGCCTCGGCTGCTGCTGGCTGCTGTTCGTCATCCTCTTCCCGCTCGGGATAATGAACGTCGCCGTGCTGGCCCTCATTACGCTTCTCATCTTCGCTGAGAAGTCAACGCCCATCGGCCGCCAGGCAGCTATGCTCGCCGCCGTCGCGCTCGTCGCCTACGGCGTGCTCGTCATCTTCGTCCCCGACTTGCTGCCAACCGTGATGGACAACCCATCAACGATGAACGCCAATATGCAGTAAACGAAGGAGTTTGCTCGATGTACGGAAGCACGTATCGGATTCGGACCAAAGGGGCGCATCAAGCGCGGAATCAGTCGCCAGGCACAGGAGGTCGGACATGGCAGAGCACGTAACGTTCTTTCGCTACAGAGTTCTGCCCGGCAGGCGGCAAGCTGTTCTGGACCAGTTCGAGAAGTGGGAACGCGAACAGAAGCCACACGCCAAAGGTTTCATCCGCTCCATCGTCGTCGCAAACAGCGAAGACCCCGATGAGATGATGAGCGCAGTCCGCTGGGACAATACGCAGAACTACATGGCCAACTCCAGTCGCGCCGAACAGGACGCCTGGTTCCGCGAGCTTCGCGCTAACCTCGTGTCCGACCCCGAGTGGTTCGGCGGCACGCTTGTGCGCGAATCGACCGCCTAGGATAGGCATGTATAAACAAAGGAGGTTTTCATGTACGGAAGCGTCTTTCGGATGCAGCCCAAGGCCGGCAGGGAGCAGGACATCGTACGAATAATGGAAGAGTTCGACCGGGAACGGCGGCCCAGTGTGAAAGGCGCCCTGGCCGGCCTCACCTTCAAGCTGGACGGCGGGGGCATGATGGGCGTCGCCGTGTTCGATAGCAAAGAAAGCTACCGCGCGAACGCCGAGAGCCCCGAGCAGGACGCCTTCTACAGCCGCTGGCGCGAGCTGCTGGAATCCGATCCCGAGTGGAACGACGGCGAGATCATCGCCAGCTGGGGATCGATCTCTTAGAGAACCGGTAGGGGCGCAGCACGCTGCGCCCCTACTCTCGGACACCGAAGGCACTCCAAGCGAGCCGAGAACGGCCGGCCCTAGGCCTGCCCCGCCTTCCGCCGCAACACGAAAGCGGCGGCGAACCCCGCCAAGGCCGCGAGGACACCAACCCCAATAGCGATCGGCACGGCGTTATTCGAGCCGGAATCGTCTTCCACAGCAGCCGAGCTGCCTGCCGCAGACTGATCACCTCCCGGCGCCTGCGCTGAAACCGCCTTCACGCCACCGTCGGCCGCCGTGCTCGTGCCAGCGGCAGTCCCGTCGCCGACGACGACGGCGCCCACCATGCTCGGGTGCAGGAAGCAGAAGTACGGAAAGACGCCCGACTTGTCAAACTGGTACGAGACGGTGTCGCCCTGTCCCAACTCCTTGTAGCTGCCCCAGGAGTTTGCGACGCCTGTGACCGTGTGGGCCTCCGGGTCCTTGTTCGTCCACGTGACTTGCTGACCGGCATCCAACCGGATAACCGTTGGCTGGAAGCAGGCCTTGTCCAGAACGACGGCGACCCCTCGCGCATCATTCAACTTATCGTCGTGACAACCGCCACCCGCTTCCGCTGCGGGTCCTCCGGCAAGCGCGAGACCCGCCAGGACCGCTCCAATTACGATTGCTGTGATTCGACGCATTGTGTGACCTCCTCTCGGTACTTGTTCTAGGAGATATACACCGAAGAGGTGACATCGGTTCCACCCGTGTCATTCTGAGCGACGACCACGTTGTTCAACGACGACCGGTACCTTCGCGAAGGAATCTGGCGGGGCGAAGGGTGTGAACGGCGGTGCTTATGCGCGCAAACAGGCCGTGGGCTCGTCTTGAGTGCGCCTAATGCCGCCCCGCCTGCTGCTCCGCCAGCATCACGGTGTTCGAGAGCAGCATCGCCACCGTCATCGGGCCGACGCCGCCCGGGACCGGCGTGATCGCGGACGCGACTTGCCGCACGGCCTCGAAGTCCACGTCGCCGACGAGACGGCGCCCCGACCCACGGGTCGGGTCCTCGATCCAGTTGTTGCCGACATCGATCACGACGGCGCCCGGCTTCACCATCTCCGCCGTGATCGCCCGCGGCGAGCCCATGGCGGCGATAAGGATGTCCGCCTGCCGCGTGAATGACCCCAGGTCCGGCGTGCCCGTGTGGCAGAGCGTGACCGTGGCGTTCGCGCGCTCGTTCTTCTGCATCAGAATCGCCGCCACCGGCTTGCCGACGATGTTCGAGCGTCCGCAGACGACAACGTGCTTGCCGGCTGGCGGGTGCCCGCTGCGGTGCAGCAGATCGACGATGCCCGCAGGCGTCGCAGGCGAGGGACCGTATTCACCGCGCAACAGCCGGCCGAGGCTCATCGGCGTTACGCCGTCGGCGTCCTTCGCGGGGTCGATGGCGTTGATGATGGCGTTCTCGTCCAGGTGCTTCGGCAGCGGCAGCTGGACGAGGATGCCGTGAAAGCGCCCGTCCTCGTTCAGGTCGAGGATTCGCGAGAGAAGCGTCTGCTGCTTGGTGTTCTCGGCGAACTGGAACATATCGGAGTAGATGCCCGCCTGCTCCGCCGCGTCCCCCTTCGAGCGCACGTACGAGAGCGAGGACGGGTTCTCGCCCACGAGCACGAGCGCCAGCCCCGGCGTAATCCCCCGCTCATGCAGCCTGTCCGCCCTCTCCTTCGCCTCCGCCCGCACCTCGGCGGCGATCGCTTTCCCGTCGATGATGGTGGCCTGTTCAACCAGGATGGACAACAGCTGGAGCACCTGCTTTCTCGCGCGAAGCGGCGAGACGCCTAGGCTTTCGAGGACCCTGACTGCTGTCCCCTCACCGTGTCGAATTAGGCCAAGGAGAAGGTGCTCAGTGCCGATATGATCGTGCTGTAGCAATCGTGCTTCATCTACGGCGAGTTCTATCGCCTTCTTCGCTCCAGTGGTCAAGCCCACGTCCTCGGCAATAGCCCGGCTACCGCGGCCGATCATGAACTCGACGCCAGAGCGTGCCTGGTCCAGCTTAACGCCAAGTTCGGCCAGCGCTCTGGACGCCACGCCGTCGTTCTCACGCAACAGGCCCAGCAACAGGTGTCCACTGCCGATGAAGTTGTGCTTAAGCCGCAGGGCCTCTTCCTGCGCGAGCGTCAGCGCCCGGCGCGCAGGCTCGGTGAACTTATCGAACCGGTCCGCCATAGCGCGTAAATGATAGCACCGGAGTCGAGGCGAGGCGCGCCATCAATCGCCGACACAAAAGCACAAAAGCTCAAGGAATAGTGCAACGCCCTATCATGAGACTCCTCTTCCTCTTGATTCTTAAATCTTTGTGTCTTCGAGCCTTAGTGGTTAAAGCCGCGCTTCGCTCGCGTATAATCTCCCTTCGGATAAGGAGGCACCCATGCCCATCGAGACCATCAACGGAACCCAAATCTTTCTCACGGAGTTCGGCTCCGGCGACCCGCTCGTCCTCGTCCACGGCTCCTGGGTCGACCACATGGAGTGGCCCTTTATCCTGCCCGGCCTCGCCCAGCGCTTCCGCGTCGTCGTCTACGACCGCCGCGGCCACAGCCAGAGCGAGCGCCTGCCAACGCAGGGCAGCGTCCGCGAAGACGTCGCCGACCTCGCAGCGATCATCGAACGCGCCGGAGCGCCCGCGCACGTCCTCGGCAACTCCATGGGCGCCTCGATCTCCCTCCGCCTCGCCGCCGAGCGTCCCGAGTTGATCCGCACGCTCATCGTCCATGAGCCGCCCCTTTTCGACCTTCTGCGCAACGACCCAGCGACGGAACCGTTGGCAGAGGAACTCGACGCTGGCATCCTCCCCGTCGTCAACGAACTGGCGGCGGGAAACATGGAGGAGGGCGCGCGCCGCTTCGTCGAAATGATCCTCGGCCCGGGCGCCTGGGACACCTTCCTTCCGGACGAGGCAAAACGCACGCTCATCAACAACGCCCCGACATTTCTCGACGAGACCCGCGACCCGGAGGCTCTCGATATCGACTTGAACGTGCTGTCTCGCTTCGACCGGCCTGTGCTCCTGGGCGGCGGCTCCGAGAGCCCGCCCTTCTTCGCGCCCGTGCTCGATAAGCTCGGCGCTGTCCTTCCGAACGCGACCCGCAAGACTCTCGAGGGCGACGGCCACCTGCCGCACCTCACCCACCCGCAAGAGTACGTCGCGGCCATCACGGAGTTCATCGACAGCGCCCCCTCGTAGGGGCGGGCGCTTAACATCCTTTCCCGCTCATCCTGAGGTATCGAAGGAATGAGCGGAGCAACCACGTGCCTTTCCTGTCTCGGCACTCGGGCACTCAGCACTCGGCACTCAGCACTCATCACTCGCTATAATCGTCGGGAGGTTCGTCATGCAAGAAGGACAGGCTCAAGCCGGCTCCGTCGTCGCGCTCTGGCGCTACCCCGTCAAGTCGATGATGGGCGAGGAGCTGAACTCGACAGAGGTCCTCCAGCGCGGCCTGCTGGGTGACCGCGCCTACGCCCTGGTGGACGCCGAGACCGGCAAAGTTGCCAGCGCCAAGAACCCCCGCCGCTGGCCGCGCCTGTTCGACTTCCGCGCCGCCTACATCGACCCTCCCCGCAAGGCAGAGAGGCTGCCGCCTGTGCGCATAACCTTTCCGGACGGGACTGTCACGAGCAGCGAGCAGCCGGACGTGCACACAGTGCTCTCTGGAGCGCTGGGCCGTTCTGCGACGCTCACCCTCACGCCGCCCGAAACGCCGACGCTCGAGGAGTACTGGCCGGACATCGAGGGGCTCATCCACCGCGAGACGGTGACGGACGAAGGGATGCCGCAGGACACCTTCTTCGACCTCGGCCCAGTGCACATCCTGACCACATCCACCATCAACCGCCTGCGCGAGCTCTACCCGCAGGGCCGCTTCGAGGTGCGGCGCTTCCGCCCGAATCTCGTCGTCGAGACGCCCGGCGAGACCGGCTTCGCGGAGAACGGCTGGCTGAACCGGACCGTGGCGATCGGCCACGAGGTCCTGTTGCGCGTCTTCAGCCCCTGCCCCCGCTGCGTGATGACCAC
>WNFV01006667.1_pt1 | contig 26721 bp, 21 predicted proteins | sample 5400101 | NCBI WGS metagenome assembly WNFV01 (sample SAMN13153361, study PRJNA577476) | soil metagenome | isolation source: 115 cm soil or saprolite under grassland replicate 1 | place: USA:California | collected 2016-06-15
CCTGACGGTGTGCAGCAGCGGTAACACCGTCACCGCCTCCAACGTCACCCTACCAGTCGCTAGTCTGAACGATTGGGAACGCTATGAAGGCATGCTGATCAACGTCCAGCAAGACCTGACTGCCACCGAAACCTTCACACTCGGGCGCTTCGGTGAGGTTAGCCTGTCGGTCAATGGCCGCCTGCGCAACCCGACCAATGTCACCACGCCCGGTACGGCAGCCAACGACTTGCAAGATCTCAACAACCGCAGCCGCATCCTGCTCGACGATGGCAACGGCCAGCAGAACATTGACCCAACCATTCACCCCGTTGGTGGTTTGAGCGCGTTCAACACACTGCGGAGCGGTTACACAGTACATGGTCTTACAGGAGTGCTGGAGCAGCGCTTCGGCGTCTATCGCGTCCAGCCGGTGGGATCGGTCAGCTTTGACGCGAGCACTAATCCGCGTACGCCTGCGCCCGACCCGGTCGGTGGCAATCTCAAAGTCGCTGCCCTCAACGTGCTGAACTTCTTCACCACGCTCGATATCGGCACGCCGATCTGCGGCCCGACCGGTGGCCTGGATTGCCGCGGTGCGAATAGCGCGTTCGAGTTCACTCGCCAGCGCGATAAGATCATCAACTCGATTCTGGCGATCGATCCTGACATCGCCGGCCTGATGGAAGTGCAGAACGACACCAGCGCCACGATCCAGAATTTGGTCGATGGGCTCAATGATGTCGCCGGCGCGGGGACATATGCCTACATCAACACCGGCACGATCGGCACGGACGCGATCAAGGTCGCGATCATCTACCAGCCCGCGGTCGTTACGCCTGTCGGTTCGTACGCTATCCTAGACTCGACCGTGAATCCGCTGTTCATCGATACCAAGAACCGGCCGACGCTCGCGCAGACGTTTATGCGCAACGCTAATGGCGCGAAGCTCACTGTCGTGGTCAACCACCTGAAGTCAAAGGGATCGGACTGCAACGACGTGGGCGACCCGGACACCGGCGACGGCCAAGGCAACTGCAACCTGACCCGCACGAAAGCGGCGACGGCTCTGACGACCTGGCTGGCGACCGACCCGACCGGCAGCGGTGACCCCGACTTCCTGGTCGTCGGCGATATGAACTCGTATGCCAAAGAAGACCCGATCACCACGATCAAGAATGCGGGTTATACCAATCTGCTCGAGACGCTGATCGGCGCGGGTGCCTACTCGTACGTCTTCGACGGCCAGTCCGGCTATCTCGACCACGCGCTGGCGAGCGCGAGCCTGACCCCGCAGACCAGCGCGGTGACGGAATGGCACAACAACGCCGACGAGCCGACCGTGCTTGACTACAACGTTGAGTTCAAGACGGCTAATCAGGTCAACACGTTCTATACTTCCGAACCGTATCGCGCCTCCGATCACGACCCGGTCGTCGTCGGACTGAATCTGAACGACCCGCCCACCGTCGATGCCGGCGGCCCCTACAGCGTAAACGAAGGCGGCTCGGTTACCGTTACGGCAACCGGCAGCGATCCCAACACCGGCGAAACGTTGACTTACGCCTGGGATTTGGACAACAACGGCAGCTTCGAAACGCCTGGACAGAGCGCGACCTTTGACGCGTCTACGCTGACAGCACCAAGCAGCTATACCATTCGTGTGCAGGTGACTGACAGCGGCGGCCTCACGGCGATCGACACGGCAACGGTCAACGTTATCTACAACTTCGCCGGCTTTTTCCAGCCGGTCGATAACCTGCCGACGATCAACTCCGTCAAGGCTGGCAACGCCATCCCAGTAAAGTTTAGCCTGAGCGGTGACCAGGGTCTAAATATCTTCGCGGCCGGTTACCCCAAAACGGAAGTGATTGCGTGCGATTCCACTGCTCCAGTAGACGGTATCGAGGAGACCGTTACCGCCGGGTCGAGCAGCCTCTCGTATGATGCAAGCACCGACACTTACACCTACGTCTGGAAGACCAACAAGACCTGGGCGAACAGTTGCCGGCAGCTGGTGGTTCAGCTGAACGATGGGACGTTCCATCGGGCGAACTTTACATTCACAAAGTAAGACGCCACTACCTTGACCGACGCGCTGGGATTATCTACTAATCCCGGCGCGTCATTCTTTGGGTTGCGACCGCCTAGAGATTGCCTAACGTACGGCTTCGCTCCGAAAGCAGTTCGCCCATGCGTTCAGTTGCTCAGTTGCGCGCTCGTCGATCGGCCGCCCCCGAAAATCGTCCCCGCATCCGTTTAACTTCACAGACGTCACGCTTCAATCCTGGCACACAGGCGTTCGTTGACGGCGGCACAGTTCGTTGGTACGATAACACGCCCAATTCTGTATTTCGTTTTTCGCTCTACGAGCGAAAAACGAAATACAAAAAGAAGGAAAAGTACCGCTGTGAATGACCACATTATGCAGAGCTCGCCGCGCGCCTGACAGCATAGGCGAAGGAGTATCAAGTCATGGCCCACCCCACTGCTCGATTTCAGTGCCCGCGCAGCGCGCTTGTCGCGCTCGCAATGCTCGTAGCCGGCCTGCTCAGCATCGCGCATCCTGCCCAGGCTGCCGGCAGTATCAGCCTGGCGGCGGTGGGAACACCGTACACGCAAAATTTCGACACGCTTGCCAGCAGTGGGCCATCGAGCATGCTGCCAGTGGGCTGGGATTTCGCCGAATCCGGCGCCAGCGCGAACACGACCTACACGGCCGGTAGTGGAACGGGTGCTACCGGCGATACGTATGGCTTCGGCACAGGAACTAGCACCGATCGCGCGTTTGGCGGGCTGCAAAGCGGCAGCCTCATCCCGACGATCGGCGCGAGCTTCACCAATAACTCCGGCGCGACGATCACGGATCTGGCGATCGTCTACACCGGCGAGCAGTGGCGGCTTGGGCAACTTGCCCGCGGCGCCGACCGCATTGATTTTCAATATAGCACCACTGCTACCGCGCTCAACACCGGCACATGGACTGATTTCGACGCGCTTGACTTTTCTACGCCCGATCTGGCCGGCGCAGTTGGCCTGCGGAACGGCAACTCGGCCGCTGACCGCACGGCCCTCTCCGGCACGATTGTCGGTCTGAATATCCCGCCAGGCGCGACGTTCTGGATTCGCTGGGCCGATTTCGACGCCTCGGGCAGCGACGATGGCCTGGCGGTGGACGATTTTTCGCTCACGCCAGCCGCGAACAACACCGCGCCCTCGGGCGCCGGCGCGGCCAACCCGAGCACGGTTTTAGCCGGCAACGCCACGCTGCTGACGGTCGCCGTGACGGCGGGCGCCAACCCCAGCAGCACAGGTATCACCGTGGCCGGCGACCTGAGCGCGATCGGCGGCGCGGCTTCTCAGGCATTCTTCGACGATGGCACGCACGGCGACGTGACCGCCGGCGACAACACGTTCTCATTCCAGGCGACGGTTGCTTCTGTCACCACCGTCGGCCCAAAGAGCCTGCCGATCAGCATTGACGATGCGCAAGCGCGCAGCGCTGCCGCCACGATCGACCTGACTGTCTTCGACCCGGCGCTGGTCACGCACATTCACGACATCCAGGGCGCCGCGCATATCTCGCCCAAAAACGGCCAGGCGGTAGCGAATGTGCTGGGCATTGTCACCGCGAAGCGCTCGAATGGCTTCTATATCCAGGAATCAACACCCGATAGCGATGATGCAACATCCGAAGGCGTGTTTGTCTTTACCTCGGCTGTTCCAACGGTGAGCGTCGGCGATGCTGTGGTTGTCGGTGGCACAGTCACCGAGTTCCGCGCGGGCGGCAGCTCCAGCGAGAATCTGACCGTGACCGAGATCAGCGCGCCGACCGTCGCGGTGCTATCCAGCGGAAATGCGCTGCCGCCGCCGATCGTGATCGGCAGCGGCGGGCGCATCCCGCCGGCAACAGTGATCGAAGACGATGCGATTGGCGATGTCGAGACCAGCGGCGCGTTCGACCCGGCCAGCGACGGGATCGACTTCTACGAAAGCCTGGAGGGCATGCGCGTCCAGATCAATAACCCGGTGGCGGTTGGCCCAACTGTTGGTGAGATCGCCGTGATTGGCGACAATGGGGCCAGCGCCGGCGTGCGCACGACGCGCGGCGGCATTGTGGTTCGCCCAGACGATTTTAACCCCGAGCGGATTATTCTCGACGACCTGATCAGCGGCGGCCCGACTTTACCGCTGGTCAACGTGGGCGATCATTTCGATGCGCCGGCGATCGGCGTGCTCGACTACAGTTTCGGCAATTACAAGCTCCAAATCACCGCGCCGCTGAACGCCGTCTCCGGCAACCTGACGCAGGAGACCGCCACGCCCGCGAATGCCGGCCAGCTCGCGGTCGCCACATTCAACGTCGAGAATCTCGATCCGGCCGATGGCCCAACCAAGTTCAACACGCTTGCCGGCATGATTGTCAACAACCTCCAGGCCCCCGACATCGTCGCTCTGGAAGAGATCCAAGACAATAATGGCCCGACCAACGACGGCACGGTGGACGCGACCACCACCTACAACACGCTGATCGCTGCGATCACGGCCGCTGGCGGCCCAACCTACCAGTTCCGCCAGATCGATCCGGTGAACGGCCAGGATGGCGGCGAGCCAGGCGGCAATATTCGCCAGGCATTCCTATTCCGCGTCGATCGCGGGCCAGCAGCCGCAAGCCGCTGGCCGGCGAGTTCATGTTCAACGGCCACAAGCTGTTCGCGATCGCCAACCATTTCAACTCGAAGGGCGGCGACCAGCCGCTGTTTGGTCGCTTCCAGCCGCCGGCACGCAGTTCTGAAACCCAGCGCCACCAGCAGGCGCAGATCGTCCATGATTTTGTCCAGTCCATCCTCGCCGCCGATCCAGGCGCTGCGGTGGTGGTGCTGGGCGATCTGAACGACTTTGAGTTCTCGGATACGCTGACAACGCTCTCGGCCGGCGTGCTGCACGACCTGATCGCAACGCTGCCACAGAGCGAGCGCTACACGTATGTCTTCGAAGGGAACTCGCAGGCAATCGATCATATTCTGCTGAGCAATTACCTCAAGATTCGGCCGTTCGCCTATGATGTCGTGCATGTCAACTCTGAGTTCGCCACCCAGGCCAGCGACCACGAGCCACAGGTGGTACGATTATCGTTTGGTGATGTGCAGATCTCGCTGCCGCTAATGCGCAGGTAAGGGATCCTCGATTATTCTGACAGGACTTAGCGGGCGCGCGTTCGAACGCCGCTTTGCCTGCCCTTCGATAGGCTCAGGATGTACGGCAGCACGGTACTTCTCATTTATTCTGTTGTTCGTTTTTCGCTCGCAGAGCGAAAAAACGAACAACAAAAGAAGATAATTTACCGCAGTGGAACAGTTATTTAGATGAGATCGACCACTTCCAGCATCACTAGCGCCGTGCTGATCGTGCTACTTGCCACCGTGCTGGCGCTCCAGTTCTGGTCGCTGCGCGCGCCCAGCCGGCTGCACCTGCCCGCGCAGCAGCGCGTGGCGACGACCAACCCCAAGATTGGCATCCACACCCGCCTGACCGGCCTGGGCGACGAATCCTACATCGGCAGCTCGCTTCAGCAGGTGCGCGAGATGGGCGCGGGCTGGATTGTGGATCTATTTCCCTGGGCCTATGCCCAGCCGCGCTCGCGCTATGGCTATGATTGGGCCGGCTTCGACATGGTGATCGAGCACGCCGCCCGCCAGGGCCTGACCGTCGTGGCGCGGCTCGATATCGTGCCGGAGTGGGCGCGCCCGCGCGACAGCAGCGACCGCTACCTCGACCAAGAGCACTATGCCGATTATGCCAACTATGTGGCGGCCTTCCTTCAGCGCTACCGGCCCTATGGCGTGCGCCACGTGCTGATCTGGAACGAGCCGAACCTGGCCTTCGAATGGGGCCGGCGACCGCCCGACCCAGCGGCCTACGCCGCGCTCTTGCGCGAAGTTTACCCGCGCGCCAAGGCCGCCGCGCCGGATGCGGTGGTGATCGCCGGTGGGCTATCGCCGCAGACCGACTCGGGCGACGGCAGCGAGCGCCTGAGCGACCTGACCTACCTGGAGCGGCTATACCAGGCCGGGGCAGCGCCGTACTTCGACATGCTGGCCGCGCACACCTACGGCGCGCAGGTCGCCCCCCAGACGCCGCCAGATCCTGCGACGGTCAACTTCCGGCGCGTCGAGCTATTACACGACTTGATGGCAACATTCGGAGATCGGAAGAAGCCGGTGATTATCACCGAGGGCGGCTGGAACGACAGCCTGCGCTGGGCCAACGCGGTGCTGCCCTCGCAGCGGCTACGCTGGACTGTGGATGCCTACGCGATCGGAAAGCAGTGGGATTGGCTGGCGGCCATGTGCCTGTGGCAATTCGCCACGCCCTGGAGCACGCATACCTACCAGGATAACTGGTCGTTCGTCGCATCGGATGGCACGCCCAAGGCGATCTACTGGGCGGTGCGCGATGCGGCGCAACAACAAGATGACAAGATGACAAGATGACAAGATGCTACTCGTCATCTTGTCATCTTGTCATCTTGTCAATCGCTTGGATCTGCCAAAACTAGCTGTTCCGGCCAACCTCGACCTTGTTCTCACCAACATTCACGCTGATCTTGCGCGGCTTGACCTCCTCGGCCTTGGGGATCTCCAGCCGCAGCACGCCGTTGGTCAGCGAGGCCTGGATCTGATCGGCCTTGACAGTGGTCGGCAAGCCGATCGTGCGCTGGAACGAGCCGAAGCGCCGCTCGACCCGGTGGAAGTTGCGCTGCTTGTCGTCCACCTCCTGGTGCGTCTCGCCCTTGATCGTCAGCACATTGTTCTCGACCGTGATCTCCACATCCTCGGGCTTGAGGCCCGGCAGCGCCGCCTCGACCAGATAGCCTTCGGCAGTCTCGCTTAGATCCAGCGCGGGGACGAAGTTCTTCCCGCCTTGGGCCGTAGTCGGCCGCACGAAGCTCTCCTCCATCAGCTGGTTCATTGCCTCGCGCAGCGAGAGCATATCCTGGAAGGGATCCCAACGAGTTAAGGTTGCCATAGTAATACCTCCTTAATACCTTCTTCATCCGTGGATTCTACTGGGGAGGTTTGGAGGGGCCTCCGGCCCCTCCAAACCTCCCCAGTAGAATCCACGGATGAAGAAGGTATTAAGTTGTAGAGTATATCGCGCGTATGTTAGAATGACATCGGAGGATCATTAGACCGATGTTAGAGAAGCCTGACCAGCGCCTGCGCCAGCGCGAGCAGCTGCTCCAGGTCAGTCGCGCGATCACCGCGCAGCTTGATCTGACCAGCGTGCTCGATCTGGTGATCGATGTCGCGGTGGATCTACTCGCCGGCACGGCCGGCCTGATCGCGCTGCGCGACGAGGATGGCAGCACGCGCGTGGGCGCGGCGCCGGGCCTCCCGCGCGAGATCTGGCCGGCCTTCAGCGCCTTGCTGGTCACGCCGCTTGAGGATCGCCACGCGCTGGCCCAGCGGCTCCACGAGGTGGCGCTCGACACGCGCCTGCCGCTGCGCCAGGTGATCGCGCTGCCGCTGGTCTTCCGTCAGACCAGGGTTGGCGTGATCTATGTCTTCCGGGCCGCGCTCAATGTCGCGTTTACGCAAGAAGAGCAGGATCTGCTCAAAGCCTTCGCCGATCAGGCCGCGATCGCCGTCAGCAATGCGCGGCTGTACCAGAGCGTGCTGCACGAAAAGCAGCAGCTCGACGCGCTGATCGAGCAGAGCGCCGATGGTGTGATGATCCTCGACAGCCGCTGGCGGATCACGACCTTTAATCGCGCGATGGAGCAGCTCACCGGCTGGCCGCGCGAAGAGGCGATCGGCCACCCGTGCGCCGAGGTGCTGGCGATCCATAGCGCCCAGGGCGTCAACATCTGCCTGGTGGATTGCCCGCTCCAGCGCCACCCGCCCGACCCCAACCCGGCCGTCGAGGGCTGGATCACCGCGCGCGATGGCCGGCGGCTGTATGTGCGCAGCAACTACGCCGTCCAGCGCGGGCCGGGCGGCGAGTTCCAGGGTGCGCTGGCGAATGTGCGCGACGTGACCGAGCAGAAGATCGAAGAGGAGATGCAGAGCACCTTTATCTCGGTGATCTCGCACGAGCTGAAGACGCCGGTCAGCATTATTAAAGGCTACGCCGAGACACTGGCGCGCCAGGATGCGCACTGGGATGACGCGACCCTGCGCGACGGACTTCAGGTGATCGGCGAGGAGGCTGATCGGCTGGCACAGCAGATCGACGGGCTGCTGGATGTATCGCGCTTGCAGGCCGGCGGGCTGCGCCTGGAGATGGCCGACTGGGCGCTGCCGCCGCTGACCAACCAGGTAGTCGAGCGCTTCGCCGGCCAGGCTGGCGAGCGGTTCAGCTTCGAGCTGCGCTTCCCCGACGATTTCCCGCCCGTCCATGCCGATTACGAGCGCACCCGCGAGGTGCTGGAGAATCTGGTTTCGAACGCCGTGAAATACAGCCCGGATGGCGGGGTCATCCGCATTATCGGCCGCGCCGCCGACGACCACGCGATTATCTCGGTGAATGATCAGGGCATCGGGATCGCGCCGGAGGAGCAGGCCAAGCTGTTTCGCCGCTTCTACCGAGTGGACAACCGGCTGCGGCGCGAGACCCAAGGCGCCGGCCTGGGGCTGTTCCTCTCGCGGGCGATCGTCGAGGCGCAGGGCGGCCGGATCTGGGTCGAGAGCGCGCCCGGTCGCGGCTCGCGCTTCTCGTTCACCGTGCCGCTGGCCACGCCCAGGTTGGTAGATCTCGAAGGCGACGGAAGACCGGAGACGGCAGGCAGCAGTGCGCCGCTGGCGACGCCGCGATTGATGGATTTCGAAGGCGATGCGGTGCATTTTGAATAAGCTCTGGCGAGAGATTTAGGAACATCATATGTCCGACCTTAAAGACAAACTCATCCTCGTCGTCGACGACGAGCCGCGCATGGTCAACTTCATGCGTATGAACCTGGAGCTGGAGGGCTGCCGCGTGCTCAGCGCGTCGAACGGGCGCGAGGCGCTCGACAAGGCCCGCGAGCAGATGCCCGATGTGGCGCTGCTCGACATCATGATGCCGGGCATGGACGGCTTCGAGACCTTGCGGCGGCTGCGAACCTTCTCGCAGGTACCGGTGCTGATTCTGACCGCGAAGGACGATGAGGAGGATCGTATCAAGGGGCTGGAGCTCGGCGCCGACGATTATATCGGCAAGCCGTTCAGCCACCGCGAGCTGGTCAGCCGCATTCGCGCGGTGCTGCGCCGCCACTACGCCGCGCCGCCCACGCCGCAGACCACCGTGGTCGTCGATGATCGGCTGACGATCGATTTCGCGCGGCGCGAGGTGCTGGTGAATGGCGAGCGGGTCAACCTGCGCCCGACCGAGTATCGCCTGCTGTATCACCTGGTTCAGAACGCCGGCTATGTCATGCCCCACGAGCAGCTGCTCACCAAAGTCTGGGGGCCGGAATACGGCGACGAGACGCACTATTTACGCCTGTATATAACCTACTTGCGCCAGAAGATCGAAGAGGATCCCGCTAACCCCAAGTACATTCTGACCGAGCGCGGAGTGGGGTATCGGTTTGTGGATTTTAGCAAGAATTCAGGGGTCAGGGGTCAGGAGTCAGAATAAGATACCTGTCAAGTACTCCCCATTCATTGGTTTGTCGTTTTTCGCTCGCAGAGCGAAAAAACGACAAACATAAAGACGAAAAAGTACCACATGGGCATCATCATCACCTGGCTGATCAACCTCACCCGCGCCATTCGTAACGGCTGGCGGCGGCTGCTGCGCCGGCGGGTGGATTATGTCTGGATCGAGCTGCGCGGCGCGCTGCCCGAGTTCGCCGCCGCGCCGCCCTGGTGGCAGCGGCGCTTTCTGGGCGCGCGCGAGCCAGCCAGCCTGCATGGGCTGCGCCGCAAGCTCCAGCGGATCGCGGCCGACCCGCAGGCATCCGGCGTGCTGCTGAAGATCGACGGGCTAGCCGCTGGCTGGGCCACGCTCCAGAGCCTGCGCGACGAGCTGGCGCACTTCCGCGCCAGCGGCAAGCGTGCTATCGCCTACCTGCTGACGCCCGATATGGCCGGCTACTACGCCGCCTGCGCCGCCGATGAAATTCTGATCCCGCCATCGGCGTTTCTGATGATCACCGGGCTACGCGCCGAGGTGCAGTTTCTGAAAGATGCGCTGGCGAAAGTCGGGCTGGCGGCCGAGGTCGAGGCGGTATCGCCCTACAAGGCGGCCGGCGATGCCTTTGTGCGGTCGGATATCTCGCCCGAGAACCGCGCGCAGCTGGAGCGTCTGCTCGACCTGCGCTTTGCCGAGGTGGTGCGAGCGATCAGCGCAGCGCGCGGCAAAACCACCGACGTGGCGCGCGCTGCGATCGACGCAGCTCCGCTCAGCGGCCAGGCGGCCCTCGAACGCGGCCTGGTGGATGGGCTGTGCTACGAAGATCAGCTGGCGGCACGCTTCAAAACCGGCGCGCGCGAGCCGGAGATCCTGGATTGGGACGCGGCGAAGCGCGCCCTGCGACTGCTGCCGGCACTCCGGCAGCGCAAGCTGGTGGCGGTGGTTCAGGTGGAAGGAATAATCACTGGTGGCAGCAGCCGCAGCTTGCCCATCCCGATCCCGCTGTTCGGCGGGCAGCAGGCTGGGGCGGACAGCGTGGCGCAAGCGCTGCGCCAGGTCGAGCGCAATCGGCGCGTGGCGGCGGTGGTGCTGTATGTCAACTCGCGTGGTGGCGACGCGTTCGCCTCGGACCTGATGTGGCGCGAGGTGCTGCGCGTGCGCAAGAGCAAGCCGGTGGTGATAGCGATGGGCGATGCGGCGGCGTCGGGCGGCTACTACATCGCCGCGCCGGCCTCGGCGATCGTGGCCCAGCCCGGCACGCTCACCGGCAGCATCGGCGTGGTCTCGCTGCGGCCGATCACCGCCGGACTGCTGGAGCGCGCCGGTGTCAACACCGTGGTGCTGAGCCGTGGCGCGCACAGCGGGGTGTTCTCGATCGGCCAGCCGCCCAGCGACGACGAGCGCCAGGCGTTGCGCGACCTGATCTTCACCAGCTACGCCGAGTTCAAGCAGCGCGTGTGCGAGGGTCGTGACATCAGCGCCGAGCGGCTGGAGCCGATCGCCGGCGGACGCATCTGGCTGGGCCAGGAGGCGCTGGAGCTGGGCCTGGTCGATCAGCTGGGCGGCCTGCCCGAGGCGCTGGTAAAGGCGCAGGAGCTGGCCGAACTGCCGCGCGACCGCGACGCGCCGATCCTGCTTACTCGCGACGGTCGCGGCCAGCTGCCGCCGCAGCCATTCCCGGCCGGTGGGCTGCTGGAGTTCTGGCCGCTGCTGGAGGAAGCGCTGAAGACGCGAATCTTGGCGATGCTACCGTGGGATGGGATATAATGTACCTTGTGGCAATGCTTTTCGGTGATTTACACGAATTACGCGGTACTTTATCTTCTTTTTGTGTTTCGGTTTTTGCGCTCGTAGAGCGCAAAAACCGAAACACAGATAAAATGGGAAGTACCTTTGAAATTCGACACCAACTTGTTCAAATAAAGAGGAGCTTTCTGTGACAACCCAACCGCATACTCGTGCAAACGCCAGCTCAGCCGTAATCGAGGTCAACGAGCGTGATTTTCAATCCCAGGTGATCGAGCGCTCGAAGACGACGCCGGTGGTGGTGGATTTTTGGGCGCCCTGGTGTGGGCCATGCCGCACGCTGGGGCCAACTCTGGAGCGGCTGGCCGGCGAGGCCAAGGGCGCGTGGGTGCTAGTCAAGGTCAATGTCGACAATAACCAGCGCCTGGCCCAGGCCTTCGGCATACAGGGCATCCCGGCGGTCAAAGCCTTCCGCGATGGCCAGGTGGCCGAGGAGTTTACCGGCGCGCTGCCCGAATCGCAGGTGCGCGCATGGCTGAAGCGCGTGGTGCCGGCCGCGTCGGATGGGCTGGTGGCCGCCGCCGCCGCGCTGGAGCAGAGCAATCCATCCGAGGCCGCGGCGCGCTACCGGCTGGCGCTCGGCGAAGACCCAAACAACACGGCGGCGCTATTCAGCCTGGGGCGCCTGCTGGTGTCCCAGGGCCATCCCGAGGGGGTCGAGGCGCTGCGCCAGGTGCCGGCCGGCGCGCCACAGTACTCGCGCGCGCGGGCCTGGCTGACGCTGGCCGACTTCTTCGAGCAGGCCGGCGACAAGGCCCCCGGCTGGCTGAACCAGCTCGGCGCCGATACACAGGACGACACTGAGTCGCGCTATCGCCTGGCCGCGCACATGGCCCGCGAAGGGCGCTACGCCGACGCGATTGGCCAGCTGCTGGCGATCGTCGAGCGCGACCGCGCCTTCCGCGACGACGCCGCGCGCAAGACGCTGCTGGCGCTGTTCGAGGCGCTCGGCGATGACCCGCTGGTGGCGAACGGCCGGCGCAGGTTGGCGAGCGTGCTCTTTTGATCATCTTTTCTGATTGGCGCGCAGGTCAGTAGGCTTTGATCAGCGGCGCTTTGCCCGCCGCCGTCTTGGGAATGGCCGCCACACGCTGCACCGTGATCTGCGCGACGATCGCCCCCTGTGCCGCCAATGCCTGACGTAGCGCGCCTCTCAGCGCTGCCTCGTCCAGCGTATCGCTACCGTTCACCAGCACCGTCAGCCCGTCGGGCTCCTGCCGCACCTGCCAGCCACTGGTCGGGAAGGTGTCCATGACCTCATGGAACACGTTCGGATGGATCGTGACGCTGTGTCCCGTTGCGTCAGCAAGCTGGAGGACATCTTCGACCCGCCCCTGGATGCCGTCGACCACCCGGAAGTGGCGGCCGCACGAACAGGGCTCGACAGCCAGCCGGATGCAGTCGCCCAACTCGTAGCGGATCAGGGGCTGCGTGCGGCTCCAGAGCGTGGTAATCAGCACCTTGTCGCCATACACGCCGGCCAGCACGGGCCGGTTGTCCGTGTCCACCACCTCGACGATGGCCAGATCTTCGAACAGGTGCATGTTATGGCAGTCCCGGTGCTCCGCGGCTATTCCGGCCGTCTCCGTTGCAGCGTATTGGTTGAACGGCTCCTGCCCCCAGGCTGCCGCGACGCGCTGGCGCGTGCTCTGCGGTAGCACCTCGGAACTGGTGAAGACCAGCTGGGGTGTGATCCGGAGTCGGCCCCCAAGTTGTTCCTTAGCCAGAATGCGCGCCATCGAGGCGTAGGCCACCAGCATCTGGGGCTGCCAGGCGTTTAGCCGCTGGACGATCTCCGCCAGTGGCGCGCTGGCGGCCAAGCGCAGAGCTGGCATCCACCAGCTCTGGCCCACTCGACGCGGTCGAACAGGAACAGGCCGGGAAGGCCACTGCTGCCGGAGGTGGCGTTCACCCAGTAGCGCCCCAGGTAGCGGGTACCGTCGTTGCCGGCCACATGCCTTCGTACGTCGTCGAGGCGGATGGCGCGATCGGTCATCAGCTCGTCGAAGTGCTCCATCAGCAGTGCCTTGGTGAGGATGGGAAGCTCCTGGAGCGGGCGGGCGGCTAGTCCGCTGTGGAAGCGCTGGTAGAAGGGCGAGCGCGCGTAGGCGTAGGCGCGCAGTTGGCCCAAGGCGGTTGCCTGGTACGTCTCCAGCGCTGGGCGTGACCAGTGTTCGTGTGTACGCATCTGTTCCAGCGTATGGAGCAGGCGTACCAGCATGCCGATCTGCATCGCGGTACCTCTCCCCTATGGAAGCGGACTTGGCCAACTTCATCGCGCCCTGGCGCGGCTGTAGAAATAAAACGTTTCACTTCGCGGCAATCACTGTACAAAAGGCCATTCCATCTCGGGGTCCCCCGGCAATCCCCACAGAACCAAAAACCATACCTGCCGACTTGCAGCTCTAGACTGCCTGGACCGTGTGGCCCTGTGTGTGCGTACCAGATAAACGGCGAAGCCGATGCCGAGCAGCCCATGGAAGATTGCTGTATTAACACCACCGGACTCCACCGCGAAAAGGTGCAGCATGAGGGCTCGCGCGACAATTGCCACCATTGCTACTTGCCACACAAGGTTTCCTACGAGAATCGCAGTGAGTGCGTGATCGTTGGTGACCGAGCGCACCATCCAATTGATGACGCCCAGGCCGAGCAGAATCGCGCCCTCGGATTGGGTGACCATCACAACCGCGTCTGTGACGTCGCCAAGGGGCGCCTGGAAGACGCGCGCATTAAAAATCTTCATCACTGCGAAGAACCAATACAGCACCGCGGAGACACTGAGCAACCAGCGCACTTTCATGTTTTTTCCTTATATAAAGGGTATAGTAAAGCTCCTATCTCATGCAAGCGCACGTTCGGCCATCGGTTGCCTGACGGACCAGCGCGTGTTCACGCGGTTAATTGTGTCATGGCATTCCGTAGACGATGGCGCCGGGCAGGCCTGCGCCACGCTCTGCACGCCGGTTCCAGTCACTAGTCCGGTGCCGTTCCCTAGCGGATGGCCAGTCGATCCACCTTCAGGAAGTGGCGCACCCCAAGTGCTCGCAGCCGCCACCGCGCCCACGTGGGCACGAGTGGCTGCGCGGTGGCGGCACCCACCACCTCCGGCCTGGTCACGGGATAGGTCAGACCGTGCCATTCAATCGTGCCCTGCCCGGCGGCTAGCACATTGCGGCACCAATCCGTATCTGCGCCAAAGAGCAAGGGTATGATGAACCTGTCAGCAATCGGCAGCGCAACCACCGGCGTGGTGTAGGCGTGCCCCGATCGGCGGCCGACATGATGCACGACCGCATACACGTGCCGGCCCGCGAACGTCAGGGTGAGCCGGTTGAAGATGTCCCGATTGACGTGGCGCACCCAGGTACGGAATCCTCCGCGGCTCAGCTCTTGTTTGACCGTCATGGCGTGTTTCCTACGCTAGGCCAGCACCGCTGCTGGCCGCGAGCAGCGACCGCCACAGTAGCTGCCGCCTCGAGCAGCCAGGCAGCCGTGCCATCGTGCCATTGAGGATGTTCATTGCCGGCCTCCTCAAGCGGCGTGCTGCGCCACCACCCATCCAACGCCGCGCGCCGCTCGCTCGCGGACTTCGCGCACGCGTTCCGGTCTCAGGTGGCGTGAGCGTGGGCGGCGTGGGCGTGGTGGCCCGTGCGCCCCGTATAGAGGTCGAGGCGGAACAGCATGGCAACGACCATGGCCGGGATCATCACGACGCAATACAACCCACAGGCCCTAGCGCCGGGGATGACCTGCAAGGCGAGCAGGCCGAAGATCGGCACCAAGGGGACGGCCATCGCCGCGGCCATCTCCAGCGTGGGACGCCACTCCATACCACGGTAGCGCATCCAGGCGACCATCGGCACGGTCATGCCGACCGCCATGACCAGGCAGATCAACACCGCAAACTGATTGAGCACCTCGACGCGCGGCATCCCCCTGATCGTCGATGCCAACACCGTGGAGAAAATCAGCGCTAAGACTGCGACGCCGGCGACCATCCCGGCCATCATCGCGAGGATCATCTCCCCCAGGTGCCGCAGGAAATACCCTGCAGGCCGAACAGAGAGGTACTTCGTAGTTGTCGTCATGGCACTTGCCTCCTTTTTTCCGTTCATACGTGCCTCAGACCAAAACGGTTGGTTAGCGCTGGTGGTTCATAGTGGCCTCCTCTTCTCCGCTCGGTGCGACTGGCCGTTACTGGGCAGGTCCGGGATGATGACATCTAGCAGCGCTCTCTGGGGATGAAGGGGGAAAGACGAGCGCGGAACGCCCATCCTATGAGGAGACAAGCATACCACCGCAGGGTAGTGGGTGGAGAGGCGAAACGACAACACGGGGCGAAGAACCCTTCACCTGATGTGCCGGTACCGCTCGCATGCGGTGAAGGGGTGTGAGGACGGCTTTGTCAGTCCATACTGGCTGAATCGGTGTCGCATTCTGAGCAATGAATATGAACGTACCACCGAACCGCGCGAAAGTAACATCTACCTGATGTGTATTCGCTGAATGCTCCGAAAGTTGGTTCTGTCGCCAAAGTGAATTATTTTATTTATACAGCCTCTATATAGAATAAGATCATATTTCCCTCAGCGCTCCCCGATCGAACCTTCGACCAACCCCAGCACCTCGGCCGCGCAGCCCCACGACAGCGTCACGCCGGCGCCGCCGTGGCCGTAGTTGTGGATCAGCTGCTTGCCGGGCGCCCACTGCTGGGCTTCCAGGCGCACCGCGGGCCGGCCCGGCCGCAGCCCAACCTTGTGCTCCAGGATGGCAGCATCGCGCAGCCGTGGCTCCAGCGCCACGCAACGCGCGATGATCGCGGCTGCGGTGGCTGCGTCGGGCGTCAGGTCTTCGCTGCCTTCGTCGGCTGTGCCGCCCAGGATACAGTCGTTCGCGCGCGGGACGATGTAGGTGATTCCACCCGGCCCATAGTCGTCCAGCCAGAAGCGCTCGATCCCAACCTGCGCGACGCGCACCACCTGGCCGCGAATCGGCACCAGCGTTGGGTCGCCGATCAGCTCGCGCGCGCCTAGCCCGGCGCAATCGATCACCCGATCATAGTGCGCGAACGCTTCGTCGACCGACGCGAGCGGGCGAACCGCGATCTGGCCGCCCAGCGACTCGAATCGCCGCATCAGGTAGCCCAGATACACCGGCATCTCAATCACCGGCGCCTCGAACACATAGCCATCGCGGTATCCATCTGGCAGTTCGTCGGCCGTGGCGTGGCGAAAGCCCGGCACGGCCGCGCGCCACCAGGGATCTTCGACTACCCAGGGGAAGATCTCGATGCCTGCGCGCTGCGCCACGCCCGTCTCGGGCACCTGCGCCAGCTGGACGAAATCGGCATAGGTGGCCGCCGACCAGCCAACCACCAGATGTTCGGGGTAGGCTTTGTAGGGGTACCAGACGGCGGCAGCTACATTTGATGTCGTACGTGGCGGCAGGTCGCGCGCCCAGATCTGGGCTGAGAAGCCAGCCTCCAGCAGCCGGATGCCGCACGAGAGGCCCGAGACGCCGCAGCCGATGATCAGAATATCCATCAAATATTCCTTTTTTTGCCTGCGGCAGCAAGGTACTCGCCTTTTTCTGTACTTCGTTTTTTCGCTCGTAGAGCGAAAAAACGAAGTACCCTAAGAAATAAAAGTACCGCTTAGCGCCACCGTGGGCGCAGCAGCGCGCCAGCGCCCAAAAGCAGCAGCGCCAGCAGCAGTGCCGCGCTCCAGTCGGCCGAGCCGCCGGTAGTTGGCAGCTGCGCCGGCACAGGCGCAGGTATAGCGGTGGGTGTAGGCGGCTCGGTGGGTGGGGGCGCGGCAGTTGCCGTCGGCAGCTCGGTTGCAGTTGGAGCCGGCGTCTCGGTTGGATTGCGATCAGGCTTGCGCGTTGGCGCGGGCTGTGATGTGGGCGTGAGCGTTGGGCGCGCGGGCTGCGCTAGCGCGGTACCTGGCACGGCCAGCACGGCAAGCTGGGATAGCAGGATGAGACAGAGCAGTGCGATCGATATCTTGAGCAGCAGATTATGCATCCGTTCGCTTTCTATTCAGCTGGCTCGGCCATGTCGCCGACAGCACCTGGCGGTGCGGGCGCGCCACGAACACACAGATTGTACTCCAAAAACCACCGAATTGCTACAGGCGATCATGTGCTACGCGCGCCGCCGCAGCGCCAGCGCCGCGAACATCGCGACACCGGACGATGGCGAGACACGGCGGCCAATCTCGATGGGCTTTTCGAACCCAGCCTCGGCTGTCAGCAGCTCCAGGCGAGCGAGCGAGACTGGGAACGGTGCCCAGGGCAGCGGTGTGCGCAGATCGTACTCGACCAGTAGCAGGCGCCCGCCGGGCCGCAGGTAGCCGGCCACCAGCGCCAGCGCGGCCGGCTGGTCGCGAATGAAATGCAGCGCGTTCGCCAGCAGCACGCCGTCGAGCGCGGGTATATCCAGCGGGCGGGTGAAGTCGGCCTGCTGCGGAACGATCGCCGCGCCAGGATCGGCCTGCGCGATCCGCTGGTGGAGCTGCCGGATGGCTTTGGCGTCGCGATCGATCGCGTAGATCATGCCCTGCGGGCCGATCAGCTCGGCCAGCGCCCAGCTGAAGTTGCCTGTGCCGGCGCCCAGATCCGCCCAGACGCCTGGCCCTGGCACGCCGCCACGAATCAGCGCCACCATCTCGGATCGCTCCATACTCACGCTCCCGTTTAGGCTATGTCAAAGTCGGCCCTCACCCCGCCACTGCCGTGGCACCCCTCGCCCGCTGCGGCAGGCGAGGGGAAGATCTGCTCCCCTCGCCTGCCGCAGCGGGCGAGGGGTTGGGGGTGAGGGCCAGGTTCCATTAGAAAGTGCTTGACATTGTACCATCCCTAGGATATACTCTAATTAGTCATTTAACTGGGTAATTGATTTATTGAACCCAAAGCAGCCGAAAAATAATCGATTTTGGAGGGCTGCAAGCCCTCCAAGCCTCCTGCTCGCTTAAGGCCAAAATCTACACACCGAGGATCAGCATGCCACCAACACTTGATTCAGATTTGATCTCCCGCACGCCGGTCGCCAGCCTGAGCGTCGCGCTTGAGCCGGCCCAGAATGTTCTCAACAGCATGGTGCTGCTGACCGCGGCCGATAAGTTTTCGGGCCTGGATGAATGGGTGACCCGCACGGCCGCGCAGTTGGCGCCGGCCGAGCGCCACCGCAATGCGCTGGTGTGCGAAGGGCTGTATTTCGCGGTGCAGCCCGATCGGCGCTGGCCGAGCTTTTCGAGCTACCTGGATGACCTGGCCGCGCGCGATGCGGTTGAACTGCGCGATCGGCTGCTGTGGAATCTTTCGCGCGCGTGCATCAGCAAGACTCCGCCAGGCGCGCAGCCAGCCACGCTCGTCGAACCCGCCACGCTGCTGTCCAGCGCCGATGCATACATCCGCTACTTGCAGGACAATTCTTTCGAGTTCGATCTGGCGCTTGAGACCGAGGCGCACGCGCTATTCAGCGACCCTTCGCGTATGAAGGATCTGATTATTTCGCATATGAGCGCGATCTGGTACGAGCGCATGTCCGCCGAATGGGAGCGCGTCAAGCCGATATTGCAGGAGTCGGTCGCGGCGTTCCAGCAGATCGATTTTCGGCGTATGAGCGGCTTCGAAGCGCTGCGCATGGTCACGGGCCAAGCTCCGCACGAGAAGTGGCAGAACATCATCGCCGATTCGCGCCAGATCATTTTCGTGCCGTCGGCGCACTTGGGGCCATACCTGCGCAAGTTCAAAGAAGATAAGCTGCTGTGGGTACTATTTGGCGCGCGCTTGCCCGAAGGCGCACCGGCCGGCGCCTCGGCGCTCAGCCGTTCAGATCTGCTGGTGCGTTTGGGCGCGCTGACCGACGATGTTCGCCTGCGCATTCTATCGCTGCTGAGCCAGCACGATGAGCTATGCGCCCAGGATATCATGGTGCAGCTCGACATGAATCAGTCGGCCGCATCGCGTCACCTGCGCCAGCTGAGCGCGGCCGGTTACATCACCGAGCGCCGGCGCGATGTGGCCAAATGCTATAGCCTTAACCGCGAGCGGATCGACGATACCTTCCGCGCGCTCGATCGGTTCTTGACACGGCCATAGCCGCGGCGGCGCGGCCACACGAAAGGGGCCTGCTATGACGACTGAGAAGACGATCGATCTGTTCAGCCTGGCTGGGGAAGCGCTGGGCGCGCTTGGAACGCAGTACGAAGCGGCACTTCGGCAGACCAACGCCGATCTGGGGCTCGAAGGCCCGGATTGGAACTTACTCTTTTCGGTTCAGGGCGTCGAGCCGGCGCCGATCACCGCGGCGCTGCTGCAACAGTTCGCGCCGTATATCACGCTGGAGACATTGGAGCAGCGGCTGGCCGATGCCGCAGGTCGCGGCCTGCTCCAGGCCGACGCCACCGGCAGCTACCGCCTGACAGATCGTGGCCGCCAGGCAGTGCAGCAGAGCTTCGGCGCGGTTCACGCCGCGCTGGCCGATGTCGAGCCGCTGCCGGCAGCCGACCTGCGCCGGCTGAACCAGCTGCTGCGCCGGCTGGTCGACGCGACGATCGCAGCGCCCGCGCCGGCCGATAAGCCGGAGCTGCACGCCAGCCGGCTGACCGACCCAGGCGCGCGCGGCTCGGCTGCGGCGCTGATCGATCAGTACTTAACCGACCTGGTGCGCTTTCGCGATGACGCGCATCAGGCCGCCTGGCAGCCCTACGGCGTCGGCGGCCCGACATGGGAAGCGCTGACCTTGATCTGGCGCGGCGAGGCCTATTCGCCCGACTCGCTGGCCAAGCTGCTGGAGCGCCGCGCGCAGCCGCCGCAGGTCTATATCGACGCTATTCACACACTGGTGGAGCGCGGCTGGATCGCGCAGCACGGCGAGGCATACCGCGTGACGAATCGTGGGGCCGCGCTGCGCCAACAAGCCGAAGAGGCGACCGATCGCCTTTTCTACGCGCCCTGGTCGTGCCTGAGCGAGGCCGAGATCGAGGATCTGCGCGGCCTGCTGACACAGCTGCGCGATCGGTTTGCTCAGGTGAGCGTGGAACCGACTGGTTGAGCATCGGCGCATGCTCGGAACAGGAGCTGATCATGCTAAACTGGATCGATGAGCAGATACAGAAACAACGCTTCGAAGATATGGCGCGCACTGCGCAGCGCGATCGTCTGGCGAACCTGGCGCTGAGCGTGAGGTTGAAGCGCATGCACTTTTACAGCCCGCTCCTGGCGCGGCTGGGATGCTGGCTGGAGGTGTATGGCTATCGCCTTCAAACGCGCTACGGCGCGGCTCCCGAAGTGGCGATCGCCACGGATTCACGCGCCAATACTTCGCGCTGCTGAGGCTTTTTAGGACATTGCCAAACGGGGATGCGGGGCCGCAGACCCCACAGAAAGAGGGTGTTGTTTTTGGCGGCGCAGCCGCCAAAAACAACACCCTCTTTCTATTATTTTTGTAACTTCGCCAGGCGATCGTCGATCAAGCTCTGCCATACGCGATAGGAATGCGAGCCGCGCACCACATTGCCGTTCAGCAGAAATGTCGGCGTGCCGTTGATAAAGTGCAGATCGCCGGCAGCCACGTCGGTCTGAATGCGCTTTTCATTGGCCGAAGTCGTGTCGAGGCAGCTCTGGAACGATTCCACATCCAGCTTTAGCTCCTGCGCGTAGCCTAAGAACACAGTGCGGTCGGCAGCATCGCCGCCCGACCACTCGCCATCCACCGCGCCTTTGTACAGCCGATCATGCATCGGCCAGAAGCCGCCCTGGTCGGCGGCGCAGTTGGCGGCGGCGGCGGCCTGCTTTGCGCCAGGGTGAATAGCCAGCGGATAATCGCGGTAGACGAAGTAGACTTTGCCGGTTTTAATGTAGTTCGCTTCGAGCTGCGGTTTTGTGTCGCGCACAAAGCTGGCGCAGAACTCACACTGGAAATCGCTGTACTCGACCAGCACGATCGGCGCGTTGGGGTCGCCCAGGCCGCGTGGATCCGGCGTGGCCGGCCGCTCGAACGCCGGCGCCTGGGCCGGTGCTGGAGCTTCGCGGGCGCAGCTGGCCAACGCCAGCACCAGCAAAGGCAGCAGCAGCCGTAGCGAACGATGTGGATTTTGTCGCATCGGCGACCTCCCCCATGGTGAAGGTTCGGGAGCGGCAAAGCCGCTCCCGAAAAATCTCTTTCTCGGAGGGCTTGCAGCCCTCCAAACCGCCCGCTTGAGTAAATCCTACTGTCGAAAGCTAGCTTTCTGTATACTATACCGCAAACATGGCCGGCGTGGGGAACGACTCTTGCAACTGGTCTAGTGAAGCAATCGTCTAACCAGCAACTAGGAAGTTCTAATGCGGCGCCGCCGCGTAGCTATACACGAGGAGATCGACGATGACCGACCAGGAGACCTACGACCGTACGCTCGACGCGCCGTCTCCGGCGAGCGGGGCGGCACAGCCGGCCGCGCCGCTGCCAAACGAGCCATATTACCAACGCCCGCCCGAGCCGCGCCATGCCCCGCGCGCGAAAGGGCTTGGCATCGCGCTGGTACTGGTGGGGCTGCTGCTGCTGGCGTTTCAGCTGTTTGGGCGCGGGGTCGCTTTTGGCGGCTCCAGCAGCATCACCCTGGTCGATCAGGATTACCAGGGTAATCGGATCGAGCTTTCGGCCGCCGCTTCGGATGTAGAGATACGGCCTGGCAGCGGCAGCCGCATCCATGTCGAGGCCATCCAGCGCGGCGGCTCGCAGGGCGATTACCAGATCGACATTGTTCCATCGGGCGATACACTGCGCGTGACCGAGTCAAGTCACAGCTTCTTCTGCTTCTTCTGCTCGCGCAGCGTGCGCTACCGCATCTCCGTCCCAAGCAGCGCCCAGGCCGATATTCGCACTGCCAGTGGTGAGATCGATGTCGAGGGCTTAAGCGGCGCGGTGGCGCTGGCGAGCGTCAGCGGCGCTGTGCGCGCCGGCGACCTAACCGGCGGGCTGACAGTCAGCACTACCAGCGGCGAAGTCCAGCTCAACGATATCGCCGGCAAGCTGGATGTTGAAAGCATCAGCGGCGATGTCAAGCTGGAGAATGGCAAGATCGACGGCGCTACCGTCAGCACTACCAGCGGCGAGGTTCAGCTTGATGGGGTGACGGGCGCGCTGAAGCTCACCAGTGTCTCGGGCGACATCCACGTGCGCGAGGCTCGCGACGGCCAGCTCGATTTCTCGACAACTAGCGGCGAGATCGAGTATCAGGGCAGTCTGGCGCGCGCGAGCGCGAACAAGCTGGACTCGATCTCTGGCGATGTGAATCTGCGGCTGCCTGATGCCAGTGGCTTCCACTTGGACGCCAGCACTGTCAGTGGCGATCTGAGCAGCGAATTCGAGCTGAGCGACGGGCAGACGGCGCGCCGAAGCCTCAGCGGAGTTGCCGGCGATGGCTCGGCCACGCTGACGATTGGCACCACCAGCGGCGATATCAGCATCGAGCGACAATAGCCTGACAAGATGACAAGATGACAAGGTGACATGCGAGTATGAATATCATCTTGTCATCTTGTCATCTTGTCACGGATCGACCTGGATCAGCACGTCATCCCCTTCCCGCCAGGGTTGCTGATGCCCGACCCAATCGCGGGCGCGCGCGCGAAACGCGTAGTTGCCCGGCCCCGGCGGCACAAAGCCGGCCTGGAGCGCAGTTGATCCTAGCTGCCAATCGCTCCAGCCGCCATCCGGCAATGCCCGTACCTGCACATCGAACGCAGCCACGCCGCTTACGTCATCGGCCCCACTCCAGCGCACCAGGAAGCTGCCATCCTCCTGTCTGTCGGCCGCTGTCACGCGCGCATCGGGCGCGGCGGTATCGGTGCGCGGCAGCCACTTGACGGCGTCGAAGCGCACCACCCGGCCATCGTCGCCGGTCACATCGCTCAGCTCGACCGCCACCGCTGGGTTGTCGACATGATGCACCCCCAGCGAGATCCAGCTTCCCGCCGCCGCCTCCTGATCGACGACAACCTCACGCGCCGTGTTATCGTGAAGCACACGGTAGCGTGCGGATCGTGTGGCCGGCTGGCCGCAGGCTGGGATGTAGGCCATGGCTTCGTAGAAGCCGCCGCCTGGTAGGCGTGGGCTCCAGCGTGCGCGGTTCTCGCTCTGCTTAGGGTCGGGCGTGCCATATGTCCAGGCATGCCGGCTGTTCAGCCCGCAGGGCGCGTCGTACCACTTGATCGACGCCTCGGCGCTGTAGCCATCGTCGCCATCGTCGGCGACCACCGCATTTGCCTCGATCACCACGGGCATGGGCCCAGGGTCGGCGGGCGTGGCCTGGCCGGCGCCGGGATCAGCACCAAGCCATAAAAAGGTCACCTGGACGACATCGGCTTTCGTCATCCCCAGATCATCCCAGAACGCGCCATCGGCAATGTCGATCCCATTCGGCATTCTGATCCGGCGGCCAAACTCATCGCGGCCGCCATGATAGCGCTGGTGGTACGCCGCGTGGGCCATTGGCTGGCCGACCGGCAGATTGTCGTAGCGGCGCTTGGGCGACCAGTAGTCGTCGTGCGTGTTCCAGGGGCCGACATCCCAGACCGGCAAAACAACGCTACGGTCGTGGTAGGTCACGCGCACCTGAAACTCGTTGCCGCCGTTGCTCGAAAGCACGCCCCAATGCGGCAGCGCCACAAAACGATCGCGCGCGCGGATGCGGTGTCCATTCGCGGTGCGGTGGCCGACTAGCCCTTCGCGGGTGGCGAACACGCTATAGGTCGGCCCCGATGGCGGTTGATCCATGGCTTGAACCGCTGCCGCAGGCAGGGCGCTCAAGCAACACACCATCAGCGACGCCGCTACGAGGAGGCGTCTGATAATCAACAATCGTTATTCCTCTCACGAAAACCACTGTCGGGCGCGCCCTTGGCGTAGCCAAGCAGCCGAACGCGGACATACGCGAGCATGTGGGAGGCAGGGGTAGCCAACGGACGGAGGCGGAACCGCGCCATAATGGCGTGCTATGTCCGTAGTGGCGGGCAAGGATGCTGGTTGTTAGCAGCAGCGCACAGCTCAAAAACAGCGTCGACATTCGTGGTGCGGCGCATGACCTGCGAGCGTGGCGCTCGTGCCTATCAGTCTGATCCATGCTGGCGGGATATTATAGCCAGGATGCACTTGCTGTCAAGTCAGGTGTTTATCAGATTATTATCAGGTATAGGATTTACGCAAGCGAGAGGTTTGGAGGGGCGCCCAGAGGGTGCCCGGCCCTCCAAGAATCCCATATTTCGCCCGTGCGGGGCGACGAAGTCGCCCCGCACGGGCGAAAAAACAATCTGTGAGGAATGACGATCCTCCCGCGTCATGATCTACAACCGCGCGGCGATCACTAATGTGAAGGAGGAAATCTATGCTTCGAGTGAACGTCTCGAACAGTGCTGCGAGCGCAGCTGCGATCCTGGCGCTGGCCGCCGCGCTGCTGAGCGCCTGCGGCGCTGCTGATCGATCGGCATCCCAATCCGCTGCCGTGCCGACGCCGTCGCCACCGATTGCCGCCGCGTCGGGCGACCTGCTGTACATCCGCGATGGCTTCAAAGGTGGTACCGAGCGCCTGACAATCATTGACAGCATCAGCGGCGCGCGCGAGCGCGATCTGCCGCCGGGTGTGACATCGCCGGATTGGAGCACGCTATATGTTGCCGAGCAGCATGATGGCAAGACGACACTGCGCGCGCTCGATCTGGCGACCGAGCAAACCTTGCGCGAGACCACGATCGACGGCGGATACAGCCTGCCGATGATCACGCCCGATAGCGTGATGGGCGGTCTTTCGCCCGATGGCCGCTGGCTAGCGCTCACGGCTCGCGCCGGCCGCCAGCAGACACAGTTCGTCGTCCTCGATACGGCTTTCAAGCAGCAGCCCAGGCAGGTCGCTTTGGATGGCTATTTTCTGTATGACGGGCTGAATAACGGCGGCACATCGCTGTTTCTCACCGAGAGCCTGGGTGATGACCCGACCGCAAAGTACAAGGTACGCCGCTATGATCTGACGCGTGGCGCGCTCGACCCAAACGTGATCGTGGATAAACTTGACGGCACCCAGATCATGAGTGGCGTACGCCAGACCGCCGTGGCCTCGAAGAACGGCAGCTGGCTGTATAGCCTGTACCTGAACCCCGCCCATGGGCCATTCATTCATGCGCTGCCGATCAATGAGGCGGAACAGGTGGGGCTTGCCTTCTGCATCGATCTGCCGACGAACAGCAAGGATGATCTCGCGAAGCAATCGCGCTGGTCGCTGCTCATGAGCGCCGATATGCGCACACTTTTCGCCGTGAACGGCGCGCTTGGCCTGGTGGCCGAATATAACGTGATCGATGGCGTACCCCAGCAGCTGCGAACGAAGTCGCTGTTCGATACGCCGGATGCGGCGAGCGCGCTCACGGCACGGCCAGATTCGGCCGCCAACAGCATCGCGGCGCTTACGCCGGATGGCAAGACCCTGTACGCGCTGGCCCAGCGCGGCCTGCTGGTGATCGACATGCAGGGGCTGACGCTGCGTGGGCGCTACCTGCCGGATTGGGCGCTCGATGGGCTCGCGATCTCACCCGATAGTGCGCGGCTCTACGCTGCCAGCGCGGCCCAGGGCAAGATTGTGCGGATCGACCCGGCCGCCGGCACAATTGTCGCCGAAGTGCCGGCCGCTGGTCAGCCCAGCGGGCTGGTGCGAGTTGAAGCAAGAACATGAAAAGGACTGAGGGCTGAGGACTGAGGACTGAGTAATGATAGGCCCAATCAGTTCTCAGCACTACGCAAAGGAGGAATCTCATGGCACGTCGATCGATCTTTGCGTTCGTTGTGGTCATCCTGGCGATGCTGGCGCTGGCGGTGCCGGCGCTGGCGGGCGGCTGGGCTGTGCTGACGCTCGACTCACTGCCGCGCGAGGTGCATGCCGGCGAGCGCGTTCAGCTTGGTTTCATCGTACGGCAGCATGGCAAGACGCCGACGAACAAGGATCTGAATGGTAATCCGCTCAAGCCAGTGCTGACCGCGATCAAACAGGGCGGAGCGGCCACGACACAGGCCAAAGGCGCCGAGACGATCCGCGCCGAGGCGCGGCAGCAAGGGCCAACCGGCCACTATGTCGTCGACCTGGCCTTCCCAAGTGATGGCGTCTGGGCCTGGCAGATCACGCTTCCGACCTACTACGTGCAGGATAGCCCCAGCGGCAGCGACGCCGTAGTGTTCGCGCCGCTCACCGTGCTGCCGGCTGCCGCACCTGCCCCTGCGCCCGCGCCCGCGCCGGCCGCGACGACCTGGCTGGGCCTTAGCCCGGCGGCGCTGCGCTGGGGTGG
>WNFV01010528.1_pt1 | contig 26711 bp, 29 predicted proteins | sample 5400101 | NCBI WGS metagenome assembly WNFV01 (sample SAMN13153361, study PRJNA577476) | soil metagenome | isolation source: 115 cm soil or saprolite under grassland replicate 1 | place: USA:California | collected 2016-06-15
GTTCGTACCGGACTTCCTGCGCGCTTACATCGACCGGCAAAACCGGCCAACCTGACCCACGTGCCAAGCGGCGCGGCATCCCTTCACCACCACCCGAAGACGCACTGGGAAGAGTCGCGGTAGTAGCCTCTGCGATGTCGCGCCGCCGGGCGCGGGCCACCGGACCGTCGTGGGGAGCAGGCAGCATGGAACGCCGCAGGCTGGCCGACATCATCGCCTTCGACCCGCGGCGGATGGCCAAGCACAGGGTGTTCGAGACCGACCGGACCATCACCGACCTGTACTGCCTCGACCCGGACCAGGAGCAACTGCTGCTGGTGCACGAGGCGTCGGACAAGGTGCTGGTGGCGATGGCCGGGCGCGTCCTGGTCCGCGTCGAGGACGAGTCGGCCGAGATCGGCCAGTACGAGGCGGTGCTGGTGCCCGCGGGGGCCAAGCACGCGCTCAAGAACCTCGGGCCCGACCCGGCCGTCCTGCTGGTGTTCCTGGCCCCGCGGCTGGCCTGAGCCAGCCGCGGGGCCAGGCCGCCACTACATGCTGAGGTTGAGGAGCCGGTCCACGAAGGCGCGGTAGCCGCGCACGGCGATCCGCAGGTCCTCGGTGGAGCCTTCCTCGATGGTCGCCTTCAGCTTGGCGCGCTCGGTCTCCAGCGCCCGCACCAGGCCCTGCACCAGCTCGTCGACGAAGCGTTCGGCCTCCTGGACGGCCTGGCGCGGCTCGTCCACGAAGCCGGCCTGGATGTCCAGGAAGCGGGCGCGGACGGCGCCGGCGTCGATCGAGCCGAGCAGGGCGCTGGGCTCGCCCGGCGCGGCGACCGGAGCCGGTCCGGAACCGGGAACCAGCATCTCGGTCTCGGTTCCCGGCGGGCTCTGGCCCGCCCGGTCCGACTCCGGGCTCTCCACGCCGGTGGACACGGCGGCCGGGGTCTCATCGGTCGGCGTCCCGGTCGCCGGGGTCGCCGCTTCCGGCTTCGCCGTGCCCGCCGTCTCGAAGATCGAGGTCCCCGCGCCGCCCGCCGGCGGGGGCGCCGGCGGGGGCGCCGGCTGGCTGTCCGGCTCGGCGGCTGGCGCCGCGGTGGCCGGGGCCTCGTCGGCCGTGCGCGAGGGCGGCCCGAGCGCGATCGGCGGGCGCTCCTCGCCGTCCCCCGGCGGCCCGGTGCGACGGACCTCGCCATCCCCGCGCTCGGCCTCGGTGCCGGCCCGATCCGGCTCGCCGGTCGAGGTCCGGTCGGACCCCGCGACGTCCTCCTCGACGTCGAACACCGAGCTCGAGGACGTGGAGGCGGCCCGCTCCGCGCCGCCGGCCGGCTCTCCGGCGGCCGCGGGCTCGCTCGCCGCGGCCTCTGTCTGGGAGTCCGCCTGGCGGATGCGGTCGGCCCGCCGGTCCTCGTCCTCCTCCTCGTCGCTACGCTCACCCTGGTCGGCGCCGGCACGCTGGTCGGTCATCGACCCCCGGCGCGAGAACGTGGATTCACGCTCTCCGGGCTCGTCGCCATAGCCGTAGCGGTAGCGTTCGTTCATCGCGCCTCCTCCGTGGTGCGCCGCTCCGGCGGCGTCGAGGCCGCGGACGGCCTCCCATCGTTGCTTCCCTCTCCGTCCCGTGCGGTGACCTCGTCCCGCGCCATGGCCCCGTCCGCGGTCCTGGACCCGTCGGGCTCGTCCACCTCGAGCAGGTCCTCGAACAGGGAGCGGTAGTGGACGAGGGCCTGGCGAAGGTCCTCGGTGGTCGCCTGCGAGCGCTCGTTGGCCTCGGCGACGGTGTGCGCCGCGCGGTAGTCGTCGACCACCTGCGGATGGTCCACCGAGATGTCGGCCGCGCGCTGCTCGAAATCCTCGATCGGGTAGCCGCGCTCGCGCATGACCTCGTTGATCAGCCGGTCGGCGCCGCGGGTCGCCTCGGGCGGCGAGTCGACGAAGCGCGCCTGGACCATGCGCCACTCCTGGAGGTAGCGGTCGCGCGCGCGGGTCTCCAGCGGCACGATGCCCAGCTTCTGGCGACGCGTGCGGCGGTCGTCGAGCTCATGCTCGGCCGCCTGGCGGCTGCCCGAGTCCCTGACCGCTCGGTCGTACTCCGGCCCGAACTGGTCGCGGAGCCGCGCGGTGCGCTGCCTGCGGAGCACCAGCCATGCGAGCGCGAACACCACGACGACGACGATGGCGATGAGCAAGCCGGTATTCACTGGCCGCTCCTTTCAGTCCCGTGTCTGGTCTTTGGTGGCCTCGCATCCGGATTGAGACGGATGCGGTGCCGCCTATCCCATTCAGCTATCCCGGTCAAGGGGGTACCCAAACCCGGAACGTCCCCCCTGCCGCGACGAGATGCCCGCCATCGGGTCGGATCGTGACACTCTAACGACAGGGGACGCGAAGGACTATGCGGCCACGCGAAGAAACGGCGTGCCTGTCCTGCTATGTCCAGAAGGTCGGCTCTGGGAAAGGTCGCTACGCCCAGGCGGGCGGCCGCTCACGCTCGCGATCGTGGTGGTCGTGGCGGGCGAACTCGATCAGGATGCGGGCGGACTCAGTGACCTCGGCGGGGTCGGCCGTCTCTTGCCGCCACCACTGGCCGAGCCGGTCGTCGTGGTAGCGGGGGACCACGTGGACGTGGAGATGGAAGATCGTCTGCGCGCCGGCCATGCCATCGGAGTTGGCCTGCACGAGGTCCACCCCGCCGGCCTTGAAGGCGCCGGTCGCCAGCCGCGCCATGCGCCGGGCGGTGGCCGCCACAGCCAGCCAGTCCTCCTCGCTGGCGCTCATCAGGTCGGGGACATGCGTGCGCGACACCACCAGCAGGTGGCCGGGAGTCGCCGGGTTGATGTCCATGAAGGCGACGGTATGTTCGTCCTCGTCGACGTAATCCGCCGGCAGCTCACCCGAGACGATCTGGCAAAACGTGCAATCTGCCTGCATCCACCCTCCTCCTCTCGGCCTGCGCTGGACAGCACCAACCAAGCCTGGGGAGCCTATACCCGTTGGGCGGACAAGGTTATGCGCGTGCGCGCTGCCCGCCCTCTCTACGAATCGGCAGCAGCCGCGTCCAGATCGAGAGCGAGTGAGTTGATGCAGTACCGCTGGCCCGTCGGAGCTGGCCCGTCGGGGAAAACGTGGCCGAGATGCGACCCGCAGCGCCGGCAGCGGACCTCGGTGCGGTGCATGCCGTGGCTGTCGTCGTCCAGCAGCTCGACGCTGGCCGCCACCACCGGCTCGGTGAAGCTCGGCCAGCCGGTGCCCGATTCGAACTTGGTGTCGGAGCTGAACAGCTCGGCGCCGCAGGCCGCGCAGCGGTACACGCCGTCGTCCTTGGCGAAAACGTACCTGCCGCTGAACGGCGGCTCGGTCCCGGCCTCGCGCAGGATCTTGTACTGCTCAGGCGTGAGCTGCTCCCGCCACTCCCCCTCCGACCTGGTGATCTCGGCCATCTCTCAGCCTCCATGTGGTGGAGCGCCCACGGTTCGGCGCCACAGCGCAGCTCTGCGATTGTAGGGGAGTCGTCCGCCTCGGCGTGCCAGAAAGCCGCGCCATGGCGCGGCTCGGCAAGGTGGACCAACTCATGGACCAGGACATAGTCGACCAGCGTCGGCCGAAGCTGGAACAGCGTCCAGTGCAGGACCACTTGGCCATCAGCCTCGGCCATTCCCCAGCGCCGCCCAAGTCGCAGATGTGGGTGCCCGTGGAATCGCCGCTCACGGCCGAGGTGGTCGTTGATCCGCTCAGCGTAGGTCGCCTCGGTAACCTCGCCCTCGACGAACAGGTAGAGCACACGCCGTCTGCGGTCGGGCCCGGGAGGACGACGCAGCGGCCGGACACGGTCGCGTGCGTCCCGTCGGGGGCTCAACCACCCGCTCCGGCCCGGGCTTCTACCTCTTGGAGGTAGCGGACGGTCCTGACGATCTGTCCCGGGCCGACCTGCGGAACCCCGCCGTAGCGGCCAGCGCGATAACCTCGCTCCAGGTTCTCGTCCTTACGTGGGTGGGCATCGGTGAGCGGATAGAGCTCGGTGGCACCGTCGGTTCGCTTCTCGGTCAGCCAGACCTGCTCGCGGCCGAGCGGCCGATTCCCCGTAGCGGTGCCCAATGGCGTGGTGTCGTGGGAAGTGAAGATGAGCTGCGCGCAGTTGGGGTTCGCCTTGGGATCCTGAAACAGGCGGATGAACTCGGCGACCAGCGCGGTATGGAGGCTTGCGTCCAGTTCGTCGACGAGCAGCACCGCCCCTTCCTTCAGGGTGAGCAGCAGCGGCCCCAGCAGTGCGAACCAGTTGCGCGTGCCGTATGACTCGTCATCGAAGTCGAACGCCGTTTGGCGCCGGCCGCTCGACCGGATCAGGCGCACCCGGGGTGGGTCCGGATCTTGCTTGACGACCTCGATGTCGTCGATACCGAGATCAGCGACGCGCAACAGTTCCAAGACCCGATCGCGGTCATCGGTGAGCAGCCGCCGGCTGGTGAACCACTCGCGCTCGTTCCGGTCGCTCTCCGGAGTGACCAGCCAGAGGTTGCCGTGGAACCAGCGGTAGAGCACTGAGAGCTGAGGGTGGTTGTAAGCCGCCGCGGTCGAGAGGAACAAGGCATTCGGCCTCGTCAACTTGGCTAGGGTCGCCCGCTCCCCCTTGAGGTGATCACCCGGGAACCGGAAGCTCTCAGCAGCGGCGGCGTCGCGGTCAAACCAGACCTGCCGGCGGCCGCGCGGGTAGACGTGCAGCCATTCCGCTTCTACCTGGGTGTCACTCAGTTCGAAGCCGTACACCCAGCGGGTCTTGTCGATCACAAGATCGATCTCGAACGAGGACGGGGCCTTCGATGCCTTGGGATCCAGGGCGAACGGTGTGCGCGGCACCCCGTCGGTCTGGGTCCACTGTGCGTGCGACTCCAGGACTGCTTGACGCATCAGGCGTAGAGCGCCCAGGACGTTTGATTTGCCCGAAGCGTTTGCCCCGTAAATGCCAACGACGGGCAACGCCTGCACCGGCCGGCGGTCGGCGACGATGCCAGTCGGTCTTGCCGGCGTGTCGTCGAGTCCCTCGGAGACCAACGAGAGGGTCTGCTCGTCGCGCAGCGAGAGCACGTTCGCAGCGGTGAACCCGAGCAGCACGTGGCCCTCCTCACAGGTAGTGAAACCTGTCAACTAGCATCCCACGAGGAAAATCCTCGTACAAGGAGAGTTTAGAGGTGCTGGCGGCTATCTCAGCCACCGATCTGGGACATGCCGCGAGCGGGCTGGACGAAGTCGGGCTCGTTGATCCGGTGGCCCCACTGCTTGCGCGCGACCGCGTCGAGGTAGCAGCGGGCGACCGCCTCGTCGCCGCCGCCGGACCGCAGCACCGTGCGCAGGTCGTATTCGGTGGTCGCGAACAGGCAGGTTCGGACCTGTCCGTCCGCGGTCAGCCGCACGCGGTCGCACTGGGCGCAGAACGCTCGGGTCACCGAGGCGATGATGCCGACAGCACCCTTGCCGTCCCGGTAGCGGTAGCGCTCGGCCGGGGCGCTGCCGCGGGTGTCGGGCGCCTCCAGGCCCAGCTCCTGGTCCAGCCGGGCGAGGATCTCGCCGGCGGGGATCACCTGGTCGCGCGTCCACTCGCCCGGGGCGTCCAGCGGCATGAACTCGATGAAGCGCAGCTCGACGCCGAGGTCGCGGGCCCAGCGGGCCATCGGGATCACCTCGTCGTCGTTGAAGCCCCGAACCACCACGGCGTTGATCTTCACCGGGGCCAGCCCGGCCGCCAGGCTCGCGTCGATGCCGCGCAGCACGCGCTCCAGCCCGTCGCGGCGGGTGATCTGCTTGAAGCGGTCGCGCCGCAGCGAGTCGAGCGAGATGTTGGCGCGCCGCAGGCCGGCGTCCTTGAGCGGGCCGGCGAGGCGGTCCATCAGGTAGCCGTTGGTGGTCAGCGACAGCTCGACGCCCAGCGGCGCCAGGGCGGCGACCACATCGACCAGGTCGCGCCGCAGGGTCGGCTCGCCCCCAGTGATCCGCACGGTGCGCACGTCCAGCTCGATGGCCACCCGCAGCGCGCGGATCAGCTCCTCCATGGTCAGGATGTCCCCTGCCCCGAGCCATGGCAGGCCGTCCTCGGGCATGCAGTACAGGCAGCGGAAATTGCAGCGGTCGGTGACCGAGACGCGCAGGTCACGGACGACACGGCCGAAGCTGTCGATCATCACCCGATCAGGCTCGGCCACCGTGCACCTCCTGGAATTCTGGCGACCCGACCCAGCGGCCGCCGCCGGCCCAGCGTTCCTTCTTCCAGATCGGCACCTGACGCTTCAGCTCGTCGATCAGCTCGCGGCAGCCGGCGAACGCCTCGGCGCGGTGTCCCGCCGAAGCGGCGACGATCACGCTCGGCTCGCCGACCGGCACGATCCCCAGCCGGTGCGCCAGGTAGACGGCGCCGAGCCCGTGCCGCTCGACGGCCGCCCGCGCGACCTGCTCCAGCTCCCTGGTGGCCAGCTCCTCGTAGGCCTCGTACTCCAGCGTCTCGACGCGCTGCCCCTCGGAGTGGTCGCGGGTGGTGCCGACGAACAGGGCGGTTCCGCCGCATTCGGGCAGGCACACCGCGCGGAACGCGGCGTCCAGTGACAACGCCGAGTCGGTGAGCGCCACAGTGATCCGCTGGGTCATCGCGCTGCTCCTTGGGACCTTCCGGCCGTTCCGTCGGGCCCAGCCTGTTCATCGTACAGAGGCTCCGAGGTTCGTATGAGGGTCACGAGGAGAGCACCTCGCAGAGGGATTCCAGGCTCTGGAGGTTGTGGCCGGGCAGGAACGAGTCGACGTGCGGAAGCGCCGCCGCCATCCCCCTGGCCAGCGGCTGGTAGCGAGGGCTTCCCTTGAGCGGGTTCACCCAAACCAGCCGGTGCGCGACTCTGGCGAGCCTGGCCATCTGGGCGGCGAGCAGGACCGGGTCGCCGCGTTCCAGCCCATCCGAGCAGAGCACCACCACCGCCCCGCGCATCCATGTCTGCTGGCCGTAGCGGTCCAGCAGCTCCTTGAGGGAGGCGCCGATGCGGGTGCCGCCCTCCCAGTCGACCACCGAGGCGGCCACCTGCCGCAACGCCAGGTCCGGCTGGCTGCGCCGCAGCGCCCTGGTCAGCCGCGTCAGGCGGGTGCCGAAGGCGAACACCTCGACCCGCTGGCCGGCCCGGACGGCGGCGTAGCCGAACTGTAGCAGCGCGCGCGAATACGACGACATCGAGCCGGAGACGTCGAGCAGCAGCACCAGCGGGCGGCGCTTGGAGCGCCGGTTCCGCCAGGCGCGGTGGAACGGCTCGCCCTGGGTCCGCAGCGAAGCCCGCACCGTGCGGCGCAGGTCGAAGCGGCGGCCGCGGGGCGAGGCCCGGTAGCGGCGCGCCCGCCGCATCGGCAGCATCACCGCGAGCTGGCGGATGGCCAGGTCGGCCTCGTGCCGCTCGGCCTCGGACAGGTCCTCGAAGGACTTGACGCGCAGCATCTCGATGCCGCTGGCGACCAGCCCGATGGTCACCTCCTCGTCGCCCTCGTCGCGCTCGTCGCTGCCGGCCTCATCGGACAGGGCCTCGCCGACCAGCACCTCGATCTCCCGCTCGATCGAGACGCGCGGCTCGGGCTGCCAGCCGGCCAGCTCTGCCCGCAGGCGGTCCCGAGCCCGCGGGAACCACTGCTCGAACGCCAGGTCGTAGGCGTCGAAATCCTCTTTGCGGGCGATCATGGTGAGCCGCCCCGCCAGGTACAGGCTGTCGCGGTCGAAACGGCTGAGCGCGGCCACCGCGCGGCAGAACGCCAGGATCCGCCCCGTCCCGACGGGCAGTCCCCTGGAGCGCAGCAGCCGGCCGAAGCCGACCAGCCGTTCGATCCCGCGCAGTTCGAGGGTGGCTTCCACGAACGCCTCCCCATCGGGGCCAGCGGCACTCGGAGCGGGCATCACTCGGGCTCCAGCACCTCGTCGAGCTTGGCCCGGACCAGCTCGAGGTCCTCGTGGTCCTTGACCAGGGCGCCCAGCGTGGCGCTGGCGGTGTCCGGCTCGAGCCGCTCCGCGCCCAGGAACGCCAGCGCCTGCGACCAGTCGATCGTCTCGGCCACGCCCGGCCGCTTGGCCACGTCCATCGCGCGCAGCCTGGCCACCGCCCGCGCGACCTGCCTGGCCAGCACCTCGGGCACCTCCGGGGCGCGGACCCGGACGATGTCGACCTCGCGCTCGACCGAGGGATGGTCGATCCAGTGGTACAGGCAGCGGCGCTTGAGGGCGTCGTGCAGCTCGCGGGTGCGGTTGGAGGTGATGATCACCGCCGGCGGCCGCTCCGCCGCGACCCGGCCGATCTCGGGGATGGTCACGGCGAACTCGCTCAGCACCTCGAGCAGGAACGCCTCGAACTCGTCGTCGGCGCGGTCCAGCTCGTCGATCAGCAGCACCGCCTGGGAGCCCGCCCGGATCGCCGCCAGCAGCGGCCGCTCGACCAGGAAGTCGGGGCCGAACAGGTCGGCCTCGTGCTCGCCCAGCTGCGCCGCGCGCACGGCGATCAGCTGGCGCGAGTAGTCCCACTCGTAGAGCGCCTGGCTGGCGTCGATGCCCTCGTAGCACTGCAACCGCACCAGCCGGCGATCGAGCAGCTCGCTCAGCACCTTGGCGACCTCGGTCTTGCCGACCCCGGCCTCGCCCTCCAGCAGCAGCGGCTTGTTGAGCGCCAGGCTCAGCCACACCGCGGTGGCGAGTCCGCGGTCGGCAAGGTAGGCGTACCGCCCGAGGACCGCTTGCAGCTCTTCGACCGATTCGAAGGGAAGGGCGCCCATCAGCAGGCGCCCTTGCCGGTCGTCGTGATCGTTATCAGTGCCGGTGCGGGATTGCTGGCGGCGGTCCTCGATCCATGTGGGGGAGAGCTCGCTCCCCCCCACGGCCCCCCCAAGACCGCCTGTGCCATGGTCGCCGGACTTGGGTTGCTTCCCCTCAGTGCGATCGTGCCTCCTCGACGGCCCGACGGGTGAGCACCTTGGCCAGGTGGTTACGGTACTCGGCGCTGGCCTGGGCATCGCTCGGCGGGCTGGTGCCGTCCAGCGCCTCCTCCGCCGCGGTGGCCGCATCGGCACCGGAGCCGAGCGCCTGCTCGACCGCCCGTGCCCGCAGCGGTGTCTCGCCCATGTTGGTAAGCGCGACCGCGGTCCGGCCCGGCCGGCCGTTGCCTTGGTCGACCAGCGCGGCGACTCCCACGATAGCCCAGTCCTGCGCTCTGGGGTGGAACTTCTGGTATGACCACCCGGCGCCGGGGACCTTGGGGACGCGGACCTCGGTGAGGATCTCCTGCTCACCCAGATCGGTGACGAAGAAGCTCTTGAAGAAGTCCCCCGCCCCCACCGTGCGCTCGCCGTTCGGGCCGCGCACCACGAAGGTGGCATCCAGCGCGAGCATCACGGTCGGCAGGTCGGAGGCCGGGTCGCCGTGCGAGATGGAGCCCCCGATCGTGCCCCGGTGGCGCACCTGGGGGTCGCCGACCTCGCCCGCCGCGTGCGCCACCAGCGGGTTCTCGCGCCGCAGCAGGTCGCTGAAGTGGACGTCCTCGTGGCAGGTGACGGCGCCGATGGCGACGTGGTCGCCGCCGTCGCGGATGTAGTTCAGCTCGCCGATGCGGCCGATGTCGACCAGCGCCGACGGCGCGGACAGGCGCAGCTTCATGATCGGCAGCAGCGAGTGCCCGCCGGCGATCAGCTTGGCGTCCTCACCGAAGCGGCCGAGCAGCTCGATCGCGTGGTCGGCCGAGGAGGCGACCTCGTAGTCGAACGATGCCGGGATCACGCCTGGCCTCCTTGGTCCGTGGCGGGGCTGCCGGAGCCCGCTCTCGCATCCTGGATGGTCCGCCAGACCCGCTCGGGGCTGACGGGCATGCCGATGTTGGTGACGCCGAGCGGCGCGAGCGCGTCGACCACCGCGTTGACGACGGCGGGCGGGGAGCCGATCGTGCCGGCCTCGCCGATGCCTTTCCACCCGCCCGGGTTGCTGGTGGAGGGGGTCACCACGTGGCCGGTGATGAACGAGGGGAGCTCGGCGGCCGACGGGACCCGGTAGGCGCCCATGTTCCCGGAGGTGAGGTTGCCCTCCTCGTCGTAGGTGGCCTCCTCGGTGTCGGTGTCCACCTCGACCACGCAGATGTGGGCACCCGACGGGAAGGTGTTGTTCACCGGGTCGAACAGCGCCGTCTCCTCCAGGCCCGGCTCGACGCCGTCGGGCAGGTTGTGCGCCAGGAAGGCGGAGAAGGCGATCTCGGGGATCGTCTTGGACTTGTCGGGCGCGCCACGCACGCGCAGCGCGCCGTCGGCGAACTCGACGTCCTCCTCGGCGACCTCCAGCTCGTGGGCGGCGATCCTCCTGGCCTTGGCGACGACCTTCTCGGCCGCCTTCTGGATGGCGACGCCCCCGGCTGCCAGGCTGCGGCTGCCGTAGGTGTCCAGGCCCTGGGGCGAGATCGTGGTGTCGCCGTGGAGCACCTCGACGTCCTCGAACTTGACCCCGAGCGCGTCGGCCGTGATCTGCGACCAGGAGGTCTCGTGGCCCTGGCCGTGCGGGGAGGTCCCGGTGACCACGACCACCTTGCCGGTCGGCAGGCAGCGGATCGTCGCCGCCTCCCAACCGCCCGCGCCGAAGTTCACGGCGGCGAAGCCCCGCGACGGAGCGCTGCCGCACGCCTCGATGTAGGTCGACAGGCCGATGCCGAGCTGCCTGGTGTCGCCACGCTGCCGCCGCTCGGCCTGCTCGCGGCGCAGGCCCTCGTAGTCGGCGAGCTGGAGCGCCTTGTCGAGGCCGGCCTCGTAGTCGCCCGAGTCGTACATCGCGCCGAAGACGTTGGCGGTCGGCTCGGAGAAGGGCGGCATGAAGTTCATCCGCCGCACCTCGGCCGGGTCCTTGCCGACCCGGCGGGCGAGCGCGTCCATGATCCGCTCGATCGCGTAGGTCGCCTCCGGCCGCCCGGCACCCCGGTAGGCGTCGGTCGGTGTCCGGTTGGTGAACACCGCCGTGCACTCGAAGGAGGCCGCGTCGGCCTTGTAGACGCCTGAGAACAGGGTCGCGCCGAGCACCTGGATGCCCGGGGAGACGAGCTGGCAGTAGGCACCCATGTCGCAGAGCACCTTGGCCCGCACGCCGAGCAGCTTGCCGTCCTCGGTGGCCGCCACCTCCATGTCCTGGATGACGTCACGGCCGTGGATGGTGGCCAGGTAGCCCTCGGAGCGCTCCTCGATCCACTTGACCGGCACGCCGAGCCTGCGCGCCACGGCCAGGCAGATCGCCTCCTCGCCGTAGACGTCCAGCTTGGAGCCGAAGGCGCCGCCGACGTCGGGGGCGATGACCCGGAACTTCGACTCGGGGATGTTCAGGGTGAGCGCCAGCAGCGTCCGCAGGATGTGCGGGATCTGGGTCGACGACCACATGGTCATCTCGCCGGTGACCGGGATCGGCTGCACCAGGACACCGCGCGGCTCGATCGCGTTGGGGATCAGCCGCGGGTGGTAGTGGCGCTGCTTCACGGTGACCGGCGCCTCGGCGAACACCTTGTCGACGTCGCCGCTGGCGATCTTCAGGTCCTTGAAGCAGACGTTGTCGCCGAACTCGTCGTGGATGACGGGTGCGCCATCGGCGAGCGCCTGCTCGATGGAGGTGACCGGCGGGAGCGGGTCGTAGTCGACGTCCACGGCCTCCGCGCCGTCGACCGCGTGCTCGCGCGTGTCGGCGACCACCACGGCGACGGGGTCGCCGACCATGCGGGCCTTGTCCTGCGCGACCGGCCAGTGGGTCGGGATCCTCGTCTCAGGAGCGACCGGCCAGGCGCACGGAAGCCCGGCCGCCCAATCGGATGCGAGGTCGGCGCCGCTGTAGGCAGCCACCACACCCGGTACCTGGAGGGCGGCGGAAACGTCGACGCCTGTGATGCGGGCGTGGGCCATCGGGCTGCGGACGACGGCCATGAACAGCATGCCGGGGAGCACGAGGTTGTCGACGTAGCGGCCCTGACCGGCGATCAGCGGGGCGTCCTCCTTGCGGAGCATGCGCGACCCGATGTACCTGCCGGTCTCGACGGAGGTATCGGTCAGTGTCATGTTCCCCCCTCAGGCCTGGGTCGGGGCGCGCATGGTGGCGGCCGCGCTCTGGATCGCCTTGACGATGTTGTGATAGCCGGTACAGCGGCACAGGTTGCCTTCCAGCCCGAGGCGGATCTCCTCCTCGCTGGTGCCGGCGCCGCTCTCCACCAGGCCGACCGCCGCCATGATCATCCCGGGTGTGCAGTAGCCGCACTGCAGGCCGTGGTTCTGGCGGAACGCCTCCTGCATGGGGTGGAGCTGGCCGTCGGAGGCGAGCCCCTCGATCGTGAGGATCTCGCTGCCGTCGGCCTGGACGGCCAGCACGGTGCACGATTTCACCGACCTGCCGTCCATCAGCACCGTGCAGGCACCGCACGACGAGGTGTCGCAACCGACATTCGTGCCGGTCAGCCCGAGCGTCTCTCGGAGGAAGTAGACGAGGAGCTGGCGCGGCTCGACGTCGGCCTCCCGCCGGACCCCGTTGACCGTGCAAGTGATGTGCCGCAAAGGGCCACCTCCTTGGCGGCGAGGGCAAGCGCCCCCGCTCTCCGGGATGCGAGGCACGGCACCCGAACCGGCTTGCCCCGCTGCATCCGATTCCGTTGGCCGACTCTGATTCCAGGCAGGAGTGCAGAGTAACACCGGTATCTCGGCAGAGAAACCGCTTGTCCACACCCCCTCGACACGCTCGCGCGGCACTCCTCGGGCACTGCCTGTTCCCCCTCCAGGGCGCGCGAGTACCCTTGATCGTCGAAGGTGGAGCGACCGTCCCAGCGCGCCGGTCGCCAGCAGTCGTGCGGAGCCAGCGGGGCCGGCCAAGGAGCGTGCGTCATGCGAGAGGTGCTCAACGCGATCGACGAGTGGAGGGCGGGCGGCCACCGGGTCGCGATCGCAACGGTCACCAAGGTCAAGGGGTCCGCGCCGCGCCCACCCGGGGCGAAGATGGCCATCAGCGACGACGGGCGCTGGATCGGCAGCGTCTCGGGCGGCTGCGTCGAGGGGGCCGTGCTCGAGGAGGCCGGCAAGGTGCTCGCCGGCGACCCGCCCAAGCTCATCACCTACGGCATCACGGACGAGATGGTCTGGAGCGTCGGCCTGGCGTGCGGGGGCGTGATCGACGTCTTCATCGAGCCGGTCCCCTGAGGTGGCCGACATGACCAGCGACGGGGAGGGACCCTTCCAGGGCGAGGCCGGCGAGGCCGTCGGCGTCCGCTGGGAGTCGGTCCGCCAGGTGATCCGGTCCGACCAGCGGGGCGCCCTGGTCACCGTGATCGACGGCCAGGACGTCGGCGCGAAGCTGCTGGTGACGGCGACCGCGACGGAGGGGTCGCTGAGCGACGCCGCGCTCGACGCCGAGGCCACGGCGACCGCGCGCGAGCTGCTGCCCGACGAGGAGTCGGCCGTGCGGGAGATCGCCGGCAGGCAGCTCTTCTTCGACGTCTTCGCGCCCCAGCCGAAGCTGCTGATCGTCGGCGCGGTGGACTTCGCGGCGGCGCTCGCCCGGGTCGCCAGCCAGACGGGCTACCGGGTGATCGTGGTCGACGCGCGGGAGCGCTTCGCCACCCGCGACCGCATCCCGGACGCCGACGACGTGGTGGTGGCCTGGCCGCACGAGTACCTGGCGGCCAACCCGCCGGACGACTCGACCTACGCGTGCGTGCTCACCCACGAGCCGCGCTTCGACGACCCCACCCTGCGCGCCCTGCTGGGCAGCCAGGTGGCCTACATCGGCGCGATGGGCAGCCGCCGGGCGCATGGCGAGCGCCTGGAGCGGCTGCGCCAGGACGGCTACGGCGAGGACGAGCTGGCCCGGATCAGCGGGCCCGTCGGCCTGGACATCGGCGCCAAATCGCCCGAGGAGACCGCTGTGTCGATCATGGCCGAGGTGATCGCCTCCCGGCACGGACGCCGTGGCGGCCGCCTGTCCGACCGCAAGGAGCCGGTCCACACCCTCAGGGAACGGGGCACGGTGTAGGTGTGACGGTCGTCGGGCTGGTGCTCGCGGCAGGCAGGTCCACCAGGATGGGCCGCCCCAAGCAACTCGCCGAGCTGGACGGCCGTCCGCTGCTGGAGCACGTGCTCGCCGCGCAGGAGGCGGCGCCCGTCGACCGGGTGGTGGTCGCGCTCGGCGCGCACGCCGGCGCGATCCTGGAGCGCGTCGACCTCCACGGTGCCGAGCCACTGGTGGTCGAGGGGTTCCAGGCCGGCATGGGCCACGTGCTCGCCCGCGCCGCCGCCGCGCTCGGCGAGGCGGACGCGGTGGTGGTCAGCCTCGGCGACCAGCCGCTGGTCGGGCCCGCGGTGGTCGCGGAGCTGGTGGCCTCCTGGCGGGCCGGCGCCGGCCCGGTGGTCACCGCCGCCTACGGCGGGCGCCACGGCAATCCCAAGCTGTTCGATCGAACCGTCCTGGCCGAGCTCGCCAAGCTCGGCGGGGACACCGGAGCACGCGAGCTGCTGGCCGCCCATCCCGAGTGGGTGACCGCGGTCGAGGTGGGCGCGCTCGGTGACGATGCCGACGTGGACGACGAGGACGGGCTGGCCAGGCTTGCCGCACAATCTGGAACCACCAACGGCGCACCTGGAGGTGGCAAGCAGTGAAGATCGAGCAGAATGTCGAGGTCGACGCTCCGCTGGACCGGGTGTGGGCGCTGGTCAACGACGTGCCCAGGATCGCTCCCTGCATGCCGGGAGCACAGCTCACCAACGTCGTGGACGAGAGCACCTACGAGGGCACGATCCGGGTCAAGCTGGGCCCGATCAACATGTCGTACAAGGGCAAGGCGGTGATGGGCGAGATCGACGAGGCGACCCACACCGCCCGGCTCACCGCCAGCGGCAAGGACGTCCGCGGCGGCGGCACCGCCCGGGCGGGCGTCGAGATGAAGCTGGAATCGCTGTCGGCGTCGTCGACCAGCATGGCGGTGACCGCGGACGTCCAGCTCACCGGCAAGGTGGCCTCGTTCGGCCGCGGCGCCATCCAGGACGTGTCCACCAAGCTGTTCGGCCAGTTCGCGCAGTGCCTGCGCGAGACCCTCGAGGAGGAGTTCAAGGCCGCCGCGCCCGCCGCGGCCGGGGCGGCCGCCGCGGGGGCCGAGGCCGGGGCCCCCGCGGCGGCGGCGGCCGGGGCCCAGGGGGCCGCGGGGGCTGGCGCGGCGGCGCCCTCGGCGCCGGCCGGGACGGAGGCGGCCACCGGCGCGCCGGCGACCGCGGCCGAGACCCCCGCCGAGGCTGGAGCGCGAGCCTCCGCGCCGATCCGTGGCGGCGCGCTGGTGCTCACCGCCGTGCTCGGCCTGCTCAAGCACTGGTGGGCCGCGCTGGTCGCCTTCTTCCGCCGCCTCTTCAGCCGGAGCTGACGGTCCGGTCCTCGGCCGCCGCGGGCCCCGGCCCGGGGCAATTGGGGCGTGCTCGCTCAGCCGAGCAAGGGGTTGAGAATTCGCGTTTACCGCGCAACCATCTTCTTGACCGCCGCGCAGGATGCTCTGCCTGCCGCAGACGTCACGCTCGAGCCACCAGTCCGTCTTGGAGGACCCCAGGAAGCACCCGTTCGGGACAGGCACCATCCCGTCACGCGGCATTGCCGCGGCAAGAGGAGCCAGTATGTATCCTCCCCGGTTCGACTACCTCGCGCCACGCAGCGTCGAGGAGGCGCTCGACGTCCTCGCCGAGCGAGGTGACGACGCCAAGGTGCTCGCCGGCGGCCAGAGCCTGATCCCGCTTCTCAAGCTCAGGTTCGCCGCGCCCGAGGTGCTGGTCGACATCAATCGGCTGCCCGGTCTCGACACGCTCTCCGAGGAGAACGGCTGGCTGCGGATCGGGCCGCTGGTGCGGCACCGGGACGCCGAGCGGTCGACGCTCCTGCGCGAGCGCTACCCGACCATGGCGGCCGCCGCGCCGCAGATCTCCGACCCCCTGGTCCGCAACCTCGGCACCGTCTGCGGCTCGCTGGCGCACGCCGACCCGTCGGGGGACTGGGGCGCCGTGATGATCGCCATGGGCGCCGAGCTGCTGGCCCGCTCGGCCCGCGGGGAGCGCGCGATTCCCGTCCGCGAGCTGTTCACCGGGCCGTTCACCACCACCCTGGAACCAGACGAGCTGGTCACCGGCGTGCGAGTGCCGAGCCGCCAGCGCACCGGCGGCAGCTACCTCAAGCTGGAGCGCAAGGTCGGCGACTTCGCCACCGCCGCCGTGGCGGTGCGGCTCACCCTCGGCCAGGACGGCCGCATCGCCGAGGCCGGCATCGGCCTCACCGCGGTCGGGCCGACCAACCTGGCCGCCACCGCCGCCGAGGACGCCCTGCGCGGCGCCGCGCCCGACGACGAGGCGTTCCGCGGGGCTGGCGAGCTGGCCGCCCAGGCGGCCTCGCCAGGCTCCGACCTGCGCGGTACGGTCGACTACAAGCGCAACGTCATCCGGACCTTCACCGAGCGCGGCCTGCGGAACGCCGCGGCCATCGCCGCCAACAACCAGGGAGGTGCGTAGCCGCATGCGGATCACCGTCACGGTCAACGGCGCCGAGCGGAGCGCCGAGGTCGAACCAAGGCTGCTGCTGGTGCACTTCCTCCGCGAGGAGCTCGGGCTGACCGGCACCCACGTCGGCTGCGACACCTCCGGCTGCGGCGCCTGCACCGTGCTGCTGGACGGCGTGCCCATCAAGTCGTGCACCTACCTGGCCGTGCAGGCGGACGGTCGCGACGTCGAGACGGTCGAGGGCCTGCTGAACGGCGCCGCGCTGGACCCGATCCAGGAGGCGTTCAAGCAGGAGCACGGGCTCCAGTGCGGCTTCTGCACGCCCGGCATGATGCTCACCGCCAAGGCGCTGCTGGCCAGCAATCCCAAGCCGAGCGATGAAGAAGTCCGCTGGGCGCTCAGCGGCAACGTCTGCCGCTGCACCGGCTACATGAACATCGTGCGGGCCGTGCAGGCCGCGGCGGCCGCGCAGAGCGGGAGCCAGCCATGAGCGAGACCCAGACCCCGATCCACGGCCTCGGCCACTCCCCGCGGCGCAAGGAGGACGACCGCTTCATCCGCGGCAAGGGCACCTACGTCGACGACGTGCGGCTCCCCGGCATGCTGCACATGGCGATCCTGCGGAGCCCGCTGGCCCACGCGCGGATCACCAGCATCGACACCAGCCAGGCGCTGGCGCTGGAGGGCGTGGTCGCGGTGGTCACCGGCCAGGACCTGGCCGCGCACAACCTCGCCTGGATGCCCACGCTGTCGGCCGACACGCAGGCGGTCCTGGCGCTCGACAAGGTGGTCTTCCAGGGCCAGGAGGTCGCCGCGGTGATCGCCGAGACCCCCTACACCGCCCACGACGCGCTGGAGCTGATCGACGTCGAGTACGACCCGCTGCCGCCGGTGGTGGACCCCTACCGCGCGCTCGAACCGGACGCGCCGCTGATCCGCGAGGACAAGCCCGAGCAGACCTCCAACCACATCTTCCACTGGGCCCAGGGCGACAAGGAGGCGACCGAGCAGGCCTTCGCCCAAGCCGACCGGGTGGTCAGCCTCCACACGTTCTATCCGCGCTGCCACCCCTCGCCGCTGGAGACCTGCGGCTGCGTCGCCGACGTCGACCCGGCCACCGGCAAGACCACCATCTGGATGACCTCGCAGGCGCCGCACGCCCACCGCACGCTGTTCGCGTTGGTCGCAGGGCTGCCCGAGCAGAACATCCGGATCATCTCGCCGGACATCGGCGGCGGCTTCGGCAACAAGGTGCCCATCTACCCCGGCTACGTGGTGGCCACCGCCGCGTCGCTGCTGATCGGCCGGCCGGTCAAGTGGGTGGAGGACCGCAGCGAGAACCTCATCTCGACCGGCTTCGCCCGCGACTACCACATGTCCGGCGAGATGGCGCTGTCGGCCGACGGCAAGATCCTGGGCCTGCGCTCCAAGGTGATCGCCGACCACGGCGCCTTCAACGCGGCCGCGCAGCCGTCGAAGTTCCCGGCCGGCCTGTTCCACATCTTCACCGGCTCCTACGACGTGCCGGCGGCCTACTGCGAGGTCGACGGCGCCTACACCAACAAGGCCCCCGGCGGGATCGCCTACCGCTGCTCCTTCCGGGTCACCGAGGCCTCCTACCTGATCGAGCGGATGGTGCAGAAGGCGGCCACCGAGCTGGGCATGGACCCCGCTGAGCTGCGCAAGCGCAACTTCATCCAGCCGGAGCAGTTCCCCTACACCTCGGCGGTCGGCTGGGTCTACGACTCCGGCGACTACCAGCGGGCGCTCGACCTGGCGCTGGAGAAGCTCGGCTACGACGAGCTGCGGCGCGAGCAGAAGGAGAAGTGGGAGCGCGGCGAGCTGATGGGCATCGGCATCGCGAGCTTCACCGAGGTGGTCGGTGCCGGGCACGGGGCCGAGTTCGACATCGCCGGGCTGCGGATGTTCGACTCGGCCGAGCTGCGCGTGCACCCCACCGGCAAGGCCATCCTGAAGCTCGGGGTGAAGTCCCAGGGCCAGGGCCACGAGACCACCTTCGCCCAGATCGTCGCCGGCGAGCTCGGCATCCCCGCCTCGGACATCACCGTGCTGGAGGGCGACACCGACAACACCCCCTACGGGCTCGGCACCTACGCCTCCCGGTCGACCCCGGTCGGCGGCGCCGCGACCGCGATGATCGCCCGCAAGCTGCGCTCCAAGGCCACCAAGATCGCGGCGCACCTGCTGGAGGCCAGCGAGGACGACATCCAGTACGAGGAGGGGCGCTTCTTCGTCAGGGGCGCGCCCGACCGCGCCAAGACCATCCAGGACGTGGCCTTCGCCGCCTACACCAACCTGCCGGAGGAATGGAAGACCCGCAAGATGGTCGCGGTGGACGACTGCGGGGTGCGCATCAACCCGATGATCGTCGAGGGCCAGATCCACGGCGGCCTCGCCGAGGGCTTCGGGATCGCCGCGATGGAGCTGATCACCTTCGACGAGCAGGGCAACTGCATCGGCTCGAATTTCACCGACTACCTGCTGCCGACCTCGTGGGAGACGCCCCGGTTCGAGACCTACGCCACGGTGACGCCCTCGCCGCACCACCCGATCGGCGCCAAGGGCGTGGGCGAGTCCGCCACCGTGGGCTCGCCGGCGGCCTACGTCAACGCGGTGCTCGACGCGCTGGCGCCGCTGGGCATCACCAACATCGACATGCCCGTGACCAGCGACAAGGTATGGGCGGCCATGCACGAGAAGGGCTTCGTGTGAGCGTGACGATGAGACGGTCGTGGCGGTGAGCGGAGCGCACGCCCTGGCCACCGTGGTCCGGGTCGACCCGCCGGTGTCCGCGCGGGTCGGCGACAAGGCGGTGGTCACCCCGGACGGACGGTTGTCCGGCTGGGTCGGCGGGGCCTGCTCCGAGCCGATCGTCATCAGGGAGGCGCTCGCCGCGCTGGCCGAGGGCCATCCCCGGCTGGTGCGCATCACCCCGGCCGAGATGCAGGCCGCGGTGGCGGACGAGCCGGCCGCGGTCGAGCTGCCCGGCGTGGTGGCCGCGGTCAGCACCTGCCCGTCCGGCGGCGGGCTCGAGGTCTTCGTGGAGCCGGTCGGGGTCGCGCCACGGCTGCTGGTGGCCGGCGCGACTCCGGTCGCCCGCACGCTCGCCAAGCTGGCCGAGGTGCTCGGCTACGAGGTCACGCCGGTCGGCGACGTCGAGGTCGAGGGGCTCGAGCCCGGCTCGGCCGGTCCCGACGACGCCGTGGTGGTGGCCACCATGGGCCACTACGACGAGGAGGCGCTGGCGGCCGCGCTGCGGACCCGCGCCGGCTACATCGGCCTCGTCTCCAGCCGCAGGCGCGCCGCGACCGTGTTCGAGGCGCTGCGCGAGCGCGACGTCGACGCGGCCGACCTGGACCGCGTCGCCAACCCCGCCGGCCTGGACCTCGGCCCGTCGACGCAGGAGGAGATCGCGGTCGCGGTGCTCGCGGAGCTGATCCGCGAGCGCCACCGGCGCGCCGCCATGCCGGCGGCACCGGTCGAGGAGGCCGTCGACCCCGTCTGCGGCATGCGCGTCGCCCTGCTGGGCGCCCAGCTCTTCAGCGACCACGCCGGCCAGCGGTACTGGTTCTGCAGCGAGCACTGCCTCCACACCTTCGCCGGTGACCCCGGCGCCCACGTGCGGCCCTGACGCCACAAAGGCGCGGAACAAAATGCGGGACAGCGGCCGAAGGCGACCGCCGGGAATATCCACCCAGGGACCCGGGCAGCGCGCTGGCGTGCCCGTTCGCACGTTCGTCCGGCGGTGATAGTAGGATCTGCACACCCCAATTTGCGTGGGGCCCCTTATCGCTGGAGAAGGTAGGTTAATGGGAACAAAGGTCATTCACGTCTCTGATATCTCCGGGCGCGAGGGCACGGGGGATGAGCTGGGTCGGCTGGTCATCCATCAGCACCCGGACTTCCAGCAGGTCCCCATCACGCTCGACGTGCTCCCGGAGGAAATCAAGACCCTGGAGGCCGCCACTCAGCTCGTGGTGCTCGAGTATTTCGCGCCCGGGTCCCGGCGTGGAGAGCGGCTCACGGTCACCCTGGAGGACTTCAGCCGCCTGGCGCCGGACGGTGGCGACATGAAGGCGGTCCTGTTCCAGGCGCTGATCGACCAGCAGGGGCAGCGGGCGGGCAAGGCCAATCGATCCACCGACGGCGACCGACCGGCTTCCCCCCGCCGGGCCAAGGTCGACTACACCACCCTGGACCACGCCGGCGAGCCCCATCGCGGCCGCATCACCGAGACGGAGAAGCGCCTGGTCCGCGAGAACCTCGACGAGATCAACGTCCGGCTGCGCGCCAAGGGCATGCGCGAGATCGACCCCACCGAGGAGGCCATGCAGGACCGCTACGGCCTCTGAGCAGAAAACTCAGGTGCGGCTGTCTCGGACGCCTGCGATGATCGGCGCATGGCAATCCTCGAAGCGCGCGGGTTGGTCAAGCGCTTCGGCCCCGTGACAGCCGTCGACCACGTCAGCTTCGAGGTCGGCGAGGGCCAGGTCATCGGCCTCCTCGGTCCCAACGGCGCCGGCAAGACCACCACGCTGCACATGCTCCTGGGCCTCGTCACCCCCGACGGCGGCTCTGTCCGGCTGTTCGGCGAGGACCTGGCCCACAACCGGCTCCGCGCCCTGAGCCAGGTGAACTTCGCCGCCGGCTACGTCCACCTCCCTGGGGCGTTGACGGTCGAGGAGAGCCTGATCGTGTTCGCGCGGATGTACGCGGTCCGGCGACCGCGGCAGCGCGTGAACCAGCTCGTCGAGCTGCTCGACCTGGGCGAGCTGCGCAAGCGCCGCATCCGCCACCTGTCGTCCGGCCAGCAGACGCGCGTCCAGATCGCCAAGGCGCTCGTCAACGAGCCGGTGCTGCTGGTCCTGGACGAGCCGACCGCCAGCCTGGACCCCGACGCCGGCGACCGCGTGCGCCAGCTCCTGCTGCGGCTGGCCCGCGAGACGGGTCGGGCGATGCTGATCACCTCCCACAACATGCGAGAGGTCGAGCGCATGTGCGACCTGATCCACTTCATGGCCGCTGGCCGGATCGTCGCGACCGGCTCCGCCGCCGAGCTGGCCTCGACCTACGGCGTCGACGACCTCGAAGCCGTCTTCCTGCGGGTGGCGCGAGGATGAGCGCGGCGGGCCTCCCGCTCTCCGGGCTCGACGCGGTGACCTTGCCGCCCGCCTCGCCACCGGCACGGCGCCGGCGGGTGATGGCGGTGGTGCTGCGCGACTTCTACGTGCTGCGCCGCAGCGTGCCGAGGATGCTCGAGATCGTCTACTGGCCAACCGTCGAGCTGCTGATCTGGGGCTACCTGTCGGTGTTCCTCCAGGCCCGCCAGGTTCCCGCGGTGGTCGCCGTGCTGCTCGGCGGGGTGCTGCTGTGGCAGGTGCTGTTCCGCTCCCAGTCCGAGGTGTCCATGGCGTTCCTCGAGGACATCTGGAGCCGGAACCTGCTGAACGTGTTCGTCGCGCCGCTGACCGCGGCGGAGTACCTCACCGGGGTGGTCGCCTTCGGAGCGCTGAAGCTGATCGTCAACGTCGCGCTGATGGCCAGCGTCGCCCTGACCCTGTACGGCTTCGGGCTGTTCAGCCTCGGGCCGGGCCTGGTGCCGTTCATGGCGCTGCTGCTGTTGATGGGCTGGGCGCTGGCGATCGTGACCATCGGGGTGATCCTGCGCTTCGGGCAATCGGCTGAGGTGATCGCTTGGGCAATGGCTTTCGCGTTTCAACCGTTCGCCGCGGTGTTCTACCCGGTCAGCGTGCTGCCGACGGCGATGCAGTGGGTCGCCAAGGTGGTCCCCGCCAGCTACGTGTTCGAGGGCATGCGTGCGGTCCTGGCCGGGCATGGCCTGCCGTGGCGAACACTCGGCGCCGCCGCCCTCCTGGACCTGCTCTACGTGATCGGCGCGCTGGTGTTCTTCTGGCGGATGCTCGCCAAGGTCCGCGCCAACGGCGGACTGTCGCGCTTCGGCGAATGACCCGTCGAGAGCAGCTCGAGCGACGCCTCGGGATCGCGGCTGAACTCGCTGGCGGTCAGGCGGAAGAACCGCCAGCCGCAGCGCTCGAGGTCCCGCTGGCGTGCCATGTCCCTGGCGTAGCAAGTCAAACCCCGGCAAGGCCAGACAGCTCGGACCGAGCGCCCGGCGCCGCACCACGACGCAGTCGTGTTCCGCGATCAGGTCATGCAGACGGGACTTCGACGTGCCCGAGTTGCGCCATGATCGAGAGCTGGTCGTAGTAGATCTCCGCCGACGCCACCTTCCCGTCCCCGTCGTAGCGGAGGATCTCGCAGAACGCCACGTCCATCCGCCTGCCGGTGGCGGCGAACGTCCCGAGCTGGCCGTCGTTCGTCCCGCGTCCATGGAAGGTGGCGACGCTGAAGTCGCCGCCGTCCAGGTACACGGGATTCCCCACGGTGGCGTCCGAGAAGGCCGTGGCCCACTCACCGAGCCAGCCCTTGACGTCGTCGATCGACTTCATCGTGAGCCCGCGAGCCATGTCCGTGAAGGTCACGTCCTCGCGCAGGTGCGCGCCCAGCGCGTCCCAGTCGCGACGGTTGAACAGCTCGTGCAATTGCCGGTGCGTGTCGACGTTCGGCATGCGCCCCCCTCCCAGCGCCGCGGTGCGGTGCCGCGCTCTTCAACAGTGGACCTTCTGGAGCGGCAAGGCAAGGACCCGCGCACCGCATCGCCGGCTTTGCCGGCATCCGGCAGGATCGTCTGGCCGGACGATCAGGCGGACTGCTCGGCGGGCGCCTCGAGGTAGCGCTCGGCATGGCCGATCGGCGACAGCGAGAAGGCCAGCGCGACCGCGACCACCAGCGCGCCGATGACCCCGAAGACCAGCGCGACGTTGCCGGTCCACTCGATCGCCAGGCCGCCGAGCAGCGTGCCGATGGGGATCGCCGACCACGCCAGCACGCCGGCGATGCTGATCACCCGACCGAGCAGCTCGTTGGGGACGATCTGCTGCCGGAGGCTGCCGGTGTTGATGTTGAACAGGATGCCGAGCCCGGAGCTGAGGGCCCACAGCGGCAGCGCCAGCCAGTACCAGCGTGTGAACGACAAGCCCACGGTCAGGAGTCCGTCCAGCACCAGCGCGCTGAGCGCGACCTTGCTGAACGGCCAGCGGCGCCGCAGCCTGCCGGCGGCCAGCGACAGCGCCACCACCCCGATGCTCCCCGCCGAGAAGAGCACCCCGACCTGGGTGTCCGTAGCGTCCAGGCGATCCTTGGCGAACAGCACGAGCTGCGCCATGACCGTGCTCCCGATCAGGTTGATGATCGCCATCATCGCCGAGATGCTGCGCAGCACCGGGTGGCCCAGGACGTAGCGCAGGCCCTCGAGGACCTCCCGGAAGATCGCGCGACGCCTCGGGCCCTCGCCCTCCGCGTCCCGCTCGAGGTTGAAGCGCCGCCGGACCATCGCCAGCGACGCGGCCGACAGCAGGAACGACAGCGAGTCCAGCCAGAAGACCTGCTGCACCGAGATGACCGCGATCAGCAGCCCGGCCAGCAGCGGGCCGGCCACCTGGGCGGCGTAGTAGCTGGCCTGGATGCGGCCGTTGGCGGTGACGAGGTCGTCCTTGCTCTCGACCAGGCTGGGGATGGCGGCGAACTCGGCGGAGTCGAAGGCGATCGTGACCGTGGACTGGAGGAAGGCGACCACGTAGATCCAGCCGATCCGGAGCTGGCCGGCGTCGGCCAGCAGCGGGATCACCGCGATCAGCAGCGCGCGCGTCAGGTCGCTCGCGATCATCAGCCGCTTGCGGTCGACCCGGTCCACCCAGGCGCCGATCACCAGCCCGAACAGGAGGTAGGGCAGGAAGGTGGTGGCGCTCGTCGCGCCGAGGTTCAGCGGCGACCCGGTGAGCTTGAAGACCAGCAACGGCAGCGCGAAGAAGGTCACCGAGCTGCCCAGGTTGGAGACGGTCTGGCCGGCCCAGAACTTGAGGAAGTCCGCCGAGACCCGCCGCCGCGGCCCCTGGTCCGCCTGGACCGCCAACCCGATCACCACCTCGATGCCGGCATCGCACGCCAATTTCGCCGAGGCTGACACCACCGGGTGACTGGGACAAGTGCGGGCAGAGGGATGATCTGCCGTCGGCGCGCCTGATCAGGATGCTCGGGGCATTTCCTGGAGGCGCCCGAACGGCCACAATGGGGTGCGGCCTCGCGGCCGACGATTTGCGAGCCGGAGCGAAGAGGCCCATGCGCACGACCACGACGTCCCTACCCAGCCCCCGCCGGGCGCTGCCACGCCGGGCCCGGCTGCTCGTCCCGCTGGTTTCCAGCCTCGTGCTGGTCGGGCTGCTGGCCAGCCCGGCCCAGGCCGGCCGCTACGTCGACCGCGCCGTCAGCGGGCTGCGGCGCGATCCCGTCTACGTCGACAGCGGCGCCAGGAAGGCGATCCCGGCCGCCTCCGTGACCAGGCTCCGCAACCGGGTCGGGCAGTCGGGCACGCCGATCTACATCGCGGTGCTGCCGGCCGCCGCCCTGCGGGAGGCTGGCGGCAGCGCGGACCGGCTGGCGCAGGCGATCGTCGCGGCGCTGCGCGGCGGCGGCACCGTGGCGGTCTACGCGGGCGGCCACACCGGCGCCGCCAGCGACAAGCTCGATCCGGGTGTGGCCGGCACCGCGGTCCGCGCGGCCAATCAGGCCCATCGCGGCGATCTGGCCGGTACCATGTTGGACTTCGTCGGTCGCGCGGACGCCGCCGCCTCCGCCGGCGATTCCTTCTGGCAAACGCTCTGGGACCAGCCCCTGGTCCGCCCGATCGCGCTGATCGTCGGCGGGCTGATCCTGGTCACCCTGGTCAACGTGGTGGTGGTCAACGTGTTCAGGCGCCGGCGCTCGGGCAGGACCTCGGGATTCGGTGACGTGCGGGCGCTGGCCCGCGAGGACATCGTCGCGCTCGGCGACGACCTGCGGAACCTCGACGTGGGACTGGAGGCCGAGAGCGAGAACCCGCAGACGATGCGCGACTACGCCCGCGCCTACGAGTCGTTCCAGCAGGCCGTGGAGGCGTTCGAGCGCGCGCAGGGCCCCAACGACTTCGCCCCTGTCAGCACCGCCCTGGAGTCCGGCCGCTACTACATGACGCTGGCCAGGGCGCGCTTCGAGGGGCGCGAGATCCCGCAGCGGCGCCCGCCCTGCTTCTTCGACACGCGCCACGGCCCGTCCGTCGACGACGTCGGCTGGATGCCGGAGGGAGGCCCGCCCCGGCCGGTGCCGGCCTGCGAGAGCTGCATGTGGAGCATTGCCAACGGGGTCGAGCCGGCCGCCCGCCAGGTGAGCGCCGGCGGCCGCAAGATCGCCTTCTACGACGCGCCGCCCCACTTCGAGTCCTGGTTCGCCGGGTACTTCGGCGGAGCGGCCGCCGGGCTGGTCGACGGCTTCCCGCTCGGCCGCGCGCTCGACGACGGCTACGCCGGCGGCCTGAACACCTTCGGCGGTGGCTACGGCTACCTGCCGGTCTCCTACGCCGACACCGGCATCCTCGATCCGGGCGGCGCCGACATCGGGCACCGGCAGCCCGGCGCCGACACCGAGCTGGTGATCCGGCCGGCCGGCCACGACACCGACTCCGAGGGATGAGGCGGGCGGGCTCCTCCGCGAGCGCCCGCCACCTCCACACCGTGACCGAGGCCGACGTGGCCGCCTTCGCCGGCGGCGTCGTGCATCGCGTCTACGGTACCGCCGCGATGGTCCGCGACATGGAGTACGCCGCGCGCCTGGTCCTGCTCGACCTGCTGGAGCCGGAGGAGGAGGGCGTCGGCGCGGAGGTCTGGTGCCGCCACCTCGCGCCGGTCCCCGTCGGCGCGACCGTCGAGCTGCTCGCCACCGCCGTCGAGCAGGGCGATCGTCTCCTGGTCTGCCGGGTCGAGGCGCGGCATGAAGGCCGCCCGGCCGGCGAAGGCCGCGTGGTCCAGGTCGTCGTCGACGCCGGCAGCTTCCCGCCGGCGGAATCGTAGGGACATCCCTACTGGCGAAACAGCACCACCCCAGGGAGGATGGATACAGGATCCGCAGCCGCTCCCCCTGGCGACGTACGGGACGGATGTGGACAAATGACTCGAGAGCGGAGCTTGAGATGACCACCCGGAGGCGTCCGTCGAGACGTGTGCTCCTCCGATTTACCTTGCTCGCCATCGCGGCCGTCACCACGGTGCTGCTGCTGTCCGGCCCCGCGATGGCCGGGCAGTTCGT
>WNFV01002118.1_pt1 | contig 26702 bp, 25 predicted proteins | sample 5400101 | NCBI WGS metagenome assembly WNFV01 (sample SAMN13153361, study PRJNA577476) | soil metagenome | isolation source: 115 cm soil or saprolite under grassland replicate 1 | place: USA:California | collected 2016-06-15
AAGAGCGGCGTGCGCAGCTCGTGTGACGCGTTTGCGATGAACTCGCGCCGCGCGTGGTCGAGTGCCGCCAGACGGACGCGCATCCGGTCGAAGGTACGGGCGAGTTGGCCGACCTCGTCGGCGCCCGTGTCGCGGATCGGCTCGTCGAAGCGACCGGCCGCGATCAGCTCGGCGGCGGTCTCCAGCCGGCGCAACCGGCGGGCAAACAGCCAGGCGCCCACGTACCCGACCGCGAGCGCGCCGACGAGGGCCAGCGCCCCGGCGAGCAGCAGCCGGTCGCGGACCAGGTCGACGCTGGCCAGGGTCTCCCGCAACGGCGCCTCGACCAGCAGCACCGACCGGGTGCCGGGAACCGGCGTCGCCGCCTCGGCGAACCGGTCGCCTTCACGCGTGACCGTGCCGGCGGCGGGCTCGAGCGTCTGCGCCGTCTTCAGGGCGAGCGGATCGTGCTCGACGTCGGTGGAGCTGCTTACGCGCGAGTCACCGACCACCACAAGTGCCGCCGGCGGCGTGACGTAGTCGTAGACGACCACGCGGGCGCCGGCGCTCTCCGACGCGCTCTCGAGGAAGTCGGGCCAACGGAAGCGGTCGCCGGGCAGCTCACGGGCAAGGCCGGGCGCTGCCCGTTCCAGCTGCGAGACCCGAGAGTTGACCAGCCTGCTCTCGAGCGACGGAACGACGATCATGTAGACGAGGGCGAGCGCGCCGGCCAAGACAACGAACAGCGCGAGCCCGAGACGGGCACCGACTCCGCTCAGCCGGCTCAGGCGACTCAACGCTCGCGGAAGCGGTAGCCGACGCCCCGCACCGTGAGGATGAACTGCGGCTCACGCGGATCGCGGTCGAGCTTCTCGCGCAGGTGCCGGACGTGAACGTCGATCGTCCGCGGCTCCCGGTAGTCGGAGCCGCCCCAGAGCCCTTCCAGCAGCGTCTGCCGGGAGAGAACCCGGCCCGGTCGCTGCGCCAGCGTCCGCAGCAGCTCGAACTCGACGTAGGTCAGCTGGATGGGCCTGCCCTCCACCTCCACCGAGCGCCGGGCGGGGTCGATCCGCAGCCCGTCGACCTCGATCACCTCGTCCTCGGGCGGCTCGGTACGCGGCGTCGACGCGCGGCGAAGAAGCGCGCGGACGCGGCTCCGGAACTCACGGATCGAGAACGGCTTGGTGATGTAGTCGTCCGCGCCGAGCTCGAGCCCGACCACCTTGTCGAGCTCGTCGTCGCGGGCCGTGAGCATCACGATCGGCACGGTGCTCCGGGCACGCAACCGCTTGCAGACCTCGAGCCCGTCCAGCTTCGGCAGCATCACGTCGAGCACGACGAGATCGACGCTCTCGGCGTCGAAGCGTGCGAGCGCCTCGTCGCCGTCGCGTGCGTGCACGACCCGGTAGCCGTCCCGCTCGAGTGGATACGTCAGGAGCTTCTGGACCGACTCCTCGTCGTCGACGAGCAGGATGGTGGCTGAATCCGGCATCAGGAGCCGACCGAGAGGCCGACGTACTATAGCCAGCAGATCGCCGTTCAACCGCCCAATCCACGCCGCCCCGGAGGGGCAGCCCAGCCCGGCCGACGCCGCCGGCGCCGGGGCACTCCCGAGCGCCCCGTCAACGGCCGCATGTACCGCGGAACGTGGCTGCTCGTGGCGTTGCCGCTCCTGATCGTGGCATTCAGCGTCGAGCGGCCGGGTGCCCTGCCGGTGCCGGCCCTGCCGCCGACCTTCGACGGCTCGTCCGCGCTCAGCCTCGCCCAGGAGCTGTCACGCCTGTACCCCGACCGCGCGCCCGGCACGTCGGGCGCCGAGGGAGCGAGACGCTGGCTGACCGACAAGATGAAGCTGTACGGCTTCAAGCCGGAGACCGACAGGTTCGAGGCGACCATTCCCGGGCGGAAACACGCCGTGCTGCAGAACGTCGCCTTCGTCGTCCCCGGCCGCTCGACGGAGACGATCGTCGTAATGGCGCACCGGGACGACTCGGGCCGTGGTACGGGCGCAAACGACAACGCATCGGGGACGGCGGCGCTGATGGAGCTCGCGCGCGCCTACTCGACCCCGGCGGGAGCGACCACTCCGACCGTCGGCCCGCAGCACACGTTGCTGTTCCTCTCCACGGACGGCGGCACGTTCGGCGGGCTCGGCGCGGAGCGCTTCGCACGGCAGTCGCCGTACCGGAGCCACGTCGTGGCCGTCCTCAACCTGGATTCGATCGCAGGCCACGGGCGCCCCAGGGTCGAGATCGGGGGCGACCAGGCCCGCTCGCCCGCGCCGACACTGGTCGAGACGATCGCCGCCAGGATCACCGAGGAAACCGGTTCCAGCCCAGGCCGGACGAGCGCGCTGGGCCAGCTGATCGACCTCGGCTTCCCCTTCAGCTTCTATGAGCAGGCTCCGCTCGTCGGCCGGGGGATCCCGGCCGTGACGCTGACGACGGGCGGCGACCGCCCGCCTGCTGCGTTCGGCGACACGCCGGAACGCCTCGACCGCAAGCGGCTCACGGAGATCGGCCGCGCGGCGCAGGGAGTCGTCGGCTCGCTCGACGAGGGGCTCGAGCTGGCCCGCGGGACACGCAGCTACGTCTACCTGGGCCCACGCATCGTCCGCGGCTGGGCGATCGAGTTCGCGCTGCTGGCGATGTTGTTGCCGTTCGCCGTGGCCGCAGTCGATCTCTTCGCGCGCTGCCGGCGGCGACGGATTCCGGTCGCGCCGGCGCTCCACGCGTACCGGAGCCGGCTCGGCGTCTGGCTCTGGACCGGGGCCATGTTCCTCTTCCTGGCGCTTGTCGGGGTCTGGCCCGGAGGAGCCGCGGGGCCGATCAACCCGGAAACGGAGCCGGCCGGAAACTGGCCCGTCCTCGGCCTGCTGCTCCTGTTCCTGCTCGCCCTGCCCGCCTGGCTCGTCTCGCGGGCGCGGCTGTCTCCGCGGCGCCCGCCGACCGCGGAGGAGGAGCTCGCCGGTCACACCGCCACGATGCTCGCGCTCGGCGTCGTCGCACTCCTCGTCGTCGCGACCAACCCGTTCGCGCTGCTGTTCCTGCTCCCGGCCCTCCACATCTGGCTCTGGCTGCCCCACGTTCGGGACCGTGGCACCCCCGCGCGGATCGGGCTCGTCGCGGCCGGGCTCGTGGGCCCCTTCATCCTGGTCGGCTCCTTCATGTTCCGCTTCGGGCTCGGCTTCGACGCCCCCTGGTACCTTGCGGAGCTCGTTGCGATCAACTACGTCTCGATTGTGGCCTTCATGCTCGTTCTGTGCTGCCTGGCGGGTGCGGCTCAGCTGACGGCGATCGCTGCGGGGCGGTACGCGCCCTATCCGAATGCCGCCGAGCGCCCGCCGCTGGGCCCGATCAGGAGCACCGTCCGCTACATCGTTCTGGGGATCCAGGCACGACGGCGCGCACCGCGGGACGAAAGCAAGGCGGCGGAGCTGTGAAGAGACGCGCCGCGCGGATCACCGGCACCGTGATGATCGTCGCGGGGCTGGGCTCGATCGGCTGGGTCCTGCTCGTCTGGCAGTGGCAGGACCCATTCACGGCGATCTACACGAAGTACCAGCAGCACAAGCTCGCCTCGAGCTTCGCGCACCGCTTCGAGGACTACCGCCCGCCTGCGGAGGCACGCCGGCCGGCCCCGGCGAAGCCCGGCTCGCCGACTTCCGTTGCGGCCGAGCAGGCGTGGGTCAAGGCGGCCGCCGCCGCCTACCACCGAGCGCTTCACAAAGGCGAACCCGTCGGGCGATTGACCGTCCCACGGCTCGGACTGAAGGTGATCGTCGTCAACGGAACGGCCCACGATGACCTGACAAAGGGTCCGGGCCGCGAGTTGCACACCTACATGCCGGGAGAGGGCGAGCTCGTCTACGTCGCCGGCCACCGCACCACCTACCTCGCGCCGTTCGCACACATCAACAACCTGCGCCCTGGCGACCGAGTTACCTTCGAGCTCCCGTACGCAAGCTTCGACTACGAGATCACCGGCCACCGGGTGGTGACCGCCGACAACCTTTCCGTACTGCGGTCGCACCACAAGGAGGTCCTCGCGCTGCAGGCCTGCCACCCGCGGTTCTTCGCGTCGCACCGGTACCTCGCGTACGCGAAGCTCGTCCGCGTCACGCCGCGCGACGGCGAGCCTTACTCGTTGGCCAACACCGGCGCCATCGCCTGACGCTCGTTCCGTCAGATCGAGAGGTAACGAACGATCGACCCAGCCTCGAGCTTGCCCTCGCCGCGCGGGACGAACACGAGCGCGTCGGCCTCGGCCGCACGGACGATCATGTGCGACTCCTGCCCCGTGACCGGCTCGAGCAGGACGCCCTCGTCCGTGACGGTGGTGCGCGCGCGAAGGAGGTCGTCCCGGCCCGGGTTCCGCGAGACTGGCGCCGCCAGGCGACCGGCCGTGAACCTCGGTCCGGGGTCGGCGGCGCCCTGAAGAGCCAGTAGCGCGGGCCGAACGAACAGCTCGCAGCCGACGAGCGTCGAGACCGGGTTGCCCGGCAGCCCGAAGACCAGCGTCGTTCCCCGCACTCCGAACGAGACCGGCTTGCCCGGCCGCACGGCGACGCGCCAGAAGATCTCCTCCACGCCCAGCTCCTGCTCGATCCGCCGGACCAGGTCGTGCGGGCCGACGGAGACGCCGCCTGAGGTGACGAGCACGTCCGACTCGAGCCCCTGCTCAAGCGCGCGCCGGTGGGCATCCTCGTCGTCCGCGACCGACTCGAGGCGACGGACCTCGGCACCGGCGGTCTCGAGCTGGGCCGCGAGCATCACGCCGTTCGCCTCGTAGACCTCGCCGGGGCCGAGTGACGAGCCCGGGGGCCGCAGCTCGGTGCCGGTCGTCAGGACGGCGGCCTGCGGCCGGCGGGCGCACACGACCTCTGCCACTCCCGCAGCGGCGAGCGCTCCGATCTGGGCGGGGCCCAGCCTCATGCCGGCCTCGACCACGAGCCCGCCGGCAGCCACGTCGCCCCCGACGCCGCGGACGTTGTCGCCAGTGGCAACACGGGTTGGGATATCGACCGAATTGTCCTGTTCGACAACACGCTCGTGGGGAATGACGGCGTCGGCTCCGTCGGGCACGACTCCGCCGGTGGCGATCGCCATCGCCTCGGCTGCCTCGAGCGGCCTGGGGGCTGGAAGCCCGGCGGCGATGCGGAAGACGACGGGCAGCGTTCCCGGCGTGTCCGCCGAGCGAACGGCGTAGCCGTCCATCGCCGAGCTCCGAAACGGAGGCAGGTCGACGAGGGCCCTCGCAGGCTCGGCAAGCACACGGCCCGCCGCCCGCTCGAGCTCCACCGGCTCAGGCGCCAGCGGCTGCACCCGTTCGAAGACGAGCGCCTGGGCTTCCTGGAGCGAGATGAGCTCGGCCACCGGGGTCATAAGCTACCCCCGTGGCGGACGAGGTCATCGCCGGCCGGTACCGGCTGGAGGAACGCCTCGGCGCAGGCGGCATGTCCGAGGTGTGGTCGGCGCTCGATCTCGACCTCGACCGCAGGGTGGCGGTCAAGCTGCTCGCGCCGAACGCGGACCGGGCCCGCTTCGAGCGCGAGGCCCACGCGGCGGCGGCGCTCGCCCATCCCAATATCTGCGCTCTCTACGGCTACGGCGAGACGGAGGGGCGACCGCTCATGGTGCTCGAGTACCTCCCCGGCGGATCGCTCGAGGAGCGCCTGACCCCCGGGCAACCGCTCCCCGACGACGAGACGCGGAGGGTCGCCGTCGACATCGCCGCCGGTCTGGCCCACGCCCACGAGCGCAATCTCGTCCACCGCGACCTGAAGCCGTCGAACGTGCTCTTCGACGCCGAAGGCCGGGCGAAGATCGCCGACTTCGGGATCGCGCGGCTCGGCGAACCGAGCGGGCTGACCGAGCTCGGCACGGTGCTCGGCACGGCGACGACGATCTCACCCGAGCAGGCGGCCGGGCTGCCGGCCACCCCCGCCAGCGACGTCTACGCGTTCGGCGTGATCCTCTACCGGCTGCTCACAGGGCGGCTGCCCTTCGAGGCGAAGGACGCACTGGCGCTGGCCGCGATGCACCGCGACGTGCCGCCGCCGCCGCTGGCCGGGCTCCGGCCCGACGCGCCCGCGACGCTCGAGAGCATCGCCATGGCCGCACTGGCAAAGAGCCCGGCCGACCGGCCCCGGGACGGCGACGCCCTGCTGACGGAGCTCGGGGAAGCCGCCCCGCCCGCGCGGGGCGACACGGCCGTAACGCAGGTGGTGCGGCCCGAGCCCAGCCCGCGGCGAAGCAGGACTACCGTCGTGGTCACCGCTGCGGCCCTGCTCGCGGCGGCAGGGGTAGCCCTGGCGATCGCCGTCACCTTCCGCGGCGGAACGACGACCCCGGCGCCGTCCACCTCGTTATCGGCGACGCGGCCGATCACGACGGAGCCGGTGCTACCCATCCCGGAGCCCAGCACCGAGGCGGCCACGACGGCGGCGACCGAGGCGACGACGAGCGAACCGGTCCCGACCCTGGCACCGCCCACCGCGACGACCCAGACGACCGCGCCCACCTTCACCACCCTGCCGGTAACGACCGAACCGCCACCGCCTCCTCCCACGACGGCACCTCCGCCGGAGACCACCGACACCACCTTCACCGACACGCTTCCGACCGACGCGGCCGCGACGACGGCACCCGTCCCGCCGGGGTAGGCTCGCGCGCGTGATCTCCGTCGTCGTCCCGGTGCACAACGAGGAGCGGACCGTGGCCCTGCTCCTCGACGAGCTCGACTCGGCGCTCGAGCCGCTCGGCACGCCGTGGGAGGCCGTCTTCGTCGACGACGGCTCAACCGACGGCTCGTACGCGGCGCTGACCCGCCTCCACTCAGCCAGGGACAACGTGACGGTCGTCCGCCTCCGCCGCAACTTCGGCAAGGCCGCCGCCCTCGCCGCCGGCTTCGGGCAGGCGCGAGGCGACGTGATCGTGACCATCGACGGCGACCTCCAGGACGACCCGGCCGAGATCCCGCGCCTGCTCGTCAAGCTCGAGGAAGGTTACGACCTCGTCTCGGGCTGGAAGAGCCGGCGCCGGGACCCGCTCCGCCGGCGGGTGCTCTCGCGCCTCTTCAACGCCGTCGCGGGCTGGGTCTCGGGCGTGCCCCTGCACGACATCAACTGCGGGCTGAAGGCCTACCGAGCCGACGTCGTTCGCGGGTTGCGCCTCTACGGCGAACTGCACCGCTTCATCCCGGTGCTCGCGCACCACCGCGGCTACCGCATCGCCGAGCTGCCGGTCAACCACCGGCCGCGCGAGCACGGCCGCTCGCGGTACGGGCTCGAGCGCTACCTACGCGGCTTCCTCGACCTGCTCACCGTCTCGTTCATCGGCCGCTACCGCCACCGCCCGCTGCACCTGTTCGGCGGTCTCGGCCTGGCACTCTCGGCGGCGGGAACGGGGATCCTCGTCTATCTCACGATTGTTAAGGCACTCGGCCATGCGATCGGAGGGCGGCCATTGCTGATCCTCGGTGTGCTGCTCGTCGTCGTCGGCATCCAGGTCTTCTCGCTCGGACTGATCACGGAGCTGATCACGAGCCACCACGAGGAGCGGGTCTCGGAGAGCGAGCGGGCGGAGGCGCTCGTCGAGGAGATCCTGTCGTAGGTGCGCGTCCTCTACTTCGGGACGTACGAGCGGCACTACCCGCGTAACGCCCAGGTGATCTCCTGCCTGCGGCGCGCGGGCGTCGAGGTCGCCGAACGGCACGTTGGGGTCTGGGAAGGACGTGAGCACAAGTGGCGCCCGGGGCCGGTCGCCGCCGCACGGCTCGCCGCCTCCGAGCTCCGGCTACTACGACGGCCGCGAGGGGCCTTCGACGCGCTGATCGTCGGCTATCCGGGCCACGCCGACCTCCTCGCCGCGCGCCGCGCGGCCCGCGGCCGGCCGATCGTGTTCAACCCTCTGGTCTCGCTGGCCGACACGCTCGTCACGGATCGTGGGCGGTACCGCGTCGGCACCCTGCCCGCGCGGGCGCTCGCCGCCCTCGACCGGCGCGCGTTTCGAGCGGCCGACCTCGTCGTCGCCGACACCGCCACGCACGCCGAGCACCTCGCCCGGCTGACGGGCGTCAACAGAATCGAGGTCTGCCTCGTCGGAGCCGAGGAGCGCGTCTTCCGCCCGGGCTGGGCACAGGCGGACAGCTTCACCGCGCTCTTCGTCGGCAAGCTGATTCCGCTTCACGGCCTGGAGACGATCCTGTCGGCGGCGCGCCTCGCATCGGAGCTCCGCATCCGAGTGGTCGGCAGCGGGCAACTTGGGCATCTGCTCGACAGGCGGCCGCCGAACGTCGAGCACGTGCCGTGGGTCGAGTACGAGCGGCTGCCCGCCGAGCTGCACCGGGCCTCGTGCGCGCTCGGGATCTTCGGCACGTCGGACAAGGCCGCACGCGTGATCCCGAACAAGGCCTTTCAGGCGCTCGCCTGCGGCACCCCCCTCGTCACCGGAGACACGCCGGCCGCGCGTGAGCTGCTCCGCGATGGCGAGAGCGCGCTGCTCGTGCCGCCCGGCGATCCCCGAGCCCTCGCTGCCGCCCTTCGCCGCCTGGCGGGGCGGGCCGATCTCGCCGACGCGCTCTCGGCGGGGGGCCTCGCCGCCTATCGCTCGCACGCGAGCGAGGAGGTGCTGGGCGCACGGTGGCGCGGCCTGATCGAATCAATGGTGAGAGCATGAGTGACAGGCTTCAGCCTGTTTCTCATTCCGTTTCCCCGCGCGCCCTGCTCTGGGCGGCGATGGCCGCCTATGCGGCCGGCTTCGGCTCGCTCTCGATCCTCCGGCACCGGGCGTTCAACACCGGGCGCTACGACCTCGGGAACATGGTGCAGACGGTCTGGAACACCGCGCACGGCCACTTCCTGCAGATGACGAGCGGCGACGGCCGGCAGATCTCCCGGCTCGCCGCGCACTTCGACCCGATCCTCGCCCTCTTCGCGCCGCTGTGGTGGATCTGGCCCAGCCCCGAGCTGCTCCTGACGGTTCAGGCGATCGTGGTCGCGCTCGGCGCCCTGCCGGTGTTCTGGCTCGCCCGCAAGCACGTCGGCTCGGAGCCCGCGGGGCTCGCGTTCGCGCTCGTCTACCTGCTCTACCCGGCGACCGAGTGGTTGACCCTGAACGAGTTCCACCCCGTCGCACTCGCGTGCCCGTTCCTTCTGTTCGCGTTCTGGTACCTCGACGAGGGTCGCCTTGTCCTGTTCGGCGTCTTCGCCGTGCTCGCGATGACCACGAAGGAGGAGATCGGGCTGGTGGTCGCGGGACTCGGGGTCTGGTACGCGATCCGCCGGCGGAAGTGGCGGACGGGCGCGGTCGTCGCGGGGGCCGGAGTGCTTGTCTCGGCGATCGCCGTCGCCGTCGTCATCCCGCACTACAACGACGGCGCCGACTCGTCGTTCTACGGGCGCTACGACGCGATCGGCGGGTCGGCCGGTGGGACCGCCAAGACTGCGGTCACGCGCCCGTGGCGGCTGTTCGAGCAGGCCTTCCAGTCCGGGGACGTCCACTACCTGCTGCACCTCGCGCTGCCGCTCGCGTTGCTCTTCGTCTTCGCGCCGCTCCTCCTCGTCGCGGCCCTGCCGGAGCTCGCGCTGAACGTGCTCTCCGCAACGCCGACCCAGACCTCGATCCACTTCCACTACGTCGCCGGCGCAATCCCGCCGCTCGTGATCGCAGCCGTGCTTGGCGCCGCCGCACTGGTGCGGCGCTTCCCAACCCGAACCGGCCTGGTCGTCACCGCAGCCGTCACCGTCGCGGTGGTCGGAAACTGGAAGCTCGGCGCGGTGCCGTTGTGGGGCGCCGTCCCGGGAGGCGAGGACTTTCAGAAGGCCGACTGGCGGGTGACCGCGCACGATCGAATCGCCGAGCACGCGGTCTCGCTCGTTCCGCCGCACGTGGTCGTCAGCGCGACGAACGTCCTCGGAGCGCACCTGTCCGCACGCCGGCGCGTGCTCAGCCTCCCGAAGCTCTCCGACGCGACCTGGGTCGCGGCCGACGAGACCCGCTCGAGCTACGCCGACCGGGTCGCGCCGGTGCCGGCGGCGGCGGCGCTCGTCAGGCTGCGGCGGAGCCCGGACTGGCAGCTCGTCTTCGAGCGAGACGGGGTGCTCGTCTTCCGGCGAGCTCGGCCGTGAGAACGGCGAACAGGGCGACCAGCACGAGATTGCGGGCGAGCAGCGTCCAGACCTGCGGGCCGACCGCCCAAAGGTCCTGGTAGTGGAAGTACCAGCTCTGCGCCAGCGCGAGGGCGGCGGCGAGCAGGACGGCCGCGGCGACTCCGCCGAACGGAGCGAGCGGGATCAACCAGACGAGGTACTGCGGCGAGAGCACCTTGGTGAAGGCCAGGAAGCCCGCCACACTCGCGGCGAAGAGAAGCCCGGGCTCGACCCGGCGGCGCAGCGCAACCAGCCCGGGCGCGAGCGCGGCGACCACCGCGAGCACGGCGCTCGCCGTCGCCAGGGCGTCGGAGAGCCCGCCGGCGAGGTCACGTGACACCGCCGGTGCCGCCCGCACCACGGTCGCGTCGTAGAGCCCAAGCCGGTCGGCGGCGAGCAGCACGCTCGCACCGAGGCTCTCCGTGTGGAGCGCACGCCCGATCTGCGAGTGGACGCTGTCCCAGACGCCGCCCGGGGAGAGCGCGAGCCACGGAACGACGAGCACGGCGATCACACCCGCGAACGCGGCCAGCGGAGCGCCGGCGGCCCGCCGACCGCGTACGCGCCAGATCCACAACAGCGCCAGCGGCGCAAGCAGCACCGCATACAGCTTCGCCGCGGCCGCGACCCCGAGGAGGCCGAGCGCGAGCCGGTCGCGGCGGGTGACCAGCGCCGCGACCGCGGCGACGCTCAGCGCCGCCGGCCAGGCGTCGTACGTGTTCAGCGAGACGGGGCCGAGCGCGATCGGGACCAGAGCGAGGAAGACGGCGGTCCAGCCGATGCGCAGGCGGCCGGCACCCTCTCGCGCAAGCACGAAAGTCACGCAGAAGATCGCGGCGAGGCAGCACAGCGTCATCAGCACCTTGAAGAGCGCGTCGTAGGCACCCCGGGGGGCCAGCGACGGAACGGCGAAGAGCGGGATCGCTCCGGGCGGGTACTCGACGAAGAAGTCGCGGTAGGGGATGCGCCCGTCGAGGAGCGCGTCGCCGTACTCGCGGTAGAGGTGCAAGTCGCGAAACTTGGCGCCGCGGAAGAGGCCGCCGCTCGGCACGGCGAGCGCCCCGAGCAGGAGCGGCGTGACCAGCACTGTCGCCCCCAGCGCGACGCGCGACGCGCGCTCTCGCACTAGGGCGGCGGGACGAGGCCGGTGGTCGTCGTCGCCGGAGGCTCGGGCGGCGGCGGGGGCGTGGTCGTCGGCGGCGGGGGCAGAGGCGGAGCCGTGGTCGTCGGGGGCGGAGCCGTAGTCGTCGGCGGCGGCGCGATCGTCACCGTGTCCGGCGGCTCGTCGACCGGAATCGTGACCTCCTGTATGGTGGTCGTTGCCTCAGGCTCGGTGGTGATCGTCGTTTTGGTCGTGCCGGTCGTGGTCGAGCTGGTCGTGTCGGTGGAGACCCACTGAATCGCGTACTGGCCGCGCTGGAAGTACTTCCAGACCGGATAGGTCTTCGGCAGCGTGAAGTCCTGCGCAGGCGAGTAGCGCGTTGCACGCTCCATGAACAGCCGCCAGATCTCCGCCGGGAAGCTGCCGCCGGCGACGGAGATCCCGTGCACGTTCTCCATCGGGATCTCGCCCTGCGGGTAGCCGACCCAGACCGTTGCCTCGAGGTTCGGCAAATAACCGCAGAACCAGGCGTCGGCGTGGTCATCCGTCGTGCCCGTCTTGCCCGCGGCCGGCCGGCCGAAGTTCGCGCGCGTGCCCGTCCCGTACTGGATGTTCTGCTCGAGGATCTTTGTGACGGTGTAGGCGACGCCGTCCGAGACGACGCGCTTGCGCACCGGCTTGCCCCACCCGGCCCCCTCGTCCTCCTTGCCGTTCGCGAGAATCACCTTGCGGATCGCCATCGGCCGCGAGTAGATGCCCCCGGCGGCGAGCGTCGCGTAGGCGGACGCCATGTCGAGCGGCGAGATCGCGTTCGAGCCGAGACCGATCGAGGGCACCGGTTCGAGCGGGCTCTGTATGCCGAGCTGGTGGGCCATCTCTGCGACGTTCTCGGGATCGACGTCGAGCGTCAACTGCGCGTACACGGTGTTGTCCGACTGGAGCGTCGCCTGCTGGACGGTGATCAGGCCCGAGTAGCTGTGGCTATAGGTCGAGACCTCCCAGGCCGGGATCACCGGATCGGGCTGGTAGCGGAAGGGCGCGGAGACGTACGTCGCCGTGGACGGGTTGATTCCCTGGTTGACCGCCTCGGTGAGCACGAATGTCTTGAAGGTCGAGCCTGCCTGGCGCCGCGCCTGGGCAACGAGATTGAACTGGTTCGCCTTCCGGCCGGGGTAGACCGCGGCCATCGCCCTGATCGCGCCGTTCGCCGGGTTGATCGAGACCAGCGCAGCCGCGGGATCGTCCTTCAGATACAGCGTCTCCGTGATCGCCTCCTTCGCAGCGCGCTGGAAGGCGGGGTCGATGGTCGTGTAGACGCGCAGGCCGCCCGACTGGACGGTCTGGACGCCGTACTTGGCGATCAGCTGGTCACGGACGTAGCTGAAGAAGTACGGCTCGCGGATCTCCGTGTACAGGCGCCCGGGATTCAGATGCAGGCTCTGGTCGCGAAGCGCGTCCTGGTAGCGAAAGACCGATATGTCGCCGTTCTCGTACAGCTCCTTCAGCACGGTGGCGCGGCGCTCGAGCGCGGCGTCGGGGTGAAGGACCGGGTCATAGAGCGACGGGGCCTGCGGCAGCCCCGCGAGCAGCGCCGACTGGATCAGCGTCAGATCCTTCGCCGGCTTCGAGAAATACGTCTGCGCAGCGGCCTCGACCCCGTAGGCATGGTTCCCGAAGTAGACCTGGTTCATCCACGCGGCCAGGATCCGGTCCTTCGACCAGGCATGGTTGAGCTTGATCGCAAGGCAGGCCTCTTTGATCTTTCGCTGGATCGTCCGCTCGCGGGAGATGTAGAGGTTGCGGACGAGCTGCTGCGTGATCGTCGAGCCGCCCTCGACGACACGCCCCTTCGTCGCGTCGCGCCACGCTGCCCGAGCAATGCCCCAGTAGTCGACGCCGCCGTGCTGGTAGAAGCGCCTGTCCTCGACGGCGATCGTCGCCTTCGACATCCACGGACTGATCTGCGAGAGCGGCACCGGCTGCCGGTTCCGCTCGGCGGGTATCGAGCCGAGGAGCGTTCCGTCGGCGGCGTAGACGAACGAGTTCTGGCCGATCGTGACCGGCTGGAGCGACGAGAGCGCGCAGCTGTTCTTGAACGCCGCCGTCGCGCCAAGCCCGGTGAGGACAAGCACGAGCGGGATCCCGAAGAGGACGACCAGCACGACCGCGACCGCATTCCGGCGGCCGTGACGGCGGCCGCGGACCCGCGTTCGCCTCCGGCGCGCCCCATTCGGCAGGTCTTCGAGAGGATCCGTCCGGCGCGCCATCAGGCGAAGATCCCGGCGGCGCGCAGCCGCCGGTGCACACGCAGCCGGAGCTCCTCTTCGAGCCGTTCGGCGTCGGTCGGATCCTTCGCAAGCGCGCGCACGGTGACCGTCGCGCTGCCGTTCAGCTCACTGACGAACACGTGCGGCTCGCGCTCGGCGGCGGCCTCGCCGCGGAGGAGATCGAGGACGACCTCGAGGTCAGAGCTCAATGGGACTTGCACCGAGACCTCCGCGCGCTGGGCCCTGTCGACGATCGTGGAGTTCCGGATGGTATCCGAGGCGAGTTTCTCGTTGGGAATCACGAGCCTGGTGTCGTCGTCGGCACGAACGAACGTGTACGTGAGCCGGATCTCCTCGACGACGCCCTCGATGTCGTCGACGACGATGCGATCGCCGAGGCGGAGAGGCTGGGTGAACGCGATCAGCAGGCCCGCTGCGAAGTTGCCCAGGGTCTTCTGCGACGCGAAGCCGACCACGAGCCCGATCACGGCGCCCGAGGCGAGCAGCGCGCCCGCGATCGCACGCACCTGGGGGATCACGAGCAGCCCGGACATCAGGGCGACGAAGACGATCGCGCTCACCACCGTCCGGCGCAACACGCGGTACCGCGTCTCGGCTCCTGGAGCGAGCTGGCGCCTGCACATGCGCAGGTCGACGAGCCTCGCCAGCACGAGGCTGCCGAGCAGCACGCCGCCGAGAATCGCTAGGCGTTCCCAGAAGGGCATCTGAACCTCACCTATTCGACGTTCGGCCCGCGTACTCCTCAGAGCGGCTGCCGACCCGCGAAACCGTCCTCGAGACCGTGCCAGAACGCAACCTCGTCCTCGCCGAGCCGCCAGCAGAGGAGCACCCGCTCGCCGTTGCGGAGCGAGGGAAAGTCGACGAGGCCTGAGTCGAGGTCCTTGACCTGCACCCCCAGCTCATGGAGCTCGTCGAGGATCGCGGCGAGCTCGGTTGTCCGCTGCTCGAGCTGCTCGTGAAGCGCGGCGAGCTCGGCAGGCGGGATGCCGCCGCCGTTCCCGGAGATGCTGCGGGCAGCGTCGTCGCTCTGCTCCTGTGCCTCGTCGAACGCACGCTTCGCCCCGACCATCTGCTCTGCCAGAGGACGCACGTCGGCAAGCGCCGCGTTCGCCTCGTCAGGAGTGAAGGTGCGCTCGGCCATGGCAGTATGATCGGGGCCTCGTGGGCGCCGGTCAACGGGTTCAAGAGCCGCGGGGCTGGAAGCGCCCCCGGCAAGGCCGGTGGCGCCCGGCCGCGAAACCGGGACGCCTGCGGCGTCCCTGGGTACGTACTCGCTTCGTGGAGCTGCGGGTCCCGTCGGCGAAGGGGCCCGTCTTCGGCATCTTCGTCTGGAGCCGGACGGCGATCTGGGCGGCCGCGCTCTTCGCCTGGCTGGTGTTCGAGCCGAACCGCCATCCGCGGGCCGATCGCTGGGACGATCCCTCGCTGACCCGCGACCTGGGCTGGGTGACGGACGTCTGGGCGCGCTGGGACAGCGTCTGGTTCCTGCGCATCGCCGAGCACGGCTACGGCGCCGTCTCGGGGGTCGCCTCCGCCTTCTACCCGCTGTACCCGCTGACGCTCGCGGGGGTCGGCCGCGCACTCGGCGGTCACTACGTCCTGGCGGGCATCCTCGTCTCGCTCGCCGCGACACTCGCCTCGTTCCTGCTCCTCCACCGGCTCGCCGAAAAGCGGCTCGGGGCCGACGGCGCGCGCCGCGCGGTGCTCTACCTGGCCGTCTTCCCGATGAGCCTCTTCCTCCAGGCCGTCTACAGCGAGTCGCTCTTCCTCGCGCTCGTCCTGGGCGCGTTCCTGCTCGCGGAGCGAGGACGGTGGCTCGGCGCCGGAACGGTCACCGGGCTCGCGGTGCTGACGCGAATCTCGGGCGTGGCCCTCCTGCCCGCGCTTGCCGTGCTCGCATGGCGGCGGCCCGACCGGAGACGTGCGCTCGCAAGCCTCTGTGTCGCGCCGATCGTCTTCGCCGCGTATCCCCTCTATCTGGGGCTGGCGCAGGGGGACGCGTTCGCATTCGCCCGGTCGCAGGGCTTCTGGAACCGTCACCTCTCCTACGCGGGACCGCTCGGCGGCATCTGGGACGGCCTCCGCGCAGGCTGGGCGGGGGTGCAGCAACTCGCTTCCGGCTCGCACACGCACTACTACTGGACGCCGGTACGGGACGCCGACCCGATGCGCGTCGCCGCGGTCAACCTGGAGGCGCTCGCCTTCCTCGTGCTGCTCGTCGCCCTGACCGTGATCGCCTGGCGCCGCTTCGGCGCGCCGTACGGCCTCTTCTGCGCGGTCAGCCTCGCGATCCCGCTCAGCGTCCCGAGTGAGCGCTGGCCGCTGCTCTCGCTGCCGCGCTTCGGGCTCGTGCTCTTCCCGTGCTTCCTCGCGCTGGCGGCTCTCGGCGGCCGGCCGCGGGTGCACACGGGGATCCTCGTGGTCAGCTCGATCATGCTCGGAGTCGCCGTCACGCAATGGTCGCTTTGGCAATGGGTCGCGTAGCCGTCGGGCTGTGCGCCGTGTTGCTTCTCGGAGCAACGGCCTGCGGCGAGCGCTCGGAGCCGACGGGACCGACCGCACGCCTCTACCCGGTCACCGTGCAGTCGGCCAATGACCGCCCCGTCATGGTCACGGAGCCGGCCCGCCGCATCGCCGTGCTCGACCGACCCGCCGAGGCGATCCTGGAGGCGTTCGGCGTCGGGCGCCGGATCGTCATGCGCGCCCCAGGTGGTCGGATCGACTTCACCACGCTGCGCCGCTCCCGTCCGGATCTGATCGTGGCCTCCAGCGACGCCGACCTGCGAGATCTCTCCCGCGCCGCGTCGGTCACCCGCGCACTGGTCTACACCGCTCCCGGCGACTCCATCCACCAGGTCGAGCAGGCGATCACCCAGCTCGGGCTGCTGGCGGGAAGCCCGGTCGCGGCGCGCGCGCTCGTCCGGCGCATCGAGTCGCAGCGCCAAGAGATCGACGCACGGATCGCCCGAGCCCCCCGCGTCAGGGTGTTCGTGGACACAGGGTTCTTCACAACCGTCTCCGACCAGTCGCTGATCGGCGACGTGATCCGGGAGGCCCGCGGCACGAACGTCGCCGGAGCGGCCGCGGAGGCGGGCCCGATCGACGTGAGCGAACTGCTCCAGTTCGACCCGGACGTCTATCTGGCCATCTCCGACACGGGGCTGACGCTCATGGAGCTCCGGCAGAACTCCCGGACGCGCAAGCTGCGCGCTGTCCGGCTGGGCCACTTCGCGGTCGCGGATGCCGACCTTCTCCAGCCCGGCCCGCGGATCGGCGAGGGGCTTGCCGAGGTCGCCCGCCTGCTCCATCCGAATGCGTTTCGCTGAGCTCGACGCCGTCACGGTCGACGGCTTCGGCACGCTCGTCCGTCTCCTCGATCCGGTGCCCGACCTTGCACAGGCGTTGCGCCGGCGAGGAATCGAGTGCGACACCGAGCTCGTGCGCGACGCCTTCGCGGCCGAAGTCGCCTACTACCGGCCAGAGGCGGTGAGCGGTCGCGACCTCGAGTCGCTCGCTGCGCTCCGTCTCCAATGCACTCGGGTCTTCCTCCACGCCGCCGGCACGACACTCGAGCCCTCGTCTTTCGTCGACTCCTTCATCGGCGCGATCGCGTTCGAGCCGATGCCCGGAGCGCTCGAGGCCGTTGCCGGCCTCCGCGCGCGCGGTCTCGAGCTGGCTGTCGTCTCGAACTGGGACATCGGGCTCGCCGAGCACCTCGACCGGATCGGCGCGGCCTCGTACTTCTCGGCGATCGTCACCTCGGCGGAGGCGGGGGCGGCCAAGCCGGACCCCTCGGTCTTCCGGCTCGCGCTCGAACGGCTCGGGGTCGAGCCAGGGCGAGCGCTGCACGTGGGCGACGAGCCGGCGGACGAGGAGGGCGCACGGGCGGCGGGAATGGGCTTCGCGCACGCGCCGCTGGCCACTGCGTTCGAGGGCTGGGCGTGAGGCCGCTCGACCGGGGTCGGCTCACGGCCTGGGTTGCGCTCGTCGGGCTGCTCGCGCTGCTCGGCTACGCCAGCCGAGCGTCGGGTGGAAAGCCGCCAAAGGACGCCGCCTACCAGTACTCGACCGCGGTGGGGGGCGTCATCCAGTACGCCATCATCCTGGCGGTCGTGCTCGCGATCACGCGGCCGGAGTGGAGCCTGCTCGCCCTGCGGCGGCCCTCGTCGCTCGGCCGCGTCCTCTTGACCGTGCTCCTCGTCTTCGTCACCGTCTACGCAACGAGCGCCGTTGTCTCCGCGTACAGCGACCCGGGCCGCGAGCAGGGCCTGACCCCCGACCACTGGGACTCGCACCGCGCCGTCCAGTACGCCGTCAACTTCGTCGTCTTCGTCGTGGTCGCCCCCGCGGTCGAGGAGCTGACCTTCCGCGGGCTCGGCTACTCACTGCTCGAGCCACTTGGCCGTGTCGTGGCGGTCCTCTGGGTCGGAGTCGCGTTCGGGATTGCGCACGGTCTCGTCGAGGGACTGCCGATCCTGATCGTCTTCGGCGCCGGCCTGGCGTTGATCCGGGCCCGTAGCAACAGCGTCTACCCAGGGATGGTCGTCCACGGAACGTTCAACGCGATCGCCCTGATCGTTTCGGTGACGACCTGACCCCGCTCTATATTTGGCCGAGTGCGCCGCGCGCTGCTCGTGTTCGTTTCGCTCGCCGCGTGGCCCGCGGCCGCAGCGGCACTGCCCGGCCCGCGGCTGGGCACGACGCTGACGCTGAAGGCGCCGAAAGCGACCGCGTACCTGCACCGGATCGAGTTCGCCGGCCGGCTCTCGCCGAGTGCGCCGGACGCGAGGGTGCGTCTGATGCGAGGCACGACGCTGGTCACAACCGGCCGGGTGCGGCCCGACGGCACCTTCCGGATCCCGGTACGGCTCGCCAGTCCGGGCCCCTTTCACGCCGTGTGGCTTGGCGCCCGCTCCGCTGAGGTGACAGTCCGTATCCGCCCGCGGCTCGACGCCCAACTCCTCGGCAGCCGGGTCGTCGGAACGCCGTTGCGCCTGGTCGCCAACCTCCGGCCGGCGTCGGCGGGCTTCGTTCGGGTGCAGGTGGTCCGCGCCGGGCGGGTCGGCTTCGACCGGCGCTATGCTGGACGAGCGGAGGTCTCGCTCGGAACGAGCGAGCCCGGCGCGCTCCGCGTGCGCGTGGCGTCGGTGCCGAAACCCGGTTACGACCCGCTGTTCCGCGAGCTACGCACGACGCTCCGCCCGCCGACCCTCGCACTCGGGACGACGAGCCCGGCCGTCGCGGAGCTCGCCCGCAGGCTGTCCGCTCTCCATTACGCCGTTCCGCCGCTGTCGTCGACCTTCGGGGACGACTTCGTGCAGAGCGTCTACGCCTTCCAGAAGGTGCAGGGGCTCGAGCGCACGGGCGCGGTGAACGCCGCATTCTGGACCCGCCTCGAGAGCCCACGCGTACCGCAGCCGCGCTTCCGCGAACCGGCAAGCCACATCGAGATCGACAAGACCCACCAGGTGCTCTACGTCGTCCGCGGCGGGAGGATCGCGCTGATCTCGCCGGTGTCGACCGCCGGAATCGCCGGCTACTACACACCGGAGGGCAGGTTCGCGATCTACCGAAAGGTGGTCGGCTACGATCCCAGCCCGTTGGGCGTACTGCTCAATCCCATGTACTTCTACGGCGGGTACGCGATCCACGGGAACCCGTCGGTGCCTCCGTACCCGGCATCACACGGCTGTATCCGGGTGCCGAACTTCGTGATCTACCGGTTGTTCGGGTCCGAGCCGTACGGCGAGACCGTCTACGTCTACTCGTAGGCTCACCGTCGCCGCCCTCGCTGCGGTCGCGCTGGCGATCGCCGGCGGAGTCGTCTGGACCCAGGTCGTCCAGGCCGGGAGCTCCGAGCGACTCGCCTGGCAGGACGCGACAGCCCGCATGGGCCCGGTACTCTGGCCGAAGTCGGTCGCCCGCTCGTTCTGGAAGCAGCGGCAACTGACGCGCTACCTCGCGCGGACGTTCCCGGAGGAGAGCCTACCGGCGGAGCCACGCTTCGACTTCACGCGGAGGAAGCTGATCCTCGTCGCCGCCGGACCCCGCTCGAGCACCGGCTACGGCGTCGAGATCGTCCGGGTGACCAGCCTCCGCTCCACCGTGCGCGTCGTGGCCAGGGAGACGGCACCGTCGCTCGGGCAACGGGTCGCGGCCCGGCTGACCTCGCCCTACCGCCTGATCACGATCCCGGCAACCTCGAAGCGCGTATACGTACAGTGGCAGGGCCGGCCGTGAGTACTCCCACTCCCCAGGACGAAGACCCTGTCATCCGCCAGTTCCGGGAGCAGATCTCGGACAACGACCGCGCGATCGTGGACGCGGTCAACAGGCGGCTGAACCTCGTCGCGCAGGTGAAGGCATACAAGGAATCGCGCGGGCTCGGGTTCCTCGACCCCGAGCGGGAGGAGTGGATGCTCCAGTACCTGAGCCGGGCGAACCGCGGCCCGCTCTCGGCGGAGGGCCTGCAGGAGCTCTTCCGGATGATCCTCGACCTCTCGAAGCGCGAGGTCGCGAAGGACGACTCGCCCCAGAACGGTTAAACCGTAGGGCTCTGCCGCATCGGGTCAGAGCCTTGACGGATACGTCCCGCGTCGCGGGACTAGCTGTCTTTCTCCTCGCCCTCCTCGACCGCGAACTCGTCGGGCGTGACCTGGTCGAGAAACTTGCGGAACTCGTCGACGATCTCCTCCTCGTTCACGTCCTCGCCCTCAGCGAACTCGATCGCGGACTCCTCGATCACGTGGTCGTCCGCGAAGATCGGCGCCTCAGCGCGCACCGCCAGCGCGATCGCGTCAGAGGGGCGTGAGTCGACCTCGATCTCCGAGCCGTCCTGCTGGATGGTGATGCTCGCGTAGAAGGTGCTGTCGCGCAGCTCGGTGACGGTGATCCGGATCACGCGAGCCTCGAGCTGGGCGAGCATGTCGGTGACCAGGTCATGGGTCATCGGCCTGGGCGTGTTCGCGCCCTGGAGCTTCATCAGGATCGCGGCGGCCTCCGGGTGGCCGATCCAGATCGGGAGGAACTTGTTCCCGTCCGCGGTCTTCAGCAGGACGATCGGCTGCTTGCCGACGATGTCGAAGCTGACGCCGTAGATGTGCATCTCCTGCATCTGACCGGGCCTCTCGCTGGATCTTAGCCAAGCCCCTCCGAGCGGAAACGAAGGCTCAGGGCAGGCGCCAGAAGTCGCCGGTCAGCCCGAGCCGGTCACGAGGCAGTGGAAGAGCAGCGACTCGTCGTCGGGTCGCTCGCCGGAGAGCTCGACGGCGATCGGCTCGCCGCAGTCGGCGCAGGACGTCTCGATCCGCCCGTCCGTCCGGAGGGCCGCGCAAATGCCGAAGGCGTCCCACGCACAGTTCGCGTACCACCAGCGGTCGCGGGCTCGAACGCGATCGGCGGTCGGGACGGCCGAAAACGGGTTCGCCATCCGGAGCGCACCGGTGTCCGCGTCGAGGACAAGCGCGTGGGCCTGGTGCAGCCGACGCCAGCCCGCCTCGACGTCTCCGGCGTTCGCTCCGGCCTGTCCGGCGACCTCCGCAGCGCTCGGCGCGCGGCCGAACTCGGCGAAGAGGCGGTAGGTCAGGTTGCGGAGCTGGAGGTCGGCCCCCGACCAACCCGCGGGCAGAACCGCCGTCACCAGGCGCTGTCGCCGTCGGTGTTGTCGCGAATCGTGTTCTTGGAGATCGCGATCTGCATGTTGAAGCCCTCGGGGTGCCGGCAGAGCCCGAAGCCGCCGTTTGCGACGATCTGGTTCGAGGTCACGCTGAGCCGGCCGTTCCCGTCCGCCTGGCCTCCCTGGAGGCAGATGCCGCCGCGTAGGAACGGACCGCTGCTCTGACCGTTGCGGGTAATCGTGTTGCCCTCGAGCTTGATCTGGTCGGCGACCGCGGGGAGCCCGAAATTGGTGGCGAGCGCCATCAGGATCCCCGCCCCACCGTTGTCGGAAATGGTGTTGTTGCTAACCGTCACCTTCTTGACCGGGTAGGAGACGGTGTCCGGCTCGATGTCGATCCCTGCCCAGGGGCCGGTGTAGGAGACCGAGGCGAGCCCGAGGAAGGTCTGGTTGCCGGCGCCCGTGATCGTGTTCGAGTCGATCGTGACCCCGATCGCGCCGACGACCGAGATGCCGTTACGACGCGCGCCGATGAAGCGGCTGCCCTTGATCACGACCGGCCCGGCATACCCGCGCCCGTTCGCACGCCCCGTGACGGTGACGGCGTCGAGGGGCGAGCCCGTGATCTTCAGGTTGCTCAGCGTGACGTCGCTCCCCGCTACGAGAACGCCGTAGCCGTCCGTTCCATTCGGGACATTCAGCTGGAGGTTGGAGATCGAGATCCTCTGCGGCGTCCCACTACCGGTCGAGCTCCGGTTGACGAAGAAGATCGCGTTCGAGGCGATCGCGTCGCCGTCGGATGAGAAGAGCCGCACCGGCCCGGGCCCGAGGTACTGGATGCAGGCGCCGCTCTTGCCCTGGATCGTCGTCTTGCTCTTGCTGACCCAGAGCCCGTAGGTCTGGTAGCAGGCGCCGTCCGACAGCTTCTTCAGCACGACCTTCCCGCCGCCGTCGAGCTTCCCCTGGAGCCAGGAGGTGTCGTCACGGGGCGCCCGCGGCGCGCCGTCGTCACTCCCGGCTCCGAGCGCAGCGGCGGGCTGCAAGCAGACGGCGAGAACAGCGGTCGCGATCACGAGATACAGACCCCGTGCCAAGGATCGATGGTACTTCGGTGTTGGACGAAGGTCGAGCGCCGCCTCGGGCTCGTGGATCTCGTTCGCGATGCAGGCCGTGCAGCGTGCCATCGTGCTTTGCGCCTGCGGGCTTTGGAAGATCCTTATGGAGGTCGCCGGTCGCAAGGCTGCCGCTGGACTTCATGTCGCCGCGCTCGATCTCGAACGCTTCCTGGAGCGCCGACTCGGAGCGCGAACGAACTGACGCTTGCCCGCAGAGTTCGATCCGTGTTGCGGCTCAGCTCCCGTCGACGTCAGCCGCGAGGACTATGGCCGTAGCTTCACGGTCACGCTCGCTCGCTGCCTGATTTGCGAGGAGCATCAGTGGAGCGTGCGCCTAGCCCTTCAGGTGCCCTGGATCAACGCCGTCCAGCGCGCGATCTTCAACTTGCGCGTTGAGATGCTCTGGCGGCTCTATCCCTAGGCGGCCTCGATGGGAGACTACGCTGGATGCGTCGCTGGCTTCAGGAAGCGGAGGCCGGTAGGCGCTGTGCGCGGGTACTCGCGCGGGCATCGCGCCAGCGGATGATCTCGTACCCGTGCAGCACAACCCACACCACGGCGACGAGGGTGAGCGCGACAAGCGCTGGCACGGCTACGGCAACCGGCCACAGCAACGCGAAGACGACCGCGCTTACGAACCGGCCGCGGGGGAGCCTGCGGGCGACACGCAGGCCGATCGCCACATAGGCGAACAGGTAGAGGGCCGAGCCGCCGCAGAGGCCGAGCGCCGCGACCGTGCTGAGTTCGTCGCCGACGTGCGCAAGCGTCTCCTTCATCGCGAACGCGAAGAGGACGATGCCCACCACCATCGGCAGGTGCAGGTAGGAGTAGACATCGCGCGCTAGGGCGATGCGCTGCACGCCGCTCCGGTCGGCGACGATCTGCCGCGCGCGGATCGAGAAGAAGTCGAAGTACGCCAGCCAGAACGACGTCGCGACCACCAGGCCGAGCACGGCCGCGACGATCACGCCGGTGCCGAGCCCAGTACCCCTCGCCCCGAAGCCGATAGCGATGAAGGACTCACCAAGCGCGATGATCACAATCAGCCCGTGACGCTCGGCGAAGTGCGCGGGCCGGACGGTCCAGCCACTCACTCCGACGAGAAGCGGGGCCAAGTAGCCGATGACGAGCGCGGCCAGCCAGAGCACGGGCCTGAGCCCCGTTTGGACGAACCCCGCAGCGATGATCAGAACTGCCGTGACGAGGCCTGACGGAGCCGTCCGCAACACCGCAGCAAGCAGATCCGGATCCCCTTGTCCGGCGAGCGCGAACAACGCGAGGTACATGACGTACACGATCAGGAACGCGACCCCGAAGACGGCGCCGTGACGGCCGAACGCATCGGGAACGGCTAGCGCGGCGACGAACATCGCCGCCATCGCAACCAGCATCGCCGCGCCCACCGGCCCGGCATCCGGGTTGACGGTGTTCGTCAGCCAGGCGTAGCTCGACCAGATCAACCACAGAGCGGTAAGGATGAGCAGGGCGCGGCCGAGCCCACCCCAGGTCGGGTCATCTGACAGCAGCGTCGTGACCTGCGTGAACGCGAAGACGAACACGAGGTCGAAGAACAGCTCAAGCGGCGTGACCGGATGCGCGTACTCGACCTGCTGCTCGCTCACAGCCGGACGCTAGCGCGGACGGGGGCGCACAAGGCAGAGTCCCGACAGGTTGGGGGCCGAACCTCACGGCTATCAGTCGGTGCCCGAGAGCTTGCCGGTGACCTCGCTGAAGCCCACACCGTCCCGGAGCGCCGCCGTGCGGTTCTCTCACAGCGTGATCTGCGCGAGGGCCCGCGACTGAGTCGCGGCGTACTCGTGAAAGACTCATCGCCTGCCGGGGATGGGGCTTCGCTGCGTGGTCAGCGGGTGAGCCGATAGAAGCGCGGCTCGGCCTTCTGGACGAAGCCGGGTGCGCCGGTCGCGTCCACTGCCTCCTCATCGACCACCTGCCACTCGGGAAAGGCCGCCTCGATGTCGCTGCGGCTTGCGCCGCGCGGCAGCAAGCGTCTGCGCGCGGGCGTCCACGCGATCAGCAGCAGCGTGGCATCGGGAGCGGCGACGCGGTCACCTCCCGGCCTTCCGCTGCCCGCTGCTCATCTGACAGCGCGTCGTGGAAGCAGCCGAAGTCCAGGAAGAAGCGGAAGTCGTCCCCAACGCCAGTCGTCTGTAGCTTCGTCGCGTCGCCCTGAACGAAGTTCGCCTCGACACCGGCCTCCTCTGCCCGCTTGCGCGCGCGACGCACGGCCTTCGGACAAAGTCGATGCCGGTGACGTCCCAGCCTCGCTGCGCGAGCTTGACGGCCCAGATCCCACTGCCGCAGCCGATGTCCAGCGCCCGTCCAAAGGGCTGCTGTCGGTCGCTCTCCTCGCGGGCGAACAGGCGGGAGATCTGCTCGCCAACCGGAGCCCGAGGATGCGCCATCCGCTCCCAGGGGGTGATGCCGAGTGCGTACATGATCCTGTAGTTCATGGCACCCTCACCGGCCGTCTCAGGGTGACGCCGAAACGCACCCACGACGCGGCGATCCTACCGAGTCTGCGCCCACCAGTGACTCCGGCGAGATGAGGCTCATGGCCGACCGGGGGCGGGTAGGCTCATCTGCTGACCATGGCCAAGCTGATCTACTCGGCGATCACGTCGCTCGACGGCTACGTAGCGGACGAGGACGGCAAGTTCGACTGGTCTGCGCCGGACGAGGAGGTGCACAGCTTCGTCAACGAGCTTGAGCGGCCGGTCGGCACCTACTTCTACGGGCGGCGGATGTACGAGGTGATGGTCTACTGGGAGACCGCGCACACGCTTGCCGACCAGCCGCCTTTCGTCCAGGACTTCGCGGAGATCTGGCAGGCGGCCGACAAGATCGTGTTCTCCAAGACGCTGGAGACGGCATCCAGCGCCAGGACGCGGATCGAGCGAGCCTTCGACCCTGAAGCGGTCAGGCAGATGAAAGCCACAGCGGAATGTGACCTCAGCGTGGGCGGGCCCGACCTGGCCGCTCAGGCGATCAAGGCTGGGTTGGTAGACGAGTACCACCTGTTCCTCACGCCCGTCGTGGTGGGAGGCGGGAAACAGTCCCTCCCCGACAGCGTCCGCATGAACCTCGAACTGCTGGACGAAAGCCGTTTCGGCAACGGCGTGGTTCACCTCCACTACCGCACGAGGACGTGAGACGGCGGGGGGTGCCGAGGGTCTGATGTGGATCGCGTGTCTGTGCCGAGGGTGGGGGCGCCACAGAACATCCACGCAGCCGGAGTCCCATCGCTCGGGAGGTGGGGGGTCGCATCCGGCCGGGGTCGGCCACCGCCGGAAGGCGGGCTTCGTCTTGAACGCTTCGTGAGCGATGGGCGATCGTGGATTCGAACCACGGACCTCCGCCTTATCAGAGCGGCGCTCTAACCAACTGAGCTAATCGCCCGCGCGACGGCGGATTGTAGCGGCGGCGCTAATGGATCACGCGGGAGCGACCCAGATAGTCCTCGACCGCCAGCAGGAACGCCTCGTCCTCGGCCAGCTCCGCGATCGCCAGCCGCGTCTCCTCGTCGAAGTCCGGGTCGTGGGCAACGTCGATCACGAACGGCGCAAGCCGCCCTTCACGCGACATCTGCGCCAGACGCAGCACCAGCCGGCGCGAGCTCTCGTCCTGCGAGACCTGTTCGAACGACTCGATGTCGACGAGCCACGGAGTCATGGAGACACAACGGGCGCCGGCCCGGCCGCGTTACGGCAGCGGGGCGAAGCGCTCGAGGGCTTCGGCCAGTTCCGCCAGCTCGTACTCGTCTGCGAACAACACCTCGAGCCGGCCGCGCGTGAGCCGCACGGGCAGCCCGGTCAGCCGTTCGGCGGCCCCACGCACCCGTTCTGCCAGGACCGGATCGACCGGCGCGCCCTTCGTGCGCGGCTTCTGCTTCGCTCCGGCCCACCGCGCCTTCTGCTCGGCCGCGCGAACCGACATCCCGGTCTTGACGATCTCCCGCGCGAGCCGGCGGCGGCCCTCCTGGTCGGGCACGGCCAGCACCGCGCGAGCGTGGCCCTCGCTCAGCTCGCCGCGCTCGACCAGCGAGAGCACGTCGTCGGACAGGTCGAGCAGGCGCATCCGGTTGGAGACCGAGGGCTTCGAGTGGCCGACCCGCTCGGAGACCTCGCCCAGCGAGAGGCCGAACTCGTCGATCAGGAGAGCGCAGGCCCGCGCCTCCTCGACGGGGGAGAGTTGCTCGCGGGCGACGTTCTCGACGAGGGCCAGGAGCAACGAGTCGCGGTCGTCGGCGTCACGCACGATCGCCGGCACGGTCGGCAGCCCCGCCTCGCGTGCGGCCCGCCAGCGGCGCTCGCCGGCGATCAGCTCCCAGCCTCCCGCCGCCCGGCGGCGAACCATGACCGGTTGGAGCACCCCCTGCGCTCGCACCGAATCGGCCAGCCCGTGCGCGGCTTCCGCGTCGTGGCGTTTGCGGGGC
>WNFV01008204.1_pt1 | contig 26699 bp, 19 predicted proteins | sample 5400101 | NCBI WGS metagenome assembly WNFV01 (sample SAMN13153361, study PRJNA577476) | soil metagenome | isolation source: 115 cm soil or saprolite under grassland replicate 1 | place: USA:California | collected 2016-06-15
TATCTTCCACCCTCGATTGTGTGAACGGCCAGCAGAGTGAGTTTCGTGGCGACGTTGTTTTCGACCTCGGCTTTCAGCAATATCTGGAAGTAGTGAGGAAATCCGTTCGACCCCACTAGGGGTAGCAGGCGCTGATTGATCTCGGCGAGATAGATTTTGTTGGTTATCATCTCTGCGGCGGCGCCCGTGCCTACACCCCGAAGCCCTTCGAGAGCCATAATCGTGTTTTTACTCTGAGCCGAAGGTTTGACAGTGATCAGAGCGTAATCTTCCAGAATCTGTCCGGTCTGTTCATCGAATTTCGTCCGGTATTCCGACTGTTCTCCCGGCTGCGGCGCGCCATTTGCGATTGATATTTGCGGAGTGAAATAGAAGTCCTCTTTGACAGACATCTTAGCCGCCCATGCGTTAGACCACCTCCCGCCCAGCATGATCAGATTCCGATCCTTCAGGTCTTCGCCCGTAAGATTTCGGCTCTGTTTCAAATTGATTCCCAGGTTGCGACCGCGAAAAAGACTGGTGATGAGGTGCGCGCCGATCGCTTCGCCGATTCCAGTATAAGAGACAGGCGACAGATAAAGTTTCGGGGGGGCGAGGTATTCCGGCTCGCCCTGCCCCGTCTGCTTGAGCAGTTCGAACAGATCCTTCGACGCATCTTTGGACAAATCAATAGAGTTTTTGCGCAGAACGTCGGGGTCGGCCTTATTGACCAGGACATAGACGGGAGGATTGCTCAACACCTGAATGGTCGGGTCCTGGCTCTTGAAGAACGGCCCCCAGATCGGGTCGTAGACATCCTGCTCCGCCGTTAAACCCGGCGTTTGATTCTTCCGCCAGACGTTGATCGCCAGAACAATTATAGCGACTGCGGCCAGCGCGCCGATCGTCCAGCTCAATCGTCTCCTCCGGCTCTCATTCTCTAATTGCTCGGGCTGCGGACTTCGATCCTGAATCGCGGCGAGAGCGTGCGCGCCCGTCAGATGCGTTTCTATCTCGGCCGGGATGTCAGAGGCCAGTTTGAAGACAGGCTCATAACTTCCTACCGGAATCTCCAGGCGAACCTCATCGTTCCTGCCCTCGTGCAGATAATATTGCTCGAGCCTTTTGCGGACGTCGTGGGCGGCGACGCGGACGACGGGGTCCTCCGCGGGGCTGTAGCGGTCGTTACGCTCATAAACCTCAAGCCCGATCAGATGCTCGTTTATCTCCTTGGCCCTGCCAGCCAGATGATAGTCGCAGATCAGTTGAACAAATTTCCGCTTCTTCGGCGCCTGGGAAAAATGTTTGCTGTTCAGTATCCGATCCAGCGCCCGCCTAATCTCTTCAGGTGAGATGGGAAGGCCGATCTCTGTCGAGGTCTGATGTTCAGTAATGAATCTTTGCTCCATAGAGCCTCCTTCGTAAGAAGAGAATGGAGTCCAGCCTTTGGGCTGCGAGAGTCAAGCAGCCTAAAAGCTGGATTCTATGCTCATCTTACAAAAACAAGGAGAGTTTTTGCGCGGCGCGTAATTAGAGCGCCTAATTATTGGGATGTTAAGTGTTAAGTCAACATGTTAAGTAACGGAAAACGGACTTGTCGGCGCCGAACCGAAAGAGTAGAAAATCAATGTTTTTCAGTCAGGGAAGATTTTCCCGGACCTAAAACCCGAGACCTTATGTCCTGCCGCTATATTTTCCTTCAAATCGTCGCCTAATCAAGCCACGAAGGAAAAATATATAGCGGACGGGCAATCATTAAGTGTTAGTCTATCAGCGAAAGGCCCTGGCCTGTTGGATAAACCATAAACTTTTCAGTCTGGCTTTGTTCGACTATGAAGATTCTATTTCAAGCGATTTCCATTTTGATTTTAACGACCTGGCCGGCGTCAAGAGCCGCCGCGCAGGAGCGCCGTCATAACCTGATGCCGGCGCCGGCGGAGGTCCACTTCCAACCCGGGAAGCTGGCCGTAGGGGCGTCATTCTGGGCGGCCGTCAGGGGCCACAATGACCGGCGGCTGGAAGCGGGCATCGACCGCGCTATGAGGCGCCTGGAAGGGCGGATCGGGATGGAGTTGAGGCGCGGCCTTGCGACTGACACCGGAGCCGCGACGCTCGTGATCGAATGCCGCGAGGCCGGCGGGTCTTTCCCGTCGCTTGACGAAGACGAGTCTTACTCGCTGGAAGTCTCGGACGGGCGGGCGGCCTTGAAAGCGCCGACAGTTATCGGCGCGCTGCGCGGGCTGGAGACCTTGCTGCAATTGGTCGAGAGCGACCGCGACGGGTACTACATCCCCTGCGTGAAGGTCGAAGACAAGCCGCGCTTCCGCTGGCGCGGACTGCTCTTCGACTCCGGCCGCCACTTTCAACCCATCGAGGTCATCAAGCGCAACCTGGACGGGATGGCCGCGGTCAAGCTCAACGTCTTTCACTGGCACCTGACCGACGACCAGGGCTTCCGCATCGAGTGCAAAAAATATCCGAAGCTGACCGGGATGGGTTCCGACGGACTCTTCTACACGCAGGACCAGGCGCGCGAAATCATCGCCTACGCCGCCGAGCGCGGGATTCGCGTCGTGCCGGAATTCGACCTGCCCGGCCACGCGACCAGTTGGGTGGTCGGATATCCGGAATTGGCCAGCGCCCCGGGGCCTTATCAGATCGAACGCCAGCCGGGCGTCTTCGACCCTACGCTCGATCCGACGCGCGAAGAGGTCTATCAATTCCTGGACGCTTTCTTCGGCGAAATGGCCGCGCTCTTCCCCGACGAATACATGCACATCGGCGGCGACGAGAACGAGGGCAAACAGTGGGATCGCAATCCGCAAATCCAGGCGTTCATGAAGGAGCGGGGGATAAAAAACAATCACTCGCTGCAGGCCTATTTCACAATGCGACTCGCGCGCATCCTTGAGAAACACAAAAAGAAGACGATGGGCTGGGAAGAAATCATGGCCAATGACTTGTCCAGAGACGTCGTGATCCATTCGTGGCGCGGGCCTGAGTCGCTGGCCGAGGCCGTGAAGAAAGGTTTCAGCGGCGTCCTCTCGGCGGGCTACTACATCGACCTGAGCTACCCGGCGTCGAATCACTACCGCATCGAGCCGGTCGCGGCGGACAAAAATCTGAGCCGGCAGGAAGAGGCGCGCATCCTGGGCGGCGAGGCCACGATGTGGAGCGAATATGTCAGCCCGGAAACTATCGACTCGCGCATCTGGCCGCGCACGGCGGCGATAGCCGAACGGTTCTGGTCGCCTCGCTCGGTCGCCGACGTCGACGATATGTACCGGCGACTGGCGGTCGTCAGCGTGCGACTCGAAGAGCTTGGACTCACGCATGAGAAATATTTCCGCTCGCTGCTGCGTCGTATGGCCGGCGGCAAGGAGATCGGCCCATTGGAGACGCTGGTCTCGGTGGTCGAGCCGGTCAAGCAATACAACCGCGGCCAACAGCGCCCGACGACGATGCTCTCGCCGCTGACCGGCTTCGTCGACGCGGCGAGGCCCGACAGTGAGGCCGCCCGCCACTTCGCCGCGCTGGTCGCCGGCTTTTTGGCCGACGCGCCGCGCTTTCGGACCAACCGGGAAGAAATAGAACGGACGCTCGCCAAATGGCGCGACGCGCGGCCCGCGATTGAAGCGATAACCGGGCGCTCGGCAATCTTGCGCGAGGCCGAGCCTCTGGCCGCGGAGTTGTCCGACCTCGCCCAGGCCGGATTGGAGGCGCTCGCCTGTCTGGCCGAATCGAAAGCCCCGGACGGCCAGTGGGGTGAAGTCAGAATGGCGATACTTCAGCAGGCGGCGAAGCCGAAGCCGTCGGCGGTCGAATTCGCCATCCTCCCGAGCGTCAGGCAATTGGTGATCGCTGCGATCGAGCTGCCCCAACTGCGCGGCCAACCGCCGCTGGAATGGCAGAAGCGCGTCAAAACCCTGGCCGAGGTGGCCCGGCCACAATGACTGGCGCAAGAGGAAGAGAATTTTTCATTTGTCATATGAGATTTGAGATTGGTCATTGCCGGCAGGGCAAATCACTCAATGCCCAATGAATCTTGGGGGGATGCATGGCGACGGCGAATCTCAAATCTCACATGACAAATGGAAGGAGGAATAGATCAGGAGAATCAGGCTTTGCTGGGATGAACTTTTGATCAACCCTGCGCCCCGCAAAACCGGGCGCAGGATTCTCACCACCGGAGCCGGCGTGAGCGATCGGACACCAAGGGCGTTGCCCAATGAATTTCTGGGGGATGCATGGCGACGGCGAATCTCAAATCTCACATGACGAATGGAAGGAGGAATAGATCAGGAGAATCAGGCTTTGCTGGGATGAATTTTTGATCAACCCTGCGCCCCCCAAAACGGGACGCAGGATTCTCACCACCGGAGCCGGCCCCCGGCCGGACACGAAAGGCGTTGCGGGCCAGGTCCGACAGGTCGGCGGCTTCGACATGATTCAACTTATCTTTTGTCAGAAACGACGAGGATAATCAACCCGGAGGATTATAATGAAAAGCCAAACACGGCGATTCAATGCGCCGTTCGCCCAGTTCATCCCGATCCTGACTCTGCTGATTCTGATAGTAGCCTCTGCGGCGACCGCGATGGGACAGCAGGTGACGGCGGCGATCCTGGGCAGCGTCGCAGACCCCAACGGCGCCCCCGTGGCCAACGCGAAAGTGACGGCCAAGGACGAGGCGCGCGGAACCACGTGGACGACGGAAACCAACTCTGAAGGCGCCTTCAATCTGCCTCGCGTCCCGGTCGGGAACTACGAGGTGAGAGTCGAAGCCCAGGGCTTTCGGACCGCCGTCCGTCATGCGCAACTGGAACTGAACCAGACGGCCCGGCTGGATTTCAACCTGGTGATCGGCGAGATCACCCAGGTCGCAGAGATCGCGGCGATGCCGCCGCTGCTCCAGACGGACACGACGCAACTGGGCACGGTGATCGATTCCCGCACCAACGTGACCTTGCCGCTGGCGTCTAGAAACTATGTTCAATTGACACTGCTCTCTCCGGGCAGCGTCAACCCGAACCCCCAGACGTTGACCGGACCGGGAACGACGGCCAACAGCGGGCGGCCTTACATCAACGGTAACCGCGAGCAGGCGAACAACTTTATGCTCGACGGCATGGACAACAACCAGGTCTCGGACAATCTGGTCGGTTACACACCGACCCCCGACGCGATTCAGGAGTTCAACCTGATCACCAGCAACGCCTCGGCGGAATTCGGCTCCTTCCAGGGCGGCATCGTCAGCGTGACCATCAAATCGGGCACGAATGAGTTTCACGGCAGCGCCTTCGAGTTCTTCCGTAACGACGTGTTGAACGCCAACAGTTGGAGCAACAATCTCACCGGCGCAGGGAAGTCCAAAGAGCGATGGAATCAGTTCGGCGGCAGCTTCGGCGGCCCGATCATCAAAGACAAATTGTTCTTCTTCGCCGATTACCAGGGGCTGCGCTACAACGTCCCGGCGGCGACCAACTTCTTCACCGTCCTCACGAACGAGCAGCGACAGGGCAATTTCACGGCCATCTGTTCCGAGTACGACGCCAACGGCGTTTGCAAACCCGGCAAGGGGACGCAGCTTTATAACCCGTTCCAGCTCGACGCCACCGGCAATCGCGTCCCGTTCGCCAACAACCGCATCCCGAGCGGCGTGATTGATCCGGTGGCAAAGGCTCTGTTCAGTTCAAAATTCTATCCGGCGCCGGTCAACAGTCAGCTCGAAAACAATCAGACCAACACCTCGCGCAACTCCACACACGGCGATCAGGGCGACGTCAAGATCGACTACAACCGGTCGCAGAAGGATCGCATCTTCGGCCGGTTCTCGCGGAGCCGCCAGGACAGAAGCGGAACCAATTCATTCCCGCTCTTCTTTGACGACTTCTTCCGCGCCCCGGCCTACAACGGCGTCGCCAACTGGACGCGGACGTTCAGCCCTCAATTGGTCAACGAAGCTCGCGTGGGCCTCAATTACACGCTGGTCAACAACGGCGGCCAGGACAAAGGGCTTGGGAATGTGGCGCAGCAACTCGGCATCCAGAACGGCAATGATCGCGGGCCGGGTCTCTTCGCGATCAACTTCGGCGCAGCGCAAGCCAGTGGGTTCGGCAGCTCCAACATCGGCGATCAGCAGCGTTTCGCCAACACGGTGATCCAGCTCGAAGACTCACTGATCATCACCAACGGACAGCACATCTTCCACACCGGATTCCAGTATAAACGGAATCGCCTCAACATCTTTTACGCGGGCAACAACGGGCGCACGGGCTTTATGAATTTCAGCGGGCGCTTCACCGCAGGCCCTGACGCCTTGGCAGTCGCCAGCGGCGCGACCGGGCGAGGCGAGGCGGATTTCCTGTTGGGCTTTCCGGACACCTTGGGGCGCGGCGTCAATACAGGCTCGTGGGGACACCGATCTCACGTCTTCGCGGCGTATTTCCAGGACGACTGGCGCGCCACAAAGTTGTTGACGCTCAATCTGGGTCTGCGCTACGAAGCCCATACGCCCTGGGTCGAAATCAAAGATCGTCAGGTCAACTTCGATCCGATCAGCGGCAAGTTGCAATGCGCCGGCAAGGGTCGTCCGGACCTGGGTTGCAGCAGCCCGGCGACGGTCTATGACAACAACCGCGCTTTATACAACAACACGTATACGGCGATCGGCAACTTCCAACCGCGCATCGGCTTCGCCTGGACTCCCGAAGCTCTGGGCCACAATACGGTGATCCGCGCCGCCTACACGATCTCATCGTACCTGGAAGGCACGGGCACCAACCTGCGCCTGCCGCTCAACCCTCCGTTCACGACCGAGTTCAACACCGTCTACACCGCACCGGGCACGCGCACCGGTCAGGGACTGGTGCTGAGTTCGCCGTCTAATCCTTTCGCCGGGGCGGTCATCCGTTTATGGAACCCGGACGTAAGGCCAGCCGTCGTACAGCAGTGGAATCTGTCGGTGCAGCGTCAGTTCACCGCGGACACAACGCTGGAAGTCGGCTACGTCGGACAACACGGCACACATCTGATGGTCCCGATGCCCTACTTCCAACGCCAATTGCTGGGGCGCGCCGCCGATGGCAAGCCCATCACAGCTCCCAGCCCATACCTGTCAGGCAATCCGGCGCTGAAGGACATCGGCCAGATTTCGGGGACCGAGTCGAACGGCAACCAGCGCTACGACGCGCTGCAAACCACCTTGCGGAAGCGGTTCGGCGCGGGTCTGCAAGCCCAGGTGGCCTACACCTTCTCAAAGGCGATGGCCGATTCCAGCGGTTACTACGGATCGTGGGGCGGCCAGACGACTCCGTCGTCGCCTTACTGGCAGAACCTCTACAACGGCAAAGCCGAGTGGGGGCCGACCTTCTACGACTCCAAACACTTGCTGTCGGTCTACGCCGTTTATGAATTGCCGGTCGGACGCGGCAAGAAGTTCGGCGATAATCTACACCCGGTGGCCAACGCGGTGGTCAGCAACTGGCAAATCAGCGGCATCTATCAGGCTCACGGCGGATTCCCGCTGACGATCTTCGCTGACGACACTTCGGGAACCAATTCACGCGGCGCGCGCGCCAACTGCACCGGCCAGGCCAAAGTGTTTGGTAGGCAATCCGCGTCTGGCAAGACTGGTTTCCAATGGTTCGACCAGACCGCTTACAGCGCTCCGGCGCCGGCCAGCTTCGGCTCTTGCGGAATCGGCACTGTCCGCGGGCCTGGGCTGAACACTCTGGACCTTAGCTTCCAGAAATCCTTCCCAGTGATCGAGAACAAGCGAATCGAGTTCAGAAGCGAGTTCATCAACTTCACGAACACGCCGATACTCAATTCGCCCGGCATCGGCCTGGGTCCTGATCTCGGACGAATAACCAGTTCTCAAGGGAGCAGGGTTATCCAAATGGCGCTGAAGTTTCTCTTCTGAGAATGGATGGGACTTATAGGTCTTATAGGACTTATAAGTCCCATCGTCTTTGCCCTATGTTTGAAAAAAGGCTTATCACAACAATCTGCTCGGTCGCATTGCCAATGATCCTGCTGGCCTCAGGCGCGACGGCGCAGCGCGCGCGCATACCGGCGACGCCGGCGATGAGCGGCGCGGCTCTAGCCGAAGCGGGGCGCTGTCGCGAAGCGGTTCCACTGCTCAAAAAAGAGCTGCCGCGCATTGCGAATCCTGACCTCAAACGTTCCGCCGGCCTGGCCGGAGTGCGCTGCGCGATGGAGATCGGCCAACCCGATGACGCGGTTGATTTCATCCGGGCGCTTACGCGCGATTTCCCCCAAGACGCCGAAGTGCTTTATCAAGCCGTCCACGTCTATTCAGACCTCTCTCTGAAATCATCGCAGGATTTATTGATCAACGCCCCCGGTTCTTATCAGGTGCGATTGCTAAACGCCGAGGCTTTGGAGACGCAGGAACACTGGAATGAAGCGGCGGCGGAGTATCGAGCCGTCCTGGCGCAAAACCCCAACCTGCCGGGCATCCATTACCGTCTGGGAAGATTGTTGCTTTCGCTGCCGGAAAACGACCTGACGCCCCCCGTCCGCGACGAGGCGCGACGCGAATTCGAAGAAGAGTTGAAGATCAATCCGCGCAACGCCGGCGCCGAATATGTGCTCGGCGAGATGGCGCGTCAGGCGAGCGACTGGGCGCAAGCCGCCGACCATTTCGCCAAGGCGGCGCGGCTGAACTCGGCCTTCGCCGACGCCCACATCGGCCTGGGGCGCTCGCTGATCTCCGACCGCAAATTCGAAGAAGCGATCAAGCCGCTCGAACAGGCCGTCAAGCTTCAGCCCGAAAATCCGGCGGCGCATTACCACCTGGCCATCGCCTACAGCCGCACCGGTCGCAAGGAGGAGGCCGAAAGACAATCGACGGCCTTCAAACAGGCGTCCGAGAAGGCGCGGCAGTTGAAACAGGACGTGCAAACAGGCGTCCTGGGCCCACAGAAGGCCGAGCCATAAATATGTCCCTCTTCATCCGTCTGAGCCAGTCGCTTCTCACACTCCCCATTTCGCTGCTCGTCAGCGCCCAGCCCGCCGCTACGGTTCAATTCACCGACGTCACCAAAGCGGCGGGCATTACTTTCACTCATTTCAAAGGCAATAACGGAACTTCGACGATCCTGGAAGAAGCGGGGCCGGGCGTTTGCGTTCTCGATTTCGATGGCGACGGCTATCAAGACATCTATTTCGTCAACGGGCGTGATCTTTATCAACGCGGCGCCCAAAAGCGCAACGCGCTTTACCGCAACAACGGCGACGGCTCGTTTACAGACGTGACGGATAAAGCCGGCGCGCCCGGAACCGGGTACGGACTGGGCTGCGTGGCCGGCGATTATGACAATGACGGGCGCGCCGATCTTTACGTCACGCAATACGGAAAGAACGTCCTTTACCACAACAACGGCGACGGCTCGTTTACAGACGTGACGGATAAAGCCGGAGTGGGCGCAATGGACTTCGACGCCCCGTTCCATTCCGGCGCGACTTTCTTCGATTACGACCGCGACGGCCTTCTCGACCTCTACGCCGGCAGCTATGTCAATTTCGGCCCAGGCAGCCGGCGCGTCTGCCAGATCGGCGCTGGAGTCCCGACCAGTTGCCCGCCGTCGGTCTATCAGGGGACTCCGGCGGTCCTTTATCACAACAACGGCGACGGCTCGTTCACGAACGTGACGAAAGCGGCGAAGATTTATCAGCCGAAGGGGAAGAACCTGTCGGTCGGCGCTTTCGACTTCGACGACGACGGATGGCCCGATCTGTTCGTCGCCAACGACGGCGTCGAGGCCTATCTTTATCGCAACAACCGCAACGGGACTTTCACCGAGGCGGCGATGATCAGCGGGATGGCGCTCGGATCGAACGGCGAGACGATGGCCGCGATGTGCATCTCGATGGGCGATTATGACAACGACGGCCGGCTGGACCTGTACATCTCCGATTATCAGGACATGCCAGACCGCGTCTGGCGCAACGACGGCAAAGGATTTCTGGAAGAGGTCAGCTATGAGGTCGGCGTGGGCCAGGCGACCAAAAACGTCCTTAGCTTCGGCGGCGGGTTCTTCGATTTCGACAACGACGGCTGGCTCGACCTCTTCATAGCCAACGGCCACGTCTACCCAGAGATCGAACTGGCCTCGCCAGTTCGCTACAAACAGATCAATCAACTCTTCCGCAACAACGGCGCGGGCAAATTCGTCGAAGTGACCAAGGTCTCGGGCGACGGATTCGCGACGCCTTACGCGGGACGCGGGGCGGCGTTCGTTGATTTCGACAACGACGGCGATCTGGATGTCGTCGTGTCCAACAACGGCGACCCGCCTCTGCTGCTGCGCAACGGCGGCGCGAGCGCTCATTTTCTCAATTTCAAACTCATAGGCGCCAAGTGCAACCGCGATGCGACGGGCGCTCGCGTCCGCGTGCGCGCGGGCGGCCTCGCGCAGATGCGCGAGATTTCGGCGGGCGGGAGTTACTTTTCGCACGGCGATCTGCGCGCCCATTTCGGCCTCGGACAACAGCCTCGCGCCGAGAGCGTCGAAGTCTCATGGCCCGGCGGGCAGCGCCAGGTCTTCCGCGACGTGGCGGCGGACAGGTTTTATGTGATCGAAGAGGGAAAGAGCCAACTCGCGGCGCAAAGATTTGGCCAGCCGTCAAGGGAGCGTTAAGTCGGGACAACTACAACCGCGGGGAGCGAGCGTTCCGCAGTACCGCCTTTAGGCGGTTGGCCTTGGAATCCGAACGCCGCCGACTGAAGCCCAGATCCACAGTTAAGGAGGTGAAAATGCGGTTTCGGCCAATAACCCTAGGCTATTTCACGATTTCGCCCCTTCACCCATCAAGTGAAAGTGGACGCGGGCTGTATTCGGCGCCTGCGGTATAACTCGGAAGAATAGTGGCGCGGACTTTAGTCCGCGCGGCCTGGGGATATGACGCAGGCGCAGACTAAAGTCCGCGCCACGGTCAAGATCGGTTCCATCCATTTTTTAACCGTGGATCTGGGCTTTAGTCAGTACTGCGGAACGCTCGCTCCCCGCGGTTGTAGTTAAATTGAATGCGCCAACGCTGACTGTTCTGATTTAACGTTCATTTTGTTTCTCTTCTTTCGCGCTTTCTATGTTCCCGGCCTCTTCTTGCGTGTTACGATGCCGGCGCAGGAGGACAGCTATGCCGGCGCAAGAGGGCGCATATGCCACGTCGGCTCAGCTTCACGCGGCTCAGTCTTTTCGAACAGCCGCTGGTCTTCATCGCCTCGTCTTTCATCCTCGGGTTGCTCTTCGCGGCGCGATTCCGATTTTCAACGCGCGCGTGGCTGATTGCGTCCGCCGCTTTGTGGATAGTCGTCTCGGTTCTTCTGTTGAGGAAGCTCGGCGGCCAGGGCAAATGGATGGTCACGTGTCTGCTGCTGACGCTGAGCTTCGCGTGCGCCGGCGCGCTGTGGGCGATCAACGAAGCCGGCGTCGGCGAAGACCGTGTGCTCCGCCTCGTCGAGCGCGGCGAATTGACGGCTGAAGAGCCGGTCGAGATTTGGGGGACGCTCAATGACGCGCCGGAACTCGCGCCCGATCGAATTTATCTGAGCGTCGCCGTCGAGAAGGTCGCAACACTGGGAAGGGAGAGCGCCGCGACGGGCGTCGCGCAGATCGTCGCGCGTGCGAATCCTCGGCAATCTGAGCGACCAGCGCGGTTATCGTAATCCCGGCGCGCCTGATTTCGACGAGATGCTAGAACATCGCGGGTTCGACGCGACGGGAGTGGTCAAAAGTCCGCTGCTGATCGAAACCCTGGGGGCCGGCGCTCGCAGCGCGATCCTTCATCTGCTTTATCGAATCCGCGCCCGCGCGATCGCCGTCACGCTCCGCAGCTTCACCCAGCCGACTTCCGGCATCCTGGTCGCCGCGCTCTTCGGCAATCGCCATTTTCTCTCGCGCGACGCCGCCGAAACGTTCCGCGCGGGCGGGACGTTCCACCTTCTGGTCATTTCCGGGTCGCACGTGGCGATGATCGCGCTGGTCGCGCTCTGGCTGGCGAAGAGGCTGAGCGGCCTCCGCGTTGTTCAATACGCGCTCGTGACGGCGTTGATGTGGGCCTACGCGCTGATGGTCGGAGCGCAACCTTCGATCACCCGCGCGGTCTTGACGCTCAACGTCGCGCTCGTCGGGCGTTTGATCTTTCGCGCTTCGATCGGGGCGAACACGCTGGCTGCCTCGGCGATTGTGTTGCTCGCCTGGCAGCCGCGAGACGTCTTCAACCCGGCCTTCCAGCTTTCGTTCCTGACGGTGTTGATGATCGTGGCCGTGGCCTCGCCGCTCTATTTGCGGTTGAAAGAGACTGGCCGGTGGCAGCCCTCAATGTCGACTCCTTATCCGCCGCGCGTCCCGAAGCCGGTGAAATGGCTGGCCGAATTTTTGTTCTGGAACGACCGCGAATTCCGTGAAGAGATGAAGCGCTCGCCGATCCGCTACCGGCTGGAAAAATCGCGCGCGGCCGTCTGGCTGAACAGGCTCAGGTTGCAGGCGCCGGCGGCGTGGACGGCGGTCACGCTCGCCGCGACAACCGCCACGCAAATGGGCTTGCTGCCGCTGATGATCCATTATTTTCATCGCATCTCGATCGTCGCGCCGGTCGCGAACGTCGTCGAAGCCGCGCTGATCTCGTTGTTGATGATAGCCGGCGCGGCGTATCTGTTGATCCATTCGATTATAGGCGCGTGGGCGTTGAAGCTCGCGCCGGCGGTGAACGCCGTCGGACGGCTGACGGTCGAAGCGGGCAGGCCGCTGATCGAGTGGCGCAAGGCGAGTTTTCGCGCGCCCGATTTCGGCGAGCATTGGGAGATCGTTTTCATCGCCTATTTCGCCGCAGTCCTGATTTTGATCGTCGCCGCCAATGAATGGAATCCGTTCCGCAAGGGCGATAGCGAGGAAGACGCGCGGCGTAAGGCGCCTGGCCGCGCCGCGACCGCCGCGTCAACGATCACAATCATCGCGCTCGGCTGGCTGTTGACCGTTCATCCCTTCGAGCATGAATACGAGCGCGGGCGATTGAGCGTGACGTTCCTGGACGTCGGGCAGGGCGATTCGATGTTGATCAGCTTTCCGCGAGGCTCGTTGATGCTGCTCGACAGCGGCGGGCGGGCCGGCTTCGATTCGCTCGAAGGCGATGAAGAGGAGGAATACGTCTTCGTTGAAGACCGCATCGGCGTTGGCGAAATCGCGGTGGCGCCTTACCTGTGGCGACGCGGGATCAAGCGGCTGGATTGGATCGCGGCCAGCCACGGCGACGCCGACCACGTCGAGGGCTTCGGCGAGATCGTTCGCGGATTCGCGATCGGCGCGGTCTTGAAGGGCGCGCCGAAGCGAAGCGATCCGCCGCCGAGCGCCTTCGACAGGGCTGCGCTCGCGGCGAACGCGCCGACGCGGAGTCTCAAGCGCGGCGACGCGATTGACATCGGCGGCGCGCGCGTCGAGGTCCTTTCTCCCTTCGCCGATCGGCCGCTGATGTCGGATAACAATGAATCACTGGTCTTGCGAATCAGGTTCGGCGCCCGCAGCTTCCTCTTGACCGGCGACATCGAGAAAGAAGCCGAGGCGCGGCTGGTCGAATCGAATAGCGATCTGCGCGCCGACGTCTTGAAAGTCGCGCACCATGGATCGAGGACGTCCTCGACAATCGGGTTCTTAGAGAGAGTGAAGCCGCGACACGCGGTGATCTCTGTGGCCAAGCTCAGTCCCTTCGGACACCCGCACCCCGAAGCGCTCGCGCGACTGCAAACCACGAACGCCCGCGTCTGGCGGACCAGCGAATGCGGCGCGATCACCATCTCGACCGACGGCGACGACCTGCGAGTCGAGACCTTCGTCAAATGCGGATTGTGATATTGTAGTCGGGATGCAACGTCACCGTTTTTACGCCGCGCCATCGAGTTTCACCGAGACGACCGTCAGGCTCGACGCCGACGAGGCGCATCACTTGACGCGGGTCCTGAGGCTCGGCTCCGGCGCGCAGGTATTCGTGTTCGACGGCGAAGGCGTCGAACACGAATGCGAAGTCGCGCGCGTCGCCAAACACGAGGTCGATTTGAACCTGCTGCGGCGGCTCGACGACGTCGTAGAATCGCCGCTTCAGTTGACTCTGGCGCAGGCTCAGATCAAAGGAGACAAGTTCGATTGGGTGATTCAGAAAGCGACCGAGCTCGGCGCGACGCGAATCGTCCCGCTCGTCACGGAGCATAGCGACATCAAACGCGCCGAAGAGCGGGCGGGGCAGCGGTTGCAGCGTTGGCGGCGGATCTCGCTCGAAGCTCTGAAACAGTGCGGGCGGCGAAGACTGGTCGATATCTGCGAGCCGGCTCCTTTCGACGAATTTTGCGGATCGGCGGCCCGCGGCGCATGTCTGATCTTTTCCGAACGAGGCGGAGGAGGTCTCGCTGAGGTCACGGCGAAATTGCGAGAATTCAATCAACTCAGCCTCTGCGTGGCGTCCGAAGGCGGCTGGAGCGAACGCGAATTGCGGAAGGCCGCGTCCTGCGGCTTTACGCCCGTGAGCCTCGGATCGAGGATTCTCAGAACCGAGACCGCCGCGATCGTCGCCGTCTCGCTGGCGCAGCACCTGTTCGGCGATCTGCGCTAGAACAGCTTGTAGTACCGGCTTTAGCCCAATGAGGTTAAGTTAGGCATCTGGCGCGATTAGTGGCGCGGACTTTAGTCCGCGCGCCAGCCATCAGCGCGGACTAAAGTCCGCGCCACTGATCGCTAACTTAACCTCATTGGGCTAAAGCCGGTACTACGAACAAAAAAGCCGCGTTGTGACGACTATGACGCGCGTCACAACGCGGCAAATTGTTTTATCTCCTGGTCTGAGCTTACAAGTCCACTCGCGGAGCGCGGTAGACTTCGTAGCTTCGCGCGGGAGCGTATTCGGGCCATTGTTCGCTTTCAAATGGCTCGTTAAACTTCTCTTCGTTCTCGACCGCTTCAATCGCTTCCAGCCAAACGCGATCCATGAATTCAAGCTCCACGCCCATTCGCCGGCAGGCGTTCACATGCCGGCGGACTATCGCCTGAACCTTATCGCGTTTGCTTTGCGGCAGCGCGTCGAGCGCTTTACGAACGTTCTCAGGAAACTTCATAACCCTTCCTCCTTCTCAAAAAATCGACCGCAAAGACGGCGAAAGACGCGTTGGCGAGATGAGAGTCGCCCCTTGCGCCTTTCCGCCGATTTTATCGTCCATCTTTCAGGCGGCTACGTCGGATATTATCGCGCCAAGTCCGTTTATCTCCAACGAGACGGCCGCGGCCTGGATCGTGGCGGCGATCCTGACCGCGTCGTGAACCTGGTCTTCGCTGACGCCGCCCGCCGTAACCACCTCTTCGTGAGAGCGGATGCACGCCTCACAGCCGTTGATCGCGCTAACCGCAAGACAGAACAACTCGAAATCGGCCTTATTGCTCATCGGTTTGCCGATCCAATTCATCCGCAGCCGCGCCGGTTTCGCCGCGTAACTCTCCTTACCTACAAGATGCCGAAACCGGTAATAAACGTTGTTCATCGCCATCAACGCCGCCGCCGCCCTGGCGTCTTCGATGACATTTTCATCAACTTTGCCCTGCGCCTCGACGAAGACCGCCAGCGCTAACTCGCCGTTGCGTGTCGCAATGGCCGAGGCCAGCGCCACGCCCCACGTTTGCGCGGGCGTCAACGTCGTTGACTGAAAGACAGTCTGCAAATTCAGCCTGATATCGCGCGCCGCGTCCGGCATTCGTTCACGCAATTTTTCAATCCCGCTCATTTCTTTCTCCAATGAATAGGACTTATGGGACTTATAGGACTTATAGGTCATATAAAATCCCATAAGTCCTTTAAGATCCATAAGTTCCATTCATGTTTATTTTCAGGCGGCCCTGCCCAGGGTCTTTTCGCCCTTCTTCCAATTGCAGGGGCAAAGCTCATCCGTTTGCAACGCGTCGAGCACGCGGAGGGTTTCATCAACGTTGCGTCCGACCGAAAGCTCGTTGACCGTCACCCAGCGGATGACGCCTTCGGGATCTACAATGTATGTCGCCCGCAGCGCCACGCCCTCCTCTCTATGGAGGATGCCCAGCGCGCATGAAAGCTCACGCTTTGTGTCGGCCAGCATCGGGTATGGCAGGCTCTTAAGATCTGAATGGTTGTTGCGCCACGCCAGGTGGACGAAATGCGTGTCCGTGCTCGCGCCCAAGACCTGCGCGTCGCGGTCGACAAAGTCCTTGTTGCGCTTACCAAATTCGGCGATCTCTGTCGGGCAGATGAACGTGAAATCCATCGGCCAGAAAAAGATCACCTGCCACTTGCCCAAGTGCGTGCTCTCGGTGATCTCCTGAAACTCCTTCTCCTTCTCCAAACTAACTACCGCGTTCAACTTGAAATTCGGAAATTTCTCTCCCACTGTCAGCATTGAATGTCCCCTATACCTATTTTAAATTTAGAACCAATCTAAATGAATGATCACAAAATTGAGGGCAAATGATCGCCCTCAATTTATGATCCTATTTTTCCTTCTGGCAAATGGCGCAGAGGCCGCGAAGAGTAACCTCGAAAAATTCCACCTTCTGGCTCGCGGGCAAAGAGCAAACCTCCACCGTCCCGATCAAATCACACTCGATGTCCTCGACTTTGCCGCATTTACGGCAGACGAAATGATGATGATGATCCGTGTTCGGATCGAACCTGACGCAGCCCGCCTCGAAGACCTCTTTAATCATCCCCTCCTGCTTTAACCATTTGAGCGTGTTGTAAACGGTCGCGCGTGAAGTCATTGGGAATTCGCGGTTGACCGTCTGCAAAACCTCATCGGCAGTAGGATGATGATCCGCCGATTGCATATAATCAATAATGGCGCGCCGCTGCGGGGTCATCTTCAGCCCGCGCGATTGCGCCATCGTTTCGACTATTTGTCTGAGCAATCTTGCCATTGGCGAGTAGACTAATTCTAAATTGAGATGCTGTCAAGAAGGCGAGGGATAGGGAGTGGGCAGTGAAGAGATCGAAACTGCCCACTGCCCACTATCCACTATCCACTATCCACTATCCACTCCCGATTCCTCACTCCCTACAGCCGTTTAATCACATCTTTGGCGAAATAGGTCAAGATCAGATCGGCGCCGGCGCGTTTGATTCCGATCAGAGATTCCATCATGACGCGTTCTTCATCAATCCAGCCCAGCCGTCCGGCGGCCTTGATCTGCGCGTACTCGCCAGAAACCTGGTAGGCGGCCAGCGGCAGGTCGAATCGCTCCCGCGCGGCCCGGAGGACGTCGAGGTAAGGCAGCGCGGGTTTGACCATCAACATATCGGCGCCCTGTTCGACGTCGAGCGCGGCCTCGCGCAGGGCCTCACGCACATTCGGCGGGTCCATCTGGTAGCCCCGACGGTCGCCGAATTGCGGCGCGCTGTCGGCCGCCTCGCGGAACGGGCCGTAAAACGCCGAGGCGTACTTCACTGCGTAAGACAAAATCGGGATGTGCGTGAATCCAGCGGCGTCGAGGCCGGCGCGGATCGCCGAGACCATTCCGTCCATCATTCCTGAAGGCGCGATAATGTCGGCGCCCGACTCGGCCTGGCTGATAGCGGTCTGGGCGAGAATCTCGAGCGTCGGGTCATTGGCCACGTCGCCGTCTTCGATCACGCCGCAATGGCCGTGCGACGTGTATTCGCACAGGCAGGTGTCGGCGACGACTAGCAGGTCTTTGACTTCGCGTTTGACGGCGCGGATGGCGCGCTGTGTAATACCGTCTTCGGCGAACGCGTCGCCTCCCCGCTCGTCTTTGCGTTCGGGCAGTCCGAAAACGATGATCGACGAAACGCCCGCGCGCCGCGCGTCTTCGCACTCTTTGACGAGCTCGTCGACCGAGAGGTTGAACACTCCGGGCATCGATTTGACTTCTCGGCGCACGCCCTCGCCCGGGCAGACGAAAAGCGGGTAGATCAGATTCGAGGGGTCGAGGCGGGTTTCGCGAACCATCTCGCGCAGCGCCGCCGTGCGGCGCAATCTCCGTGGACGATAAATCAATTCCTTCATTGGGATCTCCTTTGTGGGTGATAATCGAGGAGCGGGATTACAGCGGTTTTAATATGGACGAATGGCCACAGAGAACACCGCAGAACACAGAGAACATAATTATTTCTCTGTGCTCTGCGGTGTTCTCTGTGGCTAACAGTCTTCACACATTGAAAACCGGCATAGTATACCCCTTCACGCGCCCCGATAAAATTCGGCGATCTTCTCGAAGACGTACCGCCGCATCTCTTCGGTCAGTTCGGGGTAAACCGGCAGCGACAGGCATTCGCGCGAAGTTCGCTCGGTCACGGGCAAATCTCCCGGTTTGTAGCCCAGATAGGCGAAACATTCTTGAAGGTGCAGCGGCACTGGGTAATAAATCTCCGACCCCACGCCCCGCCGCTTCAAGAAATCCATCAGCTCGTCGCGCCGCGAGCAGCGGATCGTGTATTGATTGAAGATGTGGCGGCGATTCGGGCGGACGGCCGGCGTAGCGACTTCTTCGACGCCGGCTTCGGCGAAAAGCCTGTCGTAGTGTTCGGCGTTGCGACGCCGCGCGTCGCTCCACCGGTCAAGGTATTTGAGTTTGACCCCGAGGACTGCGGCCTGCAAGGCGTCTAGACGACTGTTGACTCCGACGATCTGGTGATAGTACTTCGGCCGCATTCCGTGAACGCGCAGCAGGCGCAGCTTCTCGGCGAGATGATCGTCGTCGGTGGTCATCAACCCGCCTTCGCCGGCGCCGCCCAGGTTCTTTGACGGGAAGAAGCTGAAGCAGCCGACGGCGCCCATCGCGCCCGCGCGTAATTCGTGATATCCGGCGCCGACGGCCTGCGCGGCGTCTTCGACGACATGCAAGTTGTGGCGTTCGGCGACTTTCCGTATCGCGTCCATCTCGGCGCACTGGCCGAAGAGGTGAACGGGCAAGATCGCCTTCGCGCGCGGCGTGATCGCGCGTTCGATCAGGTCGGGATCGATGTTGAAATCATCAGGCGAAACGTCGACGAAGACGGGGCGAGCGCCCAGCCGCGTGATCGAGCCGGCGGTGGCGAAGAAGCTGAACGAGGCCGTCACGACCTCGTCGCCCGGCCCCACGCCCAGAGCCGTCAACGCCAGCAACAGCGCGTCGGACCCGGAACCGCACCCGATCGCATGTTTGACCCGACAATATTCGGCGGCGGCTATCTCGAAAGCTTCGACCTCCGGGCCGAGGATGAAATGCTGGCATTCAAACACCCGTTCGACCGCGGCCATTACCTCGCCGCGAATCGTCTGAAATTGCGCGCGCAAATCCAAGAGAGGAACATTCATCTCTTTATTTTTCTGTCCCACATTTTTCTGTCTAGATCGGAACAACTGACATTGGGGGGTCGGGTGAATTTACAGCCGTCGAAGGAGAGCGTTCCGCAGTACCGACTGCTCTGACTTAGTGGCCGAAACGATGATCAAAGCCGCCCTGAATCTTTTAAGCGATACCAATCGATCGTCTTCTTCAGTCCCTCTTCGACCGGCACGCGTGGCTCCCACCCCAACACCTCTTTCGCCCGCGTGATGTCCGGCCTGCGGGTCTTCGGATCGTCCACCGGCAGCGGGCGGTATTCGATCTCGCTGCGGCTTCCGGTCAGCCGCAGGATCAGCTTCGCGAATTCGAGGATGGTCATCTCATTCGGATTGCCGATGTTGACCGGCTTGTTAAATTGCGCGTCCATCAGCCGCCGTATGCCTTCGATCAGGTCGTCAACGTATTGGAAGCTGCGAGTCTGGCTCCCTTCGCCGAAAACCGTCAGCGGCTCGCCGCACAAGGCTTGATTGATAAATGTCGGGACGACGCGGCCATCGTTGACGCGGTTTCTCTCGCCATAGGTGTTGAAAATACGAACGATGCGCACATCAACTTTATGCACGCGGTGGTAAGCCATCGTCACCGCTTCGGCGAAGCGTTTCGCCTCATCGTAAACGCCTCGCGGGCCAATTGGGTTGACGTTGCCCCAGTAATCTTCCTGCTGCGGATGCACGAGCGGGTCGCCGTAAACTTCCGAAGTCGAGGTGAGGAGGAACTTCGCGCCCTTGGCCTTCGCAAGACCCAAAGCATTGTGCGTGCCCAGCGCCCCGACCTTCAGCGTCTGAATCGGCAATTGCAGGTAATCAATCGGGCTGGCCGGGCTGGCGAAATGTAATACCCAGTCGAGATCGCCCCTCACGTGGATGTGATTGCTGACGTCGTGATGAATGAATTCAAAATCCGGGTTTGAGCGATGATGAGCGACGTTCGCCAGATCGCCAGTCACCAGATTGTCCATCGCTACTACCTGATGCCCCTCGGCTATCAGGCGATCGACCATGTGGCTGCCAATAAAACCGGCCCCGCCGGTAATCAGTATTCGCATTTTCCTTCCTATACCAGTTTTCATATGGATAAATAGCCACAGAGGGCACAGAGGGCACAGAGGGCACAGAGGACATGATGATTTCTCTGTGTTCTCTGTGCCCTGCGGTGGCTAACAGTCTTCATCCATATGAAAACCGCTGTGTTTATCTCCCGATTCCTCGATATTTAAATCCCGCTTCTTCGACCGCCTGTGGGTCTAACAGATTGCGTCCGTCAATGAGCGCCTTCGCGTTCATCACCTCGCCGATTTGATTGAAGTCCAGATAGCGGAATTCTTCCCACTCGGTGACGATGACGATGGCGTCGCAATCTTTGGCGAGCGCCATCGCGTCGTCGGCGTACTCGATCTTGAGTCCGGGGTACTGGCGGCGGCAGACGTCATTGGCGATCGGGTCGTAAGCCTTCACGCGCGCGCCCATCTCGATCAACTCAGACGCGATCTCTATTGCGGGGGCGTCCCGCAGGTCGTCCGTGTTCGGTTTGAAAGCCAGCCCCAACAGCCCGATGGTTTTGCCTTTGATGATCTTCAGCGCCTCTTGCAATTTCTGCACCGGCACGTGGCGCTGGCGTTTGTTAACGTCGACGGTCGAATGGAGCAGCGCGGGTTCATAGCCGTACTCTTTGGCGATGTCGATAAGCGCCGAGACGTCCTTGCCGAAGCAGGAGCCGCCCCAGCCCACGCCGGCGTTCAAAAACTTCGGCCCGATGCGGCTGTCCAGACCGAAGCCTCGCACGACTTCTTTGATGTCGGCGCCGACGCGTTCGCAGATGTTGGCGATTTCGTTGGCGAAGCTGATCTTGGTCGCGAGGAAGGCGTTGGCCGCGTATTTGATCATCTCGGCCGAAGCCAGGTCGGTCGTCACCACCGGTATCGCGGTGACGTCGGCGGGGCGCGGCGCGGAGGCCGGAGGGGTGAAAGTCTGCTCGAGGATAGGCTCGTAGAGCGCGCGCAACCTCTCGGCCGCGTAAGCGTCCGTCGCGCCGATCACGATCCGGTCGGGATAGAACGTGTCACTGATCGCCGACCCTTCGCGCAGGAACTCGGGATTCGACGCGACGAGGAATATGTCCTCGGGTCTGCCGCCGTTCAACCGCCGACTCGCCGACAGGTCGGCGGTCGGCGCTCTGGCCTCGCTCGCCAGTTTATCAAGCCAGTCCGGATTCTCGCTCAACCCCTCTTTGACCAGCATCCCGACCCAGTTGCCAGAGCCGATCGGCACCGTAGACTTGTTGACGATCACGCGCCGCCGCTCGCAATCGAGCGCGCGCCCGACGGACTGCGCCACGGCCTTGACGTGGGACAGATCGGCCTTGCCGCTCGGCAGCGGCGGAGTGCCGACCGCGATGAAGATGATCTCGGACTCCTTGACCGGTTTCGAGATGTCGGTCGAAAACCTCAGGTTGCCGCGCTGTAAGCCGCTCGCGATCAATTGATCCAGTCCCGGCTCGTAGATCGGCGACCGGCCGCCGCGCAGCATCTCAATTTTGCGCTCGTCGATGTCGACGCAAACCACCGAATGCCCCAGATACGCCAGGCAAGTGCCCGTCACCAGACCGACGTAGCCGGTCCCAACAACACAAACTTCCACTTAATTTGCCTCCTATTCAGACAGGATTTTTCGGGATAGACAATGAGATATAGGCCGCCCCTATTTTCTCCATTCCGAACAATCCTGTCTATATTTTCCTGAAGATCACCTGTTTTTTTCGTAAAGGTAGGCGCATTCGATGAGCTTCGCCTCTTTGCCGTCATGCACGGCGAATTTCGAGTCTTTCCACAAGGAGGCCGCGCCGTATTCGCCCTTCTTATTGACTGCGTAAAAATTGATGTTGCCGAGCGCGGCCAACTCTTCCCTGTTATTGCCGTAGCGCGCCGCGACGCGTTTGACCGCGTCCATCGCCGCTTCGGTGGGCGCCATCCCGCGGCGCATGTTCTCGACCACCGTATGCGCCCCGTTGATGTAAATGCACTCTTCGCCGCGCCCGGTCGATCCCGCCGCGCCGACCTCGTTGTCGACGTACAACCCGCAGCCGATCAGCGGCGAATCGCCGACGCGCCCCGGTATCTTCCACGCCAGCCCGGAAGTCGTCGTCACACCGGAAATGTCCCCGTTGGCGTCAACGGCCAGACAGTTAATCGTGCCGGTCGGGCGGTCGCGAAGAATCTCTTCGATGCGTTTATTGAGGGCGATCTCTTCAGGCGAGAGCTTCATCTGCGAGGTTTTGACATTGCCGGCGGGCGCGGTCTTGTGCCAACTCGGCCCCCAGTTGTCTTGCGGGTTCAGGCTCTCGCGCCACGCCAACCACTTTTTCCGCGACTCTTCGGTCAGCAAATCCTGTTCCTTGAAACCATGTTTGAGCGCGAAGCGCAACGCGCCATCAGCCACCAGCAGGATGTGATCCGTCCGCTCCAGGACGACTTTGGCGACGCTCGCCGGATTCTTAATGCGATGGAGGTTGGCCACCGCCCCGGCCCGACGCGTGGGCCCATGCATCACGCTCGCGTCAAGCTCGACCTCGCAATCTTCATTCGGCAATCCGCCGTAGCCCACGGAGTCGTCGTCGGGATCGTCCTCGACGATGTTGACGCCCGCGACCACCGCCTCAAGCGTGTCTCTGCCCTCTTTCAGCATCCGCATCGCGAGTTCGACGCAACTGACGCCGCGTGGCTCGACGCCGCGCTTCGGCACGTTGGCGCCGTTCGCGCTGGCGATAACCACCGGACGCGCCTGGCCCAAGGCGCGTAACTGATTTTGTCTTGGCGCTTCGGCGAAACTCTCGCCGGCCAACAACGGCGCGCTCAAACCCGCCGTGGCCGCGCCTTTGATGAAATCTCTGCGCTTAAGATTTTCGTGGCTCATTCGTGTCTCCTGGGATCAACGCGTCTTCAGCCTCCTGAATTTTCTGTTCGGTTTCGCGGCTGATGTTCTGGTAAATTTTGAGCGACGCCGTCAGATCGGCCTCTAGCTTCCGCAGACGTTCTTGCTCGGACTGGAGTACGCGGTAGCGCGCCTCGTGTTGCATTCTTATCTGCTTCATCAACTCTTCGCGGTTCATGGTCGGAGTGCTGGCCGTCTGAGCCAACAACCCTTCGCGCGTCATCATTTGCCGCAACAGTTGCTCATCGGATTCGAGCGCGGCGAGGCGTTCGCGGACCGGCCTCAGTTCCCGCTCGTAATAATCGATCCGCATGTCGGCGCGCGCCATCCGCAGCATCTCGATCTGCGCCTGCCCGCGGATGTTCAGCGAGCGAAGCTCTTGCCCCAAAGCCCGCAGCTCGTTCGCGAGCGACTGAACCGCCACGGCCAGCGAGTCGGGCTGTCCTCCCGCGTCAGCGACCGGAGCGTTGTCCTGCTGATCGGTTTGTCGATCCGTCTGCCGCCCGTCTTTGTTTTCCAGATTGATGATGTTAGGGAATTGTGGAGGATTCTTGACCGGACGTTTTACCTTAGCCGGCTGTTGCGCCGCCGCAAGACCGGTCATGACGAACGCCGACAAAAAAATAGAAAAGCAAAGCTTTCGATACTTCATATAACCTCGATGGACCAGGAATCTTATCGCCGCTGAGGACGGGGCGGCGGCTTCGGGAACGAGGGCGCGCTGGCGTTGCCGTCTTTGTCAATTGTTTGGACGGCGAAGAAATAATCGTCTTTCGAGAGGCCCTTCATCACATATTCGGTCACGTTCCCGACGTCGACGCCGCGCTGCCAAAACGGCTGGTAGGTCTCGCGCCAGACGACGCGGTAGCCGGCGACGTCGGGCTCGGCGTTCGGCTTCCACGTCAGAGTAGTGTTGTATTCCTGACGCGAAGATTTGAAGCTGACGTCCGAAGGAGAAGCGGGCGCCAGAGCCATTGACGCCATCGCCGACGCGTTAACGCGGGCGACTTGCGCGATGTATGGGAAATCGACCATCTCGATCACGTCGCCGTATTTGACCCCGTCTTCTTCGCGGACGCGCTGGTGCTGGCGCGTGAAATCTTCATTCGGTTCCGTGAAACGCACCGCCGGATAGCCGCGCTGCAGGAAGGCGTTGTGATCGCCGCCGCGCCTGTAACGATCCCGGCGGAAGACCAGCGTCACTTCGAAATTGTTCAGGTAGCGCTCGGCGGCCTCTTTGATATAGCGGGCGATTTGCCGCGAAGGGCCGTCGTTTTCGCCGCCGTTCGACTGGCGTATGCGGACTTCCGCCTCGGTCTCGGTCGTCGGCACGCCTTCCGAAAAAACCCGGACGCGCGCGTTATCTTTCACGCCGGCGCCGCCCTGCGTGTTCCCGACAATGTCGTTGGTGAACATAGCCGCGACGTTCAGGTTCTTCTTCTTCGCCTCTTCGGCCCAATGCGCGGCGCCGAGCAGCCCCTGCTCTTCGCCCGCAACGGCTAAAAAGACCAGCGTCGCTTCGAACTGATATTTCGACATGACGCGCGCCATTTCCATCACGACGGCGGTGCCTGAGGCGTCGTCGCTCGCGCCCGGCGCGTCACTTGTGGCGTCGGTCATCCCCTGCGAGCAGACGCAGGAGTCGTAATGCCCGCTGACGACGTAGAAGCGGTCTTTCGATTCGGGTTGCGAGCCGGGGAGCGTGGCGACGACGTTGACGAGTTTAGTCGCTTGCGTCACGCGCTGCGTCGGCTGCTGAATGAACTCGTCCGTGGTCACAATCAACCGCCCGCCCGATTCGCGGCTGTAGCGATCCATCTCTTCCTTAATCCAGCGCCAGGCCGCGCCGATCCCCCGCGCCGGATCGTCCTGCGACGACAGCGTGTGGCGCGTGCCGAACCCGACCAGCTTACGCATGATAGCTTCGATATTGGCCGCGGAGACCTCGCCGAGAATCTTCTCGATTTGCGGATTCGGCTTTGACGAAATTTGAACCTGCTGCGCGGCGCCGCCGGTCAGGCATATGGTCAACAGAAGCGCGACGGACAACGGCAAAACTGCGATCCGATTCACGAAGAACTCCTTGTAAGGATGATCAGCGGATGACTATTACGGTGGATGGTTGCGGCTACGAGCGCGCAGCCTTAAGTCCCGGTCAGCGCCAGGCGCCGACGATTGAGGCCTTATGGTATCAGGCTTGGCGGTCGTCGGCAAAAGGCCGGTCAACAAAGAAGGCCAAGGCGGCGGATAAAAAACGGTGGGCGGCGGAGACCGATCCGCCGCCCACTACTTGTTCATCACTCTTCTCGGAAAAATGGTACGGAGTTCGATATTTACCTTACCGCCTTGGTCGGATCGAAATGGAAGGCGCCGAGTAAAAGCCCGAACCCCATGCCCTTCAGGCTTCTCCTATTTCAGCACCTTATAAATTCTGCTGTTTTTCCAGACAATGAGGATCGGGCCATGATCGAAAAATTCCTTAAGCAGAGGCTCGTCGCGCAGAACCTGTTTGTACTGCTCGCTGTCGCGCGTCAGTGTCCAGCGGCGCCATTCCTGCATCTCAGGCTTATATTCCTGATCGACCCACGTATCTTTCACGAAGCGGAAGACCTTCCCCCTTACACGCCATACCAGGAGCTTGGATGATTCGTCTTCCGGCGACTCCTGCATATCAGGGGTCTCCTTTCGCTCAGACTCCGAGAACCCCAATTTACCTAAGGGAGTGATTGACCGCTTCATCATTTCGCGCATGGCAGCGAGCGCCTGTCGCGATATGTTTTTGTTAGCTGGCGCCTTGGAGGGCGGTTCTGGCTTGTTCCCGACCAGCTTTCCCTGATAAAGCGGAAAGTTCTGAGCGCCAGGAGCAGTTTCTTTGGCCAACATTTGCTTGGGATCCGCTTTGAAAGCCTCCAAACCCGATTCGCTGTCCTTTCTCGAATCATTCACCTCCGCTGCAGCAGCGCCGTTTGGCCTGGCCGCGGGGGGCGCTGAACTCGAATCTGAGCGAAGCGCCAGCAATTTGCTCGTGATGGCTCCGGCGCAGGAATCGCCGGTCCCTCTGAACGACGCGCGATCAAATTTTGGTCGACCGGAGTGGCCGCGTCTTGCTGTGGAGGTTCGGGAGTTGGCGATATAAACCCTTGAGCTGATTGTTCGGCCGCCGGCGAGGAGGCTGCGCTCGCCCTGCTGGCCGAAAGCTCCGCCTGATATGGCGCCCGTCGCCATAATTGTACGCCAAGCGCCGCAATCAGTATCACGAACGCCGCGCCGGTAGCGCCCGCTATCTGCCATTTCAAATTCCAGGTTGAAAGATCGAACCAACCTGCGACGGCTTCTTTCCAACGATTCCAGGCCGGAATTCGATCCGGCGCCGCAGCGGGCCGCGATTCGAAACTCGGCGCGGCCTGCGCCAGGCGCG